>JGI24159J19872_10007643_pt1 | contig 14159 bp, 11 predicted proteins | sample Ectturendosymbi4_FD_19872 | JGI IMG/M metagenome (IMG submission 19872) | reverse complement strand
AGGTATCCCACAAGTTATATATTCTTCATCGGATTTACATGTATAAGTTGTCACAAACTGTTTACGATTTGATAAATAGCTTGCGAAAAGATTTTGTACATTACCCCTAATTCCAAAATGATATAGATTTTCATAAGGATACTGTAATCCACTGTATCAAATGCTTTCTTCGGATCTAAAAACATGGCACATGTATAAAGATTTTCTTCTCTTTTTGAGGTTATTATGTCATTTAGAGACATCAAAGCACAACAAAATCTGGGGACACTGCCTCCCGAATGTTCCCAGTGGCTACGGTCCTGGCCCACTTTGTAGCAATGTAAGAACTATGAAAATTAAGGCGAGTCGGGGCATTGCTGGTAAATTTTCGGGACAGAAATAGGGTCATCGGTGGACTGGCGATTGTTGAATTTTAAGTTTTCAGGTAAAAGGAAAAAAACCCGAAACACTGAGGGTGATGTCGATCTGTTACAACTTTGGCAAAACCCTTTTTTTGCGGTGATGAATAGAAAGGCAAGGGGGGTTGTAGTGTGCGAGAAATCTGTGGCTTTTTGCTCTTAACTGTTTGCCTCTGAGGGAAAAGCAACGGGAAGTTTTGCGCAATGAACGCACTCTTACTTAAAAATAAACATTAAAGCCAACGACTGGCCTTCAGCCGACAGAGGCGATGGATCTTTTTCATGCGGTACTCGCTACGCATAGACTCAAGTAACCAATTCATCACAAACTTTTAATTAAATGTGCACTGCATCAGGCCTGTAACCACGGGGAGCATTCGAGGGTAGTGCCCCCCGAAATTTTGTTGTGCCCAGAAGAATTTGCTTTAAGCATATAATACAAACAAAAATGTTGCTACCTTAACAATGTATTTTACAAACCGGGCTACTGGCCTGCATTGCATGTATTCGGTTCTAATCGATTTTTGGGCGGCAGGGGAAATGAAACCGCAGCAGCTGCAGCTTCCATCGGCGAGATCTTCGTCGAATCCCGGCCGGCGACCATTTTATCCCCTTCAGTTTGATTTTTCCGATCAGATCAGACCAAACAGCCATCATCGAACCTACCGCCAAGTTATGAAAGTATCAATAACACGTTTTTATCTCAAGCTGTTGTTGAGTGATCGACATTAAGCGGAAAGAATCCTCACCCGTGGGTGAAGTGTCGGGAAAGTGACTCAACTCTGCCGTAAACCTTCATCAGCTTTTTTTAATAATGCCAGAGGTGCTGGGAATATTGTGTGAAGTAAATTTGGAAGTGCGCTTTCTTAATTTATACTGGAAGTGTGTCCGGACTGAACACGCATTTTTATCTTTGAGCTTTTTGTTTAACGACGAAAGTCAAAACCACCCCTCCTCCAGCGGCACACCATGCACCGCTATGACAATGCAAGCTTCGGTGACGTAAACGCTCGTCACAGCTGGTGTTGTTGTTCGATGACGTCATGGGCTTTCGGAAACCCGGATTGGAAAGTGGTGATTGGTTTCGTTGAGCGAAACACTCTTCACTTGTTGCGCTCCCCGGTAAACACATGACTCCGTTCTCTCGTAAACACACGACTCCGCTCTGCAAACAACGCAACGGGTTACGCAGCAACGTCTGGTCAGGCGTCCGAACACTTCATTTGACGCGCTCGCGGTCGTTTCGCTTTAATGTCAAGAGTCGTGACCTTCCGATGACCTTTTGCTGACATTTCGAAACTAAGCAGAGCGCTCGCATTGTTCGTCACAATGCCGCGTGCCGACGTTTAAATTCCGATTATTTTAATTTTTGCTCTTTAACCTCGTTTCGCGCGCCTTGGTTTCGTGGAAACGGCGCTTCCTTTCTTATCGCCGACCTGACACGCGCGCAATGCGCTTTTACGATCTTCGGTTGCCGACACCGCGTCGGCGCGCGAACTCGGGGCGAAATCGCGTTTGTTCAGGTGTCGCGTTACGAGTCCCCCGCCTCCCCACCAGCGGAACCCTTGACGTCACTTGCGTTGTTGCGTCCGCAGAACATACCGCGCCGAGGAGAAGAAGTTCTTCGCCGTCGAAGCGGATTGCGCCCCAGCGATCGAGCACTTGATCCACAGTTACCCCGACTACGTCACCGTCTCCAGTCTGCCGCTCACCTCCAACGATGCAAAGGTGAAAATCGTTCGCGACTGGGTTCATTTTTTCGGTCATTTTACCAAATTTTTCTTTAAATGACCGAAAAAAATTCGGTCAAGTCGGTCATAATGTTCGAAAAGGTAGGGTATTGAATATTGTTACGGCGAGTTTTGATACTATTACGGAACAACAGAAACTCAAGTTCGTGACGTAAAGCACATGCTCCTTTGTGTTGACCCCGCATGGGGGGAAACTTCACAGGACTCCCTTGTTTCATGTGCGCTGTCCGAACTTATTGGACGCACCTGGCATTTTCTGGCCTCGAGCGTAAGTGCTTGGTTGCGCCAGAGTTGGAACCAGAGCAGAAAAAAGGCTCCGTCTGATCTTTTTAACCCAAAATTTGCCTGGGACGTGAAGGGGTTGCAGCAGGCCTGTAACCACAGGGGGCGTTCGGGCGCAGTGACCCCCGCAAATTTTGTTGTGCCCAGAAAAATTTGTTTTAAACATATAATGAAAACAAGAAATCATCCCCCTCCCAAACCTTAAAACCTGTCTACGGGCCTGGATTACAGTCGACTCCCTGCCATTGCTTCCTTATTATGACGCACTTTCGGGCGCTACTGCGCGCGTTGCCTCTGAATGACGTAACAAACCCGTGTTTCGCGACCGTTGCGCCTCGAGTCGATAGAAACGTTTTAAATTTCCGAAGCAAGTATCCAGTTTCTTCGTAAACTGTACTTTCCAGGTCATCGTGGCCGGTTCGCTGTTTGAGAAAGGCGTCATCGTCACTGAAGAAAAAGTAAACATGCTGGAACATCCCGCTTGACACTTGACGCCCGCGACTGACAAACGACACCGTGTCACACCCGCTCTCTTGCTGAAGGTGAAGTTTCAGGTGGACGATGAGGAAGCGAAACCTGCGCGTTGTTGTTTACTCGCTGCGAGAGCGCATCAAGGTGTTTTGTGTTTCGCTTCTGAGACCGTTCGAGTGTTTTTGTGCACGCTGCGTTCAGCCAGCTGAGAAAACGGGAAACAATTAGGTGATGCATTTTTCAAACCACTGCTGTTTCCATGACACCCGGCACGCCTTGAAGAACCAGCAAAACCTAGCCGGAGGTTGTTGTTGGTTGGGGAGGCGGTCGCATATTCTCTTTTTTCCTTAAATTTCATTTGAACCGCATCGCGTCTTACGAAGCGACGACACGAACGCGATCCACTGCTCGCCGTGCGTGTATGTCACTCCCATTCCCGCAATCATGTTCACGGACCGCTAATTTGTTTAATTCTTGCTGCTGACGTGCGTTTCAAAGGTCAATGCGTCCATGTTTGTCACACCCGTGTACTTCTTCTACGCCCCGCCTGTTGCATTTAACCCGCGTGGAGTGACAGCGCGTACGATGCACTTCCTTTCTTATGTTTGCGCGTGACTTGCTCGAGCACTGCTCGGTTTTCGCGTATTTCGCGACCACCACAGCACAGACTGACAACACACTGCACCGTTGACGTTTTTCGCTTGCGATTCGGTGTCCGCCGGTAGGCGACAAAGAGCCTCGCCATGGTCCGTTGCACATTACCATGGCACGTCGTTTAGCGGCAATCGCTCCGTTCCTGCGAAGGAAATCGCGGGAAAACGCCCAGCTGTGTGTTATGTTTTAAATTGTTTCGCACTCATCAAACGCACGCGTTGTCATGGTGTGAAGGTGGAAAAGCACTATCCTTTGTGGACAGGACAAAATCGCCCCATACAAGCCAACAATGTTTCATGGATTCAAACGTGTTGCTAAGCAACTGGTGTGTCGTCAAAATGTGAAGAAGTTGTCAAGCGATGTGTGTTGCATGCAGCTATGGTGTGTTGCGATGTGTGTTGCATGTAGCTGTGGCGAGTGGGGACGCGACGTTTCCAAACGAAATGTAACAATACTTCCAGCTTTTCAAAGTGTTGCGAAGTCGAATTGGACAGAACAACCTTTAAAAACGACATAATTTCCTGTAATTTTCTGTTTGGCGGGTTGCCTAAGTTAAGTCCACTGTAATTTGCTTTTCAGGAGGCATAGCATGAACCAGTCTTGGCGACGGGACTTAAAGGCAAAACGCTTCTATCTTTGAATGTTTGCGTCTTATTCGCTGCAACAACGCTGTCAAACAAAAACCTAACAAAGTTGTTCATCGTTTCCTTAAAAAAACGCTCAAATCTCTTCGACCGCCTGTCCAGTTATTTGCGTCGCGTTTCATTCTTGTTAAAAAGTTTGAACGATGCTTCGAAGCAGCCAGCTGCGTCACAAACCTGGCGACGCAGAAATAACCTTTGACCTGATGACGAAACGCTGCGATATCGCGGAAGATGAAAGGTACGTGCCGCCCTCTCCACCGGTGCAACATGTGATTCCAGCCCCGACAAAGAGCCGTCGTATTTCCGGCCTCTCAACCAACGTTTTCGACCCCGAAACTTGACCCAAAAATCTGCCAGACCAACAATTCCGTTTTGTGTTAAAATGTCGCGTAGCTGTCGCCCGACAAGTAAGCTGATAGTCTGGAAAGTGGAAAAATCCTGTTTTCTGTAAGTTTTATGCACAATTTTTCAAGCTCGCTGAAATTTCAGCAATGAACAACAGCAAGCGAAAGAATGTAGTTGATCGTTGCACCCACAAGAGGGAGGGCCTTACAGGGGTCGGTCTGCCCCATAGTTGCGATTTTGAAGTTCTTGTGAGTTTTGCACGTTTCGTTACAATCGCGCGGAATAACTTGAATAGGAAAAATTATCGTTCAAAGCTGGACAGCAACTGTTTTGGCACTTGTTTTTGTGTATGAAAAATTGTTGAAGTGTTACTGATTAGATTCAATTACAATTGACTCAATCACATGTCTGGGTTGTTCGGTTGTGCATCGGCGAAGTGAGTCGGCTGATGCCCTCGTGATCCAAGATAATCATCTTCAATCGAGCTATTAGTGAAAAAATAAACAACAGTGATTGCAACACGAGGACAGCGCTTCTTTTCAACAACAGCGTAATCATGGCGAAAAAGTCAGTTTACCATCAATGTAACGACTGCCAACACGAAGTGGAAGTGCCACACAGCCGAGCGCAGTGGTATTCCGATGATTTCAGGTCTGGAGTGTTAGGACCGTAGTCGAAGTTCTTCAGAAAACCGTAGGAAGCACCTTCGCTCAATCTTGCTCGGCTGAGTTGGATGCAATTATTCTTCGGAGGTCTCCAACATGTCTGAGTGTTGGAAAAAGCGGCGGAACCCCGTCGCTGGAGTCCCGGTGTTTTGGGGGGTTTTTAAACCTGTGCTGGTGGTTTAAGTTGGAAGAAGCGCACGGGACGTGAAACTTTTGCATCGTTTTAACAATCTGAACAAAACGGAATGTTTTTAGTACAAAAACAAATGTTGCCGATCGAGCACAACATTGCTGCAGGGTGACGTTCCAATATCTTTCAAAAAAATTGCGTCAGCCAGTGATATTGACATAGACAGGTTCGTTTATGTGACTCAAACCATAAAATCACAAAAGTTCAATAACAAAATAGACCAAACAGCTGAAAAATAAATTGAATGTTAATAAAAATGAAATAAGAAAACACGAGACGTACTTGGGAATTGTGCAAATTGTTGTAAACAGTAGTGTAGGACGGGGGTGAAAGCGCACATCCAAAAGTTGTGATTTGTCGAAAATCCGTGAAATGTTCGCACAATACCTGAAAATAAAGGGGAAATTTACGCCCAACGTGTGCAGAATCATATGAAGACTTTGTTTGAGATCATCCCAAAAGACGGTGTTCATGATCTGTGTGGGAGGAAATATTCGCACAAAGAGTTGCTCGAAAACTTTTTGGGGAAATTCGGGCAAAAATCTTTCGCCCCCCCAAAAATTTGCCTTCCACGCCTATGGTTGTGAACTACATATCTGGGACAGAAGGGTTGGCGAATACATTACGGGCTCAACCAGCCCTGTTGTTGGCATAAATCAATCAATACAATTAAAGACGACATCTGCTTGTGCAAGAAATTTGGAAATGTCAGCCAGTCCTTTCTTAACGCATATTATAACTGAACTGACAGTTGCAGTCGTAGAAACTCCACTGAAACTTCAGAATCAGGGACATGCAAAGGTTCGCGACGGCCCCGGGCCTCCAAAGCAGGCCCGAAGCCACAGGGGCCCAAATTTTTTGTGCCCTCAAACTTTGTTGTGTCCAGAAAAATATGTTTTAAACTTATAGTAAAAACAAGTCTTGTATTTTGCCGCCCCCAAACCTTAAAACCTTGGTACGGGCCTGATGAAACGAATTAAATTACAAAAATTACATTTTATTAAAATGCTGCAACTAGGTGCTTCTTCACACTGTAAGGCTACTTAGACATAATGCATGAATCTGATGGGAACTTTTCTGAGGGGGGCATCCAAATGTATGTTAAGTGACCCGAGAGAGAGATGAAGCACTGTCATCGATATCTTAAACCTTGCACTCTATCTCTCTTCCCCCTTTGTAAGCTGGCCGATTCCGGCTAGCCTATTGCAAAACTGCGACTTCAAAATATCTCTCGGTTCTCTCTAAGTAGAACCTGGGTTCTTAAACTGGGGAGCGTGAAAGGTTCGAAAGGGGGGTATGGCAGCGAAATATTGTTGGACAGTATTAAATGCAATATTTTTTTCATTAGTAAATTTATTATCATTTCACCATAAACGCCATAATCCAAACAAAGCGGACAGTACGGTAAACAAAAGCCCAGGCCTCTTAAACTTGCTTGCTTAAAATTGGGTTTATGAGTAAAGAACATTTCATGTTACGATGGTGTCTTGTCTGCTTGGTTTCACTTTTAGTGGCAGTGTGAATTGTGTCACAGGGTTATATCATGCGAGACGATTTGGCGATAGATTATTCGTTTTCAATTGCTATAAAAAAGATCTTGGCTTTAAGCAGAAATAAAAGAGATTTTCTTTCAGTCGATCTACAAAATGAGGTGAAGCAAATATTTTTTGATAGGAGAGCTCATTTAGGAAAAAAACTAAATATGTTTCAGTTGAAAAAGAGAGTTGATTCATCTGTTTTTGCAACAATTTCCTTAGCTATTTGTTTGTTCAAAAAAACATAAGGGCCAGCAATGCATCAAAGTGCATTGTTGTGCAATTTCAGATACTATTCTATCTCCTATCATGCCCCACAAGTGCCATATTTTTGGTGGACCCATCTGATATTTATTTCATAAATGCAAATGCAATATCTAATTCCTCAATGCATACCCATTACTAGAAGAATAATGCTTAAAAATTGCTCATAAACATATGCCTTGGGCCCAGTGGTGCCTTGGGCCCAGTGGTGTAAGAGGCGAGGGTGCAAGCGCACCCCAAAAGTTATGATTTGTCGAAAATCTGGGCAAAATCCCTGAAAATCCGGGCAAAATCCTTGAAAAGACGGGAAAAATGGCGCCCAACGTTTGCAGAAAAACAAATGAAGACCTTATTTTGGAGGCCACACCAAAAATGATGTTTGTGGGAGAAAATTTGTAGGCAAAAGTCGCACGACACCTTTTCGGGAAAGTTTGGAGAAATTCGGGCAAATATCCTTCGTACCCCCAAAAATTTGCTTGCTCCTACACCTGTGCTCGGGACCACAGAATAAAACAAATTATTAAAGACTAACACATTAAAAACAAAAAAAACTTTTTGAAATATGTTTACTTTAATTTTTCGAAACTTGTTTTTTTGTCAAAATTAGTTTTTACGTATTTCAGTGCTTGCATTTCTCATATTCCTCAATGCAAGAATAGAATTTGGTACGGGGGGAAGAGGCACACGATCAAGCAGTTGCCCCGGGCATTACCAAAACTCTGCATGCCCCTGTTCAAAATTGAAGCACAAATTTTACGACTGTTGCATACATAAAATTTCAGTGAAATGTTTGCAAAACAGAAAACAGTTTTTAAACCACAAGAAAGTAGGCTTGCTTTCGCAGGCTGACCTCCACTGTTGGAAGACTACAGTTATGCAAATGATTCTGGTCACATTCACAACGATTATTGGCTTTTAAGAGCAGGCGAGCAGCTAGTGACTCGGAAATATTGAACAAGTTCCATCACCCAGTTGGTGTGTTGGACTTTCGCCCCTAAAATTTAAAATAATCTGGTCGTTGCATTGTTGTCATAAAATTCTTCCAAATGCTACTCATGGGCGTTGGAAGGATTTTTTCCAGGGGGGTAACAGTGGTTTTTCCATGGGCAGCCAAACGAATTTTTCCAGGGTGGGCCAAACGTGGTTAAATTTCTTTTCACCCATTCAAAACTAAGAACACAACCTTTTTTGCTAAAATTTAATAGAAAAATGACAAATTTCCAAATCCAGGGGAGGCCAAAGCCCCCTTGGACCCTTCCGACGCCCATGGTGCTATTAATTGTTGCGATTCGTTGCCAGTACTTTAAAAGAGCTTTCCGTAGCATTAAATGAAACTTACCGACTAGATTCCGCGAGAACAGAACAGACTGAAGATACACCAGTGGTTAGGTTTTGGCGAAGTAATCTATAAAGTAACCGACAATCTTCTATATCAAATAAAGCAGGGTAAGGGTAACGAGAATTTGTGAAAGTTCTCTGTCGGTTCTTTTAAGCACCTGCCTGCAAACACCTACTAAAGAGTACGTTTGCAAGAATTCCCATTATTTTTTCAAAAATAACTTTTGCCACTCTTTTCTAAATTCTTGCACAAAGTCTTTCTCAAATACCAACTGAATCTTAGTCATTTGGCTAGCAATCGAAGACAGCAAATATTCGATTTGCGACAGCCAATCGAAGACCACAAATATATCGATCCTAGGTAGAGACACTTTAATTCGAATTTTTTTAAAGTAACCGAACGCAATTAAATTACTTCAGGGAGAGACGCAACCTGCAGCTAAAACTTGATCTCCACTACGCCTAGATTGTACCAGGATTCTTTATCCTCGAATATATTACGGATGATGACTTTTCATAGCATTTTGTAAACTTAAAAAACAGCGCGCATTGCAAGCTGCTGGTGTGTAGAAAATGCTTTTGCTCCTGCAGACCTCAGTAAAGGCTCAGTCTTGCAACGATTCGCACTAACTGTTGCTCCTGTTACGCCAACCTTATGCAGTTTCGAATAGGAAGATGGGGTGATGAAACTTATCCACCTTGGTGACAGGCCTGATATAGCATATAGATTGATCTTGTTTGTGACTAAGATCGTCTTGTTCTTTGGTCAGAAAAGTTGCTTGGCAGTAGCCTTAACGCCAAACCATGCTCAACATTACAAAATCGTCATTGCCTGAAAGGAATTAAAAACCTTCGTAGGCCCGATCTACTTGGTATGAATGTATTTATAAAAGCAATCTATTTACGCATGTCATATTTCATAGTGGAGTGACTGCCAAACAAAGCAAGAGCCCATGAATTACGTGGTGGGTAAGTATGAGATCAAAGCGTTGCCAGGTTTACTGGGAGTATCGAAGTCCATTATGTAAATATTACTTCTTATTGTGTGTTATTTCTGGTAGATGTCGCTGCAGTGATCGGTTACTGCGAAAATTGAAGTACCAAATGGTTTAACGTTTTGGCCTTGATTTTTTATTTATTACCGTTCAGTTGCTGATTTTGACATTGGATGTATGCAGTGGCAGCGCAATCTACAAGTACTCCGGGAGACATATGTAACGGGAACGCTCCTGTCGTAACTTTTGCGTGTCACTGAGAGACACTAGTACTTGTGGTCGTCCAAATAAAGCGTCAAGTTTTTGTGGAAAACAATTGTCTTTGGGTGTATTTTGTGACAATATTGACCTCACCCAATTGGCATTTCTCTACAAGCGTGACGTCGTGCATAGACGATCCCCTTTCGAGTACCCGTTACATGGTTTCAAAATTCTTAAACCCGCAGTGCATGACTGATTAGTATGATTCTATGTAGGTGTGTTTTCATAACCACTCTCTCTTAGTAGAAATGAGACCCTAAGCCTGAGCGTGTGGTGGCATAGACAGTCATCTGTTCAACGAGATGTCTTTCTACACAACTGTCTACATACCACAGAGTCTCTGCATTTTCTTCTCTGATTCGTGACATCATTACTGATTACACTTTATTAAAGGCGTTTTTCGTTGTAATGATCGTTGACAGGTAGCTTTCCATTTTTTCGGAATTTTTGATCAAAGCGGTAACTGTATGTCTACGCACGTCATGCCAGCCGTTAACTTTTCTTTCAGAACTTCAAGCCACTGTGTCAACTTTTGATTAGTTGTTTTTACAATACAAGAGGCTTTTTCGATTTGTTGACTTTTCAACGATTTGGAAAGAACGACAGTAGTAACTTTATTTAATACTTCCACGTCACAACGTGACAAGGCAAGTTGACTGGGCACTGCTGAAATTGCGAAATATCTAGAATCTTCGACGGTTTCCCGCAGAGCCAACGCCGCAACGGCTCGGCGCTAGGCTGGAACCACGAAACTGCGTGGCTTTTTCTGTCTTATCTCCGCGGATGTTGAAATTTGCGCTTGGTCCAGGTGTCTGTATGAATGAGCGTCTTACACCAGATTGCTCGAAACGCCCCGATCTGTCAACAGTTACGTCAATGCCCTCTCGGTTGCTAAGGATACGTCCGTTGCCTGCGACGACCGTTGGCCGAAAGACGTCATTCAATCGATGAGAGCGTTGCCTAATGAAATGTGCTTTTCGTCGCGCTGCAATGCGACGAAACCGTTACTTGTCCGGTTACAGGTTGTAGCAACGCTCAATGAAATCTCACCCAAGTTGTTTCACTTGAAAGGAGGTTTCCTTCGTCAGGCATTCATAATTCATGCGCTTGCATCATACGTTTGCGTGTTGCGATCAAAACCACGACACGCTCGAGTAACGAGCTGTTTCCGCAGCTACTGTCGCAATTCAAAACCGATCGAATCACAACCTCCGGATGGTGACATTGTGCCGCTAGCTCAGCTGCCAATGCTCGCGCCATCAGACGCGGGCAAGATCATCATCAGCAGTGTTTGAATGCTACGAAACGCCCCTGCTGCGGTGTGCTTGGATGCTGGATCCGATTTTTGGCTGAGCGATTTTCGACGTTTGGAAGTACGGTCCCGCGACAGATCTCCAAAAGGTTTATGCGCCGCCGACTTTATTTTTGTTTGGATACCTACCAATGCTTTTTTTCTACAGCACGTGTGTTGATTCTTGATGCTTGACACATTATAATTCAATAGAAATCATTGGAGCGGAACCGCATCGTCAAATGCATTGGACTGCGTCAACTATGCGCTCCAAAAACATTTCTGTATTTAAAACACTGTTAAAAACGATGAGTATCAACCCTCCATCTCCGGCATTTTGTGCAACCAGTGGTGATAGAGCTTTATGGTTAAGCTAAACGATCGTTTTGGTGACAACATTTTGATGACATGCGGTCATAGGCGTAGGGGGCCAAAAATCTGGGGAGGTGCAGCGTTTTGTCCGAAAAAGCATGTTCATGCCGAAGAAGTAGATTTTTCAGAAACTTTTACAATTTAACTTCTCTAAAGTAATGAAAAGACACATCCAATGCAATTATCACCCCGTTAATACCGGAAAACAGTTGAATTTACAAAACAATTTTTTTAAAGATTGCCGTTTCGGCAAATTATTATTTACAAAAGCAAGGATCTAATGATAGTGCAGCAAGCGTTCACAATTCTGCAGAAATGATATTGGAAGAACACTTACACCTCATTAAAGAGAAAATAATCCAAAAGGATTCTCTTATTCTTACAATTTTTTCTTTGTTTACAATTTTTCATTCTCCTTGCTTTCAAAAATAAATAAAATTCAATGTTTAGATACAAAAATATTTTTGTCATGTTTCAAATGATTTTTTCCCTAAAGTAAAATAGTCGGGGTGCTACAGGCCCTGTGCCTTCCCGCATTCTACGCCTATGCTTATGTACCTGATTTTTTCGACCAGGTGTCTAGCTACGCGTCTACTTAATCGTCGTAAATGTCATCAGTAGGGCAACCAAAAGTCAATAAAGTCAAATGTTTTCTGCCTTTTCTAAAGCTAATAAAACGTCCACAAACCAAATTTAATGCTCATACCATGAGGGAATCCCAAGTGATTAGGTCAAAAAAGTCAAAATTTATCATTAGGTCCATATTTATTGTTGGGTCAACTTTTCTTGGAACACAGTTTTTTTCTCTTTATCAACATTTTATTGAAACGACAACAACAGATATTGATATGCTTTTGCAAGTTTAGTTGCAATTCTGTAATAAAAATGGGTTTGTTGCAATTTCTGACGTAACGGTGTTGTTTTGCCCACTACTTGACCATTGAATGTCATGTAGGATAGGCGTGGTATGGCACGAAACGTGGTCTTACAATACTTGGTTTGGTAAATGCTCAATCTATTCTACATATAGTGTTTCATTTTCAACTTTATAACGTTCTCATACTTGACTCTGGACTTTACTATAGTTATTAATGTACTTATCAGTGTATCATGCCCAACGTTAACAACCAATTTTTTTTTTAATTTCGAAGCATAGAGTGCATGAATGTGCTTCTGGGTTAACCTCAATACCTAAGGCTGAATATTTTGCAATTGCAAACGCAGAAAATTTATAGGTCAAAATAAAGTCTAAATGTTTTAATTATAAAGTCAAAATTTTAAGTTCTTAGGACAAAAAATTGGTTGCCCTAGTTATCATTTTATAATCAAAAAGCTTCTATTAAATGAAGCTGGAGAGTTTAATAGCCATAGAATAAAATGTTGTTGTTGTCCCGTAACGGCGTTAAAAATAAATATGATTTGCCTTAAATTTTAAATTACTTAAATAGTTACGTCACAAACGTCAGTTTCGTTCCAGCTCACGTAAAAATGAAATATGCCTCGCCATAATGTATACGCCGTTTCCTGGACCACTTACCCCTATACATGGATTGATAAGGCATAGTAAGAACCAGCATTGTTATCTGCGGTCATCATTTGACTTCACCAAAACTTTTCTGTTCGATAAGGCTTGTGCACTATTTTTTGTTCGGCCTGAAGGAGTTTCGCCTTCTCGAATTCCAGTGGCACTCCTGCAGGCCCGTTCGGTCCCGGTCCCGGGTCGCATCACAATCACATAAACCAGACGCGGTCAAGCACTCTGCGTACAAAACCAAGGCCTCTCCTCTCTCACTAAGGGGCCTTGAAGTATAAATTAGCATGCCTGCCTGGTTCTCCGTCACTAGTTTTGTTCATTTCTCCGTACGCAGTCGCCTGAAATACAAACATGCGAGACATTTTTAAAATGTTTCGTACGCCTGCAGGTAAAAAGGCACTGTATCTTCTCTCCGTCTCAATCTTCATTCGATCTTCATTCGATACTGTGTCTCAATCTTCATTCGATACTGTGTGCTGGCTTTTTCAATAAAATTAAATCCATGTTGTAAAGTCAACTGCTCTGGCTGACTGCCAAAAATAATTGCCAAAAATAACTGTCAAAGTGCTGTTTACAGCTCAATCTTTGTTTAATTTGCCGGCCTGACGATTGACAAGCTCAAGCTTGCAATTAGTACGCTTACAAATCAATTATCTTGTTTGTTTCCTTCTTGTCTGAGCACAGAATGTTTGCCATAGCGTCCGTGGCGGAATTTCATTTTGGAGCCTGAGAACTTTCCTTGTGTTGTTGCCCCAATTTTATAGGATTGTAAACCGTGATGGAAAAACTGCAAGAAGATGCGCGAAATATAAGTCCACGTGGTAAAAAGAAGTTTTAACTTGGCCTTGTACGATTGCTAATTGTACTGCTGTTGACGATTTTGAGTTCATGAGCCGAGGTAATGATTTCTCGATACATAATATTTGTGCTGTAGTTGGTAACAGGCGATTTTTTACGTGTTTTTGACAATCAAGGAAGAATTAGGCGTAGGCTGTGCTAAAGAATGAGACACCTGAACACGTAAATTGTACCGATTTGCCTTAAGTTGCAAAATGTCTTATGGTCAATTTTCTTAGTTGGTATTTGAATAAGGACTGAGGATGCGTAATTTTACGTGAAATCGATTTCCTATTAAAAATTTGCTGATCGATTCCTTGCTTACACTCATC
>JGI24159J19872_10007642_pt1 | contig 14159 bp, 10 predicted proteins | sample Ectturendosymbi4_FD_19872 | JGI IMG/M metagenome (IMG submission 19872) | reverse complement strand
TGGTTTTTACCCCTCGAAATTGAAAAAACAACCTTTTTTGCTGATAATTACAAAATCCAGGGGGGCAAAGGCCCCCCCTGACCCCCCCTTCCGATGCCCATGGTCATATGCTGTTAAATACTTCACCTAATACAATGAAAAACACAACTCGAACGTGACTCGGAGTCGAGGACTTGGATTGTCATGTGCCCTGAAAATCAACCACTTTTTCCTGCTACTTTTGGGCATTGTTTCAGACCTCGTAGTCAGCAAAACTTTACAGTGCAGGTTTCTATTCCCTGTTGATCAGTAGCCAACATGACGTCAATCGCAAAATCATTCACATGCCATCACCCTTACATCTAATCACTATTTTAGGTGCGCGGCTATGCGAAGCATTGACAAACTCAATTTCTTCGATCACTTTTTAATCTGCGGCCGCCCACCCTGCTTTCAGAAAAGTACCTCGCTGCTGTAGTTGCCAAACCCATCTGATACGTGTTGTGCAATGTGATGACCTTGATACTTTAAAACCAATTCTAACCAAAAATGTTAAGGGAAAGGAAATTTTCTTCGAGACTTTGGCTGCATATTTGTTTGTTGATTTTTTGATACACAAACCATTCCCAAGAAGATGCACCGAATTTTTTATTTGGTAGCACATCCGTGATGACAACTGTTTTCGCTCACAGACGGTAAACCAGGACAGATACCAGGGGAGACTGGACGCGCCGGACACGAGGACCTTGGTCATCAGCGAACTGCAAAGCGGCGACGATGGTGTTTACCAATGCAAAGTTACTTACCCAACTGGTGGAGGATCTGGGAGGACGAAATTATCAGTGGCTGGACCACCCAACGCGGTCAGTGACTGGGATAGCGACCCCCCTTCACAAGAATTCAACGCCCTGTGAAACCCGAACGCCAAACGTGTTTGCAGCTAACGCGAAAGCTTAAAATGGATTGAAACGACGACTTCTTTTTCTTTTCATTTTTTTTACCGGCAAACCTGCAGTGATTTTATAAAAACGCTTTCAAAAACGCATTGTGTCATCATCTTTTTTTGCGTTTCCGTGGCGTCAGCCTCACCTTGCCTTGCATTTGAAACCATCCTATTCTTCTGCATCGTCCTCAGGTTACAGTGACGTCACCGGCTGTCGGTCCCGAGGAGAGAGTCTACATTCTGAGCTGGAAGCCGGGCGAGGCACCCCTGCCTGACCGCTTCGAAATAGCTGTGAAAAGGGTGAGCTACTTCCAGATTAAAACAATGATCGATGTAGCAATTTTTGACAAACGAAATCTAGAAAAAAAACATACGCATGTAAAATGCAGGTGCGTCTTCACATGGAATAGGTCCACCGCAAAACAGCAAATCGTTTTTTTTGTCATGTGAAGAAACTTTCCGTATTTGAAGGCTAAGCTAAGAGCACCACTGCACTTGGTGGAGCTCCCCCTACTAGTGATGTTAGATCAGTGTTTTTAAGGTGTTTTAGGGACCCGATTTGGGTCCCTAGAATTGAAAATCTGGTCCCTAGAATAAGAGAAAATCGAGTCCCTAGAATCAGAGAAATCGGGTCCCTACAGGTTCGTATCGGGTACCTAACATTTTCGTTAAAAAAAAACTGAGTTAGATTATTATTTCAATGAAGGGTGTGCGCTCCCTCATACCGTAATCGGTTATTACTATTGGTGGTTATGCTTGGGTGGTGACTGTGAATAACTAGCACGAATCATCAATGTGGACTGGGGACAGGGCCCCCGGTTGAGACATCACTGGCAACAGCTGACAACGCCATTTTCATATTAGTGGTCCAGGTAATGCATTCACTCTCCCTGTTTGCTCTGCCCTCGCTTTTCCCAAACAAGCCTGGAGACTTTTCAGTCATCAAGTACTACACGCCTGACTGACGCTCGAATCACCTGCAAGCGCCTGCAAACAAACAGTATAGGAGTTACTCGACCATGACGCCCACTGATCTTGTGAAAACGCTGTTGCGCGGCGCTTTTTGAACATGTTTGCCTTTTGCTTTACAGCGTGGTTCCTCGCGCCAGCCCGTAGTTTTCCGCGCCCCAAGTGGAGCCAAATCATTCCGATTTTCAGGCCTTGGGCCCGGAAGGACCTACGAAGGGAACGTAGTGGCCGTGAACAGCTACGGGCGTTCCCCCCCCACTTCATTCACTTTCACCACGGCTTCATCGGTGAGCGCACGAAAGATTGGTCGCGAGTGAATGCCAACGTCTAGCAACATTGTCGCAGGAAGAGCAAGTCTGCATTGAGTGCATAATACAAGCTGGACTTGGCTAATGAAGCAGCTGACCCAAATAGAGCGTTATTTGCTCACGTGTTCATCTACGCCTGTTAAAGTATCTTGATGTGCTTTTCCAGGGCCAGCCAAACCCACCTAAGCGTCTGCGAATCGCTAACGCATCTCCGAACGAGGTGACAGTACGGGTTGATGGGCCCGAGACCGGAGTCGACCACTACAGGATTCGTTACGCACCAATGCCTAACCCATCGAATGTTCCTGAAAAGGTGCATGTGGTTGATTGGCTGCGGGTTGGTAGGGCTGTTTTTTGCGCAACTGCGGGAGTTAATGATCGCTCCCGTACTCAATGTTTACTTTACAACAGATTAGCTGTTTTGATTTTAATTGAACTTCCACGTTGCAGGCGTTTGAATATTTTTATTATGCTCTCAATGTCTTGACGAGGTATTTTGTCTCAATTCATCTTATCTACAGTTTTTCGAAATATCCCTTTTTAAGTGATTTCTAACAAGAAGCCTAAGTCGAACAGATAACGTTGAACGCATCTCAATTTACTCCTAAAAACATTCACCTCCAACCACTCTAAAGCAACGATCTGAAACCGTGGCTTGTTTCAATTGCAGAGCGTTAGTGGAAGNTCNCCGGACGACGAACTGACACTGACGGGCTTGTTGCCCAGTACGAAGTACTTGTTGACCGTGACTGCAGTCAANCGTAACGGCGAATCAAGTCCCATCAGAGGAGTGTTTACTTCCCCGGAGGTTGGTTCATATACTGCTGAAGAAATGTTTCCACGGCTTACCAGACGAATTTCGTTGAATAGCAACGCAACATACCGCTACGTCCCGACTTTAGTATCAGTTTTATTGCGACAGTGTATTTTTATGCGTTGCCAGCAACGATATTGTTCGCATTGGAGATGCACACATACATGAAACCCGTCACTGAGTGCGTTGTGCACACTCAACAAGCTCCAGTGTACATGTCGCCGGTTTGCGCGATAAACTGCTATTGGCAACAAAAGTTGGATGGATAAAATATCTCTTTCGAAAGCTTTTGATTATCAGACGTAAGCTGATGACGTGCCAGTGAAGTTGTTCGCTTACGTTTTTCTCCGCAACGCAGCCGCGCCCTCCTCCCCCAACCGGCATTGTTGAGGAACTGCGCGAGCCTCGCCGGATACGACTGTCAATCCAAGGACCGAGCGAAGCTGTTGACAATTTCGAAGTTACCTTCCGGCCAACTTTGCCCAATGAGGACGAGCCTGAGAGGGTAAAGCAATTGTTGTTTTCGTTGTTTTTTTGTTACGCGCGTTTGCGATTTAAAATAAATCCGTTCGTATTGCGAAGAAATGTCCAGAAATTAACAGCTGTACAACCATTTCGAACGGATCGAGTTGCAAATGCACTGATGTTTGGACCCCATAAGCTTGCTTTTCAGATATTCATCTTTTGAGTTTCTGCAGACAAAAAAACCTGCTTTACCAGAAAAGCTATTCAGGCGATTACTTTTTCTATTGCGAACAACGTTTTTTCCCAAAGCGTAAGAAACAACTGATTTTGACATACAGTCGAGGTCGAACGGTTGAAAAGGTCATATTGCTTTTATCGCCGGTCTTCGTTGCAGACCATCATTACCACCCAAGGTGAACGCACAGTAACTTTGCCTTTGCAACCGGATACTCAATACACGGTGGTCGTGAAGTCTGTTCGGGACGGAGTGCGATCAAACGGGCTGGAAGCGGTTGTACGAACACCACAGGTTTGTCTGTCACTTTGTAGCGCCAAGAGTTACTTTACGCACGCTCATACGTTGTTGCTCTGTTTTAAGAAATCTGTAGTGGTGTTTTTCCATTGTTGCATTTTTCCTTCAGTGATAAGGGTGCAGGAATAGTTCCAAACGTGAAAAATATTTTGCTATTGTTAGAACCCAACTGATAAATCTGAAAAAATGTTTTTCGTGTTATTTCACACGAAGTCGAAGTAAGCGTTGTTTTTTCTGCCCGAATTTCGTTTATGTTTTGTTGCGAAGCAACACTTTGCATGGAAAGATTTGCTTTCAAATCTTCAACTTATTTCTATGCGTTTAAAATAATTGTTGCGAAATAAACCGACATTTGCGAAACACAACCGCTAACAGCAACGTATCGTCTGCTGTTGCGTGTTAAGCATCATTGTTATCACGTGATTGGTTGGCGATAAGCGTCCACTCTTTTCATGACGTAGGAAAGCGCTCCTCCATCTCAGCCAACAAATCTCAGGGCGTTGCCCGGCGTCGATTTTGTCCGCCTGTCTTGGTCTGGCCCGACCGATGACGTGCAGTATTACGTCATTGAATATCAAGCAGCTCGCGATCAACAACCAGCGGTAAGCACCTGCAACAGCGTTATCTCATTGAAAGCAACCTCACGCATGCCTTCGCTTTTTCTGTGTTACATTCATAGCAGCTGCATTTTAAAACCCTATTTCTTTAAACTACTCAGTTTTCATTCACACTGGTTAGCGTGCGCCAAAATCTGAGCTGCCCAAGTTTTTAGACAGTGGCAGCATTTCCGCTTTTTGTATGAATAGGAGTGAAGTGGATAACTTCTTTTTTTTCAAGAGTCCAACGATACAGATAACGGTTAAAGCGAATAAAGTCAAACTCGTCGTGTACATTTCGTCAACCACTGCCACCATAATTAATGTTAAATATAAACTGCAGGGAGCTTGTTGCACGTTTGTGTTGCCAGTAAGGAGAATAGCGCTTTCCTGACGAGTGTTCAGTGACTACATGGCGTTTTATATTTTAGCTCTGGCTTTTGTGGCATTGTTCAAGGCGCTTTATAACCTCAGTGAAAGCATTATATAAACGCAATCGAAATATTCGAATTTCTATGAATATTTGCAACGATGACTCAGACGTAGGCATTTTCTTCATGGTCCACCACAGCTGGAATATTTTCGTGGCATGGGCGAGACAAGATTCAACGTTGCGTAAATATCCAGGAGATTTATATCAAAACACGGGGACATGACTTTTGTTCTATTTTGAACACAATCGTATTTGAAGTTAGTTTCTGCAAAAGCTGATGTTTTGTACAGACTCTGCAATTGTACAAAAACTCTGCTGTTTCGCAGTCTTTGTTGTCATGGCGCCCGATTTGATTTATTCGAAACTAACAAAAAATAAACTTGTGACCCACAATCGAAAGATCCTTTGCAACTCCAAGGACAACAAAGTTTGCAGGTCCATTTGTTTAAATATACTTTTTCAACAGGTAACGAACACAAGAGGTGTGGTTCAAAGTGTGTCCATTCCCAATCTTGTCAGCGACACTCTCTACTCCGTTGCAGTCAAAGCTGTTGGACCAGGTGGTCACTCTGCCAAGGCCACTGATTCTTTCAGAACCCTGGTATGCTCAGATAACATTAGTGTTACATCATAAGCATTTTGCTTTTTGTTACATCATAAGCATTTTTAGTGTTACATCATAAGCATTTTACTTTTTGTAGGGTATTTCAACGGAAAATACAAAGTTGCACACCGTAATTTTGCAGTCAGTCAAAAACGCAGACCAGAGCATTGCCTAAGGCCCATCTTCCACTGCATATATTCATAGCTTAGCAGTTGAGCGCCTCCTAACAACGTGATATCCTCGAGTACGATTCTCTGAGAAATCGAGCTCCAGTTTGGGCGATGCTTCTCGGTCTACGTTTAGATGCAATCGTCGTATAGCTTTCGTAACGCCATCATTGATTCTAGTAGAAAAAATCATCATTGGATTATATTATAAAACTTATCATTACTTTAACGCGTTTTTTTTCAAAATTGCACCTTCAAATGTAAACGAGATCCAAATTCACCGAAACCAAATTTCTGAAAACATTTGAAAAACTTGGATTTTGCGTTTGAATGAACCGTTGTGACAATTAATGAGACAATGCAGTGCAAGAAAATCACACCTTGCATCGAATGGACGACATGCTCTTTGAAACTGCTTGCAAGCAATTGGCTGGCGCAGAAACACTTAGGTTCATGGATATAATCTTTGTGGACTGTAGATTATCATTTGGCGACGTGGTTCCTGTTATTTTTTGTTTCTGATGAGAGTATAAAGCGACGTAAATATTAATGATGTTTACAACGCTTCCTGTTTAAATCCATGACTTTAATTCAGTTTTTTTACTTGAATTAAGCTTTTAATCCAAATTTTTGTACTCGAACTGAGCTGTCATATGTTTTACACATTTCGTGTTTTACGTAAAGGTTAAAGACTTTCGACGCATGCTTCCCTTGGGTGTGTTTAGTTTTATGGAAGTTGGGCGAACGAGAGTGCTTTAAAACTGCAATTTATGTCGCATAAACGTACGCCAAAAGTAGAACTCCTCACTGGCTCTTTTTAAACCGTGAAATAACAGTCGCTAGCCTCGTTCTAGAGAGCTAACGCGAGTTCGAAGAAAAAACCGCTTTGTTTGAGGTACAATCATCCGTTGATGAACAGATTGATTTGCAACAAGTTGTGACGTTAGCTCAAAAAATCCGAAATGAGTTTATTCTTTACTTTAGAAGTGAATAGCAATAAACTGCCCCCCGGATTCTATTTGAATAAGAACCACACATGCCTACTCTGTAAGCGAATAGATACTCTGCTAAGATCGCAGTGTCTGATTCGTGGATGGGAAAAGATTCTTTGCGATAGACAGCTACCTCTTGAACATTTCGAGTCATTGACATTTCCAGGTTCTGAATTTCAATCTGCTGGTGCAATTCCTGCTAACTTTGCTTTGTTCACGTCACACTCTGCTAACCCCAATCGTATTGGAGCAAACGATTGCTTGTTTCAAAATTTACTTCAAAACATTACGTCCAGTCGCAAGTGATCCGAGCATTGCACTCTTCGCAGTATTGCCTCAGTTTAGAATAGTTCTGTCAAGACTCTCTGTATATCCAGTTTCGACTATAGTTGCGATGCAGCAAGCAATTGCCAGATGTTTTTATTTTCCAATGTTCCCGTATTTGCTAGAAGAACTCCACAGCTTATATTTTGCGGTTTTCTTTTTCTTTTAGTCGATTGTCTTGGATCAGGATGATGTTGTTCCGGTCGGGGGGTCCTTACCGAGCGAAGCCATCCTTCGGTTGACTCCAAAGGATCACGTCGATTATTACATTGTGCAGTACAGACCGGAAGGTGAAACGGTGAGTTTGAAACTTCAACTTTTTTAAACATATTTTTGATNACTTGCGTACGTCAAGATGCATTAAGATCANGACGTTATAATAAAGACATTAAGATCAAGACGTTACAATAAAGAATTAAGATCAAGACGTAAATACAGTAATAAAATGAAACACCATGAAATGAACAAAGCAAAGACATATTTGAATTCAATCAATTTGAAATACAGTTTANAANNNCAACAACACGCATTCCAAAACCTTCAGCCTGAATANAACATGCCCCACAACAAAGCTATTCTCTCAAAAATACAACATGCCAGCTCTCAGAAAGTTAACATCNCAGTCCAAAGGTACTCGCACATNAAGCTAGCATAGCAGCTTGTGGCCCAACCACTTACTTNATAATAACTTTTTGACAGTGCTAAAGGAAATTGCTACACTCTGCACATTTTTCATGCAGACAAATTTCGGAANCACTTTCACTGCTNAAAGTCTCTTCCATTTTTATTTGGAAACACTGTTCTTATCCATGCAAANCTTCGATAACATACTGTAGCACAATGGCCTACCCAAAATCAATGACCCACAGTCTAACAAACAAATAAATGNGTAGAAACGAGATACATGATCAACAAACTTTAATGCACCAAAAAGCAGTGCAGACATGACGTCACAGCTCATGTATGAACAAAGAAAATATTTAAAAAATCAAGATCAGACAATAACCATTGCCCACTTCAAAACGCCATCCAACACATAAACAAACTATCTTTGTTTTCGTCCAGCTTTTTTAAACAACTGCCAGTACTACTTGTCACTTTTCAAGAAACATCATTGGTTCTATCGATCTTTCTGAAGTATTAAGTTTTCACCGACGATACAATATATCATGCGTCATGTCAAATTAAGCAGGGGGGTGTACACTTGTCGAAAGTAGTGTTGGCATTCGGAAATTCATAACATAAATGATTTTTTCTCGCAGGAAGCAGAATCTACCACTTTTCCTGGTGGATCAACTCCTTCGAACATCAGACTTACAGGTCTGGCTCCCTCAACAAGATACAGTGTTACAATCATTCCCATGCATGATGGTATCCAGGGCGAGCCCGTGGACGTTGCCATAGAAACAGCGCCTGAGGTAGGAGCAAGACGTTTCTAAGATCACTTAGAGTGTTATCTTCAAGAAAAATGTAAATATGGGCCTCAACTTCGAAAAAGGAGATTTGTTTCTTTCCTGCATTTTTGGGAGTGTGCCAGCCGTCGCTTGCAAGTGGTTGACCACCCGGGAGTGGTCAGCGTCGTACAAGCGTCAGTAAACTTTTTCCATGACCAGCATTCAACAACAGTCGAAAAATTGAATTGATTTTCTAATTTAAATATTTTTCATCGTCCTCGCAGCAAAACCACCCAAAGTTTTATTTTGTGAAAATCACCTTTTTTTGCAATCTTGTTGGTGCGTTAAAAGAAGAATCAGGTTTCGTAAACGTTTTTTTACGAAGTTTTTTTTTTTTACTTTTTGTGGTTTTCATCAAGTTTTAATGACCTTTAGAGATTTTATATCCTTTCAGATAATTCGTCCAGTGCAACCATCGCAACCAACGTCCATTCGTCTGCTCGATAAATCTCCCAATCAAGCCACCATTCAAATCGAGGGCCCGAATGACAACGTGGATTATTATCACATTTCTTATAAACCGCAGAATCAATACGGGACTCTTCAGGTGAGTTACCTGTGCTGCTGTTAAAGAGCAACTTGCGCAACTTGATTTCTTCAAAGCCCTGCGCACCCACGTTACGTAGAAGCTGAAACAGTGTAAAAGATGAGTGCCTTCACAGAGCAAGAACTTGACTTCATTTCTGCTGTATGGTGTTATGTGCATTACGCTGATGTATTAACCACATCTAACAGCAGGTTGCAACATTTAGCTTTGCATTACTCTTAAGTGAAACTATTTGTTCTGAAACGTTTTTTCACATTTCTTAAATCCTCTCCCACAACGTTTTCTTCCCAGGAATTCGATACTAACGGTCCGGACAGTACCGTCACCATCTATGGCCTGGCTCCTTTGACCAGGTACCTCCTGAAAGTGAAGTCTGTGTTTGGAGGACTGGAGTCAAACCCAATCCAAAGTTATTTCATAACAGAGAAGGTGAAGAACTGCGTGGCGTGGTTGGCGTGAATTGCTCCGAAGGTTTTTGAAGCAAACTTACATTTCGCTGATTGGACAGTCGTGACACGAACGAAGAATCCTTATCTTTGTTACTTTGTGGATTATGATGCATCTTGAGTAGATCATCTTGGAAAGTAGAAATTTCATTGTGCTGCAAATAGGTGCGAGTCTGTCGACAGGGACAGTCGGCCTCAACATCAAGTTTTCTTATCAAAATTCAAAGTTTGCAAATTTTCGGTACTTCGAGCAACTAGATGTTTTGAAAGCAAATATCGCCAAATCATAAGCAAATATCGCCAAATCATAAGCAAATGTCGCCAAATCATGTCAACCGAGCACTAAAATTTCTCATTTGAAACAACTGACAAGTAGCCCGCCCACGTCAAACAGATAAGTTCATTTCGGTGCCTCGCTGGGCAAGTGCATGTCGCAACCAGTGGCGTAACTGAAGGCGTAGCAGAGGGACAAATCTCCGCAGTGGCAAGCTAAATGTAAAAACCGGACCTCGTTTAGCTTATATTTCGGCTTTAATATTCTTTTGGTTTTCAATAGATTGATGTGTTTTGCGTTTTTCCGGTGATTTAGAGTTTTAGTATAGCCGTCCACATCCGGATTCACCATCATTTCTCAAGTTTTTTTTCTGAATGTTGGCCAGTGGACGCTTTACAGTGGCCAGTGGGCCCCATTCAACTAAGTTTCCTCCCTGGCCCAAACATCTACCTATGTCACTGTTCGTAACGTATTTAGCTGGGGGGTAAAGGCCATCTGATATTCTGTAAAGATATTCCTAACTTTTCGCATTTGTCTGAAAAATGTAATTGTTTTTAATTTCTAACCTAAGTTCGACCTTACATGCTAATATTGCTTAAATTCATGTTGCTAAAGAAAGAAAGCTCCAGGTTCATGTCTTCGCCTGAGCCCCGCTCTTTGTTGCCAGAATCGATGCCGCCACACTATTAATTCACAAGTTTTTAGTTAACCTAGAAAACCCATAAAAATATTTTTTGCCAGAAGCACTTGTAAGTACTGATAAGGAAAATGTTCCTTCAGCACAATCATGCGCAAATGCTTGAGAGAAATACATCAAGCTCTGTTCACGATAATTACTATTGAAGCTAGCAACCTAAGTGGTTCGCACAGACCACTTTGCCATTCATTCAATTAAACCGGCATCAATAATCTCTCCGAGTTTTAGATAATATTGCAGTGAACATTGGCGGGTTTCACTTGGGCAAGTTTTAATCTTTTCTTAATGGCGCCGAACGTCTATCCTTTCTTTCAATAAAAGTTATTTGAATCTTTTTGAAGGATATCATGCGCATTGTGTCCGATCACGTATCCTGTTTTTGTTCAGCCCGGCACCAAATCACTGACCGTCGCGGAATGTTCGTCCTGACGCGTTAAATCAAGTCTAAGGCGAAGGCTTGGTGCGGATTATATTGCTAAGAATCCCTGTCTTTCTCACCATGTTGACGTCACAGATTCCAGAACCAGAGCCGTCGCTTCATGTGGAGCATCTGGAAATCACCGATGTTTCGCCAAACCAGGTTGGGCTGAGGTGGGATGCGCCCGTGGACGACGACAGCATTCTTCGCTACGTCATCCAATACAAGAACGAAGAAGATGACACTCCGAACGCGGTGAGTTCCTGCGGGAGAGGATGGCGGGAAAGATTGGAAGTTGTCACCTTCGCAGTTGCGCAAGTTTTTCTGCTTCCATAGAAATGTCAGGTTTACGTTTCTACGGACCATAAGCCGAAATACGTTTTTTGATCTTTTCAGATCAGATACACGTCACAGCCTTACGTCACTCTTACGAGGCTAAACCCCGACACGAGTTACGTCATCAACGTTGCGCCTGTCTTTCCTGGCGGGAACGGACCAAGCACCACCATCCACGCACGCACGGTAATTTTTTTCAACAACAAATTTTGTCCTAAATTGAAGTAGTGGTTTCTGAGCTTTTTCTTTTCTTTAACGTCACACTCTTATCTCATAACGTTTCGTTAATGTCAATACTTTTGTTGCTGTGAGCATTAAGACCACTGATGAAAGGATGTGAGACTTGCATTTGTTTTTGCTGTGACCAAATTCCTTGATTTTTGTTTATTTGTTACCAACAAATCAAGCAGAAGCTTTCATCGCACAATTTTTAAATGTTCCAATTTTAGATGCCGTCTTGCTTATGAAAGGAAGCGAAAAGCACAGCTAATGCAAAGAGATGTCAATGCAAGATGCTGCAAATGTTTCCGACTTTTTGCGATGCTAAGCTCTTCTAAAGTCTCACATCGTTACAGTTACGAAATTACTTTACAGTTACGAAATTACTTTAGTTTTTTATTCCATTTCAATGATCAATCTAAATTTTTTTACGCTCATGTCACAGCTTTTACATCAAATTTAACCTTCATGGGAAATGTGTAATGTGATTAACTGAAACACAGAACCTTTTCTGTCACACTGAAAAAATCCTCCTATTATCAACTCGAAGAAAGGCACTATTGCGGCATTTTTTAGTAATTCTGTGACTAATACGTTAAGTTTTTGTTTGATTGCATGTGCAAAACGCCGATTATATTTCGTTTCACAGTCCCCAGCGAGTTTCGAACCAGTGCCTGCCACCAGCACAGCGTCAACCACTACCAGCACAGCGTCAACCACCACCAGCACAGCGTCAACCACTACCAGCACAGCGTCAACCACTACCAGCACAGCGTCAACCACTACCAGCACAGCGTCAACGACTAGAAGCACAGCGTCAACCACTACCAGCACAGAAGCCACACCAGAGCCCAGGAACGAACCACTACGCCCTCGACAGCCCGTGCTCCACGCGCCAGAGGCCGTCAGAGTTGTGCGTCGTGGCAGAACTGATGCCGACATAGAGTGGAATCCTGGCGCTGAGGATGACGGGGCGGACGGTTATCTCGTCGAATACGAACCAACGTTTTACAGACAAGGTTCAGCCAAAGTAAGGCGAAATCCAGTTGGTATGAAAAGAACTTAGAAGTTTTTGCAATCGGTCCACCAGTACCGTATTTATGCAAACTGGCTTGTTTCGTATGAAAGTATTAATATTTGTTGTTGCTACTCTGGCTTGTATAGTGTGTGGCGAATTTGCAAAATTACGGACTGCGTTTGTGTTTCGCCAAAATCGCAGAGCGCGTTATTTTAACCTCATGTCTGACCATGGTCTTCCCACCAACTTTTTTTCGGTTGCGTTGTTTTTGTACATTAAGTCTTTGCATTGACGAGATGGCAATGCAGACTTCTAACCAGGCATAACTTCGATGAATAATTTAATCCCCACCAAGGGCATCATTTTCTCAGTTTTGAACAAAATCACTTGTTCAGAAAAAGCTGCCAAGTAAATTTGTTGGGCGTTGCTTTGGGTGAAACGTCGAGGACTTTTGTCAACAACGGTCAAAAATAAATTCTCTTTTCTCCGAAAATATATTTTTGTTTGAAGTTACGCTTTCTGCTTGAGGCCACAGCACGATAGTGCGTATTGCTTGCAAATGATCTGGTGCTGCACTTTTGTGTTGTTTGTTACAGTTCGTGAAGGTCTCCAAACCTCATCATCAAGCCACGATCACCCAGCTCAGGCCCGGCACTGAGTATCAAGTGAGGGTCTACAGCACCAGGGGCCCGAAGCAGTCATCGCCGAGCGAGGCCACGTTCATTACAGAGGTTANATCAATGTGAACATGGAACATTTACTGGATTATGGCAAACATTTTTATTTCGTTATATGTTGAATGAACAGCTACAACTTGCCACGCTGTGAAAGTANTTTTTTGGAAGGTTATACGACATCTGTTATTTCGCAGCGCGCGTTTTCACGTTGTTCACAGGTGCAGGTACTTTTCGTGTGAGTTGCGTCGTCTTGTTGATGGGCGAAATGAGTTGCCGCCAGAACAAGGATGCTTAAGTCGAATCGACAAAACAGTAGAATAATCGCATTTATTCAGAATGAAACCCTGCCACCTATGAAAATGTATAGGTACAACAAATAAGCATACTGCAAAAAAACACAGTTGCAGATCTGTCTTCGCTACGGTGAAGCTTCAAAGAACCAAGACATTTTACGCTGTTCAGTTCCTATCAGGGAGAAAGAAAATCCAGTCTTGCGTGGCTATCGCAGGGTTTGGTGTTATTTTCGATCTGGGCTCTGTGGCCGGAAATGTTTTTCCGCAGGCAGAGTTGTTCATGGTGAAGCATCACTGCTGAAGCAGTGATGAAAGACAAATTTACTTTAACAATATAATTCCATTTAATGAGGTGCAAATGAAACCCCGAAAATCCTGCAAATTTTAGACTTATGCAGTCAAATGTTTGTCCCTGTATGAATCAGCTGTTTTCAGCATATTGCTGTTTGCGCAGGTCGGACCTCCTCCTACAAACATACAATACAAAATTTTGAGTGACAGGATCGTTGTGACGTGGGACAATCCCGATGGTGACATCACAGGGACTGTCTTCAGATATCGTATTGTAAGTTTTTGTCCAAGAGGGTTGACATAACCCAAACCGTATGTATTTAACATGTATCATAGGCATTGAAAACCAGTGAACAATACAGC
>JGI24159J19872_10007641_pt1 | contig 14160 bp, 8 predicted proteins | sample Ectturendosymbi4_FD_19872 | JGI IMG/M metagenome (IMG submission 19872) | reverse complement strand
CTCCGCGCAAGTGCCCACAGAGTTAACGTTTGAAGTCTTCTATATATTCTAAGAGGATTAAACCACAACTGAAACGTGAAGTGAACAATGAAACGTTCTTTGCGTCACTGAGATCATATTATCAGATTGATTATATAGCCTGCTATACGCATTATATACACTATTTTTAGTTAAAGACGGGGATACTACACGAAATTTTAACATACATAAATGTTCACATTTGTAAAGTAGGTATGCCGCCATCACATCCCTTAATTTTTCCGTTTCATTCCCTGAAATGAGTAAACTATTAAAATGTCATGCGATGAGCTTACCGGAGATTTAAAAACCAATAGGGAGGGAAGTTTGACGAAACATGTGGGGTTCGTATATGCCTATGCGAAGAAAGCAAAAAATAGAAAAATTAATGACGAGAAAGGTGGCGAAAAGCAGAAAAAGCAAGAATCATAATCGACAACTAAAAACAAGACACATTTCAGTTTGTTAGTGTTTGATTTCGGTTTTGAAGGTGCTTTATTAATTCTTATATCTTTGAATAAGCACGAAACATGAACTTTCATTCAAAATTTTTGTAAGCAAAGTTGAGGGTTAGAAAGGGGGGCACTTTTATGGTCAGCCCCGGGCGGCACATAGCCTCGCTACACCACTGAGCAGATATGAAGAATGTTGTAACTCGAGTAGGAATTCGGTTCATTAGTGAAGGTTTGACAAGATGCTTAGAGTTTGTCGATCATAAGATGTATTTCATTGTGAATGAATTGGCAAACTATCGCATTTTCGTTGAGTATTTCTTTATTCTTAAAATCATAATTTTCCATGTACTTTTGATACTGAATTTTAAATAATGGTTTAGTTGTCTTTAATATATACGAGTTCATCACGAAGAAGCTGTCGCAATGATTCTGACAAGGTTTGTTGCATTTGAGGGGAGTAAACCTTTAAAGAACAAAGGAAATCTATCCCTGATTTTGTTAAGAAGGTCTATCTTGTGTAGCCTATTTTAAAGTGAAACTTGGTGACAGATAACCCATGGGCTCATCATACTGTTTGCAAAGCATATGTGCAGAAGCTTGAGAAAGTAGGCTACGCTTAAAAATCTTACATTTGGTGCACTGATGGTTTTAAGAGAACTAAAAAGCCATGTCAGTGATTGCTTCGTCTGTATGGTGGACCTAAAAGGGTTTAATTGTCACAATAAAAATACTTGGAATTATCCAGATTTACAATCTGCTCGGCTGCGTGTAGGCTATTTCACTGTGAGGAAGAATCTGCGCCTGAATTTGGTGAATCACCTGACATGTCCATGGAATATGATGAGTTTCACGAAGAGGTAAAACGTTCTGCTACTGAAAGCGGTGAAGGTTTGTTCCACAGCATTTCAACAATTCCAGAGACTTTCAAGCAGGAGTAACTGAGTGATCTTGTCAAGTATTTCAACTTATCTAAAGAAGCAGCAGAAATTTGGCAATCCGACTCAAACACAAAAACTCTCTTGAAACTGGAGCTTAAATACCCTTCTGGAAAAAAGAGCTTTCGCTAACAAGAGGAACTTCTTTACTGCAAAGACATCGAAGAACTTCTGAAAATGGGAGTGGCACAATTAGAGCCTAGGAGCGACGCTTATTCGGAATTCAGAATGTGCATTGCTACATAGCGGTAACAGACATGCATCTCTCCCAATTCAAGAAAACTAAGAGAAGGGCACGGAGCACCACAACTTTAAAACTATATCACAGAAACTAAATTACGACTCTCAGCAATGGTTAATCTGCGTGGACTTGAATATGGCAGATTTTTTGTTTGGCCAGGAAAGCGGCTGTACAAAATATCCATGATTCATCCGCCTCTGGGGCAGCCGAGCAGGTAGTTGTCATTGGGAAACAAGGTGACCACCTAGAGATTCCACGAAGCTGGTGAAATGAAGCTAACAACATCATCAATGGATCCTTATTTTCCAGGGAGAAAATCATCATTCCATCACTGCACATCAAAATTGGTTTGATGAAGTAGATTGCCAAAACCTTGCTTTGAACTGAGGATTGCCTCAACTATAGTTGCAGAGCATTTCTTGCTTTGACCATCGAAAAGCTAAAAGCAGGCACTTTTGAAGTCTGCTGCTTGGCAATGGTTTGTTTTAGTCACACAGATATTCCGTGGAAACCGAAAAGCTGAAAGTTATCAAGACTTGGTGGGAGATATGCTTTCCAGGTTCAAAGATTTAGGTGTGAAGATAATTATTAAGATTTACTATGTCTTCAAACATATAGATCGTTTTCCTGCAAACCTCGGTGATGTAAGTGAAGAGCACGGAGAAAGTTTGCACCAGGACATGATGATGATGAAAGAGAGGTACCAAGCGCAGGTGCGATACACATGTGACAGCCAACTAGTGCTGGAGTCTCTAAAGAGACTGCTTCGCCGCATCACAATCCAGAAATTCTTAACGTGGCGACAGTAGCTCACTGGCAGAGTGTCTGCTTCTCAAGTGCAAGGTTGGGTGGTCGACATACGGTCACTGAGTGAACTGCCTTAGCGCTCCTGGGCAAAAGCGTCCGCCTCAACCGCCCCGGCAAAATGCAAATTTCAGCCTTCGGCCTGTCGCCAATTGCCCGCGCAAAAATCAAACTAAAAGTCTTACAAAAGAAAATTTGTAAACACCGAGTGATTTTTTGTATGATTGATTAATGTGTTTCGACAGTTCACGAAATGTACTTTGATCGTTACCAAAAGCAACGCTTCCTCGAAAATGTAGGCCTGTCAAACGTCTGGATGATGTCAACGAAAGTCGTCCGTGTTTTCGCGAAAATCTGACTCAACTCCCACTGCGATTCGAAAAGCTGAACGTCCACTGCTCATTACAACGCTGTTGTTGGAACCATTTGTGTCAGCGCAGTGCATAGTTGTGAGCAGTGGGCATGTAGTTATAAGAATGGGACAAAAAGTAGATTCTTGACATAGGAAAACTTTGCTGAAATGAAGTTGAAGGTCATACGCAAAAGTTGCAGTTAGCTCGTTGCAATCTCAGCAGTGGATGTAATCACAAAATGAATAAAAAACGCATATCATGGGACTGCAGTCAGGACTACAAACTGCTGTATTAGGATCAAGGTCTGCTGAAAGAACTGGTGACATAATGCAAGCGAGCAAACCAAAACCAACACTTAGTAGTTAGATAAAATGTGAACACCATTAAAAAGCTTTAAGTTTGTTGTAAGCTTTCGATGTTTTTTGCGATGATTCAAACTTGAACTAATAATTGCTAATGGCAAGAGGATATCAACTGAGATTTTTTGAAGGGGTGTGGCTGCATGCATGATGCCCAGTAGCGTTAAAAAGATTTGCAGCTATTTCAAAAAACGGAAATGTGCAAGAAAAATATTCTATCGTCTTTGTAACGTTAAGCAACTTGTCTAAGACATCAAATCGCGCTGTAACCCACACTTCTTACAAAATGCATGAAAGTTGATGTGTTGTACAAGATTGCTGTGCTTGTTTGTATCCAAATACGATATTAATGCAAGCAGGCTGAACTACAGTACCGTGTACAGCAGAAAATCGAAGTATATTGATATGTAAATCATCTGCAAAAATAAAGCAAAACGTGATTTGTGTTGCTTTCAAAACGCCTCTAGAAACAAGAGTGGGAATCTGTATTTATAAAACATCACTTCCGCATTGGCTCAATTAATATTGAAAAGTGTAATGTTTTCTAGGAGACCTTGATCTAGGAGGCCTTGCTGAAAGTATAGTGTTTGTGCTTTGACGTCACCTGCTTTGGCATTACGAAAGTCTGTTATTTACTGCTAATATTGCCCAATTTTCTGACTTTGTGCTTGATTTTCACATGAAACATGATTTGCATGTACAGTAGAAGGCTCTCTGGCATAACGATTGATCGCCGTCATTCTCGATAGCCCATCACAAAAGAAAGAATACTGTATGGACATGCTTGAAAAGACAGATACAGCCTCATCAAACGTGTAGCACAAAGATAATAGCAATGTCAAACTTTGCCTTTTTAGCGCTGTTTTGAAACAAAATTATGGAATATCTCAAATACCAGAGCCAATTCGGAAAAACAGTGTCATGGTCGGATTTAGTGACAACAACATTCCCTAAACCCGTTGAAACTTTCTTGGCACCAAACTGTGTGTTGACCAGTGTGTAATGAACGTTGATGTCTCCACAAACTGGAGTAGTCCGTAGCGATGATTTTAGACATTAAATCGCTGGAATTAAAGCCTATTGATAAAGCACTCATGTTGAAAAACGACAAAGTAACTTGTAACTTTAAAAAGTTTTTGTTAGAACTACAGAAGAAATGGAAATTCAAATTGGCTAGATAGAACATTATGTTAATGGTCCACAGCAGCATGAGCTGTGAAGCTGGCCTAGATTTTGCGAAAATAAGCAAAAATCAGCGGGATATGTCTGAGAAAAAAAGCTCAAGTTGCTTCATACATCCAAAATCAAATAACTCCAGAAAAGCAAAATTTTCGCATGGACGGAGTTACTTTAGTCGCTTTTTTTGCAGCCAGAGTACCGTATTTATTCGATTGTTAGCCTCCCTTGATTGTAAGGCGCACGAAATGGTCTTGAAAATTAATGTAAACCGCACTTGAACATAAGTTACCTAAGCCTTTCCGATACTTTCGCAAACTACTACGTTTCGCATTTAAATTGGCAACCTTAGCAATGATCCTTACACCAGTACAACTGCTTCTGCTTTCTCTGTTCATCACATTCCCACCTCTGACGGAGTGCGCACGTGATGCTAAAGAGAAGAAAGAGATTGCGAAAAGATGGTTTGGTTGAGAAAACGTAGCAAAAGAAAAACTGAGCGTTATCTAGACCGGTGGTTTTCAACCTTTCATGGTTTGTGGCCCCCTTTCCCCTTCAACTAGCGTATAATTAATATTGTTACACTTAGGTTTTGCAATGTCACAGCAGAGCTATTTAGAAAAAGCCTCTGCTCGTGGCCCCCGGGGAACTGCTCCGTGGTTCCGAGGGGGGCCTCGGCCTCGGTTGAGAAACCCTGATCTAGACCTTGTGACAAGGTGAAAAAACATACTGTGAACCGTCCTTTATTCTATGCCGCACTTGTTTATAAGCTGCACGAAATGATGAGAAAAAAATATTAAAAGCCCCAGCTTACAATCTAATAAACATGGTGTTTCATTTCACCACCACAGGAAAACCTCGCCGGTAAAGCAGTCTAACTAAGCAGCACAGGATCTGGTATGATATGGGTTTTGTGCATGCGTTTTCAGTCGATTATACGCAGTAAAGTTATAGACAGCAGTTTTTGGACACCAGATGATTCGAATTTCCTGTAAATTGATTAATAGATTAGTAACGCATTTCGTTGCGATAAACATTATTCAAAGCGTTTTTTTATTCAAAAAATGCACAGCAATTAATTGTCCGCAATTTAAAGCTACTATCACTCACCTAATTGTTCTCTAGCGCAGGGCTTCTCAAACTATTTTGTTGCGACCCATTTTAAAAAAACGTTTTTCTAGGCGACCCCTTGATGGATAGTCTAGATGTTAATGATACGTGTAAACGCCCCATTAGTTTACAAAAACATTTATATCTGATTTGTTAAGCCAATTAATTTTGTTTCGCGAACACAAAATTACATTCCGCGACCACACATGGGTCGAGACCCATAGTTTGAGAAGCCCTGCTCTAGCGGAACCGTTTATAACAAATTAATCGATCTCATTAGGAACAAAGAACCAACTGTTTAGCAAAGAAACAAGCTTGCAATACAGGTTGCTTTGGTCTTCCTTGATCAATAAAGGATACTTTCACACTGTTCATGAAGTTGGGAGCATAGCATCGGCGGAAGCGTCAACAGCAATGCAAACGTATGCGTTTCTTTTAATTTTTTAGGCGAGGCATGCTGTGATTAGAATTAGATTGAAGTCGATACAATCATGCTTTCAGCTTTCGAAAATGTGGGGCATTGCAAATGCAAGCGCGACATAGAAAAGTCACTGAGTTTTGTCGCGATTTTGGAGTAGCGCAACCATAAAAAGTGTGCTGGCGTCAACTGTAGAAATAGCTGCATTGGATTAATACTGTCAGTTGAGGTGGTTCGAAAACGAGTGAACTAGTATCATCCTTAATAGTGATACCTAGCAAAGTTCCCACAGAGCAGGCACGTACATGGGCGTGGGAAGGGGGTAATGGTGTGACAAGCCCCTTGGATTCTGAAAATTTCAGCAAAAAAGGTGGTTTTCTTAGCTTAGAGCGGGAAAAACCGAATTTCAACACTTTTAGCGCACCCCTAGAAAAATTTTGGAAAAAACTAGTGTCCCCCTCTGGAAAAAATTCTTCCGACGCCCATGCGCCCGAACATTTACTCATGAAGCCGATGATCAGAAAAAAATGCGGTAGGTGATGGCGAAGTGTTGCAAAACACTCTATCTAACCAGATACAACTTGATCAACGAGGTTTTCAAAGGTAATGAAATCTGATCGGTTTGAAACAGTTTCTGAGATTTAAAAACTGTTTGAGAACCAAGGCTTGAACATTTGCTAAACTTATATGAATATTTGTACTATCTTAGACCCTATTTCAAAGACGTTTGTCCCTGCTTTCTTGGTTCTAGTGCAACTTTTATTAATCATTTGTTGGTAATGGACCCTTAGTACCGTACATCCTAATAAAAGTTATGGACCCTTGAAGAAGAAACATTGCAATAAGTATTCGAAATTACGTTTTATGCATGGTAGTAGCAATCGAAATGTCTGCAAAGCCTATCAAAACAAAGCCTGTGTCAAAGCAAAGCTTTACATCACATTAGCTTTACATCACATATTACCCTTTACATCACATTCACGGACCGCAGGTTAGACATTCCGTTCTAGTGTATTGCATAACATATTTTGTGTAGGTAGTCTGGAATGTATAAGTACCCTAGTTTCATACTATTTCCTTTTTTCGAAATGTCAGGTGAACAGCATGTATGTGCACGACAGAATTTTGCAGCACTTTGCGAGAAAACAAACTGATGCACCAACAAACTATATCTTCGATATATTACTTTAGTTTGCCGGTAAGTCGCGAGTTTTGTATAAAGACGTCATCTGTGAAAATCGAAAAGTGACTTGTTAGGGAACTTCCCCATTACTTACCCGCCTACGACATAGATTTGATTGTCAAGCACGCATGCTCCGCAACCTCTCCGTCTTTCTCGCATGCTTTCAACCAACGTCCAGCAATTCATTCGCGAATCGAATTTTTCGACAGTCTTTGTCGGTGCTGTTTTATCGCCTAAGACATCACCACCTGCAAATGACACAACGCTTTCAAAAGCAAACTGATAAATGCAGCAACGCAATTTTTCTGAATGCGCAAGTAATAGGACTGCACCATCAGTTAACTTATTCGAGACTTTTGATTTATGCAACTGCAGTAACGGTCATTTATTTTTTGTTCCCAGCTTGAGATGAACTTCGATTCAAAGTTTTAAGTCGGGCCGGGCTTTTCGGGTCGGGCCGGGTTCAGGCTTAAGTTTGACAAATGTTTCGGGCCGATTTCGGGCCTGCCCCTGCATACACAAGTTTTATTATACCATTCGAAGTAACAATTTTTTTCTTTCTTGAAGTTTTGTTCTGCTCACTGTGGTGACTTCAGTGAGTGAAGTGATTGTGATTTTTCTTCAGCTAATTCTATTTGCAAGCACAACTGCGTTCTTTTGTTCTCTGCTGGGATGAGTGTCACACTCTTTTTTAGAAGGCGACAGCCGTGAGGAAATTAGCACGCGATGGCATTGCGCCGAAAAGATCAATCACTTACGCGATTCATGCCTATAGCGCTATCCTAAATAGTTCCTTTTATGCCTACAGCGTCGTCGTGGATAGTTTCGTGATAGCTTGTTTTTATGTTGAGAAACATTGCATTCCGCAGTATTATCATTGACTAAAAAGCTGCGTTTGTGCTTATTTAAGTTTATGTTTTGGTAAGGTGATTGCTATTTTGGGTGTGATAAAATCGTGTACCTGCAGCTAAACTCGCACACTACGTTTTTTTATATCTCGCAGTGGCGCATATCTTGACCCACTCGGTAAATTTGGCTTTCGGGCTGAATCGGGCTTCAAAAATAAATGTCAGGCTCGGGCCAGGTTCGGGCTCGGGCCGGGTTCGGGCTTCAAAATGAGGCCCATTTACAACTCTGCTTCGATTTCAACACCACCAACTGCCTTATGACGAGAATATCAGTTCAAACATATAGATATGACAAAACGTCAACTTTGATAAAAGCAACACTCATCTGACATACCTATGGCATAAACATCACCGTTGGCAGCAGCTGCAGAAAGCCACCTTCTGGTAGTTTTCATGGGAGGAATGTGATGCCATCTGCCCTCCCGCCAATCGAACCTCTCAGCCGAGTTTAAGGTCTTGCGCCGGTCGTGCCCCCCCACAGCATAAACGCAACCTGTTACGAAATGCCACAAGCAAAAAATCAAGATTTTTGCTGGATGTAAGTCACACACGCACTGACTTAATGAGCTAAACAACATTCAAATCAAAGACTAATTTTTGACTAAAAATCGTTGTATATATTTTAAAAATTTTATATTTGTAAAACAGCTTAAATTTGCTACGTGAAGATGAAGTTATATAAATAATTACAATTTGGTACTAACTGGTTTCATATTTATTACCTCAGCGCTGGTAATTTGTCGTATTGCTTTGTTTGTTTTCTCTGGGGAATACAGGCAAGAATAACAATAAGAACCTAGAGCGTTTGGGAAATTAGGCAAAAGTATATAAATCTATCAAATGTTGTTGATGAAGTATGAATTTCAACACTAGCTTTCATTGTTGCGCATTAGAAAGTGCCTCCAGCCAGCTGTCACGAAGTTTGAAATGCTTTTTGACCTTTTTTCTTCCTTTTGAAGGTATTAACCCAAATGAAATGTAGTTATATACTGCGTTGGCTGCACTCCACCCATTTCCACGACGCAATTGCATTTAGCACACAAAATACTGCTAGAGCTCTTACCGTGTGAGGCGACTACGGCATGACCGGATCTGTTATGTTGCATGTCTGCCATTCTCAACCACTGTTCTCTGCTAGGATCAAACTCTTCGCAGCTTTGCAAGAAAATGGCATTTTCGTCTGCCCCTCCCACTACGATCACGTTATCTGTCCAAATGAGAAAGAAAAACCTAACTTGGCTATGCTACGAGAAAGAACACTAGCAAAACATTTGGAAAGATTTACTTGCAGTTAATGACATTGAACAAATGATTGGGCATCAACAACATTTTCATTTAAACACACAAATAGCCGCGTGGTCTGTGGGTAAAAACAGTCGGTTAATGCAAACTGCAATTGACTGGTGACAACCAACCAACGCGAAAACCACCGTGAATATATTCGCCGTTATGTTGACTGTGCCTTTTCCCCATAACCCTGGTATGATTGCTACATTTAACTCAGATGCATAAATCGGCCACTTCCTAGTTATTTTCGAGAACATCTTTGCTGAATTAACAGTTCCACAGCGCGGTTCGATATAATGAAAAATATCATTGAATGAAAAGTAATTCGTTCAATGAATTTTTGATGACAGCAGAAACCTGGTTTTGAAAACATGTAAATTGATTTCTACTAAAAATTAATTCTTGCTTTTGTTCCTGTGCCCCTTTGCCAGGCTTTCAATTTCTACCTTGTTTAAAAGATGTGCAAATTAGAGAAAATTTGTTAATATTGTTTTGTTCAATTCTATTATTTTGATGACAAAACCTAGGTGGGAAACTTCTTGACATTTTTTCTTGATACTTGTTTGAAAAAATATTATAACAAACATCTTTCTCCGTGCGTTTTTCGCAGTAAGATCACCGGTTCAAATTTTTTCTGTTACATTAAATTCAATAAACATCTCAAATATCAAACATCTCACAGTTTGGCAGGGTGCATTTATCGCATAATGCTGTGAAACAAAATCGGAGAAGTTGGGTAAATCACAATAAGGGATATAAAAATAGCGCTTATAAGGGTTGAATGTCGTTGCTCCACTTCCGAAACATTACTAAAGCGATATGACCGACACTTACCGTTTGCTACTGAGCATCCGCAACAAAATCGTTTTGTCTTCATGCTTCTCAACGTTCTCCAGGACGGCTTTTCATAATCTTCCGTCAAATCAAGGCATTCGATTGAGTTGGCAACTTCAAATGGAAAATCAAGATGGCGTTTGAAAAGAAATAAATCTTGAAAATAGTCAGCGCCGGATGTAGGGGGGCCAAGGCGCCTGGGCCTAGGGCCTCACACCAAAAAGGGGCCCCCCACCATGTTCATGTATTTCGCTATATGTACGACTTGTGCGTGCAACTTATTCATTTTTATCAGCGCGGAAAGTTTCTTTGTAAACGCTATTAAATTACCGTATTTTTCGGACCACAAGGTGCACTTAAAATCCTTTAATTTTCTCAAATATCGAAAGTGCGCCTTATAATGCGGTGCGCCTAATGTATGAATCTGGTTGTTCTTTCTCATCTTGAACTAATTTTATGTGGTAAACGGTGCTATTTGTTTAATTGCTTGTTACGATTTTTTGTAAACAGACTATCTTGTTGCGCAATAAACCAACAAAAATTGCAATGAGCAACGTCCAAGAGTAGCTAGCACATACCACATATCATATGACTCTGCGGGACTCCAGACTACATTATGGCACACCGAATCAAACGCGCACAACTTTTATTTTATTCAATTCATGTCTAGAGAATTAGGCATGTGTGACAGATTAAACTCACTCGTATGCAATGACAGGTTAAAACTCCCAGTGGTGACTCATTCACTCGGGTGACTTCGGCACTCGGGAGTTATTGTGAAAGAGTTGATACAGTTTGACTTATATAAGTTTTGCTTCATTCAATGCGCCTTATGTATGAAAAAAAAAACAGCTAGCATTCAATTTTTGATACTACTGCGCCTTATAATCCGGTGCGCCTTATGGTCCCGAAAATACGGTTATCGGTCATCCAGACGGCAATATTTTACTATTGATATTGGGATTAAACAACTATTACACTTATTGTTTTTCTGAACGTCCGTCAGGTATCTGAATCTAGTGAATTCAAGGCCAAGCCAGTAGCGACGTAGAACGCATTAGCTTACGTCTCTACTCGTTACTAGTAGATTTTGCATCTGCCTTACTCACATTTGCACAGGTCGCATGTGAGTAGCAATTTTAAGTAGGGCTGGCATACATCCTCTTTTTGGAGTAGCCTACATGTCCAATTTTTTCCTGAGAAACGATATAATCTCTGAGGACATTAAAAAATGTGAAAATATCCTCCTTTTTACATTTTTTATTTACATAACTACAATCACTGCCTAGCTAAATGTTTGAGCCGGGGCAGTAAATATAGATAAAAGGAGCCCACTGGCCACTGTGCTGGGTACACTATCCAACACTCAGAAAAAAACTTGAGAAATGATGGTGAATCCGGATGCGGATGGCTAAACTAAAACCCTAAGTCACCTGAAAATAATCCGAAAAACACACAAAAACAACAACCTACTGAAAACCAGAGGAATGCTAAAACCAAAATATAAGTTACGTGGGAGACCGGTTCTCACATTTAGCTTGCGAGGGGAGAAATTCGCCCCTCCGTCCCCGTCAGTTACGCCACTGGCTATGATATATTTTTATTTACATACAGTAAACTGTCCCTACACAACTGCAACAAGACACGAGCTGGTGGCATCGCTTAATTTAAGAGAGCGCCTGCAATTTGTTTCATTAATTTACGTTTTGGTAGAGTTAATTCTCGGGAATGCTTTCACACTAATCGTTACATAATAGTGGCAAATCTTTTTTCAATATCTCAATGACTGGCATAAGAGCGCGGACTTCTGACTCCATCATAGGTACTGTACTAGCTTTGCTGATGAACCGTAATACGATGATCAGTGTATGTTATATAGCTCAGTGTAGTAGTTTCTAGTAATTATAGCTAATCAGCAATTCTAAAAAAATGAAGAAATACGTCAGAAGTATCCCTTTTTCAGAAAAGGACTAAATGATTTTGAAGCTGAGTGAATTACATGTGGTTGTTCGCAAAAGAGAGTGAAAAGACTATTTGTGACTGTGGATATTGAGCGTGCATACCAAAAACTCATTTCTCACAGCCTAGCCAGGTGGCTATGACTTTATCCTAGCTTGCCAAGAATGCTTCAAATGTACCTAGCTTCAAGTTCACACTTCATGCCATCGACAAGCCAACTGTTGTTCTGAAACGTTTTTTTGCAAATTCGCTGATAACTCTGTTTAAGGCATTAAGACATTTTCAATCATTTCTGGTTGCTTTTAATGTGCAAGTTCAGAATATTGAGAAGTCAAAAGCATCATTTGTTGAGTTTGTGTCGTGTTTCGCCACTGTGAAGACAAGGATTCAATAGAGACAAGCAGATGTACATGTCAAACCAAGTTTAATCAGCACTAAGAAAACTCAGAGACTGAGAGAAGGCAAGGATCATGACCGTGCATTATTCATGTCAGATGCATCTGTATTGTGCAAGTACTGTATTGCACATCTGGCTAAATGGACCACTTTATTTGCTGAATTTAAATGCTTTGACTAGGTTCCTCCGTTTGCAAAAAAACTGAATGGGAAAATATTGATCCTTGTGAGTAGTACGTGCATGAGAAAAACGTTTCTATTGATGAAGCTAAACTGTCTGACCAATACCAAAACTTGTTTAAGTTTGTGCAAAAAGAGCATCAACCAAATGCAGTTTAGTGTAAAATGATGGAGCATGAAAGATGAGCAAAATATTGTGCAACTTGCAATGCCATTAAATGTTTCAGCGAACTGATAAAGATTGCACAGATTTACTTCAGCGTTATGGCTCATTACGCTAGTGTGGAACGATTTTTTTTCTTGATGCAGCTACAAACCTAAAAGAAAGAGACATTTTTCTGACTGAACCAGTGTCTACTCTATTAAAACTGGTGTGCAATTTAAAGCATCTTTTATGCAATTAGTTTCATAATATTGTTAAAGGCGATTTTACCTTTTGAGGAAACTGCAAAATATTCATGAGCTTAATAGGAGAAGTAAATAAAGATTTTGTTTTGTTGTTTTGACTGAAACATCGTCCACACTGGACGTCTTACTTCAATGCTTATAACTTAACACTAGGTCTAATTGTTATTTGACTCAAGTAAGCGACAGTCGTAAGTTGTCCTCCCGTTTTGCGATGAAACTGTGGCAGCCCTATTGTGCATAGTAATAAATAACCTTGGACAAAAGGGGGATCGTCATTTAACAAGTGTAGAGCTTACCCAAGTGGTTCTAAAAGATGTAAAAATGCAAGAGGCAAAAATGAGAGAGGAAGAAGTTGCAGCCAAGTGAAGAAACATTCAAGTGGCTATTATACAGTGGCAGTGAAGTCCAGCGGAGACATTTCTGCGGAACTTGTAAGAGGACAGAAAATCGAAAAACATGTTGTGACAGCCTTAGATCTACGAAACGATGAAAATAGACCTAGTTCAACCAGCAGTGCAGTAGCAGAAGAACGTCAAGATGTATCATCGAAAAACACGATAGATAGGATGGCTGACGCTATCACTGGAGGCAACGATATCGGTCTCTGGGCCCTCTGCCCAGCCAATATACCGGAAAAAATGCGGGAATATTGGTTGAAGTATGAAACAGATTTTCTTTGACATTGTGATGAAAAGTCATTTTTGAAACATGATGTTCCACAATACAGAAAAGACAGAAACTTGTCACGGAAATGTACCAAAAGTCTTATTCGTCGCCAGAACCACAGTGGCAAAGTAGTTGACAGAAGCTGGTTTTGTTTTTCTCCTTCACAAACTTGTGTTAAATGTTTCATTGCAGACTGATGTGCGCGGATACGACTAAATGTGCGCATTTCCTTATTAGAAAAGGAATCTACGACTGAAAGCACGCTCTTCAGCACCTGATGAACCACGAGCATTCAATTGAACATATAGATACCACGATTACATTTAGTCGCAGATGTAATTAATCACTGTGAAGTAATGATATCAAGCCAGCCAGTCAGGTCAATCAATGCGAACAATATCGGAAATCGCCTCTGCCTGCAACGTTTGGTTTCTGTCGTAAAATTTATTGCTGAGCGAGGACTGGCGTTT
>JGI24159J19872_10007640_pt1 | contig 14160 bp, 7 predicted proteins | sample Ectturendosymbi4_FD_19872 | JGI IMG/M metagenome (IMG submission 19872) | reverse complement strand
TTTTTTTCTCTTTCATAATCTTTCTGCAGCCTGATGATGAATCCGGTTTTAAATTGTAAATTTCATTTGGGAATTGTGCTTATACTGGCAGTTTGCTTTACGAGTGTACCGTATGTTATCAATAAATGTTTTGTTACAGCCACATGTCTTCAACAGCAGTTTTTACTTTCTTTCTTTAGTCAGAGCTAAGAAAAAAGGAAAAAAATTTATAACAATTTTTCATTCAAAAATTAAGGGTGCACGTTATATACGAGTGCATGTTATATTCGAATAAATACGGTATATACATAGGCTACTCGAGCACTTAAGTTCACTCTGAATATATATATATATAAACAACACCTCTCCTCGTAATTTCCCGCTATTCTGTTGCCGATGTGTTAACCCGTTTTTAAGAAATGCTCCTATTTTTTTGCTGCGTCTCGCTAGAATAGACTCACTACGTAGCTTCTGGCGGCAAACAGGAAGTTTTCCTGGCACAAAGCGAGAATTGGCTAGAAACGCTGTGTTTGCCTCTGGCTATCTGGATTGAACTCACACAGACGGGCAAATAGTCTCCCCTGAAACATAACCATAACAAATGATGACAAAGGAGGACACCCAGCCACCACAACCGCGGTTCATTGCACTATGATGCAGGGTGAAGATTTCCAAGTTTAATCGCGAAAGTAATCGTCGATTACGATTAAATTGCCAATGTAATCGATTACGATTATATTTCATTTTTGTTCAGTTCAATCGATTATGATTACTCAAAAAACTGCAATCGATTGTAATCGATTACAATTGACGATTACGATTACCCTATGTCTGAATGCTTGTACGAAACTTATCAGTCTCTGTGATGAAACTTTAATATAATGCTCTCACAAGCAAGCATGAATATGTTGGCGAAGTGGTTCGCTGAGGATGTTGAAATTCTAAAAACACTTTCATACGAACCGCCATATCACTAAATCAAGGTGCAAAACGTTTGGAAGAAGGAATACACAGCCATGTTTGAATTTTTCTGTTATTGGAAAATGACAAACAATTTCAACCAGTCAGTCACTCAGTGATACTTTGTGCTTGTTTTCTACGCATAATATCTGAGACTCTGGGAACAGTGGTTGAAAGAGATAGTCTACTCTCGTGTCATCCTTGGGAATGAATCGAGACAGATGCTTTGTTTTGTCGTCATCATTGAGGAAAACCCTGCCTAACACAGTACGGCACACAGGAAGCACGATTGCAGGAGCGTACTTGCACGAATTGAAGTCACGAGGAAGTCAAATATCTTCCATGGAATTTTGCAGTCCAATGTTTTCCATGGAACTTTGTAGTTGTGTGAATTTGTTTTTGATGTTGTTCCGAACAGGGGTGGGGAACCTGCGGCCCGCGTCAACATTTGATATGGCCCACATCAGAATTTTCTTTACTCAAGTATGAGTACAACATCGCATCAAAACGAAGCTCCATGATATGCAGGTACTTAGATAGTAAGTCAAGAGAAGTCACTCTTACTCATACTTGGATAAAGGTTGCATTTTAGGACAAAAATATTTGCTTTTGCGATCCTCCAGCGATCATGCACAATTCATGCGGCCCGTGATACTGAATAGGTTCCCCATCCTTGGTTTAGAATGACAAACATCATGCGGATTCATGACTTTTCATGGTAACACAGGCAATGGCATACGTGGCAGGGAGCACAGTGGCGAATCGCTTTGCCTAGCAAGCTAAATATACAAACCGGGCCACCACTTGGCTTACATTTAGTTTTTAATATTCTTTTATTTTCAGTAGGTTGTTGTTTTATTGTGTTTTTCGGAGTATTTTCCGGTTATTGAGGTTTTAGTGTAACCCTAACCATCCACACACAAATTCACAATAATTTCACAAGTTTTTTTCTGAGTGTTGGCAAGGGGGCCTTCTACTGTTGACAGTGGGCCACTTTCAAATAAGTTTTCCGCCTGACTCAAATCTCTAGCTGCCCTGCTAAACACACGTGGCACTGGAGCTGCTCAAAGTGCCCTGTTAAGGCTTTTAGTCATAACAATTTTTGGGAAAGCAGATTCTCGTGCCATTATGTTCTCATTGAAAATTATTCACACGTCAATTTCACGCGTTAGAGTTTTTCACCCGTGTCACGCCTGAAATCTCAATATCATGCACGATATCTCGTCGACAACTGCCACGGTTTCAGTGTTGCCACTGCGTTTTTGTTTCGCTAGATCTGGGGTTTTCCTTCTGGTTTATCTGGTTTTTTTTTACTCTGGTCAGATTTCAGAAATGTATGTTGTATTACTGTATTTTCCATTCAAGAATTCAGTAGTTTCATGGGCGTAATGCGCAGAGTCAGCAGCCAGTACTGTGCTGAATACTGTACATTTGTTTGAGTGGTGGACCGGGTTAACCAAATTGTTTGAAATAATAATGGTTTGCAGCAGGGGTTGGGAACCTTTTTGGCTAAGGGAGCCATGAAACCTACATATTTTTAATTGTATTTTTGTGAGAGCCATAGGCTATGATATTTTTCAACACTTTTAATGAAACTAAGTACTATAATACTACTGTACTAGCCAAACTTACTAAGTAACGTGTTCATTTATGCGCAAATAAACAATTTCAAACAATGGTAAATGTCTGAATTTCTCTTTAATAACATGCTTCTTACTGTTAATTTGACCTCTGGTGCTGTATGGTGTTGCTGATGGCTTTGTAGCCTAGTCTGGTAGATTGAAAATTACAGAAAAAGTTTTATTCGTGACACTTGCACTGGTGTTAAGAACATATCAAGCGAGTCAGATGGCATCATCAAAAGAGCCACATCTGGCTCGCCAGTCGCAGGTTCCTGACCCCTGGTTGACAGATTAAGCACTGACTAGGTTACTAGGTAGGCATAGGTCAGCGCTTTATTGCTGATATGTGAAGGGGTGCTTGTGCATGATTTTATAGTCTAGTCTTTTTTTGTTTTGAAGATGCTGTGGTTAAGAGTCTGTTCATTGTTTGATAGGCACATATTGTTATAGGTATGAATGTTACAATGTAATATTGTGAATGTTCAATGTTAAATTAGTAGTCAAATATTTCAATGAATTATGAATGCAATATTAGTTAGGTTGAAAAGAAAACTGTTGGCCTAAGACCTTGAACGTATCATGTACATGTTTCAATAATTTGTGCATTTTATTTTAAGTGAAAGTAAAAGAAAACATTAAATGCTTGTTAGAAAAGATCTTGCTTGCATTTTTTAAGTTACTTCATACATTTGATTTGGTGCTAGCCTACTTGTAAAATTGTCAGTATGTTTAAAAATAGATTTGAACTTGCTAAAAATATACAAATAATGCATTACCTTTATTTTTATGTGCAAGTGCCAGTAGCGTATATTTAAACTTCTTTTTAAATATTTTGTATGTGTGGGTTTTTTTATAACTTTTTAGGGTTTTTTCAAAGTAAATTCTAGGTTTTTTCTTCATGACAGTGGCAACACTGCACAGTTTCTAGTCTGGGTGAAACTCCACTGGAGGTAGAGGTACCTTGTATCAGGTGACATACTCACTGTGTAACTTCGTGAATACGCACCTCCGAAGGGTTTTATGTATATGTTCAGTGGCACAGCCAGGATTTTTCTAAGGGAGGGCCGAAGTTATGGAACTGGAAAAAAAGTCTTGAAAGAAAATAACTTTTGGTTAGAATAGCCAAGGAAAGCACATGATTTGGAATTTGTGGATTGACTGCACTCACCACGAAAACCTGTGGTCCTTCCAACTAAACTACCATCTTGTTTCTTCAATATTCTTTCATAGTATAGTAGTATAATAGTCACGTCAAAATTAACTGTGAACCTACACCACAGTGTTGATCTCCTAAAATGGCCAAGATAATTTGCAAGCTGAAGCTGTTAGCAAAGTGTAAGAGTACTGTATACACGTAAGGTAAAAATTGCGATGATACTCTAAGCAGCCATGACCCTTCACAAAAACAAAAAGGCTTGTACAAAATCTAAATCCTGCTTCGTGCTTGTGTAGATGATAAACATCACATACAGTATGGTAGTCGGATAGTCCAAGTAAAACTGCTACAAAGTTCACATTTTGAAAAGGCAGTGGCTACGGAACCATCAATGGATCTGTAAATTTGAAGCCTTATTTGACCATCTGTTGTAATGTGACAGTAACGCATGACGAGAATGCAGTAGACTTGGTAGAAACATACTAAACGTAAAAGGTAAACCCTAAAACTAAAAGCTTATCTGAACCATGGGCGTCGGAAGAATTTTTTCCAGGGGGGCCACCAGGGGAATTTTCCAAAATTTTTGTAAGGGGGTAAAAGTGGTGAAATTTGTTTTTTCCCTTTGGAAACTAAGAAATCAACCTTTTTTTGCTGAAATTTTAAAAATCCAGGTGGGGACCAAGGTCTCCCCTGCCTTCCTTTTCCAACGCCCATGATCTTAATCCTAACTGCAGCCCTAACCCCAATGTTGAGCTAATGGTAACACTAACGCTAATCCCTAAACTGAATCCCTAAACCCAACCCCTAAAGTTAACCACAAACCCAACCTCTAAATTTACTCCCTAAATCTAACCCCAAAACTTAACCCCAAAACTTAACCCCTATATCTAACCCCTAAACCTAAAGTTTGACAAGTTTTGAAAAAAGAAAAGAAAAACTGCTCTAATGATTTGAAACTTGCAACAACTACCAAAATGAAAGTCGCCAAGATGGGAGGTGAACCGATCATAAACCATTGGCACGGCAGACTTGGAACCTACCCGTTAGGCTACTAGATCGACACTGGTCGAATGACAAACTGACCATTTTATTCGAACAGCATCATGCGAGGTGGTATGGCTGAATAAGTTTTGAAATAGGAAGATCCATGGGTGGTTCCGTAGCCACTTTCATTTGAGAATGCAAACAAGCAGAGTGGAACATTCATTCACATTATTTAAAAAAGAACAATTGACATGAGCTCTGCACAACAATGTATGTGGGAATTTCCATTCTACTCATTCCTAGAGCATGAGTGGGATGGAAGTCAATTGTTTTTCCACCTTGAGCGCAGCACTTCCAGAATTACAAGCAAAACATCAGCCTCCGCAAACCACAGGCAAAGGGCTTAAGAATCACTAGATGTGATTATTTAGTTGCAAAATCACTGTCAGTGTAATTAAACAGCTAAGTACCAAAGTCTGATGGATGCTTTTCACTCACAACAAATCTTCAAGAATTTCCTCCTTGTTGACAGAGCAGTTTGTATGCACTGCAGAGAGCCAAGCCAGTTATGCAGTCACTGTCCATGGTTGTTCTCAGATAGGTCTTCAGGCNGCTCATTGTGCTGAAACTTCATTCAGCAGTAGCTGTTGAAACAGGAAGTATGGCTAGTATTCAAAAGAGGTTCTTAACATTTGGAAAAAGTTCTTGTTGACATTCCAACAGCATGTGTTTGACAGTCGCCTTTCTTCTACCCTTTTCTTACCTTTTCCCTACCCTTTACCATTGGATTATATATAGAAAAGAAGAGATCTCATTGGTTAAAGCAGTGCCCAATAAGAAGGGTTTAGGAACCGTTGCAGGAAATCAGACAGTTTTTGTCTTTCTTCGACTTGGTACGTTTCTGCCGTTACCTAGCTGTCATTGATGAACAAAAAGAAGCCGCCAACCAAAAGAAGAACAGTAACAATCTACGTCTTCAATTTCAACACCGGTTTAGTAACCAGACAAGCTTTCAGAAGAGCAACATCACAAACTTATCTAATTACAAACTGTCAGATACTGAACAGTTTGTTCTTCCCCATGGGCTGTCGTTTTGTATATCACCCATCAGTATTAAGTGTGAGGAAGTACTTGCTGACTTTGAAGTACTATACGCTCAACTAGACTATCACAAACCTCGGTCCAAAGAGCAGCTTGCCGCCCTAAAGGCCAAGTTAAGCGACTTGGCTCACGCTTACTGTGGAAGCCACATAGACTGGGGTGATTTCCTAATGACAAAATAATGTTTTCAGGCTATCAAGTCTCTCTGGATGAATGAAGAAATCATCATAACAAAACCCGACAAAGGATCTGGTGTCGTTATCCTCAACAAGAATAAGTACAATGACAAGAAGATGACAATTCTGAATGACACCACCAAATTCCTTGATCTTGGACCAGCCACCAGCAATGACAACATCGCTAAAATAGAAACACAGATACAACGACGGTTGCAAAAACTGAACAAGGACAAATTAATTTAAAAAACAGAGTAAAAAGCAATCCGACCCAATGGCTCCCAGCGACCGCGTATGTACGGTCTTCCGAAAACTCACAAGAAAGACGTACCATTACGTCTAATTTTGTCAATGACCGGATCGGCCCAGCATGAGCTGGCTAAGTGGTTTACCTGTCTTCTCCAACCAGTCCTTCAAGACCTATCTGCCAACTGCGTGTCTGGTTCTTTTACCTTTGTAAAAGAAGTCAGAAACTTTAACCTTTTCGCCCTCCTCTGTTTTCCTCTGTTCCTTTGACATTTCCAGCCTCTTCACCAATGTTCCGCTTGTCGAAACCATACAAATCTGTGCCAACACCCTGCACAATAACAAAGTCTTGCCGAAGCCATCTTTTCCATGTGACATCTTAGTCGAATTAATGCAGCTGGCCACTTCCTCTGTGGATTTCAGCTTCAACAACATGTATCGACAAATTGATGACGTTGCCATGGGCTCANCACTAGGCTTGGCATTACCAAACATTTTCATCGGCCACCAAGAAGAGAAACTCTTNAACTTTGTCAATAGACCGTTAGCGTACTTGCGGTACGTCGATGACATGTTTGCCGTATTCAACAATGAAGATGATTGCAATGCATTTCTTTCCCACCTCAACTCCCTTTACCCCTCCTTGTGCTTCACCCATGAAAAGGAATTCAATCACTCCCTCCCCTTAGACGTGTTGGTTGAAAGACGTGACTCGGAATTTTCAACATCAGTCTACAGGAAACCTACCTTCACTGGCCAGTATCTACGCTGGAATTCCTTTAGCACCCACAAACGGAAAATCAATTTAATCAGTACTTTGTTACACAGAGCTTTTATGATCTGTTCAAAAGGCAAACTTGACCTAGAGCTTGATAAAATCCACTCAATTCTGTTGGAAAACAGCTATCCGGAACGTTTAATCAACTCCATTATCAAACAAAAACTTCAACAACTTAACTTGAACCCGGTCCACACATTAAAAAAATGCCCAGACTACTTACACGTTCCATGGATCGGAAACGTATCGATGAAGTTTGAAAAGCAGATCACGTCTGCCGTGAAGCGTTACTTCTTTTCCATCAAACCACTTGTTGCTTTTCATGACCCGACAGCTCTTACCAGCAACAAAGAAACACGTGCTAGCTTCCCATGATCAAAACAATGTAATTTACCAATTTCTGTGCCACTGTGACAATCAGGGTTGATAAAAATCATGATTAAAAAAAAAAATCAAAAAATTCGGATTTTTTTGATTTAAATCAGATTTTTTAAATTTAAATCACATTTTTATGATTTTTTTATTTACTTTGTGGAGGGTGGCCACCAAACAAATAGTACTTTTTCATTTTAATTAAAAAGTTTGTTTCAATATAAGTTTTTTGTGCTGTGTTTCTTCTGGTACAGCATTGGTTGTTATGATTGATAAAACTTTAATTGCTTTTATATCTTCTGTTGTCATAAGAAGTCTCTGCCTAAAATACTAATTAAATGCGTCATAAAAATCACACAAAGCTTTAAAATTGCGTATGATGTTTTGCTTGTTTTTGTTGATTTTATCACTGATTTAAATGAAATGATTTAAATCAGTGAACCCTGACCAGCAATAGCTGAACTTTCATTCAGACTTTTTTGAGCTTATGCAAAATCCCTTAATGCAAATAAGTTCATAACACTAGTACCGGTGAACAAAATGAAATATTTATTGAAATGCCAATACTGAAACTGCCAGTTTATTAATTTCATTGACACTCATGACACACATGCATAAAATGTTAAAGACCCATAATAATAATATATCTCTTTCATGAATCCAAAATATGTTCTACAACTATGTTTATAGTCAACAGTCTTCATATTTGATGGAATTTATATGCAATTTACACTTTATACCAATCTACACTCTCAAACTTATGGCATTCTAGCAGTTAAGACTTTTGAATCTACAAGGGTTAGTGATTTTAGTCCGCATGTCATTTTTGCAGTTGAATGACATAGAATCTGTGACCTCAGGTATGTAACTTTTCGGTCTGGGGACGTTTCGGTCAGACTATTAAATCTTGCAGAAATATTACATGTTCACATTTTAATGCAAACATACCCAAGTCCACGAGAAGTTTTATTTAAAAAAAACTACAAACATGATCCAAGATCCAACAGTTGATCAGTATCAACATGTGGTTTGCGTTGTGATCAGTAAACAAATTAAATCATTGTCGACATTTTGTAATTAAATGCAAATTCTTCAAAGTCACAATTACAATTCAGATTTCATTGCAATCATGTCTCCTCAAAAGTGAGTTGGTATAACACCAGCTAGAGTGACATTTGGCCTGCCTATAATCATTTAATTAAAGGAATGTAAAGTTCTTTATGTATAGAAATGTTTTGACCGAAATGTCACCAGACCAAAACGGCCAGATCAAAATGGTCCAGACCGAACAGTCCTGTTCCATGTGACCTCACAGTTGCTATGATTGATAAACTTCAAATGGTTTCAACTTGTGTTGTTATTAGAATTTTGGCATTCTACACTAATACTGATAGCAGGTTCCCAACCTGGGATGCATGTACCCCTAGGGGTACATTTCCTTATCTGCAGGGTACATTTATTGTAAATTTGCAACAAATTAAATTTGAGTCATGAATATGGAGTATGCCTTTATAGTTTAAAGATTCTAAAAGTTGTATTGAAATTTTAGTATTTTACTCGGGCTCTTTGTCATATGAAATTTCATAGGTACATGCTCATCTATCGAAATGCTAAAGAGGTACATGTTCAGAGAAAGTTGGGAGCTCCTGCTGTATAAGCTATTTGAAAACCTATTAGAATTCTAATTAAATGTGTCATAGACATCACACAAAGCTCCAAATTCACATGATTTTTTTGATTTTTAATGTTGGATTTAAATCATGATTTTTATTGCTTGATTTAAATCATGATTTAAATCACTGATTTAAATCAATCAACCCTGGTGACAGTCGGTACGTTGGTAGCACGTCTCAGCGCTTAGAAGAGAATATCAAACAACACATTCCAAAGTCGATTGCCAATCCTCCCACTCCACACATCCGTCAAAGCCTACCTCGCCCTGGTAAGGACACCAGTCCCCAACAATTTCACGATTCCGCCATCAGTCAACATCTTCTTGACAACGCTCAATGTGCCTTACATTACAATAAGGACAAATTCTCTGTCCTCACTCGAGCTCGCACTCCATTTCATCTCTCTGCCCTGGAAGCAATTTTCATCAAATCTGTGAATCCTTTTCTCTGCAAACAAAAGGAATTCATTTACTCCTTGAAGATCTCCTAACCCTTTGAGATCCAGTCTACGATATATTCGTACTTCAATTTCGGCTTAAAATACAGCATTTTTTGGTTGCCTTACCAACGCCCTAGCTCCTCTGCCGATTGCGCTGGAGAGCTGTTCAAGGGCTCAAACGGATCGGCTAGTGTAGTAAATTGCACTTGAAAAAAAATTTTTTGGTTGGGGGGTTGCAGATTTTTTTGTGACTGACGTCATGAGTGAAGTAGTTTTGAGGTCATTTTGGTTCATGTTGCCTGGCCTAGGGCTCAACCGCTAAGCCAAAGTGTTTCGCTGAAGATTTCATTGGAAACTACGCTCGAGTCCAAGTCTTTTGAGCCTTTGATCGACTTTTTAGCATTTCTGGTTCAAAAGTTATGATCTAAAATAAACAAATTAATTCTCTAATTAGTCAAATATTTTTACTAACTTACATGCTAACAAGTGAAAAGATAACAGTAGTTGTTTTTGTTTCATTGTGATTGTGACTAAAGCACGAAAAGGTGAATGAATAAATTGAACAAGAAAGAGTTGAACAAGATTTGGTTCAGGCAACAACAACATACGTAGTGTCTATTTTGCCTCATGAACCAGAAGTTGTGTGGGTTTATTTTGCCTTTAGTTGAACCTGATTGGTTGAAGTGGTGACATGACAATACAACACACAAAGAGACAACGATTAGTGTTTAACCTAGGGTTCATGCAATGCAGACAACAAGCCAATAATTGCTTGCCAGTACTAAAGCCATGACATAACTTGTCCATATTAGGTAAATGCAAAATAGCTCCAACAGTGCTTTTGCCTCGTGAGGCAAAATAGACACTGCTTTCAAGTTTTCCAGAGTGTAAACAGGAATCGGAGTGTAAATTTACAATGAGCTCCAGAGCAGGAGCTGGAGTCACTTGTTTAAAACAGGAGCAGGTGTCAAAAAAAGTGACTCCGATCACCTCTGCTCTACAGCCACTCACTTTTTTACTCTATGCCATGGGTCTCACGGCTGCTATTTTTGCAGTGAGTAGGCCAATGGCAGCACCGCACATAAGCCTTTCCCTGGCACCCATCCAATGCTAAGCACATGGTTGGGGAGGCAACACATACTGTTTTTAAAGTCTTTATTGTGAACCAACTGAGATTTGAACCTAGTATACCTGTTTCAGTGACATATGCTCTACCACACTGTACTACTTAGCTGGTGGAAAATTCCATGATGATGGCTAATCTTCTTCAGGTCAGCAAAAAAACAATATAGAAAGTGTTAGTCATTAAGTAAACCTGACATGATCATTTTGTCAAGTTTTGCTTTTTTTGAGACATGATATTCTTTTAGTAGGTTTTCAAATCAGGGTTATTTTTTTCCAAACAAATTTATGTAAACCTACCATTTATTTGTGAAATTGCTACACAATTCTACAACGTCAAAATGGCAAATACTACGCAGTCACTTTCAGATGAGGAATTTCATCGGATGCAGGCAAGTTCTTAACAAAATTGTTAATTTTTTTTTCTATCAACTTAAGCAGAGTTTACCAAACCATGGTCCTTTGCTCAGATTCAGCCTGCCAATGCACTGTGGCACAAATTAGCTAAAATATAGTCACTTACAAAAGAATAGGACCACCTACACCTGAACAACATGTAGCAGAAAAGTTGAAAATAATGCAGCATTCCCTTATGGAAGCTACATTATTTCATTGAAGATCTCTCTCTCCCTTTTGATATCCCTTGATATACTATTATTTTTCCCATTTTGTTCTGTTACAGGCAGCCTCCCTTATTTTACCAGGGTTTTCATTAAAGATTGACATTAAATTATAGTCAATTCTGGATACTTTAAAAGTTACTGCTTTATGATTGACCTGAGCAACCAGAAGTGGTTTATGAACCAACATCAATAATAAAAAGAACAGCACCAAAGGTTTATATCTACAGTCAGTTATAGCAATTCCATGGCTGCAGTTTTAACGTTTTTAAAAGTAGAGAAAAATGGGCAAAATCTTCATTATCGGCTGTTGAGTGTGCACAGATAGTAACTTTGCATTTGGAAAGACTCATAAAAGCAGATTGCAAAAGGACTACAAATTAGCTAAAGTGCACACTGTGCAAAAGTTTAGGAAGTATGGAACAAATAGCAACATGTAAAAACAGGTAGACACCATAGTACTTCATGAAATGATGACCATGCCACCAGACAAGCTGTCCTGCAATTCCCTCTACTTAGTACTTTTCATAAATTTCACAGAAACCTACAAAAGAAGGTACAGATATTATTATTTGCATGGTTTCAATTTGTCTGAGTAAGGAGTGCAGTTTTCTTTAACAACTTTGTGATAAGTAAAGACGCTTATGTTTTTAGTGTATTAACAATATAACATTGAACAAAGTAATTATTCAGCCCACATTTATCAGTATATATATCATTCAGCTGGCCTGTTGTGAAAAAAGTTTGGTGACCCATGAACTAAAGCATAAAAGTATTGAAAATAAGCATTGTGAATGCTGTTTAATATACAATAAGGAGCTAAAAGCATATGGTATGATATTTCAGTTTTTTAAATACTTCAGTTGCAATTTACAGTATTCTGCTTACCATTTTGATGAAAATTGTTAGCATGTTTCTGTCTAGAGGTTTTGTGTCTGCCTTCATAAGAGTAATTCTCTCATCAGCTCCCTCATAAAAAGTCAAGCATTAAAAAAACCATTATGTAGTTTTGAGATAAAAGATGCTTATTATAGTGCATGTGTAATTCATATACAACTCGTGTGCCTGACATTGTTTCCATGAGTACTATGAACATGCCAAGCATTAAAGTGATACAAAAAGTTTGTCAACAAATTTTACAAAAATGAAAAATGAAAGAAAAGTTGAAATCCCAATGAGTATAGCAAGTAGTTATTGATTGTTAGGCCACTTTACAAATAATATCATGCATTAGTTCAGTAAAACATTCCATATTATGATTGCATGACATGCAAGAAGTTAATTTGATTACATGACATGCAGAATGTTAACACATTGAGAGTCGGCATACGATATATTCGTACTTGGAAATCGGCCTAAAACCAGCAGTTGTCAGTTGCCTTACCAATGCCATAGCTCCTCTACCGATTGTGCTAGAGAGCTGTTCAAGGACTCAAACAGATTGGCCAGTCATCTAGTCTGCACTCAAAAAAAAAGTTTTTGGTTGGGGGTTGCGGATTTTTTGTGAGTGACGTCATAAGTAAAGTAGTTTTTAGGCCATTTTGGCTCATGTTACCTGGAGTAGGGCCCAACCGCTAGGCCAAAGTATTTCGCTGAAGTTTTCATTGGAAACGAGGCTTGAGTCCGAGTCTTTTGAGCCTTTGATCACCTTTCTAGCGTTTCTGGTTCAGAAGTTATGATCTAAAATATACAAATTAATTAATTATCTAATTAACTAATTAGTCAAATATTTTTATTACTTTAGATCATAACTTTTGAACCCAAAACTGCAGCAGGTCATCCAAATTATCAAAAGACTGAGATTGTAATCTAGTTTCCAATAAAAGCTTCAACGAATTACTACCATCTAGCGGTTTCATCCCAGGGTCATGTGAAGGTGGCCAAAAAGTCCACCACTTATGACATCACTCACAAAAATCCGCAACCCGCAACCAAAAAATTTTTTTTCAGTGCAAACTAAAAGAATTGCCGAGTCTTTTCAGCTTTTGACCTGGTCTGTAGCGCTTACCGGACCGGAGAAATTTCTGTGCAAAGACACGTGCAATCCAGGTGTTTTTGCATGAACCGCTTGAATTAACCTGGGTGCGAAAGTGTTAACAGACTCATATAAGCCTAGTTGTTTTCTAATGTCTTAGGCTTAGCAATATGTTGATGTTGATTGCAGAATGATTTTTAATGTTGCTGCTATATAGTACAACTTTGTGAAATAAATTTTTTTAATCAGTTATCACAAATCCTAAACAGTTACCTAGAATTTGTGATATTTCAACATGTTTTTGTATATTAACATCAGAAGTATGATAGTTTGTTACTGCTATGATATAGTTTTGTTGTTATTGCTAAATGCATACAAAACTTGAGTTGTTGCTAGCTCACTTCTTCAAAGCATTTGTAGTAACTTCACAGAGTTGAAAAAACTGTTTACCGATAGCTTGTTATTATCTATGATAACAATTTTTTTTACAGTTAGTAACCTAAAGAAAACTTTTTGGCCAGATACATTTAAGTAGACTGGTTCATAGTGTTATCTGCACTACGTACTTAAAAAGAGACACTTTCAAACACTTCAAAGTGTTTAAAAAATCAATCATAATTTCTTTGTATTTTGAAATATGTGATGAACAAAACAAATTCAGATAAATATTATTTTCAATGAATGCAAAATAGCTCTTATCCAAGTGTTACAATGTGTGCTTATTTTAGGAATCCCTATTTAACTCTTTGGCGTCCTGCTGCTTTTGGGGATTTTCGAAAAAAAAACGCCTAAACGCACGTGGCTTTGCGCGGGAATTTCTCCGGTCCGGTATGCTCGACAGACCTGGTAAAAGTCTCAAAAGATTACACTTGAAAAAAAATTTTTTGGTTGGGGGGTGCGGATTTTTTGTGACTGACGTCATAAGTGAAGTAGTTTTAAGGTCATTTTGGCTCATGT
>JGI24159J19872_10007639_pt1 | contig 14160 bp, 10 predicted proteins | sample Ectturendosymbi4_FD_19872 | JGI IMG/M metagenome (IMG submission 19872) | reverse complement strand
ATGACTAAACGTCATGATACGTACCATACGCTTCTGAAGTTTGATTAAAGGATCTAAGACAGACTTAGCAGCACATCCCCAGCTGGTTATACAATATCCCCAGCTGGTTTCCCCAGCACATCCCCAGCTGGTTAAACAGCTCTCACACAGTAAGAGCTGGACAAAAAAATCCAACTCCACCCAAAAACCTCTGACTCTGCAACCCTGCTGCTAAAATTTGGTTAACTTCAGTGCTTACCTCATTCCAACCAGAAAACATGTACTAAATTGTCAGTAAATTGAATACCATTTAGTCAGGTTAAATTAAACTTTCTTTTGCTATAAACTGGAGATGCTTTTTCATGTATGATATGTCAAGTTGCAAATGACATCTTCATTTTCAAATACAAAAAATAATTTAAAGTTACAAATATCACCATTTTTCTTTTGAAGCACACTTAAAACAATTTATTTCCCCATTTTTTGTTTGCGGGAGCACTTCAGTGAAGCTTAAGCCAAAAAGTTTCACTTACTAGATCAGGCGTCTCAAACATGCAGCTCATGGGTCACAGAGGGCTTTTTGTGTGGCCCGCGATGCTTTTTGGCAACTTTCAAATAATTAACATTTAAGTTTTTAGTTCATTCACCGGTGTTTGGAAGTTCTTGGCCAGTGAGTGAGCAAGTTCCTTTCAGACGAACTTAGAAATGGTTAGAAATGATTTGCCCATAATTCATGATACCTTTCACAAGAATTAAGATGCAAAAGCTGTAGCCAGTAAGGTTCAAGCTCCACCCTTGTTACGTCAGCGTCAAAATGCAGCCCTCGGGTTACTTTCTAAGTCAGGAGTGGGGAATCTGTGGGCCAAATGTGGCTTGGCCAGCGTGAACGTTTGATATGCCCCGCATCAGAATTTTCATTAGTTGATTTAGAGTACAAAATGGCGTCAAAACAAAGCTCAGTAATAAGCAGGTACAGATAGCATGTCGTAAGAAGCCTCTGTCTCTCATAGTTAAATAAAGGTAGAATTTTAAGATAAAACCAATTGTTATTTCTGGCCCACCAGCGATAATCCACAATTTATGTGGCCCTTGATAGTAAATAGGTTCCCCACCCCTGTTATCAGTTCTCATTTGGCCCTTGGAGCAATTTCAGTTTGAAACCCCTGTGCTAGATGTTGGTTGAACAAAGCTTAATTTTATGAAAGCTGGTAATGTATTTCAGCCAGCTTCCTGGCTCTGCACATAACTACTCAACCACACAAATTGAGCAACACAACATCGTTATCGCATGTCTAAACTGCCAAAGAATTAGTTTTAAGGATAAACAAACATTTACAGATATTCCTTCCTTTCGGAAACCCTTAAAGAGAGGGTATATTACTGAGAAAAAGTTTTGTAATTGCAGACATTACTAGCTAGGATGGGAATAATACAGCCTATGCAGAAAAGGTTGAAGCCTTATCCAGAACAGTTAACTGAAATTCTTCCCGTTCATGCATCAAAACTTATTGGTGATATTGTTGCTTGACTACGGCTTGCAGAAAATGTGCAAAACATTATTGTTTTGTTTTTGCAGTCAAGAACGCCTGCGCTTGTGTTTGAGCATGTAAACAACATTGATTTCAAGGTAAGATCCCTCAGAATCGTTCGTATGTGTATCGCGGAATTTTTTTGGTGTAATGAGCATGTTGTTGAACGAACTTGCTTGGTATTTTTGCAGCAACTCTACCAGACGCTAACGGACTATGACATCCGATACTACATGTTTGAAATCTTGAAGGTAATACTGGCTAAAAATTCACGTGCCATCAGTTTATTTCGCACTGAATTTAATAAGTTTTAACGATCGAGAACTAGCATCGTCCGATTTTTTGTGTTTGAATGCAGGCTTTGGATTTCTGTCACAGCATGGGAATAATGCATCGAGATGTTAAGCCTCATAACGTCATGATCGATCATGAGAATCGTAAGGTACGGTACATTGCCATGCACTTGCATGTTGATATTGTGTTTTTTACAATGCACAAGTGTGCTGCTGTAACATATTGAACTTAGCTAATCTCTATTTTTTCTACAGCTCAGGCTAATCGACTGGGGCTTGGCTGAATTTTATCATCCTGGTCAAGAGTACAATGTCAGGGTGGCTTCCAGATACTTCAAAGGTCCTGAACTCCTTGTCGATTACCAGGTGCTACTCTTAGTTTTCCCAGGCATCCGCAATGCGACCATTTGTCATGTTTATGAACGTATGATTTGACTGTCTGACACGAAATGCATCCCACCAGAGCCTAATTTGTATGGATGAATCGAGTGGAGTTATATATGCCGTACTCCTCAAATTCAAAATGTGTGCAATTGATATTTGAGTTATATTATAAAGTTGACACAATTCTTCGTGCTTGCTTCACACAGTATTACGACTACTCGCTTGACATGTGGAGCTTGGGCTGCATGCTTGCTTCCATGATCTTTCGGAAGGAGCCCTTTTTTCACGGACATGACAACTACGATCAGGTATTATTCAACGGTTGCCCGGAACGGGAATCTTTGTTGAAACAACGATCCTGATGTTGATTGCACACTGCGACCTGTGTTGCTGATGCAGTCTGATTGGCATACTCGCCTAAAACTGCCTGTGCGCCATGGAAAAATTTGTCATAACATTGTCATCATGATTAGTGTTTATCACCGTTCTTTTGCCACGATGGTACTCCGTCGTTTGACGTGACGCATGCGGTCAGTTGTCGAACGTATGGCGTTATTGTTGCCGGGAAAACGTTTCACATTAGGTCACGATAGCCGAGACGGAAGTTCGTTGGTAGAAAATTAACCACTTATGTGGCGGATAACGGTTTGTGTGGTATAGTCGTCTGTTGTGTCATTGACCTTGTGGAAATTTTTGCCCCAAGCTGCTTGTTTAGCCTTTTGTCTGTAGCGTTGTGTTCGGAGTGCAGGTGCATCAGTTTACTGGATGAGCTCTTCATTTGTATTGCATTACGTTGTGTGTCAACTCATCCCGTGCCAGCTCATACGCGTTCGATGCGTGTTGTTTCCACTCGCAGTTTCAGCACCAGTGCTGTTGTCAACCCGTGTTGTTGCCAGCAACTAGACCTGGCCTTCGATCGGAAATCAGTGAGATGGTTTGCTCACGTTGGTACACAACACAGGCTTGACCAGATGCTGTGTGCAGTGTCTTTCTTAACTTACTGAAAACGTTGCAGACCTGTGTTTCGCGACTTTCACGCTCCGACTCATCTTTGCTAAGTTCATGCTCGTGGATATCGAGTAAATCGAGCTCATTATCATATCCAATTAACTGAGCTTGAGACTGCATTTTGTCCAGTTCAAAAGCTCTGTCAAAATTTCGTAAGAGTGTTTTATTAGGGGTAATTTATTACGCAAGAGCAACAGTACTGGAACAAGTTACGTCACTACTCCAAAACCAAATCAGTGAAAGCAATTTAAGCAGGATAAGCAGTTAGGTTGACACCCTCTTTCATATTAATAGCATTTTTTCTGACATGCCTCGCATTTTTGTGGGTCATCAGTTAATGTATTTCGCGTATCCTTATTATCACAAGATAATTTCTTATTGTTTCCAACAGTTGGTCAGAATTGCAAAGGTGCTTGGTACAGAAGATTTGTACGAGTACTTGGACAAATACAACATTGAACTCGATCCGCGATTTAACGACATCTTGGGAAGGTATTTACGTGTCGTTCTGCGACTGCTCTAAAAAGCATTTTGGCTTATTGACAAAATGATCAAAATCGATACATTACTGCCATGGAAACGCTGCTACAATGTTACGCGCGAGTTCTGCGTTACTCTTGCGCGTTAAAGGCAGAAGGGAGGTTTCAGCTCTTGATAATCACTTTTCCTGTTGTGAACATATTGCTGTTAATTGCTACGTGTTAATATACAATCTTTGCTCGCCCTGCTCAAATAAGGAAGTTTTGGTTAGTGTGAAATGGTAATCATAAGCACTACGCCTTCTAGCTTAAACTTGTGCCGTAGTTCCGGTGCCGTGGCTCGCTTCCTAAAACGAGTGTGTATCATTAATTGTCAGCCTGTCACCAACATGGAAATTTTGCTAATATCTACTCACTGCGATGTGCATTAAATGTGACATCAATTGAACGGTTTTGTGGTATCGTGTAATGGGGAAAAATAACTTTTCCTTTAGGTTTAGAATGTTAAGAGCTGCATCACGTGATTCAAATTTTATTAACACTAATCGCACTTAATCTGTTTTAGCCGACGTTTGGCTCCTTTCGCGCAAACCATTACCATGCCATCCAGCGCTGCCTGAATAATTTTCAGAACAACACGAATAGCCTCGATGAAAACCTAAACCCTCCTAGGGAATCATCTTTGTAATTTTATCATGATTTTGTCACAAGTTAGATACATTTATTTTTAACACGGCTATTCATTTATCGTTTTCGTTGACAAGAAAAACATGTCTTGTATTAAAATTTGTTTAGTTTCACCTTATTTGATGTAGTCTTAGTTTTTATCAGCATCTTTTTTGGGACCCGACTCTCCGCCCTTCACCACTTTGTTTTTATTGCCCTCCGCCCGAAAACGTTCGAGACCCTGACCTAAACTTTACTTCAACTATTCTTTTGTAAATAAAATGACACAAAAGTAACTTATTTTGAACTCAGTGACAAGCATACAGTTACTGGTACCCCAACTGAATGCGCATGGACGGTCCTGCATATTCTTAAGTTCTTGCAACAGCTGTTGGAAATGATTGCTAAGCTACGATGGCTTTGTAAAATCTGCATTTTCTTTCCTTGAAGACATTCACGCAAGCGGTGGGAGAGGTTCGTTCATAGCGAGAACACGCATCTCGTGAGTCCCGAAGCGATCGACTTCCTGGACAAATTAATAAAGTATGATCACCAAGCCCGTCTCACCGCCCGAGAGGCCATGGAGCACCCGTACTTCTGTAAGTTGCTAACGATTGAATTTTGACTACTAAGGTTTTTGATTTACATGGTTTGCGTTTTCCGTGAATAGTTAATAGCACAATGCGGAAAAAATTTTCAAAACTCACCGTGCTTCAATCTTGTTTTCGTACTGGCCAAATAAATACATATTTTAACGTTACTGCTGTGCTCGGCGCTTGCTTGGCAGATGGCTTTTCACTCTTGTTTTCGCCCGGATGAAGTTGACTGCACCGTCAACGAAACGTTGGCAGTATTCGTTTTTACGTTTTATCTGATACACCAGTTGAGCTTTTAGATATATTGTTACTGCTGTTGGCCCAATATCAATATAACGCGTCCGTTGGTCGACCAGAGCCCGTGATATCGCCAGACCTTTTACTGAAATGGAGACACGTTTACTTACGCTTCAACTACTTTCACGCAGATCCCGTTGTAAAAGAGCAAGGAGGTCTGCCGTCGAATGCTACTCTGCCTACATCCTCCACCCAGATGGGGCAAGTCTAGATTGCCCGAGGTTTGACGCTTGCTTATCGTTTGCGGTGTGCATGTCAACTTCATTATTTCAGTGAGATCCTTCAAAATATGCTGGGTTATTTCTGTTTTGTTGATTGGGGTGCGCTGTAGTGTAATAGTGTAGTTGTTCATTTGTTTGTTTAACGACAATTGGCGGCAAGCTATGGCTTTGAAAACCTTTCGTTGTATGTCACTTAATGAAGTACGGAATAATCGGAAACAGTAGCAATGCGGGAAAAGTGAAAGAAAAAATAACGCTGTATATGAAAAAAAGAATATCAAAAATACTTAAAAATCTTTATCTGTACTGCAACTGAAAGCCTTCAGCACCTTAAAACAATTAAATGACTGTATCAGCTTCATCCGTGCGGTTCCTGAAAAGAATGAGTGGCTGTGAATTCGATAAAGGGTAGAAACTTGCATTGTTAAGGAGACGTGATTGGCTAGTAATCCTTTAATGCTAGGTAAGGGAACATAGCATGATGCGCACTAAGATAAAGTAGGCCGAACAAAGACATGAGTTATGTTTCTAATCACGGCGCAAGCGCATTAGCGTTGCTGCCAAAGTCTATTTCGTCGACGTGACGTAACAACGCGACGGAGCCGTCAACCTGAGGTGAGTGCTATGTATGCGTAGCACAGCCGGCTTGTAAATTGCAATAGCCTGATACGATGAACGAAACCAGATCGAAAGGTAAAGTTTGAGGACCGCACAGATTCCTGGGGCACAAAGACCTTGGAGAAATATCGGCTGCACAAACGAGAGTTATCCAACAGATATGCATCTGCACATTCAGGCCGTGGCACAAAACGTGAGTTGTAACGTCTGAGAAAACTGTAGGAGCAAGATTGCTCAAGACAGGGCCCAAAAACAGCTTAGCGAAAGTAACAAAGTGATCTAGGCCATGCGCGGACTAAGGACACAAACTGAGGCCGGCAGCTTACGTTGGCGAGACGTAGACCTCATGAAACCTAGTAAAATTTTCACAGTTGGCGTCTGAATATTTTCCCATCGATCGTTGTTCTATTTCCCTAAATTCTCGTAAACAACGTCTTGCGTCAAACAAAGGTGTGTATTTTTTGGTTGACAGAAGGCAGGGAGCCCGAATCTGGTGGATACGTTTGAAGCTAGTCTTTCCAGACCATTGGGTCTGGCTAAAGCCTTGTCACGAACAAGATGTGATTGTATCACGAAGTTGATTGGTGAAATACCAAACCAAGGTGCTTGTATAAGTAGATTTCNTCGTGGTTTCAGAACTTAGTGGAAGATACTCAGGTTGGGCAGCGAAATAATTTCAGATTTTGCAGTTCAGTTCAAAACGTGAATGCTCNGAATCAGTCCATGATACCACAATGCAAGGGTTACTGGAAAGTGNTTCGTAAAGTTCCTAACAAGGGATGAGTAAGACAAAGCTGTGTCATCAGCAACATAGAAACAGACACTTTAACGTTCCTCGACATATCAAATAAGGTAAGACCAGAAACACCGAATCTAAGACAACACCATTTTACCAGAATCTAAAATACCATTCTAACAAAGAGATTCGAAGCGACTATAAAGTTAGGAATGCGGCAGTTATTTAAAGGCTCACTAATTTGACCTNTTTTGAAAAGATTTGTGTCGGTTGTAAAATATGTTGAATTCGTCGGAAACAAGGTGATGCCAGAAATGAGTTACTCTTGAGGATTGCACTGCAAGTCCATACTTTCAAGGAGGCTAGTTATGTTCGACTGTACCTCACGGAAGCCCCACGTACGTAATAAGAGGCAGCTGAATTCATATTCTAGTAACTGTCAAAGTGCGTATAAGCTATTTCACAAAAGCTTTTGATAACGGATTTAAGATTGAAATAGGTCGAATAATCCTTGTTCAAAGTAATGTCTAGATTGGTCGAGAGGCTGGACAGTTACTTGTTTCCATTTCGTTGCAGAGGTTTGCGAGGCAAAGGTTAAGCTAGAAAATAAAGAAAATGGGGGTAGTTAATGAGCGAGAACCACAGCTATTAATAACTGATTTGAAATCCGCAGTCACGAGATGAGCAGGCATTCAGCTGCCAAAAACTATGTAGACGTAAGGTGCAATATTGCTCGGAGATTAACGTCAAATTGCTACAAAATGAAAATACCGAAAATTTGGTAAAGAAGCATCAGAAGAAACTGTGGGTAAAAAAGCGAAGACTTTCAAGAGTGGATTTTGTGGTGATATCACAAATGATTTCACTATCAACCTTCAAGGAAGTTACCAGTTTAGATGCTTTTCCTTAGAGATTATCGATAATGTGCCAGGAGTGACACTATGCCTGTTGTTTAATTTATGAATCATTCTGTCATTGCGTTGACGCGAAGCGATCCTCCTGCAACGTTGCACTTCGTTTCTGATTCTGCCACATGTGTGTTTACGCCCATCACAGATTGAATGTTGCCAACGTGATGAGCACCAATGACGTTTGCGCATTCAAAGTTTGAAGTCGCGATTAAAGCCAAGGATTAGTGACGTTCATGCGTTAGTTTATAGCGGTTGGTGGGTATGAACATTTCAGCAGTTATATTTGCCGTATCTGTTGTGTTTGCTAGAGCCTTATCAACATCACATGAGTGGTGCTACACGTAATCCTAGTCCACAGTAAACAGAGCATTGTTCAGGTCTTCAACATCAGCTCGTTCAAAGTTCGACATTCTTTCAAAACTTGCAAGGGGTCGACATAGGCTGATGTTTAGCAACGTTTAAGCAAATGATTCAATTTTCTGTTTATTCTGTTTATGTGGACGAAGGTGAATAAACGCAATTGGCAGCAATTTGTATACCATCAGTTGGGAACCGATCAAAACCGTTTGCCGGCCTTGTGGTTGTAGTTGAGTTGCAAGGAACCAAAGTTCGTCAATGACCGAAACACTCTTGACTAAAGCGCGACTGGCTTGGAAAGTGAATGGTCATTAAAGTCACCAACGACACTAATAAAAAGGAGGCTTTTGCATCAGTATTCCACGTTCACAGAGACTCGATAAACCAATTTCTTTTTTAACAAAACTTTTGGGCAGCAACAACTAGAGGTGATAGGTCCAAGTGACAACTGAAGCCATATTATTTCGAGATTAATATTTTCCATGTCGAGCTCACATGTATAAGTTATCTCCTGTTACTTGTGAACTAGCACACCACCAATATGTTTATTGCCTTCGTTACGACAAAAGCACGTGACGGGATCATTACGAGTGTGGCTGTCCAGATAGGGTTGGGCAATCACAAAGAATGTCAAGGGGATGATCATCGGCAACTCGTGACAGTTTGTCGAGTGATTTCCTGAATTACAAATGAAAATTCTGTATGCATTAATAGGACTATTGATAGGACCTAGTGAAAGAATTAATGTTTGTCGTCAGGTTCACAAGCATAATTTCCAATACCGCATTGATTACGTGGTTAAAGTTACAATAATCTGCATCAAATATTTTCCTTTGCACACCTTTCTTGTAAAGACGTGTAAATACACCTGTCTTGTAAATACGAGGCCCGAGCTTCAGAAGAGATCAGCGGTCCATGTGCAGTCACTCGCACAAGGGGTTGGTATTGTTGCGTTCTCAAACGCGTCCGCACTGCACGACAGTCAGAAACAGAATCGTCACAGGCGACAGTTTTGCTTGCGGCAGATCGGTCGTTTCATTGTCAATTGAAAGCATCCGTTTGAGCAATTACTAAATCATGATCCTTCCCGAAGATGACGGCAGAAGGTCTCCATTGGCAATCGCAGTTGTTAGTTTTTTCGTTTCTCTCGGTCATTTGACATACGCAAATGCGATTTGCTTATAACTGTTTGTTTTTATTATTTTGCCCATGGCATCACTGGGAGGTAGGGATCAGGTTGCGATCGCAGCCATTACGTAAAGAATTCCGTTGGACATGCTTTGACCCAACGTAATGTTCTTCTCAATAACGCGCAAATGTTTACTTTACGTTTAACGGTTTAACGTGGGTATAAAATTTAAATGCAAATTTATTTTCAAATACTTAGTCGGAACTTGACAAAGTTCCCACTAGAGATCTGTACAAGTTCAACAATCAACCTATGTCAAAGGTGCAGCCTTGCGTCTTCTAGGTGCAGTCGCTCATTGCAACGTCGGTTCTCATTCTATGATTCTCAAAATGCTTGCGAACGTCACTGCTACCTTCTCTTGCAGCGCTGCTGAACGTGTTGGAAAGAGGTTGGACGTCGCTCAACGAAAATTTTGAAGAAACACTTTACGGCGAAACTTCCCGGCTTGCGTTTCATGTTTTCTTCTTTTTCCTAACCGTTTTACTGTATTTATGTGGCTTACTGTTCGTGCTCGTGTTTTCGTTTCAACTCAGCCGGCGAACAAGTTTCGGCCTGTAGTGGCGCGCGTCGTATTCCGCGATATCGCTGGGCGATGGCTTAGCTTGCCGTTTCTTCGCCGAGATTTTCGTGTCTCACAAAGAGCGACGTTCAGACACACCACACCTACTGTACTGCTACCAAGGCGATCTGAAGGGCTGAGGAAGTTGTTGCCGAATTCCCAAGAATATTTTACTTGACGAAAGATCAAAAGTTCTTGTCCATCGTGGGCAGCCTGCATTGTTACCAAAGGCCCAGCAGCGCTTGCTTTGTTCGCATCCAGTGTTTCTGCGCATCGATTCGCGTCCTCGCATACGTGTGCTCTCTATCTCGCTCTGGTGTCGTGATGTGACGTTTTTCGCGGTCGCTATGCCGGTGAATTGAACATTTGCGCTTTCCTCAACACGGCTCAAACCTTTAACATGTTCTGGCGTTTGAGTGAGGCGAGTCGCCAACTGGTAGGTCGTTTCATTCGCGCTTCCACCCCATGCTTCTTCCCTTGGCACGAAGCAATAAACTACGTTGATTTAGAGGTTTTCGGCGTCGTTCCTGCTAAAATATGAAAACTGTTAACAGTTAGCTAGCTGTGTGAATGCGGTAAGCTTGTTTCTTAATCTCTACGAATATGAAATTATTGCCAATAACGGTGGCGTACTGGCTTGATCAATATTCAATATCCATGCGGTTGGTTTGCCCCAGCAAGAGATGACTTTGGAGCGGCTATCGTAGATAGTGGGTGTGGCACCATTAGTCATCCTCTTTTGATACAACCTTTCATATTCCTTATTCGCTTTGTTGATGATATGCAATCAGGAGGTGCAGCATTCGGTACCGTTTGTTATCAGCACCTGGGTCAAGACAGGAATCGTGCCTTAGATGTCAGCAAAATTACGGCGGTGCAGTCGTTTTTGTGAAATTAACAACATAATTTTCTCAGCTGGTTCAGTTTCCAATAATGCGTTCCACCAACTGATGTCTTTGGCACCACACTACTACAGATCGAAAGCGCTTTGTTTCACTATTCCAGTATTCCAATCCCGCGTAGAAGCCAGTAGCGCAGCAAAGAATTTTGTTCCGGAATGGCCAGTCAATGACGTCGTCTTGAGTACGACTGTTCCTTCCGTTTATTTTCTAACAGTTGAAAATTGATGCGTAAAACACCAGTAAGTCTTAGCAAGTTTGTATCGACGGGGCCATGGCCTATTCGGCCTCATTCTGACTGCGCTACTGCGGCAGAACCAGAACGTGTATTTGGTAGAGACAAAGCGAATGCAGTCAGAATTGGGCACCAATCCCATAATACGAGAAGGTTTTTCATAACGCAATTTCTGTTTTCGCAAGTATTTCCCAACTGCAAAAATTTGGGCCTTTTTTCATACGCAGGCCCGTAACCAAGGGGGGCGAAGCCGCCCCTGGAAAATTTTTCTCCCCCCCTGGAAAAATCTGTTGGACATATTTTAAAACTGTTGGACATGGTTTCAAAAACTTGTGCCCCTCAGAAAACTCTTCCCCACGTAGTGTCCCAAGCTGGTTACGGACCTGCTGCAGCGTGAGGTAGAAATTATATTCGCTTCGACTTAACCTGTGATTACTTCGTTAGTGACATTAACTATGTTTTAACATTACCACCGGAGCTTTACATCAAACCGCTGGCTAACAAAGCTGTCTTCATCATATCTTAATATTTCGTTACAAGACATTCGCAGTGGCGCAACTGACNAGGGGCAGGGGTGGNAACCGCTCCCCTGGCACGATAAGAGTAANAATCAAAATCGGGCTTAGTTTATATTTCGGTGTATAAGATTTTTTGGTTTTCAGTGGGTTTTTATTTGCGTGTTGGGAAGATATTTTGATATTTTTCGTTTTTTTGTATGGACATCCAGATTCACTATCATTTCTCAACTTTTTCTGAATGTTGGCTTGTGCTGGGCCCCCTCAAGTTAAGTTTTTTGCCTTTGTAGTTACGCCACTGCATATTCAATGCATTGTTTTAGGTTGATGCACGGCTGAAGGGGATGTCAGTTTAACGCTGAAACCTGCGTATTTCAAAATGGTCTTGTTTTCGACAACGTATGAAACTGAGAAATCTGCCCCAACTAAACATGGTATTGAAATCTCGGTTGAAACTTTCGTATCTGTTTTAATTGATGGTCTTCGGTACGTTTTACACATTTTAGTTCCTGTCAGTTGTGTCCTGAAAAGTCGGCCCCGTCGCCACGGGGGGCTTTGGTGTGCGTAGACTCCCTCAAAAAGCTCCAAGCCCCCAAATTGAAATATGAAGCCCTGGATTTTATCAAATATTCAGAATGTCAAGCCCCCCATTTGAAGGTTTTCTGCCGACGGTTCTGTGAAAGGCAAGAAGTTTCTCACCGTCGCAATAATCCATTTGATGTTGCTCTCGCTTCCAAAGGCCAATCTACACAGAGGAGTTGCCAGGCGCAATCCTTTGTTTGTTTTGTTGCGTCGGGTAATTCTGCGCTCGGCATGGCAACTCCTGGGCGCAATAAAACAATCGTGCTTGTCTGCTGCCAACTTCTCAGTGTAGGTTGGCCTTAAGCATATACCGGATATCTGGTCAACTGAATGTAATTTTTTTGTTTGTGACCAGAGAAGTATAAGCACACACACTGCATAGCGCAGATCGATAAAAACACAACGTTTTACAAGGCATTGTAGTCGGCGTAATCACAGAGTTACAGACACTTTGCAACTGCGTTGAAGGCAGAACGACAGGGTTGCAGTCACATTCTTAACATTATTGTTAGCAAACACGAAACACTTGTTACCATCCCCCCACTTTTTCAGTGAGTGGGGATATTATATGCCATGTCCCCCCCACATTTTTCTCTAGGTTTCGTATTATAGTGGTTTCAAACCAAGCTGTCCCCCTCACATTTTGCAACAAAATTGCGCGTATGCTTGTTGCGACACTACTGCAGATTAGGTCGCCAATCCCTAAACTGGTCGATTCCAGGTAAAATGCGTTGTGACATGAAGCGCCATCAATCAAACAGACACTGCAATGTTCGAGCGCTCATTCACAAAGTAAAATGCGATTGTATTCAAAGAATAGGGACGAATACAAACAATCTGACTGCATCGCAGCACGCAACCATATGTTGTTAGACTTTCTGCATCTTTCGAGACACAAGTAGGCCTACTTGTATTTTCGTATTAATGCTTCAATGTAGAACATGCGAAGACTTCAAGCTGTTTTGCTGGCTACAATCAATTGTGGTGCGGCACTTACTTTAATATTGTGAAGTAGTGTGGCAGATATATATTTAACAGTTGGCGGCAGGCCCAAGCCTGATTAACGCTTTTTGTCGGGGCGGTTGAAGTGTACGCTCTTGCCCAAGGAACGCCGCAGCGAGTCAATCAGTGGTGGATCGGACACCCAGCCTTCCAATTGAGAGGCAGACAATCTACCACTGAGCTAGTCTAGTGGTGTATCACATTTCGGTACAGGGGCGGATACAGCCAGTAAGGTTGGGGGAGGCGATTTTAGCAAAAATTTGGTGCTCAAGTTTATTACATTACGGGTAAGAGAGACGAAGTAGCCTGTACTTCACAACACTGCTGTGACAAAACAATGGACGGCAAAATGGCCTTATATCGCGAATGCTGCTTTCCGAATTGCACAAAATCATGGTGAATAAAGTCATTCGCCTATGTTTTTTTCGGGGGGCGATTGTTCCCTCCCCGAATCCGCCCCTATTTCGGTACAGGCCAGGTGAACCTGTCCTCAGGAAACCAGAATAAGTATAATGAGGCCATGCTGGTTAGCAGTGTTGCCAGATTTCAAAAAGCTCCATAGCCAAACTTCACAAAAAAATTAGCCTAAAATAGCCAAAATTGGCAAAACACCGAAGCCAACTCTGAAAACTAACAAAAAAAATTAAAAGTCATTAAAAAGCGGAGTTTGTCAATTCTGTTCACTGTAAACAATTACTCTGGCGCATATAGGAACCATGCTATCTTTGCAAAACCAATTGTAAATGCAGTGGATTCAGATGGTGTAGGCTACAGTACATACCAGACACGTAACCAGGAGGAGACGTTTGGTGGTACAGAACTTGAAGATGGCGTGAAGTAGGAGATTCATCCCAAAGCTTTCCGTGTGACACTCTTCAGGGGATATCGTCAGAATGAAGTACCTTCCCATCATCAAAACAACGTAATCTACCAATTTGTGTGCCACTGTGACAGTCGGTACGTTGGTCGCACGTCTCAACGCTTAGAAGAGCGATTTAAACAACACATCAGAAAATCGATTACCAATCCTCCTACCCCACACATCCGTCAAAGCCTTCCCCGCCCTGGTAAGGCCACCAGTCCCCGACAATTTCACGAATCCGCC
>JGI24159J19872_10007632_pt1 | contig 14165 bp, 9 predicted proteins | sample Ectturendosymbi4_FD_19872 | JGI IMG/M metagenome (IMG submission 19872) | reverse complement strand
GATTAGATAAAAACCAGTGGTTCCCAACCCAGGGTCGCCACCCCCCAACCCAGGGTCACGACCCCAAACGGAGTTGCGGAGAGTGTTTCTGTGAGTCGAGATGGTGTAAAATCTCGAAAATGCCGCTTTTATATTCTGAAACCTCAAACTTTAAGCTCGGGCTGTAACTTTTGAATAAATGACTTAACTTTATTTTACAAGCGCAACAGAGATCCGTGCTATTTCCTTTCTTATATTGACATGACATATGGTACCAAAAATATTTTTTTATTCTTTCATCACTTTTCCACAGAGTGCCCCTTGCGGCGCGCCTAGTGCGTCATTATGATCATTGTTACGTTCATTGTCATCAACAATGAAACCCAACACGGGAGCGGCGACGAGCAGCGGGTAAAAACACGAGGGTGTTGATGTAAATTGTAGGTCTTGTCAAGAATAAACTGGGTGCAGTGTTTTTCTTTGAAATTCACCACGGAGAAGAACCGTGAATATTTTGAATACTACCGTAGTTTAAATTTGACTTCACCCGCCTAGCCAGCAATGGCACTGAGAAGTTTCAGTGTGCTCTGTGCAACGTTGTCATCAATGCCCAATCGAAGAAGCCATAAAAATTGAAACGCTATTTAAGGACCGAACATTCCGAACGCATCAGAAAAGATGTTGCATTCCTCAGGCGTCATGAAGCGAGTCTGAAACGTCAGAGACTCAATTCCGGAAGAGGTTTTCACCAGGAAAGTGTGCCCTTGGAGAAAAAAACTCACACAATTGAAGAAAAGCTCGTGAAATATTGTTTGTTGAAAATCTGTAATTGTACGTCTCGGGGAGAATATTGAGGCGAAAATTAGACAAATCTCCTTTTCAACAACATAGAGACGCAATTCAGACATGTCCGAAGATGTAAAGGAGCAAGTTGGAACGCCTCCGATATTTTCCTTTTAATTGGACGAATCAATGGTTGTTAGTTCGTATGGTCAATTGTTTTCGTGAGGTACTTTCATTCAGTTGATATCAAAGAAGAGTTTGTTTTGCACTGAGCTGGACACTACAACCGTCTTTGGATGCAGCTGCTATTCCCGATGAATTACAAAATTACTTGATCTGCGGAATTATTCATCGACGCATGATTAGCTTCACGAAAAGCCGCTTGCTTAGTTCTGGTGCGCTTTGTATGAATCGTACCCACGACTATCTGAACGAGCTTTTCGAATATTGCTGCCCTTTGTCACAACACGCCTCTGCAATTATACTTTTCTGGCTCTTCTTCATATCAAGACGAAGTCACGAAACAGAGTTAAAGTCAATGATGACATGACACTGTGGCTTTGTCGAATACTCAACCACGGATTTCGCAGCGGACTATGGAATTGTAAGGTCTACCGTCGCACTGAAGAAGTAGTTGGTTGGAAGTAATCAGATAAAGTGCAATGTGTTAAGCTTGTTGTATAGCTATTGCCTGTGCTATGCATTTAGAAAAAATCTGACAGGAACGCAGGGCGTGTGAAAACCTTCAATGGGGGTCACGAACCATAAAAGGTTAGGAACTACTGACCTAAATAATGAAAATTGAATCTTCAACAGTCAAACCTTCATGATATATTGTGGAAGTTTGGTGCTGCGCGGTCAGCATAAGGTCAGCAATGTTCTTTGCTTCTGCTGGTTAGCGCAGGGCTAGTGAGCGCGTTCGTTTAGGGCAGTGGTTCTCAAAGTGGTCGATATCGACACCCAGGGGTCAATTGGACCATCCGAGGGGTCGATAAATAGTCACGGGGCGAATGGGGGTCATTGAATGGCTAAGGGGCCAGGTCATAATTCTAAGCCTATTTTGGGATTGTGTCTAATTTTATCATGCATTTCAAGTAGAAAGTACTCAAATTTATTTTGACACATACTTTCCTGGTGTTAGTAACTGTTCGGCTAGGCTGCGGAGTCTACAGAAAGTTGTATACTTTAATTGGGGGTCAACGTACAGAGAAGTTTGAGAACCACTAGTTTAGGGTCTTTGACAACAAGTGATTGGGTGGTGGCAGACGGGATGACCGAAGTGTCTTTTCGCCGTCTCCCGGCCTTGTGCACGTACTGAAAATTTCACTAGCCTGACCAGAAATAAAATTGTTGTTGTTAGAGATTGACAGATAAGTTTGACTCTGTTTTCGTTTCTGTACCGTATTCCGGGATAAAGAAATTGGTTGTTTGGTGCTGCGCTGTGCGTCCCATACCTGCTCTTGAGACGTTTCTACTTCAACATGTCAGTATTATGAGTTTGGAAGTCCTTCACTGTTGTTAGAATTCAAGTGAGGTTTACGAACGCAATGCCATGTTTTTGTTCAGCTTGCTGAAGAGTATGGCATGCCATTCCTAGAAACCAGCGCCTACACGGATGACAACGTTTCCCTCTTATTTTCGACCATAGCTAAGCACGTGTTGGAAGCAAACAGAAGCGAACTATCGCTGGAAAGAAAGGTATGCGCTGGAGTCGTGTTACGTAAAACAATGTTGAATGCTTTCTGATGAAAAAGAACACGATCAAAGATCCCTGTAATGTTTTTACTACTCGGCGTCCACCCAACATTGTGCGGAAAATGCGTCCTTTAGGTCCATGTCCTTTGTTGTATCTTCAAAGGAATCGCTTGAACAACTGACCGTGTGTAGTAACCCCTGTTGTGACAATGTTTACGGTTAGAGAAATGTTGAAAAACGAACGAATTGAAACTTTCATGCAACGCCATTTGTTACAATTTTCCATCAAGGATTTGCGTTTTAAAATATTTCGTTTGTGAACTAACAAGTCAGCAATTGTACGAAAGTTTGTCGATTCTGGGGCAGAAAAGAGCAGAAAACGATGAAAGTCTATGCTTGGCCTGGAGGCATTGTCCACATGGTTCCTGTGTTAGTGGCGTGCTCGCACGAGAAGAAACGGAATGATCTAAAATCGCAACAAGACGAAAGAAACTTATTTAAATCTTTTATAATCATTGACATTTTACCTGGCCGGTTGATAATAATAATGGTGAACAACATTGTCTTTTACCTGGTCGTTCAGTTTGCGCTTCTGTTCTGGTTCTGTAAAAGTCGCTTCGGTCATAACATTTAAGGTGACCTCGATACCTTCCCTGTGGACACATCTCGCGATCTTTGCCGAAACTGATTTTTAGAATTGCACTGAAGGTGCTCTTTGTGAATCCAGTTTTCGTAAAGTTAACGCCTTCTTGTAGTAACTCGCATTCCACGCACAGATTCCGTCGTTTTCTGACCTTGATGAGAGTGATGAAGACAGCTTTGTTGAAGAAGTCGCTGTTGAATCGACGGCGGATCTGACGAAGGAGGAACAAAAACCCTGTTGTTCTGTGACGTAGTTAAGTATGACGGTCCTCCTTGCTCCAGTGTAAGTTCTGTGACACTGACAGGCTTGCATGCTGTAACTGTTATGTCATTCAACGTAGGGACCACCAGGGGCAAGGCGTTGGAACGTGTGTTTGTGTCGTCACACATGACATTGTAGTCCTGCTGTGTGCGCGCGCGATCGCCAACAATCATGGCTTGCATGTCTTTTTTTTGGAAAAAAGTTAATTTAAGAACTTTTTACTTTACGTTTCCGCGTCAGTATCTTTGAAGTTTTTGAAAGTTCTTTATGAATTTTTTTTAAGTTTATTTTGACATTTAGTGGAACAACTGTTTCATATCCGTCCTGTATTAGATTTTGATCCGGCCGTGCCCGGATTTGGACTAAACGGGATGTCTCCCAAAAATATGTTGTGGACCAAATGCACCGGTGTTTGCTCTTAAGACGCTCGTAAAGCAATTAAAAGAGCCAGAAATGTAGCTGCCGTGGATGGTACGCTCAACATGCTTTGATCTTCGCTCATTTTCTGGAATCGCGCAACAGTGAGATGTCAAACAAGCTGCTTGTACAAATGCCTATTTTATGGAAGCCACATGGCTGGTTCGGTCGCTGTTACTTCCTCTACGTAAACATGGTTATGCAAATTCGCTGCCCTGTCTTATGCAGTTCATGGTGTTCTGATATTCAAGTTTTCCCGGTCTACCGCTGTGCAATTTTGTGAATCAGAAACTGTAAATGGAATATGCGATCATTTCAACGTTTTTTTAAGGAAGCGAAAAGAGATCATAGAAACTGGTTATTTTCGGATGTGAGGCAGTAAAATATGTTTCAAGTGCTCGGATTTATTTGCAGAGTCGTTATTTGCACAGTTCTTGTGTGAAATTCTTGCAATTTGAAAGCTTTTTTTATGAATGTTCATTTTTCTATTTTCACTCACTGCGTACAACATCTTCATGTCTGAACTGCTTTTCTCGTTTTTGCAAGAAATATGTTCGCTCCAAGCTCTTTCAATCTAAATTCTTTTTTTTGTTACAAACGATACGACGGACTCATTAGTTAATGCAGTCTCAAATGTTCAAGCTCGCCACAATTTTTGCGTAAAATGCTGGAAAACTGATTAATTGCCTTGCGTAAAATATACCCAAGCACTGCTAACAGAATAGTTTAATGACAGGCCGACCTATTTTTTGTCTACACAGTTATTCCTTCACATGGCATGACGGAACCCAGCGGTGTTTTGTTTGCTGAGTAAATACTGACTTTCATGTTTTCCGGCGCCTGATGCCGGTGCCAAGCGAAATTTCTGACTTCAAGCCATGTGCGCATGCGCACAGTAATACTCTACATATCAAATACGTTGAGGAAACTGATGATTAGGAATTGGTGTTTAGGTAAGTTGGTCGGGTTAGGGTTAAAAAAGAAAAATAATTGAAAACTAAAACTAAATCCAATATTTTTCAGTGGTTATAGTTATTCCCGTACTATAGCTTGTTGTGGGTATCTGACATATAACCAAAAAGTTTTAATTTACACAATGCACATCAAAGAAGTAATTGCCAAACTTTATTCCTTTACTCTGAGAAGCAAAATAACTGACAAACAATAATAGGTCAGAAATTTCGTTCGACACCGGCATCTGTGCGCGATGCTGGAGCTCAGGATGTAACGATGAGTGATAAGAATCAAGTGCCATACAATGACGGGATCATGTACTTATGTTTTTACGCATGATTGGCTGACTGTTTGGTAGAATTAGGATCGAATGTAACTTTGAAAAATTCGTTTTTGTCAAAATGATGTGTTGTGCCTAGCTGGCCAGCGCTAGAAAACTTGAAAACACCACAAAGGAAACGCGCGTGTTTGATTTCTGCTGCAACCTGAAAGTGAAACAAAGAAGCACTTTTTCAGCACACGAACAAGCACACGTCATCCTGTTTCAGCACACGAACAAGCACACATCATCACGTTTCAGCAAACGAACAAGCACACATCATCGTGTTTCAGCATACGAACAAACAACTCATCACATTCCCAGGTGTATTTCATTTGCCAGCATTGAGCAACCCACATCACATCTGTTTGAGGAAATAAAACGCTTATAAAGGTCAGGCGTTCGCGCATTTTATTTTTTAACTTCCTTGCGTTGAACCTTGTGATACTGGAAGTTAGCGGCGTGCGCAAAACTTGTTTGTTGTCGTTTTTCTGCTTCAAAAATCGCGCAAGAAAAGTGCAACAGTTCAAAAAGTAGATGTTTTGCCAAACATCGACTGTTGGAATTCACCTTTCAAGTCTGAAAGTACTATATATGCTTTAAATCACAGAAAATTGTTTTGAGAATGTGAGAATTATGTGCATAACATCATGTGCTGCTCAAATCGTGTGATGACAAACTTCCAAGTAGCGTGGCTCAATTCTGTGCTGCCATCGTACCTGTTGTAAATATAACGTATTTAATGGCAGTTATGCTATTATTCTATAACGATACGTGCAATACGCTGTGTTACGTTATCAAAACATAAGCAATTGTGGATTTTTTTACGCTTTAGAGACGGTACCGAAAATTTTTTTGCATTTAGACGTTCATATCCGCACGACGGATATCGTGTGCTAATTATATAATTGTGACGTCACCACGTTACTCAATTTGTGTGTTGCATGGTCGGTGGAGCCGTTTTGGTGTTTAACTGAAATGTGTCTAAGGTCTTTGTATTATCTGTTGTCACTTGTGCCAGCGCATGTAATAGAGCATGTATTCTTTCATTGCCCAGATATTCACGCGTTATGTTTCTCGTACTTGCAGAAACGACTTAGTAAACGTAACATGTTGCACAAAACCGTTTCTTGTACGTGGCTCTTGTGTGAGATTCCTGCCATGCGCGTTCTTGCCAATTTACACAGCTGGAAGACTAGCCACGACCGCATAAGTCTTTTGAACGACCAGCTTATTCGTATAAAAGGGATCTGGGGAGGCGTCATATAATGTACTGCATTGCAGTGAAAGTGCAGTGCCTTGTTCTCACTCATAGTTGCTTCGTTATTTTGTTTTACAGTTGCTTTTCGTAGACAGGTTTGTGAGACTGACTGCCAGATTACAGGCAAAAAATGGGGCAGGGAGATTTTTCTGATAGGGACATACATTGTATTGACTTCAAATTTCGCAATATGAATACTTACGCAGTCGGTGGCCAAGTGGTGATAGAGGAACTTCAGGAGACATTCTGGCAAAAAATGTGTTGACGGTGATCCCCCCCATCAACGATTTGCGCTTTCACATGCATAGGTTTTGTACGCTTGCGTTCCCGTTCACACCATAGGCGTCGACAGGGAGGGGCCAAAGGGGATATGCCCCCCCAAATTTCTAGCAGATCTTGTCGTTTGTGCTTCGGGAGGCGGTGTCTCATACAAAATGGGGGAGGTCGGTACCTGTGGTCATAGCGGGGCCTTTCAGATGATGTTTTTCTGTCAAGTTCCGGGATGGATCATCCTAACACTCATATAGAAAAGAAATTAGATCGGGATGCTGAAGAAAGTTTTCAAGCAAACACTGAAAATGTAGCATCACGATTATCATACTACTCCTCTCGTGGAGAAATACAACCATATCTCAAAAGTCAGGCTATAACAAGGACACGAATCAGGAAGAAGCAGAAGTCTTCCGTTATCATCGACTCACCTTGTTAAAGCAAAAGCTAGGGAAAAAATTTCGTGTTCAAGGAAAAGAATACAGGTATGAGTAAACATACAGAATGTCTCGCCAGAATCAGAGCAAGATTCTCCAAAACAGAGCAGCACAGAAGTCAGTGAATCATTTCATGACGACAACGATACTGTCTTAGAACCACAGAGGGGAGCTATGTGCCTCTGCAATACGGTTGCGAAAAGAATAGTTTATTTTATTGGACAGGGGCTGAAATAAAAGGATTAAGCAGGCGATTTAGAGAAAAAAATTTCTGCAAAATCATCGCATGGTAGGGTTGAATATAGTTTTATTGAACCGAACATGGGAGATATCCACGCGGTGCCCTCTTCTTCACGGTTGACAGCAGGCTATTCCAGTGTTTTTTAAGCCGTTTTTAGGTGTCAAAATGACACCCTAAATTCTGAAAGCCAAGATATGGTTTTACCTTGTATTGAAGTAAAACAATTTGAGGAAAGCATGTTTTCTTGCACGTGGCTGTTGCAACAGACGGCTGTAATGTTGTAAGCAGACCCAATTTTCTGGCGCAGAAATTGGAAGCGAAAATTCTAAGTTTGGTATCTGTACATTGTCATGCGCACCACCTCGTTTCGGCCTCTTACTACACTGCCACTGATTTGTACACTATGGTGTACGAAACTGCGAAAGCGCTTTAATGCAATTGTAGAAGTGTTTTACTGTTTCACCGTTGCGATTGGCTTGCCTGGCGCTGCATCGGACTGCGATGAAGACAGAAGGTCGGCAGTTGCATTGCGTATGTACAAAAGGTGATTGTCGGCTGTCGAGTAAGGCAACAGTGAGAGCAAGTAGTGAGATTTTGGCTATTAGGGCCATACTGAAGCATCTGTCAGAAAATAAAAATAATGCAATGTGCGTTGTTTTGCTGCGACTTGTTAAAACATAAAATTTCAACATGGTGCTATCCTATTCCTTTTGTCAGCATTGGCACCTCACCTGACAGAACTAAACAAAGTTTTTCAGGCGGGATGTTTTAACTTAGCACAGATGAAAGCTTCCGTAGAACTGTGCATCAATAAGCTCTCTGATGCCGCTGCTGAATCCGAGCTTAAAGCTAACTGCGAAAAGTGTGATAGTGAATTGGGGAACTTAGAACGCCGGATGGTTTGGCTGACTCGTGTTTGTCAAGTGGCATGGCATTTCGCAAGGGCACCGAAAGATTGGCAAATTGATCATCTCCATACACAAAAAGGGAGACTGGAGTGAATGAACCAACTACCGCGGCATCTCTTTGGTAAGACTCCCAGGAAAAGTGAATGCCAAGATGCCGCGAGAATAATTGAACCAAAACTGGATGGTACCCAGTCCGGTTTGCATCGCGGTCGCTGAATCACGGTGGGAGTATACGGTGTTGACGGGTGCCTCTTGCTGGCAGTCAAGTAAATGCATTCCTGCTCAGAAGATTATGTCCGTGTCGACGAGTTAAACCACAACCGTTCAGTGTTGGTGTTGGACTCCGACAATGGTGTGTGCTGTCACCACTCCTCTTCATATTCTACATCAGGGTTCTCCACACTATGGCCGCAGGCCTAATCCGACCTGCAAAGCCATTTCGTCCGGCCACAAAACACATTTTTCCAATAATGAGAAAATGATATATTTACGAAAAATGTGTTGATTTGGTAGAGTGGAACATATCCCGAAAAAATCACATTACGCAAGATGTCCGTCCCTCGAACAGTTGTGCAATAGCTTATGTGGTTCACTCCCAAAAAATTTGGAGAGTCTTGGTCTATACAAATTGAATGATAGTCACAGACGCGTCGACGAGGGTGTCATTGTTGGGAATTGCAGGATGAACCATTTGCTTTTTGCGGATGAATTGGTACCAGGCCAGTAACCAGCTTGGGACACCAAGAGAGGCGAAGAGTTTTCTGAGAGGGACCCACATTTTTTGAACTATGTCCAACACATTTTTCCAAGGGGGACGAAAAATTATCTAGGGGGGACTTCGCTCTCCCCTGGTTACGGGACTAATTGGTACTGCATACGTGGACCTTCTCAACAGAGTCTTCAGACCGCATTCGATCGGTTATCTGCTGCGTACGACCAAGCAGTAACGAAAATCAGCAGTAAAAAGATTGAGGTATTGTGTCTCTCAAGACGCCCAAGGTAGTGTATTCTGCAAGTGAGCGGCAACACACTGCAGCGGGTGAAGACAAGTACCTTGAGGTGGTATTCACTAGTGACGGAAGTCGGAACAAAGGGATTAATACACGGGCTGGTGAAGCAAACGCAGTTCTGCGTGAGTTTTGTCGCTCTGTGGTGACAAAACGGGAGCTTTTAAAGACCACAAAGCTTTCAGTTTGTAAACCGGTCTTTGTTCCGATCCTCACCCATGGTCATGAATTTTAGGTGACGACTGAAAGAATACTGTCAAATGGCAGAGATGGTATATTTGCGAAGAGTTCTCAGTACGACACTTCGTGACAAAGAGCACAGGTCTGAAATCCGCAAAGCCCGGGATGTCAAGCGACTTCTCCGAATTGAAAGATCCCAGATATGTTAGTTCGGCCATGTAACCAGAATGTCCCAGGAAGGATTGGCCAACTAAGTCCTTCGGGTTACAGTCTACACTCTCGGGAAAGCAGCCCAGAGTTCATCCAAGGACCAGGTGGCGCGATTACATCTCCGACCTTGCTTGGTCCGGTGTAGGTGTGGAAGCCAGCAGAACTATCTGAAATTTCTGTTGAGCGTGAGTTATTTCGGGCCCTCCTAGGGTTGCTGCCCCCTCGACTCTCTTCAAAGGTAAAGCTGGCATAAAAATCAGTGAATGAATGAGTATGCAGGCCTGAATTGAAACTTCCTGTTTATGAAATTGTCTTTACTTTGCTTGCCAAAAGTGAATGTCGTATCCAAATAATTAAGCATACTTGGACGAAAACGTGCTTTTTGTGAAAATCAGTCATAAGTTTTAAATATAGAAGAGAAAATGGTGTTGACACCCTAAAGCTCCAACACGACACCCTTTTGAAAACCTTAAAAAAACACTGGGCTATTCCCTCATTTTGTCATATCAAGTTCAACAAAAAGGGGTTAGTCAATAGGGGTTTCAAATTTTTAAAGAACAAGTTATCTCACTCCTGGACTCACCAACAACAGGTTCTCTCATTATCACAGTCTCCACAGACAAACCATGTTGCGTGGCCGATATAAGCGCTGACCTTTGTGTTGGCAACTGCTACAGTCTATAGGGAAATTATTGATTTTATTTATTTTCCCAACTTGAAAAAAAATGAGAACCCCTGACACTGACTTAAGTCAACAACTTGTTTTCGGGATTAAAGAAATTTCAAGAACAGGTTCTTGCGAACCGGTCGAATCCCATCACTGGTGCTACGTGTTAGGTATAATAAAAGTTTGCTCTGAACCTTGGATATATACATTGATTAGTCCCTTGGACGAATGAAAACATTTCTTGTTGCAGAACCGTCGCCAGAAAGTCTTCAATAGGGATATTTTACGTTTGTGCAGGGGGGCTTGAAATTCTGAAAAATTGATAAAAACTCCACTGATTTATAGTTTCATATTTCAATTTAGGGGAGCCAACCCCACTAAATCCCCTTCGTGGCTACGCGACTGCCTTGTGTTATTGTTCAATTTTCGGATTTGGTCTTTTAAATAATGTTTCGTTTTGGTTCACCTTCAAAAAATTTAAACCGGAAATCCATATTTTATAACTTGGTAATAGCCAGTGGTAAACTCAAATTTTTTCAGTTAGTTCATAGAACTTTCATTATTTTGACTTTTGCATGAAACGAAGTCCACATTTTAACCTTACAGCAACGATAGGGTTGCCAGATGGCCGGTATTTCACCGGCCTGGCCGGTATTTTACTGCTAATTTAGCAAAGGCCGGTAAAAGACCGGTATTTTGAAAATCAGTGCCTGAAGCCGGTATTTTGAAAATAAACAATTTGCCGTAACTTCAAAAAGAACTAACGCAGAATTTCTCAAATTATACTGACTCTAGTAATGAATCTTGTCAGGACAATTTCTTCAGCGAAGTTTATTTGTTGCTGTTGACGCAATCCTTGGTGCGATTTTCGCGTCAAACACACACCGAAATGTAATGGGCCAGCCAAAATACGGGCCAATTATTAATTGTGGCTTAACAATACCGATTGTCTCTCTGCTTTCCCTGTGCCACTTACGAAATATGGCACGGCTTAGATCTGGCACTGTTGACAAATCAAAATGGCCGGTATTTTTGCAAAACGCATCTGGCAACCCTAAGCAACGAACCAACAGTATCGTACAGTTTTAACCATGGTTCATTGGTCCCTAAAGCAGGTTCGTGGATCCCAACCCTTTGGGACCCTTGATCCGCTTGAGTGACGAATGAAATAATTGGTGTAACGGTTCCAGTTATTTTTCTCCCTTACTTTCCACAAAGCATGCCACAACCCTAAGGCACTAGCTGCAAAAATTTGAACAAAAAATATTGCGCTGTGTTGTAACCAGGGCTGTGGAGCCGGAGTCAAAAAATTTTGGATGGTTGGGTGGAGCCGGAGCCTGAAGTATGGGTTCCGGTTCCAAAGACAGTTTGCGGGACAAGCGCGTTGTACGAATAAATACAATGCTTTTCAGTTTGTAATGGACCGAATTGTTTCGGAGCCGGAGTCTGAAATTTATGTTTAGACTCCACAGCCCTGGTTGTAGCTACGCTCGATATCATAAAAAGTGACTCGTAGGCGCCGACTTTCTCCTACTGTTGCTCGCATGAAGTCAAAATATTTGGTCCCCCACTATTTTGGGTTGGCGACGCTACTGGTTCACACGCATTGTCTTTCGGTGTTTACGCGAATTCACCAAGTAAGTGACAATTAGCTTTACAAGCCTTTATTCATACACTTTTGTGATTCAAACCACGAAATAACAGGAATGCCATGAAACGAGCAAAATGCCCAAAACAATAGACATCTTAGGAATTCAACAAATTGTGAGAACTACCTGTACATATTTGAGACACAAGACACAACCTGTTCACATAAGACCTAATTTAAAGTAAAACACGAAAAAGGTGTGGGAAACGCCGTTCCCATGCGTTCCCGCCTCACTACACCCCTGACTATCCTCCTAAAAAGTATAAACAGCCTACCACACCAGATGTTTTTCTGAATAGCAAAAGTGTCAAGTTTTCTGAAAAAATGTATTACTTCTTGCTCACTGAGAGATGAAAACAGCATTCACAGATAATCACTTTATTGTGCAGCTAACAACCTAAGTCAGAGGCACTACTTTATTCTGCTTCAATATTCTGCGTAGTTTTAATAATTATAATGATGATTTATTGCAGACGCATGGTCCATATCGTAGGCGCAATCAAATTGCGCATGAGCACAGAAAATGGTTAGCCATAACTCATTACAGAATAGGTGTTTGCACATGATCACACGGATAGGAGAAAAAACATTTTTAACATCACCCCAACTGTAGCGTCATACACCCACCATAATACAGGGATTGAGTAGTGTGAGAGAAATTAAGGCATTCTTACATCAAAACTTTGAAGTAAACAGCCAACCGTTAAAAGGAGCAAGAAGTAAAAGATGAGTCTGGTGGGGAATGGGTGCACATTGGCGCACAATGTTCCAAACAAGATTTCAAATGCTTCACAACGCATTTATCATGAAATCGACAGCGAAATAAATTTCCTAAGTTTTGAAGCCGCTGATTAATAATCCTGATTTTTAAGGCACCGCACGGGAGCTTTTCGTTGTTATGGAAAAACAATATTGATGAGACACGTACACTGGTCCAACGCATCAACAACTACTGTATATCAGTTGGTCGCCATCATACATGAACGTTAAATAAATGAGGAAAGACGAAGATTTGTAAAAAGCATCATGCATTTGAACAGATCGGATGAAAGAGTTAGATGAAGATGCACAACGTTGCAAGAAGCGATAAAGATTATTTTTCAATAAGGTATCAAAAGTCTTGACACGATGGCTAACTTGGTGTGGACGAACACTTTCATTTCTGGGTATGTAATGCATAATTCGGTAAGCAATATGCATTATTGTATGCAGCTCGCAAGCGCTTGATAGCAATTGCTGGCGCAACCTGGAAGTTTGTTCGGGGGAGCCAGGAAGTTTGTTCGGGGGAACCAGTCAGTCACTCAAGTCATGGCGTCGGAACGATTTTTCCAGGGGGAAGCAGGCCCGTAGTGACGGGGAGCATTCAGAGTCAGAGCACCATAAACGTAGACATTGGGGGCAGGGGGCCATGCTCCCCGAAAATTTTTAGCGTATGCAGTCATTTTGTGCTTTGAGAGACGGTATCCCAAAAAAGTGCTATTCACTTAGAATCAAATATTTGGCCCTCCTAATTTCCTCCCCCCAAGTTTTGGGCTGGTTACGCCACTGCAGTTCACCCCCAAATTTTTGTTCCCCGTAAATTTTGTTGTGCCCAGAAAAATTAATTTCAAACATATAAAAAAATTCTTGCCCCTCAAAAAGTATTTTCCCCCAAACCTTAAAAACTGGCTACGGGCCTGAGGATGATATTGGATATTTCCAGGGGACAACTGTGTTGAAATATAATTTTACCAACTTCAAAACCAAAAGAACATATTTCTAATAAAACGTTATTAGCAAAATATCAACTTCAAAATCCAGAGAGCCAAGGCCCCCGCCTCCTCCGTTCCATCGCCAATAATGATGTTCCACTTTTTAGCTGCTTATAGTGTATTACAGGAAGGTCAACTTGATGTCACATCTCGACGATGAAGAAATGCAGCAGCTGCTTGTTCCTTTTCAATAGTGCCTGACTGTGCCCTGTAGGCTACCAACCAACTAACACCTATACCCTGTGATGTGCTACGTTTCAGGATTTTTATGTTCATTTAGTTGCTAGTACAGGGGCGGATCCAGCCAGAAATTTTATGAGGGGACGATTTCAGTAATATTTGGTAGTCAAGCCTCACAAGGGCTTCTCGCTACAGTAAGATAAATTAAGTGTAGTTCACGACACGGCTGTGATAAAACAATGGACGAAAAAATAGCCTTTTATCGCGAATGTCATTCTCTGAGTTGTACAAAATCATGATGAATATAGTTAGTAGCTTTTGGTGAATATAGTTAGTAGTAGGCAATCTCCCCCC
>JGI24159J19872_10007631_pt1 | contig 14166 bp, 10 predicted proteins | sample Ectturendosymbi4_FD_19872 | JGI IMG/M metagenome (IMG submission 19872) | reverse complement strand
GGGGGGGGGGCGGCAGAGGACAGCAGGGGTTTCAAGCGATTTCCATCTGATCTCAACTTCTCAAACTATTAGGCGCGAAAATTTGGACCAAACCTACCGTTTTATGAAGTGATTTTAATCCAAGCCGTGATTTGAATATTTTGCAGCTTATACTTCGGCAACTAAATGAAAATGCAATCGACTCTTGTAATGGATAAAAGTTGTTAGGCTTGATCCTATTCGTTGCACAAGTGTTTTGAAAGTGTTCGTACGTAAACGTTTCTAAGCGTTTTTGGGATTTTCTGACTTTTCTTCAAGCCTTTTTAGCAGCTTATTTTGGTAGAAAACTTTTATAGCTTGGAAGATCGCAAAAAAATGGACGATTCCAGCAAAAGCGATGCTACCAACTGCTGTGAAATATGCAGATTATCTGCACGTAGCCTCAACTCATGTAGACCCTTCACTTTCACCAGTAACCATCACAAGCCCAGGCTAGTCTATCAACAAAGACGTGATTCGTAACGTACCTATTCATCAACGCGCCGTGTCTTTCTATGATGGCATCAGACTGAACATGCTTTGCTTCAACAAGCTGATCCTTCAAACCCGTTATTTTCGAGATGCTCTCTTGCTCGAAAGCTTCAAGGCCGGCTTCGAAAGTTTCCTGGGTTAGAAAGAAAGAGGGGGGTGATGGAGTGAGGGGTAAATTTCAATGAAAAGGGCCATTGTAGAGAAAGCGAATCAATGCTGACAGCTGTGTTTTATCTTTTTCAAAACAACTGCATGAGTAGAAGAAAGCTGTCCGAATGAGGGTATTAGCTGATTTATTAAGATTTTTTTTCAAAAACAAAAAGGAACACGACTTTAGGACGCGGCGGGTTACTCCAGGTCAATGCTGATCAGAAGATCTCGCGCACCAATCACAACACGCAACGTAGTAAAGTTGCTGGGCAACCAGGCATAGCAACCTGCTTGACGATGAGCGATTGTACGGCAGATAAGTCGTCACCGTAGTCGTCAGACTTGATCAAGGATTCCTTTTCATCAATCACAGACTCAGATAAATCGACCTGAAGATAAAATATTTTAAAACAGGTGGCGAAGACTTTTCTGCGAGTCATTGCTTCTTTCAACAAGCTAAACAATTAAACTTCTAACAGAAAGTACTGCTGCTCTCACCCACTGATCAGGTTTACAAAAAACGCATACTCTATGTTTTATGTTTAAATCAAAGAAAGTCTTTGTCAAAGTTCAGATAGTTTTTACGAGATATACTAAACAGAATGTTGAAAAACTTTCTGTTTTTGAAAGATTCGTAAGCGGTTGGAAAAACTCTTAAGTCCTGTTCGACTCTAATCCTGTTTTAAAACGTAAACATGAACCCAAATTTTTCCGTTTCGTTCACCTGGTTGCTGAACAAACTCAGTGCGCAAACAACCCACGTGACATGCACCGACCACATTTGCTCAAGTGTTTCAACGGTCGGTTTCGTTGCCACAGAGTAACATCTATGGAGCGGGTTAGCCAACTGTACACAGAGTTACTAAGCTAAATAAGTTGGACGTGCAACACTGGTGGACGGCAATGGTTCGATTTTGAACGTGCAGCACTGGTGGACGGCAATGATTCGATTTGGAACGTGCAACACTGGTGGACGGCAATGGTTTGATTTTGAACGTGCAACACTTACCCACATTACACTGCACTGTTATCGGATTGACGCGTGAGCGATTCGTCGCCCTTGGCTTACCTTCGTGAACGCACTTGCGAACTCGATATTGGGGGATTCCCGATCTACCTCTGCTAGTTGGATTCGCTGAATCGCGTGTGGTTGAAAACATGCGCGCTCATGCAGCTCGGTGAGATACTCACGGTCGTGCTTGAGTGATTTATGGGATTCCCAATCCAACGCGAACACGATAACAGTGCAGTGTAAAGAGGGTAACTGGTGGACGGCAAAGATTCGATTACAACACGGCGCCACGATCACTGACCTTCCAGTTGAACTGCAGGAACGCCCAAGTGTCGCGCAGAACGTTTCGCCGCGCGCTGGATGTGGATTCCAGCTTCTCCAACCTCTCGCCGACGGACTGCAACTCGTTCGCGATGGACTCGGCGTGGGGATTCCCCTGAAAAGTGGAAAATACAATGGAGGGTGAGGAGGTAGCTTAGAGCTGGGTCGATGATAATGTCGACTTTATTTCTTGATTAACGGAGCGGCGAAGTGGTGGTAGTGCTTGTGGGATAAAGGTCGTCAACTTCTAAGAACCTGATCTGAGTTCCTGCTAATGGTTCAAAGTACTTTAAGATAAGGTATTTGTCGCCTTGAAACCTCTGAAAAAAATTATTACTTCATGCAAAAAAATTTAACAAAACTTTTGTGTAAAATTTTGTCCAGTTTAGTTGAATCTTCTCACAGAGAGCTTTCTTATGTCTTGTTCACCACAAGCGTTTTAAATTCTCAGTTTGGCTGTTACGTGGAGGTAAGGTCGTATTCAGAAGTTCGTTGCCAGTTTCAACCTGTGTAGGGGATGGTGAATGAAGTCAGATATTCCTTTCAACGTGACGCTGAGGATCGACAGCGTTCGGAAACAACAGTTTCGGTGTTGTATGCGCGTATGTAAAAGCTTACTGAGTCAAGTGTTTGCCGAGTTGAGTGTTTAAATAGTCGTACGGGAAACACTGCTGGGGGAAAACCACCGTTGCTCATCTACGTTGCGTAGGTTTAAACCACGTTTTCTTAACCTGGGACCCGGGAATGATTTAAAGCAGGGGTCCTCAGCCTTTTCCCGTTAAGTACCCCCGAGTCATAAAAAAATCAACCCGAACCCGAGGTTGGTGACAAAGCCGTGGATTTCACATTGTTGCATCACAACAACGCAAGATCAGGCAAAATCTACGCGGAGTTTTCAACCAGCACGCATTTTCGCCTGGCATAAGAAATTAGAAAATAGCACTACATGAAAACTCAACTGCCATCCAAGTACCCCTGGAAATTTTCCGTTAACCCCTGGGGGTTCGCGAACCCCAGGTTGAGAGTCACTAAAGGGTTAATAGGCTTTGCAGACATTTCTTTTACTACTGCGATGATTTAGGTCTAATTTCAAATGTTTATTGCAACTTTCCTTTTTGAGGGGTCCGTAACCTTTGCAAGGATGTACTAGGGGGTCTGTAACCAACAAATGCACAAGCAACCCTGGTCGAGACAGTCATTTTGCTTGTAGCCGGTTAAAAACATTTCGTTTATGTTTGCAAATGACGTTTGCGCTTTTAGTAAATAGACAAGATGACAAAAATGCAGCGGTTTCATTCACTTCAGACGAAGCGACGCGTGATGTGACGTTCGCAACAGCTGGCGTCTGGACCACACCAGGCTTGGGTTTGCTACGAGCAGCCAGAGCATGACATTTGAACTTTCTGTCCAGTTGCGTGGGAGATGTTGTCTTATTAATACAACCGCATGTCTAACATCCTAATGTTATCCTATATGGACGCAAATGCTGTCACAACTTTTCGGAATTATCTTATTTAAGCAGAGAGGGCAGGGCGCAGCTTAACCAGCTGCTGGAGTGAGTATCCCATCATGGCAAGTCAGAGCATCGCAATGCTTCCGAAACATAACAGCTCTGCAACACTTTCAGGACCGCACAGGGTTTTGGCGTCGCAAATTTTCAACCACTTTGGTCAGAAGTGCTTTTCGAGGCGGTGACTGACATTTGTTACAAGTCGTTCGAGCGACGATCTCGTACTTCCAGTACAAGAGCGCATCTTATATTTTTGTTTTCAGATTCCGTAAAACGTGTTGTCACAACGCAGCTCTGTTCGCTTCCACATAAAGTCAATTAATCCATCATTTGTAGACAAGAACCGTCATCGTACTTCATTCAAAGCGACAAAAAATAGAGCGAAAGGAGCTCTTGACTTTGTTGTTGATGGATTCTTCTTTGGTGGGGGGTCAAGCAATAAAACTTGCAGGGGGTAAAACTGGCGAGTGAAAAGTTTGACAATTTACTCACTGAAGGTTTCTCACACACCGCATCGTCGCATTACAAGTGTTTGAGCGAAATCAGTCGCTGAGCAAACTCAACCATTGCAGGAGTGCAGCTGATGTGTTGGTGCGGGTCGTGCCAAGTAATGAAGCTCGTGCGGAAACACAGAAAGTCAACAATGTTCGGCAAACACACGCCAGCGATGCGATGAATGCAGCGCGATCGCCAAGGTCGGACCGCTCAAACAGTTTAAAAAAACGCTTACCTCATCGATCAATGATTGACCGGTTGTGCGGACGTCCGCGAAGCGATCGCGATGGACGCCAAGGTCGGTTTCGAAGGTTTCGTGCTTGGAAAGTAGACTCTGGGCCGTGGCCAGGGAGTCCGGGGACGTTTGGGCCTCCAGCACGGCCAGACGTTCCTGGATCCAACTGGACTCTTCCTCCAAGTCAGCTCTGGGAAGTTGACGATGGTTAAGAGTTTCTTTCAACAAACAAACTGGAGCTGCATGAAAGCAGCAACAAGTTTCAAGCGTTATCTTGTCGCGGGCAATTACTGGCGGATACGAGGAGACATCAGAAGCAAACTTAGAAGTTGCCTTTTAACTGAAAGTCAAACGCATTAAATTAATTTCGCAAAATCAGCCACGCACGTCGCTGCTGCCAATCAAACGCGCAGAAAACAGCTGAGATGGAAACGGTTCGCTGAACATGTGACGTTACACATGGCAGCATACATGTGATATACGCAGGATTCCTACACAATTTTGAATATAAATTTCCAGACTTTTTCCGGACTTAAGTTTTGTCTGGAAAACGAATTTCTTTTTTCCACACTAATAGACCCAAACAATTTTTCCAAGAATATTCCAGACTGGAAAATGACCGAATTTTTTTCCAGACTCAGTGGGAACCTTGTGTGTGCATCGGCAAATAACGGATCACGTTAGATGTCTCCACGTAACAGCTAATGGTCACAAGCCTGCTGTGATCAAACCTAGAGGAGAACAATGGCATTCGTGACTTCACACTATTAGTTTCTTTAAAAGAGCACGCGGTGGGAGGGGATAATGGAAAGAAACAAGCCGAGAGGAATTGATGCGCCAGGCTCCAAATTCTTTACAGCGCGAAAATACCTGAACTGTTGGAACGTCTTGGCTTGCTGCAGTCGGACATTACGCGCCTCGCTCAGTTGTTTCAAGGAGTCCCAGTTGCTCGACAGCGAAGTGACTCTGTCGTTGATGTCTGTTTCGCTCCACTCAGTTTCCTCCTTTAATTGTTTGGCCAACGTCTGTTGCGAACAAATATCTGTTGATTAATTATCTGCAGCGGCAGCACGAAACGTGAGCTTCAAAAGCCGGTGTTTTTTTCAAATGAAACCACGTAGACTTTATGGGTTCATCCAGTTTAGTGCCTTTACTAATTTCATCATGGTGGGTTGATGCGACACGTGCCATACCCCTAAACAGTAGTGCAGTGGTTCATAACGGGGTCACCAGTGAAAAAATGGGAGTCCCCAGAAGGAATGCCAAAGTGTTTGCTTTTAACCCTCAGATGCAGACGGGGGGTCCCCACCCCCTAGACAATATCTTTGGGAATAATGGCCCCCGGGTTTGAAAAGGTTAAGAACCACTGCAGTGGCAATAAATGCAAGCATCAACCTTGTTCTCAGATATAACGCAAGATTAAACTTTCGCTCGTATTCATGAATGTTCAGGGGTAACTGCATTCCTTTACCTGCCTGTTACAAAGCTCACAAAGTCAAACCGCAAGGCACCTTAAATACCAGGCACGCATAACTCACCAGCAGACGTTCCACGTTCCCTTGATGCGACCCTATCTCAGCTTCTATCCTCTTCTGCTTCTTCATCAAGTTATTTACGCTTGTAAGGTCTCGGCCGTAGTCTTCGCTCGTCACAAGTATCTTCTTTTCACTGTGAACGACAAAGAAATTTGTTATGGTTTTCTTTCTGGGGTTGCAACGTTAACGCTACGTGTCAGACATTTGTACTTTTTCATGATAAAGTATTTGTCACTAAACTTTCGTTGAGATTAGATGCTGAGAAGTTTACTATTGATTGTTTTGCTTCTTTCCGCAGCGCTTATGAGGAGTGAAGCAATCGCTGCATTACGCAACAAAGCCACACCAGCGCAGCAAGCGTGGTGTGGAACATCATGCTAGCCAGGTAAGCTAACACAGCGTTGCTGACAACTTGCGATTGTTATCAGGGCTCCCACACATTTTCAAACACCATTTTTCATACTTTTTCAATACCAAATGAAAAAAAATCACTACCACCATTTGTCTTCGTTTCTCGAAAATTTTATTAAAAGAACACAACGCAAAAAACATCTCCAAAACTGTCATCAGCGGTGAAGAACAAAATTTGAATTAAAAAACGGCTAAATTTAGAATTTCTATACTTTTTCATTACTATACGTACATGAAAACCAATTTCACAATTCAATACTTTCAATACGTGCGTGGGAGCTCTGTATTATATGTATGTTGAGCAAAACAAAACCAGACGATGAAGATCAGACTCAGAGCATAACAACAATCAGCGCATTGCATTCGTTCGCATCAAGCATGCCCGCCCAACCCACCCTATCCACGATTCTTCATCTGCGACGTCATAGAAGAACTGATGCATCCTGAGTGACTCCTGCAGCTTCATCTTCCTCATCTTCGTCAGCTCCTTGACGTGGGCGAATCTGCAATGAGTGAAAACACGTGGTTCCGTGAGGGAGGGGCAGGAGCTCCGGGATGCGGTGGACAAAGGATCGAGTCAATCGCTTTCAGTCACGCCCGGTTGCTTGCACGTGATCACGTGGTGTCGTTGCTCGCAAACCAGTCACGGATGGTTGAGCAGCGATGGTGGCAGGGGCACGGAGTATGTTGCCGGGGGGCAAGAATGAAAGCTCAACAAGAAAAAGTTATCCGGCCCCACAGACCTTTTCATCAATTCTACAACAATACCGTGCCCTTCGAGAATAGTGATGTCACAAACTAATACAACTTCAACAGACTGACACGAAGGCGAAAGGTTTTACGTCTGAAGCGGTCACGTGTTCAGTGTAAAAAGCCGACGATCAAAAATGCTGCTCAATAGCGACTCGAGCGGCGACAGACGCAAAATGACTGATTTTAAAAATGATTTGTTGAGAGCCGGAGGAGTTTACGCGTTGATTCTTGATGTGAACTCTGAACTTTTGTAGCAGAGCGGGAGTTTTACCGACAGGAAGTAAGTTATTGCGGATTTATGAAGTCAAAGAAGTGTTTAACATATCTGAATCTCAAAAATGTCACTCTTGACCAAAATTATTATCGATTAAAACATCTCAGCAGACCTTTTCTCCACCGCGTCACGCTTCGCTTCAACCGTGTCACGGTCGAGCGCGTCCGAGCTATCAGCTTTGTCCATCAGGGAGACAGCGTGCTTGCTCAGCTCCTTCGCTCTGTCCTCGTGAGCAGCAACATCGGCTTCGAGGAGTTTGTGCTTATTGAGTAGGTTCGAAACCGAAGGGACATCCTTTCCTACGTCCTCTGATGCCAGCAAAGCTTCCACCTGTGTGAAGAGTAAATGAGGCCAGTTGCAGACAGGCCGAAATGGTGGCGTGCAAGAAGAGTGCGAAGAATGGCCAGTGTTACGTATTTTACCGACACAAGCGACTGTCTTTGTTGAAGAAACTAGTCAGCAGACCAAGAGAACCTTTCAGACAGGGCAACTGAATTTTAACGACACAGAAATTGTCTCTATCCTTTGTGAATTCAAGAAGCAATCATACACAAAAGCAAAGAAAAAATAGAAGCGGAATTTTTTTAATCATGAGGACCAATGCTGAGACAGTGGTCAGTCAGCCAAGCCACAAAATGACAAACGGTTTGCACAACAGAGAAAGCTCGGTCTCATAAGATACGTCATTCCCTGGCAATTCACCTCCGACATCCAGAAGTCAAGATCCTTGACAGCGGTGACGAAATTCTGCTGTTGGTTCGCCTCCCTTAGCTTGCCTCCTTTCTCCGATGATTTACTGAGGAGGTTATCCCAGTCAGAAGCAAGCTTGCCGATCCGTTCCTGCGCAAAAGCCAAACAATATTTACGATATCCGTTGACAGGCCACGCACCATTGTCCTAATTTTGCCGACGATCAAGTCGCTTGGTTCCATCGGCGGCGATCCTGTGCAACGTCGTCGACAAAGTTTGCTGTAAGCTCGCGATGCGGCAGAGCATCGGTCGGCAAGTGTGAATAATCATTACAGCAACAAACTCCCTTATCAATACACCAATAAACACGCTCCAGCAGGTGAGCTGTGTTGGTGAGAAAGGATTCCGTGAAACAGTTATACTTTAACAATAGTTATGTAACAATTGTGACAACAGCAACCACAGTGGCAATCTCCAACCTGCACTGCAACTTCTGAGCCTGCGCACTGATGCGTGTCGATCAGCTGTTGGCCGTTTTCGATAATAGCCCGGATGCGATCCTTGTTCGCTTCCAGTTCGGCCTCGAACGCCTGATGCTTCTGGTGCTTGCTCTGTGGTGGCAATCAGCAGCTGGTCAACTTCGATCTAGTGGCAGTGGTTAGCTTCGCACGCGCAAACACATTTACGACCAAACTTGTGCGGCAAGAAAAACTGGTTCTTTTCCACATCTAATATATAACTTCAAGATCGTCTAATTGCCACAAACAAACCATCTAATGCGGCTCATAAGCAAGATTCGAATGCATCACGCAACCGGTGCTGGTCGTAATATTATCACATCGATTCTTTGCGTGAATGATGACGATGGCTTTCGCTGCGCAAGCCGTCATTGTTTTCGACAATCATCATCGCATTCATGCTTGCATGTTGCTAGGCAACATGTACGCATCCAGACAATGGAACACAAATCACTGTGTGATGCGTTTCAATCAGAATCATCTGCCGCAACGCCCTCGCGCCATGCGCACACACGAAGTTGACCAGGTGTCGTCATCATGTCGCCGAACAACATAATTAAATGCCACTACTACCAGTCAGTCGAAGTTCTATGCAGATATTTCGAATCGTTTTGGCCGATGACAGTCCCATGAAGCAATTTTTTACCACAACAACATTAACAGCACAAATCAAGGCGTCTGCGTCTGTTGATGAACCGCCATTAAGGTTTCCATCAGGTATAGAGCAAGTCTTCTGCATTCACTTTTACAAAAATTACATCATTTTTTACAGTTTAAATTTCATAATATCATTTCTTTAGTATCAAAAGTTTCCAAAGAGGATTTTGCAGCACAGTTTTCTCTAAACGACCTTTTCTCTCCACTTACACATAGGCTTGGGGTAAATCACAGGATGTAACGGACCCATGTGAGAACAGTAACAGTTGTACCAGCCAGTGATACTGGTCACCAGACGACACGGCTCACAGCAGCCAATAAGGTCGAGCCGTTGCTTCGTTTCGCTCAAGTGCGTAAATTACACGGTTGATCAATCAAGGGTTACAGGCTTCGCTAATCTACAGGTTTGCATGCAACGATAAATTGACGCTAACCATCGGCTTGACATATGAGTGTATACTGTACCATGCCGTTCCCAGAGTCCTGTTTTTGAAAATAAACAACAATGTCAGGCTGGTCCACGTCACGAGGTTGTCCTGGCTACCGACGTAACCTGACGTGCACTGATGACGTCCACCTCTATGACGTCAACAACTCCAACAGGCAAAATATGTGCGCAAGGAAGGGACGATACAGCGATTTAACCTGCTTCGTAACACTTCGCAACAAGCAAGTAACTTTCGACCGGTGGTTTTCGCCAAGAACAACAACATTCCCGAACGCAGACAACAAGAATACAAACACAATTCACAAGACAAAAGCATAGCTTTCCTTGTGGCGAGCGCATAAGAGCATCATTCTCATCACTAACGACACAAGCATTTCGCATAACGGCGCGAAATACATTTACTTGCGAGTTTGTACAGGTTGCTGCGATTTGGACAAAAACAACAAAAAGAAATGATCGGTTTTCGTAAAGATTTGGTTGAAGGCTTCTGTCATCGTATCTTGGAATGCGGATTAATGAACAGCAAAGTTACATCGCTCAAGAGTGTAGTGGCGTCAGCACCTGTATATGAGACGGGTCTTTGTAGCTATCGTCCTCAGCCGTCTCCAGCTTCTCTGCGATCCACGCTTCAGCCTCGTCAGCATCGCGGCTGAACTGCTGCAAAGTCCGGTTCTCGCCCAATCGAGATCGTTTGTCGATCAGAGCGGCTTTCAACTTCTCCCACCTTTAAAATAAAAAGCATCCAAGCAGCTAGTTCCCTGGTTTGCAAGCTGCCGAATCGCTTGTGGAGTTCCAACGCCAAAATACGAAAAACCGATTTGAATTTCGTGAACAGATTGTCATACAGATGATTTTGATCAACAACCAGCAACCGGCGATTTGTTTGCGCAAATAAACAATTGTGCGCAGTATCCAACCAAACAGAGGCTCACAACAACTCTACCAATCGTCAGCGACGTTTCCATTTTATTGAGTTGTTCAAGCCAGGGAGGCGTATTTTGGTCATTCGTCAAAACCAAGCCTCGGCGCAATCAACCATCACACGTCATCGCGGTGACGTCACGATCGGTCAAGCGTTTCAAAAGCACCAGCTCACCTGTCCTGGACTGCCTTTGCTTTTTCCTGTATCAGGTCAGAGGCGTAGTGCGGAGGGTCAGATTGGGCCAGGCGCTCGGCAGAGGCCTGCAGGGCGGAAATTTTGGCCTCCTGGAGCCCGATGGCCCTGTCGAAGTCCTCGTGCTTCTTGATCAAGGCCTCCACCGAGTCGAGCGAGTCGCCTGATATTATTGAATCTATTAAAACTTTTGCTCAAAGTACGGTTTAACTCACTACCACCACAAAGTTATGAGAGCCTTGGTCCTTCTCGTAAGTACTTCCAAAAAACTTTGCAGACAATTTTTGTTGTTTTTTTAAAAACACGGTTACCTGCTTCTTCGCTGGCAAGGAATGCTTCGCGAGCTTGCATCCAATGTTCGGCATTCTCACAGTCGCGAAGGAAAACGTGGAAGTTGAGGCACTGCTCCAGCAATATGCGACGGGTAGCCCAGGCCCTGCGAGACAGGACTCAACATGTTACAAGGAAGCCACTTGGTGCAGGCAGAGATTAAGTGGGGGTGACCTTGCAGGTGTTTCTTTTTCAAATTCGTTCAAATTTGTAATTTCGAAGTTGGCGCTACGTCACGAACCCATGTGAGCGACTTTCATGACATAAAATATGCTGTGGCGAAAAAAAAGGAAAAGGCACACGTGGTGGACTGTTGCTTTGTGGCAGAGTGCACAGTAATCCTTTGAACGTAATTATCACCTGGCAACATCTGAAATGAACACACACACAAAAAAAAACAACAACAAAATAGTAAGAAACAGTTGCTCACTTTTCCAATTCTTCACGTTTTCGAGACGTTTCCTGAATGGCTGCGTCCACCTCCGCTGCAGCTTCGTGTTCGGCACTGACCAATGCGTCCGCTTCACGCTCCAGTGCGTGGAAAGCCGGGGCCCGTGAATCGATGTCCGCCCTGTAATCCTGCAAGTGCAGGGGGGAATCTACGGTTATACTCGAGGGATCGAAAGGACTCAGTAATCTTGTGGCGGCCGGTACAATGTTCGTAGTTTGACAGAACTCCCAGTACCAGCAGCAAACACACGCGGCATGTGGACATGTTGTCGTATTAGCATCTTTTCGCAAATGTTGAAGTGCAATTAACGAGTCACCTGAAAAACTCCTTTCAATTTAAATGAACTAAGATAGGCGCGTTCCACGGCGGCTATCCCTTTGTGCGACATGTGTTTGTGACGCCTTTTTGTTTTTCTGTTGTGTCATTTGTTGATGACGACGCCACGCGTAACATCCGCTTTGCCACACGTACCTGATGACGTTGCAGCAGCGCCTCCGCACCGCTTATGTCGTCAGCGACTTCGTCACTCCCGACTTGCGTCTGCATGTGATCGAGCCAGTGCTCGAGGTCGCGACGGTCGGCCAAGAAGTGTTGAAGATCGTAGGAGTCGGACAGTCGGCGCTTCCTGGCCTCGGCCTGGGTCATAAGGTCAGTTGAAAGTTCATGAGATCCAACCGTGAGCTTTGTACGAGCCGAACGTGCTGCTATGAGCGCGAAACTCCAGGCTTCCCTCAAAGTTTTGAGTTATACAACACAATCGCAGGGTTCCCACGCAATTTTGAATACGCATTTCCAGACTTTTTCAAGACCATTTTCAGACTCTTTTCGGACTTTTTCTAGACTTAAATTTTCCGAATGACCTACCCAGGTTAAATGCAGACACTGTGATATTTAACACGATATATGTAAAATTATATTAATTTGAATAAAAATATTATGAGAGTGTATGTCAAAAGATCAGGTCTGGAAAAGTACTTTCATCTTCCATGCTAACAGATAAAAAAAATATTTTTTCCAGACTTTTCCAGACTGGAAAATCACCAAATTTTTTCCATGCTTTTCCAGACTCCGTAGGAACCCTGCAATCGGGTCAAAATGCCAAAAAGAACAGCAAGCCCTCTTCTTACTCGCGCTACAAGATCGTTCCACGCTTGGTTGATTTCCGTTCCCTTTCGCTGAATTTCTTCCGCTTGCTCGGGATGCTGCTCAGTGAGGCGTGCAGCGTCCGCATCAAGAGCATGCACGCGCTCTCCCAGCGCAGCCAGGTCTCGTTCCAGACCTTCGTGCTTGCGTTGCAACGCCTGCAATACACAGAAGTATCGCGTGTGTGTAAAAAATAAATCATGTCGGATGTGGTCATTTGATTTGAACCCTTAACTGGTTGCCAGGCAACCAGAGAGGCGTCGTTTGAACAGCAAAGTCTTGATGGCCGTTTCCGCTTTAAACTCCATTTTTTTCGGTCAACCTGCTGAATAACTTCAGACCAAGCCTGCACAACTCCGAACGCTCGAAGAGCCAAATTATCAACATAAAGTTGCAGCAGGCCGCAAATGTCTATTTTATTTCGATGTGCAGATTTCGTTGTGGTGTGGAAGAAATTCTAGAACGACAATTACTTATTGGAGGTCGAGCTTTTGCAGCACATTTTACAATCGGAGAAAACTCTCGCAGGCCGCATGTTGCGCAGGCCTGCTTTAGACTGTCAGGGAACCGGGCGACATACTTGGACAGTGGGAAGATCAGAGCCGACATTGTCGGTGTCGAGCGCCTGGTTCTTTTCTTCGATCCATTCACGGGCTTCGTCCGCGTCTCTGCGACAAAATGGAGCGAACCATGTGAAAATGTAACAAAAATCCGGTCATACTGACCTGACCAAGTGGTACAGTGGGTTCAGCACGCGCAACCAAACCTGGTAGGCTGGGTTCGATTCCCGGCCGGGTCAAGACTTGAAAAACGGAACTTGCAGCCTGTCCAGCCTCGTGCTGGGCGTTAACAAGTGGTTACAAGGGAACAGTTCACGCTGCCACTGACTCGCCACCAGTACAGCATTCACTATGAAAGTAGCAGTGTGGTCCACGGTGCAAGCGAGTGGGGGTGGGCCACGCAGACCACCCGTGACACGAAAAAGAGCACTAAGCGATTAGAATGACACTGAAATGAAAAACCGACAAAATCGCATATTTTCACACCTCACGCAAGTAGAAAGCGACACGCCCATACGCTACATAATTGTTTCTACGCTATACGCTACATAATTGTTCTACAGTTTCTACAGAACAGCAGCAGCAGCAGCTCTCACCTGAAAAACCGTTGAACCTGATGAGCTGAGCCGAGGTTCTCGTTCTGTTCCTTCACCAGGCCGTGCAGTGATCCCCACTGCTGGTTCAGTTCCTGTTTGATTTAAGCGAAGTGATAGAACAGTTCAAACGTAAATAAAGCTCGTTTGACGCTTAAATGTGACACATAGACACGCAGTTACCTTAACAAACGACAAGCTTTCGCTGATTCGATCGTACAGCTGCATCGGCATCCCAGAAAGCGTTAAGCACAAAGTCATACAACATTTGTCAGAAATGGCGCGGTTTGCGCGACGACACTGCCACGTATCAGGCGTCGCTGCTGTCTCTGATGCTGTGCTCATGCAAAGTTTNCTGCCAGCATGCTGCGAGCTTCTTCACGATGCATGTGTGCTCCAAGACAACGTGCGTCAACAATCAGCGATTCGGATGGGGCGAAATAAAATAAGGGGCGG
>JGI24159J19872_10007628_pt1 | contig 14168 bp, 8 predicted proteins | sample Ectturendosymbi4_FD_19872 | JGI IMG/M metagenome (IMG submission 19872) | reverse complement strand
GCGACCTGCTTTTTGACTTTTTGCTTCTTCGGCGATTTCTTCGCTGCGGGTTTCTTCGCGGCCGGCTTCTTGGTCTGTTTCTTTACCGTGGTCTTCTTGGCACCAGTTTTCTTCTTTGGTGACGACGCCTTTTTGGGTTTGGCGGCAGTCTTCTTCTTGGTGGCAGCAGCTGCCTTCTTTTTCGCTTGAGCAGCTGCTTTCTTCGCTTTCGCTTCTTCAGTAACTTTGTTGATCTTGAAACGACCATTAGCACCAGTGCCACTGGCTTGCGACAATGCGTTGTTTTTAACCAGGTTATTCAGTTGCAACCTAACCTGCCTGTTGCAGTTGTCACCGACCTTGTAGTTGGTGGCAATGTACTTCGCAATCGCTTGTCTTGAAGAACCCTTGCGGTCCTTCAGCGCAACAACTGCAGCCTTGATCATCTCGCCATAGGGGGGATGCTGTGCGGGCTTCTTTGGCACAGTGGACTTCTTTTGAGATTTTGGCTTGGCAGCCTGGGTTTGCTGTGCTGGTGCATCCATTTCAGAAGTTTGAAACAGCTTATTACAGAGCGAAGTTAAATAACTTCAACTTTCTGCAAAACAACAAGAACACGTTTTTAATGTCGCAAAAACCAACACTCTACACTGCGATTAAGACGAACACTGCCTCAGCATAGGTAAGGAACATCACCAACTCCTCGCTAACAGTTTTGAAAACGTCTGCGAAAACTGACCGACCATGGTGTCAAGCGCAAGGCAACACCTCTGGTAAGCCTAATCTCATCTCAAACTGCACCTGAAATGGAATCACAAAGCACTGCTTTGTGGAAGCCAGATACATTCTGCACCAGTGTTACCACTTCTGATGTTTTAACATCAGATCTGATGTTTTGAGACAAATTTCTGATGTCTGATGTTTTGGCAACAAATGTGATGTTGACCGAACTGTTATTTTTTTCCCAAATTTTCTATACTTTTCGGATGAAACTAAGTTAGATTCAGAAGGTATGTTTGGTAATCGTTCCAAACTAAAGCTCTCTTTATAGCATTGGGAATAACATACAAGTTACACATAAACAACCGACGTTTCCATTCAATGACAATTATACCTCTCTGTTTCGGATTTAACGAGAATTATCGCACTTTGCCAGGTATTGGTAATAAGCATTTAGCTTATGTTAAACTGCAATGTAAAAACCTGATGTTGAAAATGGCAGCAATCTGATGTTAACATGATTGAGCCCAGTGGCAACAACAGTGTTACACTGTTCTTCTTCTGCACGCTACCACGTTATCAATATGAAATATTTTAATTTTTAGGCAGGAAAGCATTCCGAATACCAATTGTCTACTGTACATTCTAACTGCATGTTTCTACAACAAGCGCTTCTAAATCTAAGCCATGATTTATCTGGCTTTTTGCAATGAAGTGGGCGTCAGCCTTACAAGCCGCTATCCATACAGTAAAAGGCCTATTCGTCATCCCATTTAGCGCAACTACACGTATCAATCAGCCAACGAAACATCTATCCAACAAACTTCCACCACCTCCAACTGGGTTACACGACAACGCATGCGTTTCTTGCTACAGATTTATAAATAAATCCCACAGCGATTACGGACGCCTGCGAAGCGAAACGTAGCGCTGAGGCCGACAATCAGCAAATCGCGTCTGTGCGTCTGCAACTTTTAAAAATCTTCAAATATATATGGTTTGGGTGAAAAAAAATTACAAAATTTGCGAAATATCAAAAATACAAGTCTTTATTTCACAATTTTTTTTTCAATCATAGACATTCGGTTTTTGTAGTGAAAGCAATCGCCCTTTCTTTCCCAACTACAACTCACTGTCACAGTTGAAAGTAGACGGAGACACAATTTTAGCTTTATAAACTAAGAAACAGCCTCATCTCGAAAAAAAATATTTTCCACAAAAAATACAACTTATGTTCAAGTGCATAAATGTATTTGCAAATATATATTCCTTTTTTTTTGCTCGAGAATAACACATTAACTCACACAGATGGGCACAAAAAGCTCGTTGAAGGGCAACTAACGTTAAGCATTAAAATCATCAGTTAACGAAATTTTTTGTCACGGTAATTAGACATGCACTAAAACTACTAATAACAACTTAACGATTCAATTTTTGGAAGCAACTGTAAATATAAATTCTTTTTAGTTTAATCTTTCTTGCTTCTGCAGAAGAAACAAAGTTTCTTGTAGCCTAATTCAGATGGTCTAGTGCACAGGCTTGGCTGAATTCTTATAGCTGATGCAGCGTCATAGCTAGAATACGTTTAATGATCTGTTAACCATTATGGAGTTTGATTTACAGAAAAAGTCTGCAATTATCAGCCGAAAATTTCTCAATCGCACTCAATCAATTGAATGTTTCAGATGCTCCAAAGCTAGATTTGAACTTTTGCAGGCTATTCTATAAGCTGCTGATCTCCCGATTTGGTGAGCATTTAAATGAGGTATTCACTTGGCTGAATTCTGCACTCTAAACGTATTATACAGAAGAAGCTGAAGATTTTATTGCACATGCAGATATTTAATCTGAAACGTTTGCTAGCGTACTGTGCGGCTGTTGAATCGAAATGATTGTACACTCCACATGCAGAAGGGCATACGTTTTCAGTCAACGTTTGGACCTAATTGAACAAACTAAGAAGATTCTGAAACGTTTTAAAAAGAACCGATTTTTTGTTCGACGGTGTTGTTGCTTTATGCTTGCAAAATGAGTGGCTCAACAAGCAAGTTCATTTGTTCCTTTCTTTAAGACAGTGGTTCCCAAACTGGGGGTTAATTACCCCCTGGGAGTAATATACAATTCTTCGAGGGGTAGGCTAACGCGGAACCAAAACCACAATGTTGTTCTGTAGTATTCTTTTTATGACGCAAAATATTGAGGGTAATAAGACATAATCGCTACTATGATTTTGTTCACGGCTCGAACAAGTTTGGGAACCACTGGTTTAAGAAATGATAACTTCCTGAAATATTTCACATAAACGCATAAAGTGCTTTGCGACCGTCGAGAACAAAACGTTTAGAGAAATTAGAAAATACTTTTCATTTTTGTCAGAATAGATGCATGGCAAAAGGTAAAGACTTTTCTTACCAGCAGGGCAGGAATCCTTCAAGTAAATCAGTAGATTGACTCTGGACAATTAAGTTGTATCAAAAATACAGCATGGAGGGCTTTAAGTTTAAACCACGACGTGTTTTGCTGCAGTCGAGTATCGACGCAACAAGATTGTTCTGTAACTGCCATTTTAACAGGCAATGTATTTTTTCTGGCAATGCATTTTGCAGCAAATGACATGGCAACAGAAATTATGCAAAAACACCGGAACACTCCCTTCCTTCGGAAAATGTCGAGACCGCTTTGCTCTCTTTCTTCCTACCACACAATTGTTCGTCAGTGATTTTGGAGGAACGAATCTAATTTTTAGCCAGTACTAAATATCACATAGTTGCGTTTGCAACATGCTGGTTCACTTGACGAAGACTTTGTGCTGCTACTGCTAGTAAAGGGTTGTTACATAAAAAAACTTTTATGTCAACATAAAGAAACTGGACGTTAAAACATGTGCTTATGGAATTTTAACCGGTTGAGACCAGGTTTGACTAGATGACAAGCATGTTTGTCAGATGTGCTCACTGTGCTGCAACTCGGCCTATAGCTGTTCGTGAGAATTCATGTGTGTCAAAATTTCAAGAACTCTTAACCTGTGGCAGATTGTAATCTATTGCGCACTTTGTCATTAAATGCACCCTACTTTACAGTTGTTTGTTGATGTTCAGAAGATAATTTCAATACCAATCACTCCCTGGTGTGGTGTTCGTTGAATTATCTTTAGCCTGTGGCAAAGGAATAGTCACAGACCAAGAGAAATTCAACAAAAAGTCGAGGCGGCGGTGTTTGCACTGTTCAAAGCTGTGGAACAAATCGTCCCGAACAAAGCGGAACAGTTCAAACTTGCGGCGCCACTTTTGTCAACAACCGTAGTAAAAAAGCGGGAGAATGCGTTGGTTTCGTACGCCGTCGAAACGGTAAATAACCGAAGTGGAGCTTTAACTCCCAGCAGTTTAGTACGAGTGTGTGTGCTGCCCGAAATATTATGGGAAACATCCATAAAATGCAAAGAGCTGTGGAAAATATAATGTTTTGGCAGAAATAATGTTCCGTCTCGCATTGAAAAATAGCCCAACTGCAACTTTTTTCTACTAAAGTTTGACGTACTTTACGTCTCAACCTTCATGAAACCTTGCTGTGGAAACGAAAACAGCCCAAAGTTTGAAAAAGTAATTTAAATCATGCTAAAATAAAAAAAAAGTTTTCCTTTCATTAAAATATAAATTTTTTGCTTTGTTGCTTTTCACACAACTTGGTAAGGCACTGACGTAGGATTTTGCCTTGCTTTGTTTTGCATGAATTTAGAGCGCCTGCCTCAAGATGGTATTTCTATTCATTCTGCCGCAACATGTTACGATATACAAAGACAGACGTTTTAATTGAAAGTGCACGGTATATGATTTTTAATTATTTAACAGCAATGACGTCACCTCAATTAAACATTCAGCAAACGCAAGCAGTGTTCTTGTTTTTTGAAACAATTAATATTGTAGGACATTGGCTATGGAAACGAAATGTGGTCAAAGCAATGTATTGCTTTTGCGACGAAATAATGGCTCACACAGTCAATAGATGATACAGCATTGCGTAGAATATAATGCAGAAACTTTTCGTAATTAAATTTTGCAAACAAGATATCCCATAATAAACAAGAGCGTTTTTCTATGCAGCAAATCAACAAGTGCGGCATGACTCGGTACTCTACAGATCAACTAACAATCGTATGCAGCCCTTACCTTATATTGGCACCATGGGCGCAATTTTGTTGCAAAATAAGGGGGTACAGCTTGATGTGAAACCGATATATTCATCGGGTCGATGCAGAAGTGGGGGGAACATGACATACTATATATCCCCGCCGTCTGAAATAGTGGGGGGACACCTCCACCATGTGCCCCACCTAATTGCTCCCGATGATTGGCACAAATATGATTTCCCCATGTACGATGTCAATAAGCAGGCATTTTATGTACAGGGCAATAAGCGTCTGACGTCATCAAAAACTAACCATTTTTCTGAGTTTCCGTACACTGAGTCAAATAATCAGCAGTTGCCTCAACAACCTTAATTCATCAGAGTATGGCTTCTTTATTGAACAAATTCTTTCAACCCATTTTAATCAGTAAAGCCGTAATCAGCAAAGCGAGACCAAAATTTTCTGCCTCTTCAAAATCGGAAACTTTTGAAAATCTTCGAAAAGGTTGATTTGTGATGTGAATAACCCTTGCCTGCAAGAAATGCAGCACCCTTTTATTTTTTCGCAAGGGAAAGGCTTCCCCATTTCAGCAATCAAGCTTTACGCTTTTCTCGAGGAATTGCCTTTCAAATTGTAAGCGCATTTCCGGCACACGATACGTGAAGCTGGCAAACTAGAATGGAATCCCAAGGGAGTTACGCCGGGGGTGGGTCGGAAAAGGTTTTGGGCGTGCCAAAAGAGTATCTCACCAAAACCTAGACCAGGTCAATTTTGCATGCATCGTAAAGCTTTCGTGAGTTGCAGAGGTGACCTCCCACCGATCGCAGCAACTCACAGCAAGACACTGTCAATCGGTGAAAGAGCCATGAATTGGTGGCCTTTTGTGATTATACCTTTGTAGTTCGTAATTTCAAAAATACGATATCCAACAGCAATACTGCCCAGATTGCCATAAGGCGCAGTCACGCAACACATAGACGAGCATTAACCTCTAAAACAGTGGTTTTCAACCTGGGGTCTCGGCCCCCAAAGCTGTCGTGACTCGTGAACTATTTGGGAGGGGTCGCGAGTAGGTATTTAATGCACAAATTTGTATTACATTTGCTTCATACGAGTTTTAGATAGGGGTCGTTGGATTACAGTGGGTTGCTGTAGGGCCGTGGTACACGAAAGATTGCAAAACATTGCTCTGAAACCTTGCCGGTTTCTAGGGTTATTTTTGTCAGGTTCTTTTCCTGTTGTCGTGACAAACAAACGATGGAGTGAGAAAGGTCTGATGTTTTCAACGTTGATTGTCTATCCCGGCGTATTGCCGACTTGCTACATGAGTCAGCTTAACCACAGCCTGTAAGCGGATGTTACAATGGGCTCAAATAACTGGAAAGATGATCACGTGTAGCAAGCCCGTCTGAACCATTTCCCAGCTGAAGAGGTGGTGACGCTTTTGCTACGTTTCGTGACCAGCCAAGCTTGATTTACGGACGCCCGCGAAACGATAAATAAAACCGGTGGCGTGGGTCCGTCCGCGCGCAACGTAATGTGCGTACTACTTGTTGTATTTTCTAAATTAATCAGGTTTTGCGCAACTATTATACTATAAATGACATTTGTATGAAAAGTAATAAAGTGCGTTTATCATACAAAACTTTTATAACATACTAAACTGTCCGAGTTTTTCTTTACGAAGCGTTGTAATGAAAGGTTACTGCCTTACAATAGATCTTGGTGAACGTGCAGCAGCTCTCAAGCGATTTGTTTCCTTTGAAAAGATAAAAGTTTTTACAAAAATATTTAGAAGCGTTGCTTGACATAAAACCAAACATTCGAATAAATCCTCAGAGCTTTTTCCATTTTCTTCTGATCCGATACAGAGGCTTAAAGTACAACCAACACGCTCGTCTCTGCACCTGGCGACGACACAGCAACAGACCAAGAATCAGGCGAACAAAGATCACGAAAACTTGACTTCACATTTGAAATCGCTTAGATTTTGGAATAAGCAAACTGCGTGGATGCAATCTTTTGCAGCTCTATTACCTGCCAATGTTCTTTTAAAGTCGTGTTTTCATTCAGCGTATGCAAAAACTACGTGTAAGGTTCCGTGTGTTCATGACTGTTGATGGCTCAGAAATGCGCATGGCATTAAAACTTGCGCTTTGCTTCTAAATATCCAGTTTTAAAACAGCAAGGTTGCATGCAAATATTTACAACTGCATTCACCCAAGGTTTTCGACATGAATTTTCTATAAACCCGAAATTCAAAGTTATTTATTTGAGTTAATGTAGTTATTCAAGCGACAAGTTTATGGTTTGAACAAGTGACTATGGTGCTGAGCAAAACGTCAAACACTTTTGACAAACGCAACCGATGTTTTTGTCCTACTAAAACGTAGTCGTTTCCTATGTTGTACTTGAGCTACCTGTTTGTTTTTTAAAATCATGTGAATAAATCAATACCAGTTGAACACGTCATGACATTTAAGTCACATGGTAAGGGTTGTCGAAGACGTGACTTGGAGCGCCTGAAATATACCTGTGTTTTTCCAAAACATCGCCTTCAGCTTCAAACCAAAGGTGTTGCTCTGATACGATGGTGCTGTCATAAACAGTTCGGTTATGCTGTCATAAACAGTTCGGTAGTATGTGAGCACCCGTGATCACTTCTTCAGTGCTGTTTACGTGAAGAAGCAAACGCAAGGGTTTCGCACAACAATTGTTTGTGATGATCTGCAAGACACCTCTTGTTTATTGAACATACAGTGGAACGATTTCATTCTCGAGTTGTCAGTGAATTGTTACAATTCAGCATTTCAAAATTTAAGTCGCTTGCAAGACATGGAAAAGATCACAATTGAAAATTAGGCATCAACATCGAAGTATGCGCTTTCGGCGAAAGTCCCAGTGGAAACAAAAAAGGTGATTTGTTTTGAAAAATATTTTCCTGTGATTCAAGTCCAAACATTATTATCCAAGAAAATATTTTTCAGCTTTCGCGCCACACTCAATTTAAAGTTCGTTAACGGGAATGACTGACAGCAGCTCCACGCGTGTACCTGCCTTCACAAACTATTGGAATGCGCACAACAAATAGACTTCTTCGTGGCAAAAACTGCCTTTCATGATTGATCCTAGTAGCGTTTGCGTGGAAATCGGCGTTGAGAAAGTATGCGGCAAGCTCGACAAACACTGTAAAATCAGTCGCTGCTTTCCACGACCACGCTTATTTTCGAACATCCGCCGCCCGGTCCGAGAAAACAAGTGCGTCACGCCAGAAAGCGGAAATAAGGAAATAAAGATAAAAGAGGAGAGAATTTATCAGAGCGACTGCCAGACAAAAACAACAAAAGGAAAGGCAGAAACAAGACGAGAGGCAAAAAGCTCACTGCGTAAGGGAAAAAAGCAATTGCAGCGTTGACGACAACAGCGCAGAGGAAAAAAGAAGCAACTGCGCCGCCAGATTCAACGTCCTCTTCGCTTTGAACAACATTCCGCGCGCGGGGTTATCTTTCGAATCGAATTTTCCCTCGCTCACGTGACCTGATCAGCTGTTTACCACGCCGCACGAGTTTGTTTTGCAGTTACATCAAGGTCTGCTGATCCACTGCAGGGCTGCTGGTCGCGTGACACAGCCTCATCCGGCTTGCGTAGCCATGTGCTGTTGACTGAGCGAATGCAACGCAGTCGAACGTGTTGCAGACAAAAACACTTTTCACCCTTGAAACTATACATCAGCGCAGGGTTTTTTGAAGGTGTCTTAGGGACCCGAATCGGGTCCCTAGAATTGAAAATCGGATCCCTAGAATCAGAGAAAATTATCATCGGGTCCCTAGAATAAGAGAAAATTGGGACCCCAGAATCAGAGAAATCGGGTCCCTACAGGTCCATACCGGGTACCTAACATTTTCCTTAAACAAAAATTGCATCAGCGTATTGCTTGTAGGGTAGATGTTAAAGTAGGGACTCGCTAGACTTACTGTACGTCTGACAGTCAACTTTTCTCTTGTTTTAATTTTAATTATTTCGCGCTTGCTTGTGGCGTTATTTGATGTTACAGACATTTTTTTATCTTACAATACTTATCATCGAAGTGTGTTACCACTCCTTGCATACACTGCCAATCCGTGCTGAGAATTAGACGTGAAATGAACGGAAGCAAACCGACAAGCTACAGTGAGGAAATGATGCATGTATGTCGAGTGTGGTCCTTGATGAATCTAAGCAGCGTAATTAAAATTGAACTGCTGCTCGTTCTGTCTCATGTGTTCTTGTCAGCTTGGAATTCATCTTTGGTCTAGGTCGTTACATCGATTTTTAATTCGGTATACAACAGCTTGTGACGCAAGTGTTGTTGGTCATCCAACAGACTTCGACACCTAAACGAAATTTATTGGCATTTGTCTTCATTACAGTGGCAAGTTTAATTACAGTTCGGCCAGCATGATCAAACTTTGAGGAGATAATCACCTGGAAAAGGATTCCCTACTAGAAAACTCAGTCAACTTGTATCTGCTGACGTTTCGGTGTCCTGTTTCTCTTGAAAAAGAACTATTTTGTGTTTGCTCTAAAACAATATCTCAAATCAACAACAGCTACAGATCTGCAGGAAAATTCCGGAGAAACAGTCATAACCAAAGATAGTAGTCATGCACGTTTCATCTGTACTGGCCAACAAGCTGTTTGAGTCCGTAAAACGTTTTCGAATGGATCTAATATCTTTTCATTTGGTAATGTGTAGAAATACGAGTTTTTTAGTGATAGGAACAAATTTCTTAACGGATTCGCTCTCATCCTGCTCACGGTGGGACAGGACATGAAGATCAGCTTTACAAAATGTTTGCTGACGGCCGAGAAATTTGTTTCACGTTGGCGTATCGAGATTACCATTAATACTTTACTACTGTTTCTATGGCATAGGCACTTGTTGTTCGCTTTAGAAACAAATACATATTGGTTAACGTCGACAATTGAAAAAATCTGTAATCTTTTCTGTGTAGGTGTGAACCTTGGCCTATCTGTTCCTTTCAAATTTGAAATAGAGGCCTTCAAGCATCAGTGCATAAAAATTACGGTGACCTGATCAAACATTTTCCAAATTCATCTATTGAACTATGTTTTGCAATGTTACTTGTCCACTTCAGACTAAACATTCAGCATTCTCTGTATGCAATAAAATTAGGTTACCTTGTTATAAATTCCGTACTGTTCTATGCGGAGTTTTTGAAAGCTTTTTCAAGAAAATGTTCACCATCTTCATATTATCAAAATTTTTTCAAAGTAAAATATACAAAACCAAATATCATTTAGAATCTTTGCAATTCAATCTACTTAACGCAATAACATTTTTTAAAAGAAAATGTTCATTTGTAGCGATGCTTTCTACCATATCAAGTGAACCCGAAACTTTCACAAGTTTTGTCGGTTCTTATCCCACCTTTGGCAATTTTGTGAAGACCAGCTTTAACATCAGTGGCTTCTACATGCATCTGCTTACCGTCTGTGAAACTTTTGAACAACCAGTTGTTGCTCGTCCTGGTAGATTTTGACGATTTGCAGCAAACGTCAAGCACATGTCGGCTCGATCCACCGACTTAAAGCAGCTGCTTCGAAGCTGTTTATTGCTTCGCTGGCGTACGGAATTAAAACGATCCCGCTGAAAGTTTTGCGTGCGTTTGCCGGAAGATTAGCGCTCATTCACTCCCGTCGTTTCACACATGACTGGAAACGATTTACGTCAATGACTGGCCTAATACCAGGACAGTGGATGCAGCCGTCGCTAATCTGGTTTGCGCCCTGCCAATTAAAACGCCATTGCATCTGATCTGTGGACTTGCCAACAAGGAAACTCTCTTTCGCAAGCTTCACTCGTAGATGTGCGTCTGACCTGAAATCAACACACTCATGTTTGTAACTGGCTTTGGTTTTATCTTTAAATATCTAAACTGAAAACGTCGACCAATGTGGCAATGCTTCTTTTAGGACGTCGTTCACCTTCCCCTGGATCATTGGTGCTTTTATTGGGTGTTGCCAAGATTTTGTGGCACGCCTTCTGCGCGTAAAAGTTTCTTGTAACAATTTTTCGTAGAGGGCCACTTTTGAATAAAATGTCTGCCCGGCTTATTATTAACACGCTGTAGGTGTCTTTGTAAACACCGCAGTCTTTTTCTGTATCCAAATCACTGAAATCCAAGAAAAACCTTTGTCAGTGTAATACAGAGTTTCCCAATCTGGGGTACATGTACCCTCAGGAGTACCTTTGCCTATCTGAAGGGTTACATTGAACGTTAGCAATATAAGGGGAAAATATGTTTATATGTTATCGTTTCGAATTATTGATATGTATATCAATGAATATTATTTTTTTAAATCATTGTATGCTTATTGGTAAATATAGTTTTGTTATTTTCTTCAGCTTTTCGTCATAAGAAATTTTAGGAATACATGCTCATCCATCGAAATCCTAAATGGATACATAGCCATAGAAAGTTTGAGAACCCTGGTGTAATAGAACGAGCTGGATTGCATTAATTAAGCAACATTTAATTTCTAAAGCAGGCCTGCACAACATAAGGCCAGCGGGCCGCATGCGGCCCGAGAGAGCTTTTCCTGTGGCCCGTGAGAGCTTTCTCTATCGCAGAAAATGTTGCAAAAACCCGGCTTCGGTATAATTAATTGTCGTTCCAGAATTGTTTCCAGATTACTGTACAACGAAATAGATTTTGCGACCCGCGGAAAATTTGTGTTGATCAATTTAGAGCTTTCCGAGTTGTGCAGAAAACCTGCAAAGGTTCAATTTTCTTCAGCAGGAATTTTTACAGCGTGGATCAACAACAAAGGCAAAGTTATTTAATCCTGGAAAAGTTTTTTTTATAGGCAGCCTTTGTTGTGGGAACTGTTCCTTTTGAGGTTTCAAGCAACAGACAACGATAACCTATGTTGGACCTTTTCACGTTTATAAAGCCAATCGCATTCGATCCTTTTTAACACTACCACTTTAGCAGAATGCCTTGTTTTAAAACGGAATGTTTACATCACCATAATCTTTGCATGAGTTGGAGTTGTTTCCACAAGACTGAAGACACAGAATTAAACTTCATCATGAATTATGCGAAGAGCAAGCCGTCATTACTGAATATAAACATCACTAATCCCATAACGTGGCTAATAAACTCAAATTTGCAAACGAGGCTTAGGAGGGGAACCTATATTTATCTTTAAAAAATTGAAGTATAGAAATTTCCTGACATCCTGAAGGGCATGCGATAATCGCATTTTGTACTCCAATCTTTGGTAAAACGTTGAGACTGGGTCACAGGCCAACAGAGCTTAAAATCTTCTGTGCAATGGTAGGTGTTCGGTAATCACTATAATAATTAGTTTTAAAGCGACAACAATTACTATGTGCTTGAGACGTATGTCGTAATTTTTTAAGATGACAGCCTAACGTGGTGCAAACGAAAATCACTTCGAGATTGAGCAAGCATTTGCTCAAAAAGTGGCAAAAAACGCGAAAACTTTAGGATGTAGCCTTGAAATTGTGAGGCCTAACGCCTAGCTAAAATGGAGTATATCATCACTGAATACGAGTCAAGCTTTGTAAAACGAAGCGTTGAAACGCACTCTGATGCAGATGAAGGGGAAAATATTTTTAATACCATGTGGTACTATCTGCTTACACGACATATGCAAGACAGACAGTGAACAGAACTACAACGTAGTCAACTTTTTATAATCAGCATTTGAACTAGTAACCTCCTTGTGCTTTACGTCCATGCAGTCCGTCATCCCGCAGCGGCCAGACAGCACCCATTTCATGTAAGAGTACAAGTAGTCACCGACATTGCCTGGAACGAAGGATTTGTTTTGCAAGTCAAATACATTTCGTTATCTCGCAGTGCTGCAATTAATAAATATTATTGCTGTGAAGAAACTGCGGGAGTGTAGCTTTTGTACATAAAGCAATCTGCATTGCGTAAGCTCCTATCTAATGTATGCTTGAAGTACAATGTAGATGTGATGCGATTCTAGGATACTTGTGCTTATGCAGTTCGAATCACAAGCTTCGTTTCAAAGAAAAACTCTAACTTAATCCCTTCAGTATCCACAGATGTCAATACAAATTGTTCATTTATGGATTGATGTTTGTTTTAAAGAGGTAAACACGTCTGTTAACGTCTTTAAGAAAGCATAATCTCGCATTTCTCTAATTAAGGAACATTTTAACTTTGGTAGGGTATTATAAATGGTTTTAAACAAAACGAAATCAATCATTTATAACTAAAAATTTGAGAATACTGAAGTTAGATAATATTTACGCAACACCAATAAGAAATTTTTCGATTGTGATGAAATGAATGACAAAATTTTTAATTAATTTTCCAATGTACTTAGTACAGGGTACAGTACATAGCTGTCTGTGCGTCTTTCCCAACCAGCATACGATGCGCTTCGAAGGCGTCCGTAAAGCAATGCTCGCGACCGTATTTATCGAGCGTGACCAACTGCATTGGTTTCAGAGTCGTTCAGCAAGTGTGATTTGCGAGAGCAGCTTTCGAGCGTTGAGAAGTTTCGTAACGTTAAGCTTGCGTGGTTATACATACCATAGACAAGAAAATGGATTATACGTTCTGTTCACAGAGAATTTATCGTAGGAACTGCAGTGATGTATCGTTTATGACGTAGCAAGGTGTTAAACAATCATTGCGCAGACAAGGTTTTAAAGTCGCTTGAAACAGCCCTGCTTCTAAATATAAGAACAATTTTGCGCAAGTTACGGTTCGATCAAAACTCCTTAGTCTTAAAAATTTCATTGATATGCGCTGCGGTCGGAAATATGGCCAGGGGTAGGACTCCATCCATCATCATGCTTTTCGTATTTTGCGTGTTCACGAAACGTCGCAACTTTGTTGCGGTGCGCGGCCACGTTTGTTAAGTTTTTTGTTAAAGAAAATTGTTAAATTTTAAGGACGTAAGCAAGTTGCAGTGAGCGCAACCGATGTGACCTATACTCATCTGTTAGAAATATGCAAACAAACAGGCTGATTATAAAAAAGAACAAGGAAGTTGTTAATCTAAGACAGGGTCTCCAAACGTTTTTGCCGGAGAACCACACATGCCATTACCCAACGGTTCGAGGGTCGGACATCTTACGCAATGTAACTGTTTCAGGATATAACATTTTACCAGATCAGCAAATTCTTCGTGAATACAATGTAATGTTCTTTCATTATACAATGTAATGTTCTTTCATACAATGTAATGTAATGTAATTCTTTCATACAATGTAATGTAATGTTCTTTCATTATTGACAAAATGGTTTCGCGGTCCGTAGTTTGGAGACCCTGT
>JGI24159J19872_10007625_pt1 | contig 14170 bp, 9 predicted proteins | sample Ectturendosymbi4_FD_19872 | JGI IMG/M metagenome (IMG submission 19872) | reverse complement strand
GGAGCTAGGGCGTTGGTAAGGCAACTGAAATTGCTGGTTTTAGGCTGAAATCAAAGTACGAATATATCGTACCCCGGTTCTCAAAGTGTTAAAAAAACCCTGTTACCAATTTTCATGCATTCCGCTGCCGTAGTATTCATGTGGCAACCAATTTTCTAAAAAACGGGGGGGAAATCTCCCTCTAGTGGCCAAAATTTCAAATCGCAATAACTTGAAGCGTCAAAGCAATTTCGAAATTTTTTTTAAATCTTCATCATTTTTTATACCCTTTAAGAAAAAGTACAAATAAAAAGGTTTCATGACATATGGTTACATGCAGTTTCAAATTAAGCATGGAATGACCCATTCATAGTGCTTCTATTTGCCGTAAAATACAAGTTTATGATGTTATGGTTGAATACAACAACTAATTCCTCTACTCTGTCTAGACTCCTACATTTATTCTAACACCTTTGAAATTTTTAACAAACCTTGAAAGATTTTTCGCTTTCTCTCAATAGGGAGTCGGGTTGCGCTTTGCACCACATGTATAAATTCGATAAACAAATTGTAAGGTGCAACAATTCTCAGATAAAGATCCTCACATGTACTAGCTGCTTCGACATTCAAAAGCGAAACTGCAAGTGATGTATTAGCTGAACAAAATGCTTCTGAGGGATAGAAAGAAGTGACAAATTGACAAATTAAACAATGGTGAATTAGACAAGTTCTACTGTACTACAAAATGTTTATACTAGGTTACAAGTGTGATTGAGTTTTACCATTACTTTGTCGGTCAAATATGCTGGCTGTCATATGCATGTGTTAATATTGGTTACTTGGTTTAGGAGTTCACTGAATATTGTAATTACAAGACAATTTTAATCTTGGTCAAAAAACTAAATTTTATTACCACTAGTGTTGTTTTGGGAATATAATTTTAAAGATAACTAGAGTGTTGAATAGGAATATATTTTAGGCGAAATTGCATCTCAGTTTCATAACCTTTGTTTGTCACATCTATTTACGTATTTCGTGCAGACACGACATGAAACAATGGTTACTATAAAGGCTGTGCTGTTAGAAGAACCAAATCATGTACTCCCTTTTTGATTTCACCTTACTTTCACGATAACCAGCACAAAATGATCTTCCTGCATTACATAGGCTCGAATTTGTTTTCGTCTGTTTATGCAGAAGTTATAAATAGTTTCTTGTACACCACTTAATCTGTTCGCACAATACTTATTTCTACCTTGCTATGAGAGAAACCAGCCAAAATTTGTCTGGAATATGCAGTTCCTGGTTTCAGTCTATATGTTTGTAGTAGACTTGGATGATAATAATATCTTCAGCTGTTCAAATTGGATTAAAATTAGAGCTCAGGTTCAAAAATTACATTAGAATTACTGACTTCTCTAAAACTAGAAATTGAACTCAACTCCGGACTAAAATTGTATTTTGTCAAATAAAGTTCAATTCCTACCAAAGTAGAATTATTTTGTATAACTGTAAAAAAAAAGTTTTGTACACTAGGATTGGGTGATTTCATGCTGCACACTTCGCCTCAAGGTGGGTAAGAACTTCTTCCAATGGGGCTGATGCTGTCATACAATCGTAGTACCAGTACGTCATACATACTGTTTGTCACAATGTGTACTAAGACTGAATGGCTGGTTTAAGTAATGTGATTGTAGCATGGCACTTTCATCTTTCCGTTGCTTCTTCCACAAGGTGCATCCTAGTATCTTTCCTATAAACACCATTGCACAAAGTAGCATTTTAGTACACCAGACAATTGAAGTAAAATTGGAGCACAAACACTTACTACAAATTAGATTTCCCACCATTTTGCTCTGTGATACCTTGAGTTAGACAGATAGCGTTGTCTAGTTCAGCGGTCTTCAAATTTTTTAGTACAATCGCCCACCACAGAAATTTTGCTTGAACATTGCCCCCAAACTATGAATTTTGCATTGTCTGAAAATATTATTTTGTTTTCAAAATAATTCAATGCTAATTTGCAATCTAGTTATCACAAACCAAAGCGAATGCATATGAAGAATAAATGTTACTCAATTCCAAAAGCAGCTGGTTCCAAGTAATGTGAACGCTGCACCTGACGTTTATCTGTAAGGCGTTTCCCTGGTTTTGTTCATGTCAAGACAATTGCAGTATTTATTACTTGGGTGCAATACTTGGCAGAGACCTTGCTCAGCAAAATACATCATGGGAAACGCCAGTAGTAAATGATTCGCTTTACACTAAGAATACACTAAGCTACATTATTTTAGTCAAAGTACTAGCCAAAGATTATAAAACACATGGTGTGATATTTTTTGCCTATGAAACAATGGTTTGGCAATACTCTCCGAAGGCCATGAAGACTTAAGGCAGTTTTGTTGACGATAACACATGCGGTTTGAAGGATATATGATAGTTCACGATGAAAAATAACTAGACTCAACTTGACAGCAACTTGCAACAAATATTCACTATTGCCGTGAAAGTCGATGTGATGATTTAGTGGTGACAATTTAATGATTCTTGGGCCATTTTTGGAATCTTCAAACAAGCTGAAGATTTTCCTTTGTAAATATGGAGTTTGACTGATTGGGTATTCTCTGACAGCTACCATATATCAGAGTGCATCTCTTGCAGTCAATTAGTGTAAGAAAACGAATTGATGCGTACGACACTAGAAAGATCCAAACACCCATGTGCTGATTTGTACAGGCTGGCAAATGTTATTGCTTGCTGCCCATTTTTTGTTGCTGCTCATGCAACAATTAGGTTAGCCAATCTAATAATCTACTGAGTACAACAGTTTCTCTACTCAACAATTCCTGCAAATGCATAATTTTCGTGAGAATCACAATACTCGACTTCATACGAGTGGCAATCTTCGTGGTCCTGGATAGCTGGTGCAGTGAAGCATTTCAAAGGATAATGTTGATTGTTACATAACCAGTCAAATATCATGTGTTTTATAACCGTTGTTGTGAACCATTGGGTCAAAAGTGCATGAAATGATTTGATTCCAAGTAACAAATCTTGCTTTTTAGAATCAATTCAAAATTTCAGTATTTTTTTCACAGCTAGGTAGGTATAACCAGAGTGCTTGAGATAAACCAATTTTGTAAAATGTGAGTTGTTAATGAAAAAAGTGGTTAAACTGAAACTCAAGGCTTAGGTGCTTTGCAATTACAGTTACTTGCAATGCAATGGTATTCCTATTGGGAAAAGTAACTTTAGGTGAAAGATTCTTTTGTCTGACATTTTGGTATTAGTTGAAAATTTGGAGATTAGAGGCAGTTGTTTCCTTTCAAGACCAAGATTCAAAATCTTGCCCATCTTTTGAGGGAAAAATATATGCAAAAAACACTTTAAAAGTTTTTTTTGGTGCATGTCTGGTGCGTAAATGACATTTTGTCATTATTTGTTGAAAAGTGCAATATTTCTACAATTTAATCCATCAAGTCTAAGATTGTTTTTAATGAACTTTAATGTTACTGAATAATTTCCATTATTCCTTAACTTGGATCATGTAATGCAACATACTAATGTTTTTAAGTTAGGACCAGAGTTTAACTGGGTCTATATTGACCTAGTAGATAACTGATTAGCACAAGTTAACACGTGTGGAACCATTGTACAATATATTTCTTCTTTGAAATCATGCGTGACCCACCATCAAATGTGCCCCTTTGCAACTCCAAAACTCACCAGCCGATTAAACTAGAGAGCTGTTCAAACACTCAAAATATGCGGCAAGTGTTCTAGTTAAGATCTGAGTCTTCTCGGCCCTTGGTTGGGTTTTTAACATTCTGCTTCAAAACTTATGGCCTAAAGACAAATTAAGAACCATTTTTTGGCTGTAACTTTCAATCCACAAACGCTAGATGGCCAATCAAAGACTCTAGGCTTGTATTATAGCCTATTTTCAATTAAAAACTGGAATCAAAATTGGCATTGGTGCCCAGGGCCTGACAACATGGGTCAAAATGCCAAAACCTACTCATGATGTCACCCACAAGAAAAAAAACTTCCCAAGATTTTTTAATCTAAACTAGAAGACTTGCAGCGGGTCTTATAGGTTAATCGATACAGCACTGAAGGTGTTTGCTAATTTTCTATCATGAACGCCCAGCCATCTCTCACTCTTATTTCAAACTAAGGTTTTTCTCAATTTTCGGATAATTATCCTATTCAGATTTGCACTCAAAAACTGTGCATTAATATTGAATGAACTAACAGCAACCTGAAACCACCATGAACTTAGTCAGAAAAAGCAGGGTTGAAGCTAGCAATTATAATTGTTTTTTTCACAGAGTATTGGTGAAGGTACCGCAAGAATTGAATTGTTGTGCAGAATCTGAAGACACAGCTGAAAAGTTAACAAAAAGTTTTATTAGGTAACAATGAATTCTATGAAATACAAGGCTCAAGGTGCTTGATCAAATTGTGTCGACATTAAAGCAATTGACTTGAACTAAAAGAATTTGCTTAATTCGTCACCTCAAGGGGATTAGAAAAAAGTGACGAATTAGGCGAAGTGACGAGTTATGCAATCAGGTGAAAACTCTGTCATAGAACCTGGTATACTTCATCATAGTAACTCGTATACACAGTGCTCTTATTTGCAGTAAAATGCAAGCTTATGACGTTATGGTTGAATACAACAATTAATTCCTCTGCTTTATCTGGACTCTTCAATTTCATCTAGCACCTTTTAAATCTTTAATAAACTGCAAATGCTTCCCATGTTCTCTCAATGGGGAGTCGGTTCGCGCTTCGCACCTCGTGTATAAATTCGATAAAAAAATTGCGAGGTGCAACAATTCTCAAATAAAGATCCTTAATTTGTTTGAATTCCCACAGGTACTAGCTGCTTAGACATCAAAGCGAAACTGCAAATGACCTATTAACGGAACAAAATGCTTCTAAGGGATAAAAAGAGGTGACGAATTAGACGAGTTCTAAGTGTACCATGTGCCACCATGCTCAACGCATAGGGTTTTGGATCAAGAAAACTTTGATTTGTTTCGTTGTGTCTTGTCACGACATGAGACAATATAGCATACAAATTTGGTGTGTTGCTGTCACAACACAGATACAATGAATATCTTCAATTGTGTGTTGTGACATTTTGCACTCGGATTTCTTTCAGGTGGTAAAACGTTCTCTATTCCTACCAAACAAAGTCTTGCTTGATTTTGTTTGTGACAAGTTTGCTTATTCCAGTTTTTTCATTCCCGTTGTTGACTAGCATTGAATGTTGCATTAAAGAAAATTTTAATGACCATAGCTGTAAATTAAAACCGTTTATGTTCACCAACTCACCTTGAAAAGATATACAGTAGAACTCGTCTAATTCGTCACTTTTTCGTCGGGACCGGCAAAATTCCTATCTTTTGTGTCACATTTCTATTCGTCAATTTGCTCAATTCGTCACCTCTTTCTATCCTTAGAAGGGTTTTGTTCGGTTAATACGTCATTTGCAGTTTCGTTTTTGATGTCTAAGCAGCTAGTACCTGTGGGAATTCAAACAAATTAAGGATCTTTATCTGAGAATTGTTGCACCTCACAATTTGTTATCGAATTTATACAAGAGGTGCGAAGCGCGACCCGACTCCCCATAGAGAGAACCTGGGAAGTCTTTGCAGTTTATTAAAGATTTAAAAGGTGTTAGATTAAATGGAGGAGTCCAGATAGAGTAGAGGAATTAATTGTTGTATTCAACCATGACGTCATGAACTTGTATTTTACTGCAAATAAGAGCACTATGTATACGAGTTACTATGATAAAGTATACCAGCTTCTATGATAGAGTTTCCACCTGATTCCTACTTTGTCACTTTTTTCTAATCCTGTTGACAGGACGAATTAAAGCAAATTCTACTGAACTTTTACATTTTTGTGATGAACCTACTGTAATGCATCCAAAATTTACTTAGATAAGGTCATTGTGTCAGAAATCCGTTCTGTGAACTTGTGGAAGACATTTTCTGTGTGATCAGGTTGAATGAGGTTTCTGATGGCGTGTTTGATTGGCCGATAATTTAAAAACTTTTTAGTGTTGTGAGCGTGGGTGTCGGAAGGATTTTTTTCCACGGGGGGGAAAAAGTGGCCAAATTTGATTTTACCCACTCGAAACCAAGAAAACGACCTTTTTTTGCTAAAAATTTGACAGGAAATGTCGTATTCCAGGGAGGCAAAGTACCCCCTTTCGACGCCCATGGTTGTGAGATTCAGTTGCAAAAGGTTTGTCAAAGTCTTACAGAAAGCTCAGCTCTGCTTAAAATATATCTGAATGTTTAACACTGTACCCAAACCAAACTGATAGTCACTGATGTTACAGCAAGTAACACAGTAGGCAGATAAGGTTCTAACGCGATTTAATAACAAAAAGAAAACAACGCTCAACGAGCTACTGCGCACTCGCGCCCAATGGGTAAATACGCAGAACCATGGGCGCAGTTTGGTGGGGGACACAAAGACGTGTCCCCCCACTTTTTCTCTTCAGGTTTTATATTTGGAGAAGTTCCACAAATAAAAGTGACGTTCGCCACGTTTTGTGTGAAGTGCTTTTCATTGTTAGATATTACACATAGCTAAGTTGTTGTTGAGACAGAGTTTGGTGTGGTATCACTGGATTCTGTTAATTTAAAAATTTTAGCTTCAATAAAATGATATGTACCATGTTTCAAGTTTCTGGAGACCACGAAAGATGGTTTACTGCTGTCCGACATTCTACCCAGTGTGATGTACTGTTAGAATGGTTATTTTCTTTAAACAGTGACGGTTTTACGGCTGCACATGTGAGAGACTACACCACAGCATGGATTTGTTTCGCGTGGAAATGTAACTGGTTTTGCTGCAACGTTGGTTGTCACCTATTTAAAAAGAGACAGCGCAAAATTTAATGATGCTAGTGTATGTAGGCATACCACATTTTTGTGATTGAAAACCAGGACGCCTCAGAACAACGAGCCTTAGAAGGAAATCAAAAAGTTCCGGTACGAAATAAATCCTTTCAGTAACCTATGATTGCAAAAAGAACACCCCCTCCTACTAGCCAATGCGCTAACAACCAACCCACTAAAATGACGTATCAATTACCTTGACATCTAAATCAACGAAACAAGACCACGTATCATTCTTCAGCAAGTTGGTTAACAAGACTAATAGCATGCTAATTATTCGTGTAGGGCTATGCTGCCTGACTGAATGCCTAACCGGGACTTTCGTTGACCAACCGGGACAAAGTCTTTAAACCGGGTCTGCCCCAGCAGTTAAGACAGGATGTTTGGTAAACCTAAGTGTATATAATGTTAGAAAGTTACATTTTCCGGCAAAATCTGCAAAGCTTTTGCCGAAGACAAAAACAGCACTATTGTGGAGACCTAGTTTTAGGATGGGCAGCTTTGCAAAAGCCTGTCTTCAACCATCAGTAAATAGGATTTCAATCTAAACGTTGGAGAATTATTTATCTAGCTATATATTGCCCTATAGCTCAAAATATAAGGACTTCACTAGGAATCAGTGATAAAATGTAGTGACCAACAAATCCAAAATATATTTTTCGTGACTCATAAAACTTTGTGCTTGTGCTGAATGCATTGGTTCGTAAGTCATCTGATTTACTTTTGTAGCCTATAACCAAAAACATAATGCAGCAATATTTTCATCCAAGTGCGAAACTTTTGCTTTACAAGCAGGCCCGTAACCAAGGGGGGCATTCGGGGGCAGTGCTCCCCAATTTTTTGTGGCCGGAAAAAATTGTTTTAAGCATTAGTAAAATCTTTTCCATGTAAAAATCTGTTTCCCTCCTAAATTTGATACCTAATCACACCTAGTTTTGCTGGACATTCTTTTCGTGTGAATCAAGTGAAACTTGTACATTTTTACCAATTCACCGTTGTGCGTTTTTAGGCCTATTTCTGTTTCATCTCAAATATATTTTCGTGTCATTATGCAAGTAGAACTCTTAGAATTAAACTTATGACATTAATTTCATCCATTAAATGATAAACTGCTTTGCTTCTCCCAGTGTTGGTCATGTGCAAACACCTTTTCTGTAACGTGCGCTGATGTATAGCTAACCACTTTTTGTGCTCTTGTGTCTGTGATATGGACCACGAGTCCGCAATAAAATATCATCATCATTATTATTATAAATTCTGATGTTCAACCTGAAAAATTGATTGTGAACATAGGCATACGGGAAGGTATTTTACTGGGGGGCGGAAAATATTTGCCCTGAAAGTAACTTTTGTAGTTTAATCCGAATGGGGCTTGAAACCTCTTGTAAATCTGTTCTATACAGTTGAATTCGTTTATAACGGCTTCGTCTGTAACGTCAATTCGCCTATGACGTTACATTTTTGTCGGTCCCGATGGAATCTTTCACATGCATTTCAATTAGCTTATGACGTCATTTCGGCAAAAACGTTCTTTATGCAATCTCCTAGAGGTGCCTTTATAGGCAAATTCTGTAGTTACCTTGCTTGTTAATTCAAGGGGGTGATGTTCCTTGCATGTTGTGTTCTCCCAGACAAGAAACTACGGTAATCGCCTTTACTGATGCAAATATATGCGCGACATCAATGGCGCAACGCAAAGGTTAAAAGCGACGGTTCCGGATCGAAGGGTCTAACTCCCTGCACATGCCTGTGTTATCGTTGCTGTGCGCTTGAACAAGGCACTTTAAGACGCGCACGGCGCACTAAAAGGGTCCAAGCAATCTCCACGTCCGTGCGGCCCGCTTCTACCAAAGACTGCACCTCGGGAAATGAAACACGCACTCAAAATACATGTGCCAGTATGCCTTTACGTATTGTATCGTATTCGCATACTGTAATTGTACCGTGTACAGTACTGTACGATACTCCTATAAATGTAGCCTATAAACCACTTTCCAAGTACTTTATGCAAGTATTGTCATTTGTAACACTGGTCCATATCACACAAACAGCCACCAGGGTTGGTCCAAGTTACACACTCCATTCACGAAACTAACTTCAAAATTTCCCTACCTGAGCCACTCAGCTAAAATTTGTTGAGATCAATGCTGCAACAGATAACAGAAGAGTTCTAAAAAAGCACGAAAAACCTGGCATTAAAAACAACGAGGACTTACATTTTCATAGCAAGTTTTCCCAACGCGACTTGTCGGTCACGCCAGTGATGCCATATCACTAGGATGGAAGTGCCTAACTATGTCGTAACAATGAAATGTTTTCATTGAGGCAGAGATTGACTGCCTCCCTTCGCCACCTTACCACTGAAGCTGCATGTTCAGTACATTATGCACGACGTCAAGTGAGTGCCAGTCTGTGGTATGCGAGAGCATATAGTAGGAGTACATATATTAAAATGTATACAAACATTACACTGTTACCGACATGAAGGTTACAGAGATGACATAAAGGCAGGTGATTGCACTGCAAGCGCTCACCACCACAGTTTGTGACAAACTGCTCAATGCGAACGCCACCCAAAAAACTAACGCAGAACTAACTAACGCATTCGTAAGCGGCACAGGGAAAACAGAGAGACAATCAGTGTTATTAAGCCACAATTAATAATTTGCCCGTATTTTGGCTGATTCGTTACATTTCGGTGTGTGCGTGGCGTGACAATCGCACCAAGGATTGCGTCAATAGCAGCAAACAAACTTCGCTGAAGAAACTGTCCTGACAAGATTCACTACAAGAGTCATAACAATTTGAGAAATGCTGCGTTAGTTTTTTTAAAGTTACGGCAAATCATTTATTTTCACAATACCGGCTTCAGACACTGATTTTCCAAATATAGGCCTTTTACCGGCATCTGCTCAAATAGCAGTAAAATACCGGCAAGGCCGGTGAAACACCGGCCATCTGACAACCCTAGACATAGGCAGTAGACATCTTTCGGCCAGCAATATTTTAAACGATAATTTAGAAACCATCTAGCCTGCATTCAATATTTCCCAAATGCACGATAAGCTGTGCTGTTTTTCATGGTGGGGTAACTAGAGGTGTTTATGACGACACACACCTGGGGTTGCTCCGATCCTGCGTGAAAGTTAGTCAGACCGCGGTCGTTGTGTTGAAAAACTCATTTCGAAACAAAGAAACAGTCACAGAAGTGGGAAGATTGATCTTTCGTGCATTTCAGTGTGAGATGAAGCTGGATTATATTACTTTCAGCAGATTGTTGCTTGTCCCACTAGCAAAAGGTTTGTGAAAGCATTAGAAATTGGTTTCAGTTAATTTATCTCAATCTATCCTGGCTGTGGTACTGCATTCGGCTGCCTTGCGTATGCGACTTCGAAACATCTTACCATCTTGCGTAAGTGGTTCGTGACTACAGTTTCAACGCTACCCACATGTCCTGCAACCTCATAGTATTTTGTACGGATATTCTGTAATGATTCAGAAGCAATTATTTCGCGTATGTCAGCTCTTTGCCCCGGAGGTCAAACATTTCCATCAGAAACACACTTGAAAGAATTCACAAATCATATTCATTTAGCGAAATAATTTAAAACATGAAATAACTTTCACAAAGAATTTGCTTCGGAAAGAGTCGAAGCTGCCTATACCGCTCGAACAATTTTTGTCATTTATAGCTACTTGAAGAGCTGCGTTTAATTGTTGCTGGTAGCTGTAACTCTTCCCGTCACCAGTGCTTCATGCGAGAGAAATTTTTCAAAAAATGAAATTCGTGAAAATCTTTCCCAGAAATTCCATTACCAGTGGAAGATTGGGTAACATTGATATACTTTAAATTGAAAGGTACTAGCTGAAAAACAGATTTAGAGGATTTCGTTGATGAATTTGACAGTCGACGTGATAAACGAAGGATTAAGTTACGTTGAAGTGATGATCAGGGCCGCAACCAACTGATATTTTCGGGCAAAATGATGTAACTTGTTGCTGCACCTAACAAATACATACGTTTGTGAAAATTTCGGGGGGGGCAATTGCCCGATTGCCCCGCTCTGGTTGCGGGCCTGGTGATGATGATATAAAATTTGAACATAGCCTGTGCAGGGATCTGTGAGAATTATATTGTTCATTTTTTATTTGTCTGAATCTCTTTTGGTTTAGAGGTAGTGTGTGTTTCGCGTATGACAAGACAGTCATAAATCAACGCAGGGTTGAAAAGTCAGCTTTTGAGAATCAATCAGAAGAGAATTCAGTGCGAATAATAAAATGTACGACTTTGTTGGGAACATTCTGCAAAATAAGTTTTACGCCTACTGTTACATCTTGCTATCAGGTACACGCCGATACACACCTATCTGCGGCGCTGCTATACTGCTTAGGTACAACTGGTGCCGAAACCTCACTGCTATTAGCTGCATTGAATAGTCTTCACCCTACACACTCGTAATAGTAGTTGTACACTATAACATTGTTATGGTTACACCACAATCACAAAATGTCCATAAGCCACCACAAAAACGGATTAGTCAGTAGTCACCAAACCGTTGGAAGATGGTTTATTTTTATGTGCTTTGTAGTAAGAATATTTTGAGGAAACTGGTTGGCTATGAACAGCCTACTGGTCTCTGTGTCCAGATGGAATTCGTGGTTGGGACCATTTTGCTTTCATGTGAATTGTTTTCACTTTCTAAAGCTGCTTTCGTTCATGTGAGGCCGCCACAAGTGTATACGGAAAATGGTGTTTCGATTTACATGTGCAGTGCTGTGGGAGTTGCATGGTTAGCACAGAATTTTCAACATAGCAGTACATGTGTGTTATTGAATCTACAGTACAGTGGCGTTTAGGTGTCTCTGTAGTGAATAATAACGCTAGTTCATATTAAATGATATTCACAAGCCTATGTTGGGTTTGATAGGGTTAATCATAGCAACTTAATCTTCAAAACAATGAAAAATCTCCATGCAAGATAGACATTTTCATTCTAGAATCGCCACTGGCAGTGTGGCACTTAACAACGATCTGACGTAGTCACCGTCGGCGCAGGTACATCGAGGACTGGAGATAAAAGTTCAGGTGACGACATAATACTTATTCTCATTGTAGCGTGCGTTTGTTACAGCACAATTACCGGTGGTAGTAGCCAGCACAGGGCAGTATTGCTGTTTGACTTGTATGTTGCAGCAAGTGAGCGTAGTCGCTTGGATGCGGTTTAGATCAGTGCTCTTGAAATGGGGAACCTTACGCTTTTAATTGTCCTTTGGAATAGTCTGCAACACCCATAGTAATTTGTGCATAACATTTGTTATTGCAGGTAATTTTTACGAAATAATAATAAGAAGCGGGTTGATTCTGTTTATTTTGAAACCGAAATTAAGAGAACGGAAAGAAACAAACAATTCGTAGTGAGTAAAAGCACGAAAGTAACGAAAAAACGAAAGCGAGAAAGCACGATCATTCATGGGCGTCCGCAGAAATTTTTCCAGGGGGTAACGTCGACATTTTATTTATCATTTTCAAATTCATGACGATCAATTTTCGCTCTAATATAACTTTATACTGAGCAAATTTTTGTTTTAGTGAGCATGATTATTTTCAATGAATTACAAACTTTGTGAATTATATAATAAATATACAATCTTATCAACGTACGAACAAAATACACATTTCATTCAAATGGCTTCTTGTTTGCCTGCTGTTCCATTGCTTTGGAATGTTGCAAGTGCCCGAGAACGAGATTTCACTGCGCAACAGTTTTCGTGGTCCTGTGTGTTTGCGCACCTTAGAGGGAACATTCCCGACGATGCAATGCAAATCGACGTTCACAAAACGCTTTATCCTTTCTACACTACAAAGAAAATCCCTGTGTTACGGTAACAATCACAAAAAAACATTTGGTGGCAGCAATAGCCAGGTTCATTAGTATTACGACAATTTACAAAGTAGGCTATCTGCAGATTTTCAACGCAGGGCATTTCTTTTCAAGTAAGCATTGCTATGATCTGTAAAGAAGCATTGGATTGGCATGGTTTTCAACGAAACCACAAATTATGACTTTATTTACTTCGCAAGCATGGCCGCACCCAGCTGATATATTCAACTGAACATGTTTTTGAAATTGCGGGGGGAATTGCCTGGTTGCTCTCCCACTGGTTGCGGGATCTGCTGGCAGGACTTGTCAGTATCACTTGGAAACAAAAGCTGCAAACTCTGGGATCTCATCCAAAGCGATCAATAAAACCTTGCTACACAAACCGGACAATTAAGCAGACCTGTAAGTTGACACGACCACGGACAAACTTACCAGAATCAGAACACCACGCAGGTTTTGCAAATTGAGCAGATGAATTATGAAAACTCGCTACAGCAAATATAGCTTTGCACTCAGTAAGTATGCACTCAGATGGCAGAACTAAACCTTAACGATTAAGACGTATTCCCACAAGCCTGCATAGATGTATTCTAACAAGCCACGTAATTTTATACAGCATGAAAAGAAGCCTGCATAAGTGTAGCTTGACACTCAGGCACATTGGTCACACTCGCACTAATAATGGATTTTTCAAAGTTATGGAAGCATTGCTTCAGATTCACTCCTGCTTCTTTTCACAAAGTATAAATGTACGTGGCTTACCGCTATCACCATGTCACTGTCTCGCTGCATTAACTGCCAAGATGTGTGCGTTCAACAGTCTCATGCAGCAAAACGCCTGCTACCGTAATATAAAGTGAACCTTTGCCGATTTGTTGCCATGTTGTTGTTACACAACGTCAATGAAGACCAACAGTAGAACAATCCGCTCGCGACTTTCGCAACCCGCTTCTGTAGGCAAAGGAGGGAACATGTGTGAATTGCAAGCTCATCACTGCATGACACTATAACTGTGAACCTGACTCTTGTGCAGTGTGAGTCTCATACCGGTAAATAAACTGCCATTGCAAGAATTAAATCAATTAATCGGAATTGATGCCGACTTTAGTTTTTTCCAGAAATATTTGGTTCTGAATCACAATTTCCAGGGAGGCAAATGCCAGTTTTTCACCTCTGCGGCGGATGCCCATGCCATCATTGACTATTTTATTTCAGGTTCCACAAACAAGGCCAGCTCTTCTAATGAAACGAAGAAACGTTTTTGACTAATTGTTGACATTGATGAAGTTTGAACACTATAATCGCATTTTACTCTGTGATTGAGTGATCGAACTTTGCAGTGTCCGTTTGATCGATGGCGTGCCAAGCCACAACGCTTGCGCA
>JGI24159J19872_10007624_pt1 | contig 14172 bp, 8 predicted proteins | sample Ectturendosymbi4_FD_19872 | JGI IMG/M metagenome (IMG submission 19872) | reverse complement strand
AAAACTTCGCGTGGTGATGTAGGCGTCGGAAAGGGGGGGGGGGAGGCGGGGTCCTTGACCCCATGGATTGTGAAATTTGTGATATATTGTTATTAACATTTTAGTACAAAAACTTTTTCTCCAAGTTTCGGAGTTCACCACTGTTGCCCCCCCTGGAAATAATCGTGACCCAGAGGGGTCGTGAACCATTTTTGGAGGGGTCACGAATAGATATTTTATGTACACAGCTGCAATACATTTTCTTTATTCGAGTTTTAGATGGGGGGTCATTGGGTTATAGTGGGTTGCTATGATGGGTGGTGGTTTGTTGCCATAAAGACCTGGATTGTGGCGATTTGACACAAATCGACAAAAACGTCAAGTCGATCGTTCAATTCAAATAACAACAAACTGAAAATGTCACAAAGCGATGGAGGTTAGTGAGTTTTGAAAGCAAAAAGCTGAACAAGCTTTCGCAAAAAAGCAAAGCACCTTATTTCAACGCCTATTCTGATCTGATTGAGATGCAAAATCTTGGTTTAATTTTAATAAACAAATAATTTTATATCGAAACATTCCGAACCACAGCGAAATGGTCTAAAAAGCGGCTGCTCGTATTAACCACAGGTATATTGAGCGGCTTAATACGCTGTCTTGCGCGAAATAAGAATTTCACCCAACTCACCTCCTGGCAAACATGTTACTGATCTGCTGGAACGTCGTGTTCTTTGTTTCGGGCAGAACAATGGCCAGGTAGACCGTGATGCCGATGCAGACGAACATGAATAAGATGAAGACGTACGGTCCTGTCAGTTTCTGCAAATAAAGCATTTTGTTTCAATGCAGGAAATTACATCAACAGTCACCATTCTCACAAAGCTGCAGCTCATCTACAGACCATCAAGAAAGTCGCTGCAATAAAGGGTACAAACTAGAGGTGGACAGCTGTGATGTATTAGCTGCAAAAAGGACGCTGCTACTTTGGCATTAATTGGGATTTGCAACATTGTTCGAGGATAATCGGTAAAATGCCCAGCTATCTGCATAACCCCGTTTGTTCTTTTCAATCATTTATTGCATCACAAACCTTTGTTGTACAAGCAAGCTGGTATACCCATGTATTATATATTTTCTCTGTATATAACAGTATATCCAGGGTTTTTTTTAAGGTGTTTTAGGCACCCGATTCGGGTCCCTAGAATCAGCGAAAATTATCATCGGTTTCCTAGAATCAGAGAAATCGGGTCAGTACAGGTCCATACCGGGCACCTAAAATTTTCCTTAAAAAAAACTGGTATATCATGTATATTTTACAATACATATAGATATCATACGGTCAGTGGCGTAACTAGACGTTTGAGCCTGGGGGGGGGAAACTCTGAAGGGGTCCCACTAGCCAACACTCAGAAAAAAGTTGAGAAATGATAATAGCGAATCTAGACGTTGATGTCTCTACAGCTAAAAAACAAAAACACCCCGAAAACCTCTTTAGGTTAGAACAGACGACTGAATCCCTTCCGCGAGGTCTTCTTGTTTCCAAGGTGTAAATTTCCGAACAAAAATCTCACCTTAAAAACCGTTACCTTCTAGCTGGTCTGAAATATGCGCAACGCTAACTCGGTACAACCACACGGGGATCTCAGTTAATATTTTTTAAACATCTCTTAAAAACGCGTGCGCTTAAGGGTTGAAAGCATCCATCGCTGGTGGAGCTACTTACAGCGACTGCGGGGAAGCTGATGCCGATGATGAAGTTGCAGGTCCAGTTGAGGAGGCAAGCGACCATGAAGGCCGAGGGCCGGGCAGCTTGACGGAAGAGCTCGGCAGTGATCAGCCAAGGGATGGGTCCTGCCAGGAATGCATTATGACAGGTTAGGCAACGTTCCTGATTTCGTGTACGACGATTGCTAACCTCACTAAGCCACAATTGCGGGCCGCACAAAACCGTAGGAAACAGTGCTCACGTTGCAAAGCAAAGATTATTTACCACTGTAATTATGGGCTAAATATGGGTGTCGGAAGGAGGGCAGGGGCTCAAAGGACCCCCTTGCTTTTGAAATTTGATGTTTTCCTCTTAACTTCTCAGTAGAAAAAATGCTTTTCTCTTTTATTGCACGCTGAATAAAATATACTCAACATGAAGATATTATAAAACTGCGCATTAACTTAAAGCAGATGCCAACGCGTGGACAATGCGAATTTCCAAACTAACTGGGTCCAGACTGGACTTACAAAAAAGCAATCATAACATTATGCAAGCGGCGATTTATTTTACACCATATAGCGACATTCTGCAAACAAGCAAATTTCTGTTCGTTCACGGAGCTCACCGCCGCGACTCGCCAAAACGCGATGCGCTTGCAAAGCGACCGATCCAACCCCCCTACCCACCCCCCAACTACAGCTTGTATTCGTCTTACAAATTAAGCCGCTAAAACCGACAGTTACTTGTTCATTAACCACTAAGTTGACAAAAAATTAAGAGCTGCACTCAGAGCAGTAACAAGCTCCACGCAAACTACACAAACACTTCGACAAAAGGTTTGCTCTTCAGGTGCAGGACCAGAGCTGGCAGTGCGTTCAGCAAGTCACGTACACCCCGTATCGACCATATCCGATACGCACTGCTCGGAGAATGTGCAACCGTACCACGATATCGATTTATCGAGCACTTTCCAAACGCGGACTTGCTCCGGTTCCTCCGCGTGTCACAACGGAAACGCTACGTTTGCGGATTGAGCCACTACGTTGCAAGACGAAGCAAGTCATGGCGTCACTCGACAATGCGTTATCTCACCTGGGCCGATCGCGAAACCGATGATGTAGCCGATGACGCAAGCGATGCTCAAGTACGAAACCCAAGCGACGTCCTGTGAAAGAAAATTCCGTTGATATGAAACTGACTGATGACGTTGATGATGACGTTGCTAAACGGTCACCGACCGGAGAACAGCGTTATTTTTATAAATCCTACACTAAAAGCCCTGGTGAATCACGGCTTACACGTGCAGCTGGAAATAGCACAGACTGGGGAGGAAGCTATGGATGCTTTGCGTCACAATACATTTTGCCACAGCAGGTTAAACTGGTTCTGATTACTCTCCAAAATTCCTTTGGCTAAAAAAATGCAACATTGCGGGTAAAATCCGGTTCAAACTGGATTACGCCAGTTTGTGACTCAAGTCATCTGAGGAGAGCAATACCTGTGGTTACCAGGAGGACTTAATGAAGTTATTTGTCGATATAATGCAAGGTTTGGAATAAACTAAACTCACCGAAAGACGAAACACAGCATGCGACATTTTACATAAGAGTAGAAGCTTCAAAAGATGGACCGACTTACAAGATGCATCAGGAGATTGAGGATAACAGTCATTGCCAAGCACCAGAAGATCATCATGCCGAAGCCGTATGTCAGGAGCGCCTTGCGCCCAGCTCGTTCAATGATGGCGACCTGAGGGAATGGAAAGAGGAACAGAGTGAGCATTAAATGGCGTTTTTATTACATGGCAAGAGAATACGCAGTCATTGACTGGACCTCAGCACCGCTGCTGAAGATGATAACGCGATGTGAAAGCTTTTGATTATTATTCCGACGAAAAGTAGGGATTTTGCCCCGATTTTTGACAGATCAAAATGTTTGGGGGTGCGCTTACGTCCCCTGCACCCCCCACACCATCGCCGACGCTTTTCAACACCGATGCATTGGCACTCTGCAATGTTGTTCTGATTTTATGCAATGCATCGCTTTTTTAAAGAGAAGCGATACGGATTGCTCTTTGCATTTTGACTTTGCCGAAAGAAAAAATGGGCCTGAAATCAAAAAAGTCCGAAGTATCGGCGCGTTTCTCTCAAACCGCATACTCGGAAATAATGAGATGGTTGCAGTAAACGCCCTTACACGCTCTTCACGACATTCACCAACGATGTCAACCCGGCGGACGATTTTTCTCGGTTGTTGTTGCTTTTCCGTCTCTTTTGTTTACGTGTTTGTTCTTTTCGAAGGGGGCATGATTTAATGCCCTTGCGGACCCCGGCCCCCATAATAATAATAACTTCTCGCATAAGTTAAAAAAAATTTTGGTGATTTTTGAAGCAACAAAACAATCTCGTAAAAACGCGAAACGAAGAGCAAGCACGATTTCCGCGCAGCGCCATGACTTGCACTTTGGCCGATTCCGAGATGGCGATCAACACATCAATGTCGAACCCGTCAAAACCAGTTTGGCGTTTCCCCACCAGCTCGTGGTTAAGTTCACACAAAACGCGAAAATGACAGATCGCTTTTTATGTAAGCGACAAAAAATAATTGCCGTGGAACTGCTTCAGCCAGACAATGGAACGGCGACGGCGTTGGCCTCAGGCAAAAACTATGCTATCCAAAAATACCAAAACGTTCCAACGACCAATGAGATTGAGACACCAAACCTATTTTGTGGGCGTAACATTTCGGATAATCGCGAATGGTGACGTCATCGCTGGTAGTGACAACTCAAACACACCCACGACAAACTGACCAACCAGCGTTCGAAACGAAGCGGATATGATTCACCACCTTTGCACAATCTCGTTCGACAGGAAAGGCCCGTCACATGTGCTTCTCGACCAAAACCACGAGACGGGAAATAACTGAAATCACGTGACATCAAAGTACTCACCGAAACAATGGTCATAATGACGTTGACAACACCCACAACCACCGAGGCGATGTCTTGCGGGTCGCCTTTGGGTATTCCGGCTGAATCGAAGATTGTGTTGGAATAGAAGAAAACCTGAAAACAGGATCACAGTGTTGTGTGAAAAGTCACTTGATCGACTGGAAAAACAAGCGCCGTCATCGCCACAAGCTGTCTTGGTATGATAAATGAGGTCAGTAAATACAATCACTGATTCCTGTTTCGCGGTCAACTTGCGTCTCGACATGTAACACAATACACACCAAAAAGTCGACTTTTGGTACATATTTTTAAAATTTTAAGTAACAGTTGCAGTAACCTTGTGTGACTGAAGTCATCTGTACAAGGTACATATCAGGTTTTGGTAAAATGAAGTCATAGCAGTTCAATAACCAACAAATGTTTTGCTTTTCAGATCAGACAGCAAAAGTTATATGTTTGCTGCAAGCTTTCGAGGAATCAGCCGACTGGGCTCCGCTTTGTCAACTGCGATGATTTGGACTTGCACATATCTATGTTCAAGTAATTTGTCTCCGCGAAAGGTGACGTAGTTGAATCAATCAGCAAATGCTTTGAGTTGGATTTTCCTTTTCAGATCAGTGCAGAATAGTTATTACATGCAACAGCAGACAAATGATGCCAATTGCGCAAGTTACGATCCACGGGACTATTGACAGTTTTCGTTCAAATTAAGCTTGGACCTCCTAAACCACTACATTTGCTCACACGTTCGCAGGACACCAGGAAGCTTAGAAAAATTAATTTGATCGAAACATGCAAATCAACTATACGGACACCTGGAAAATCAGGTTCTCAGCAATATGCAAATCAAGCTGAGTTCTCCTTGCTATTGGTGCGTTGCAGGGGCGTGGAGCAGTAAACACTAAGCGACCACAATCAGGTAATGCATCAGTTCCGTTTTATGTGAACGGTTAATTTTCATTGGTATTGTCTGCCAGCACGTAGCTGGAAAGTAGGTTCCCAGTAAGCGACATGCTTCTGTTGGATCTTCTCAACACGCAATGACGTGAGAAGCAACTTTTTTCGGTCATTTTTCGGCCATAGACCGAATTTTTTTTAAGTGACCGAACAAAAGTAAGTCAATTCGGTTCTAACGTCTGATAAGGTAGGCTAGTGAATACTGTTACAGCGAGTTTTAATACTATAACGGGACAAATGACCGAAATCTCTCAGCGAAAAAAATATCCTAGGTGATTAGTGCTACGAAATGCACGGTTTTCTTAAGATACGTACAACATTGTAATAGATCCAGCGACAAAATGTAGCTCTTCTCATACTCACGGGCTCTTTTTAAAGCTACTTGCAACGAGCAAGCAATTTTACAGCTGTAGTTAGCGTCAGCCACAACGATACAACTCAATAACATCTGCAGTGTGGTTGCAAGTTTTGAAGTACACAAGGTACGGTCCAAAGGTACAAGTCGACTTTACGCAGCTGTCTTTGAAAGATCGTCCTGTTTACCTGAACACACATCCGACTTGGCACAAGGGCATGCACGCCACACTGGTTGCGCGGCAGCTATGCCAAGTTTGTTAATGTCAAGGTGCTGCACGAACGTACAAAGTTCTCAACTGCTGCTCACGCGCAGGAAACGAGCTATTTATTTAACTGTCATGTAGGACGCGTATGAACGAGCCCACTTCAAGGCAACGCGCAAAAAGATAGAACTTTGTTTCTAAAACGAAATGACCCTAAGTCGTTGGCGGTTAAAATGATTGTCAACACACCCGCCACCAACTGTGATTTATTAACTGAATTGGAGCAAGATGAATGCGTGGTAAAAGCAGCAACTTGCCCAGGTTAACACAACGAAGGTTTCCGAATTTAAAAAACTTGAACGTCAAAAAACTGAACTGAACGTCAAGTTGAACGTCAAAAAACTGAACGTCAAGTCGAACTGGCAAGAGTGGTCTTGACGTTCAACTGGTCTTGACGTTCAGTTTATATGATGTAAATGAATATATGATACATATGATATAAATGAATGCCAAATGCAGCAGCGAAGGTAAAAGTTTTATAAACTCTGCAAAACGGTTTGACAAACTCCTGGGTTTGACATGTACAGCTGCACGAACTAATACACTATGAAATTGGTCTAAGAGTTTTTTTCCAATCAGGTGATTGCTTCTGCAAACACCCAAACCCCAAAGTCTACTGTCCCACGATGGATTGAACAAGACGTTCGACTAGTACACTTAATATTGGAACCTGCACCAGCTTACAGAAAAAGGACATATTAAACTTATATCGAGGTTATTTTAAATTAAAGAAACTTGGCGTCTATGGTTAGCTTAAGCCTGAACAAACACTCTATAATGAAGCGCCACCTATTCCAACAAATACATAGGACAGGCTGTCCCGATATCACGAAGTGGGAGCGGAGACGAGCGGAAGTTCACACATCGGTTCCGCTTACGTACGAGGAAAATTGTGCGAAACATGCATTTTGAACAAAAGCAGTATGAGAACAGCCTGTTTTTTCGCCGTTGCTCGCAAGCGTTTGGCCGCAGCTGCCGAATGTACTCATTGTAATTCTATAAGCGAAAAAGCTAGAGCAGCTGTGACTAACGGAAACCGTTAAAACGGTTCACAATTGTCAGGCAGCGAAAAGCGGTGGATTATACAGCACGGCACCAACGGCATAGCCGCGAGGCTTTAAAGACCGGAGTGCCAGTACATTTTCGGGCGTAGACACACATGAGCTGGCGCACTATCAACAGAATCCCAGGCCTTCCACATATCACCAGCAGCGAAAGCTATTTCTGAGTGGAGCCGCAGCCCAGACCATTCTCTCAGGAACCTCTTCAGCGCGGCCGACAGAAGAAGCTGCGTTTGATGCCCAGGCTAAACGAGCAGGGGTGCTGGCTGTCACTGATCTCAGAAGCACGCGGTTTTTGATTAGCGCTTTGCGCGCTTACTGTGTGGCGCGCCGACTTGACACTGGCGAAGATGGGGACGTCGCTCGCGCGAGAACCGCATGGACACGCGATCAAAGGAACCGTCACTAAACAGGGCATATGCGAAGCACGCTCCAACCTGCACGTGGTGGATTCACGTCAAGCATTTTAATTGCGCCCGATGGTCAACTTAACTGGATTACCTCAGTGGAAAAGTAAGCACAGACTGGGTAAGGGTAGGCCATTCAGTTGCGCAAAACAATGCTCATACTACGTCATACTGTTCGAAAGCCTCATAAATAATTTAACATCACATGCTGCACAAATATCGTGCACGTTATTCTGAAGACATATGGACGCGTATAACCTGCAGGGTCGAAGAAAAATAGCGTTACCCAGAAAAAGAGACTGCTCGCCGCATTACAACGCATTCAGTTTACTTGCCAAAAATGGCTAGCACTGCATTGCGGAGAAACTTACCTATCATCGCAGTCAATTTCGTTCGGGTAAAGCAGAGTAGCGTAAGGATTCGTTATTCACGGGCGAGAGGCGTAACGTCAGTGTACCAGCTCCCACATTACCGAAAAATTTCACACATGTGCGTGAGTAAACAATACGGCGTGCCGCGAAACTGCTCGAAGCACTCTAATCACAATCGATCAGACCGGATCGCGCCACGCCTACAAAAACGCCCACGTAGCAACCAATCAGAACCGTCGACTGTACGAGACGCCTTATCCGCAGTTAAGCGATGAGACTGGCGACAAGATTTCTCCTTGTCTGAAGAGCAAGGACACTGACACTGGAAATGGCATGCCCCAACTAATTCTTATACAAGTTACCCAGACAAGCGCGTGTGCGGCCAAAGGCTGGATCAATATTTTGACCATCGCGTGAGGTAAACACAACCGTGCAGCGCTGAAAGATCTACTAGAAGCAAGCGTGAGGTGGCAAGGCACGTCTGACACCGAGACGGTGTTCAAGCAAGACCTCCTGGAGAGAGGGAGGCTCTCTCTAGGAGGCCTTGGTTCCAGGCGTGGTTTTTTTCAAAGCGAACTCCTTCCACTTCATTCATAAGCCTTGAAAGGCGAAACCGATCGCAGCAGGAAAACGAAACAATTGATCTCCGGTGACGTCATAAAAAGACGCGAGTAATTGTCAATAATGGCCGTTTGAAAATGTGCTACACAGCGGGTAGTGTGTTCAGTACAAAACACATCTTAGCTGGGTTCAGTCAAGGAGAAAAATGAGGCTTCACCTTGTGCATTATCAAAAAGAACGTGTAGTTACATGCTTTACCAAGGAAGCCTTACTTTGCGGTCTACTAAATTCGTTTTGATGATTTCCTGGTCAAAAAGTGTTTCTCAAAAAGCTTTAAACGGATTCAGACTGCATTTTTTGCACGTCGGCTATGTTGATCTTTCAGTTGGTTAACAATAATCTTTACTAAATGGGTCGGTACCAGGCTTTTGAAACGTATGCAATGCGAAAAAACACTGCAAACAGTTGTTGTGCATGTAGGCAGAATCTAGAGACGCCAGCCGCATGCAGCTGACAGTGTTGCAGCGACTGGAGACAGCCTTACGATCCAGAACGGCGGGAACGCCTGTTGAGGTGTCCGATTACACGTCGCAAGCGGTTCTGGAAATATTCGCGTGAACGTATGGAACTGCATGCCAGGGTTCAACTGCGGGTATTGCAATTACACGAGGGTGTATGCCTGTGGCGCACGTCATTTCCGGGGAGGGCAGGTGAGTTAGCGAGTGAAGCTAATACCGAAAAGTAGTTTTGCCAGAAGGCCGTGATTTTCTGGTGTTCCACGCGAGAACAGGGGGGATTGAACCAAAATAAAAAACACCAGCCCTCAGTAAATACAATGCCTGCAGCGCAGTTACACAAAGTAATATCTCAGGGTGTTGAGATGGTTTAGATTTTCGTGACGACAACCACCTAACTTTCCAAGGTTTGGCAAATAAAAATAATACCCTAAATTACATATTGCTAACAACTCGCACCATCTTGTCGATTCGCTGCATTTCATTCAACTGTAGAGAATCGACGAGTTGGTGCGAGTGTTCTTTAAAAAGGGGGGTAACGCGACCTAGAACTCAAAGGCAAATGTGTAAATTCAAACACAAGTGGTTAAAAAAGGTGAGCGCTGCCAAGCAACATAATTTAAAAACATCGTTTTTCTGGGGAAATGAACATATAGCAGTGAAACCAAGACACCCGAAGGTGGTTCACCAGCAGCAGCCAGTGTGACTTGTGAAAAATGCACGTGACACTTTCGATCTCACAAGGCGCCGATTAAAATTTACTGAAACCGCAGACGCATTTGTGTTAAGTACTGCACGTCCAAGAAAGCATTATTTGAAAAAGGCGGAACGCGGAAAACCGGTTCAAGCGTCCGGTCACGCAATAACGGAGAAGAAGAACAGGTCACACGGGACAGACGCGCTCCTTTGAAGGTGGTCATTTGACCATTCAAGGTGACCGTGCGGAGGCAAGTTTCTGATTGGTCAGATTCCGGCACGAGTCGGTGCTGTCGCCGTGATCAGTTAAACTCTGGAAGGTCACAACTGACGCAGCAACCGCGATGCACGTAATGGTGGGCAGGAGCTGCTTAAAAAAACCAGGGCGATTTATCGTTACCGGAAGTAAGTTCTGAATTAGATCGCAACTACTTTGAACCACGGTACACGGAAACCACACTGAGAGTGCTTCAATTTTTCCATCACATTACCCAAGCAGTTTAAAGCCTTGTTTAAATCTACCTGCACAGTCAATTAAAGGCGATTTGAGTTAAAGGGCATTCTCCACTATTCTTTTCACTGAGACATTTCGATCATTTGTCCAAAACTGGCTTGAACACTTTCTGTTATTTTTCCGTTTTCAAACATTTTTATAAGTGAAAAAGACATTATGACCGAATTGACTTAAATTTTTTGATCATTAAAAAAATTTAATCGAAAAACAGGCCACAGCCTCTCCCAGCCATAAAACTGGCATAATCGCTAATTTTGCAATCAGCGGGGAGTTTCTCTAAATAGGAACAAATAACACTCAGCAGATGATTATTTATTGTTGAGCAAAGAACAGCGCCCTAATGGCAAAACAAAATTGCCTCTTCAGCAAGGAAAAATAAAGTCCAAACAAGAACTTACAGCGTTAATGCCTGACAGTTGCTGTGCGGCCATCATGAGAAGGATGGTGATCAACTGCCAGCGTACGCTGCGCTCCCGGAACAGTTGCCTGATGCTGAGCTGGCCTTCAGCAGCCTGCGCGGCCGCCTCGTTGCGCATTTCGTCCATTTCGGAGGCAACATCGTCGGTGCCGCGGAGTTTGACCAGGACTGCGATTGATTATTATGTTGAAACAATGGGTGCCAGCGCGATGGCGTCAAATGCCGCGCGAAACAGCTGTCGCCGCTATTGTGCGCGCGAGTCGTTGGTAGGAAACGCGCCATCTGTTTAGTGGACAGTCGAACATTCCAAGCTGGAACGCATGGAACAAAGAGGATGGAATTTCGGGTCACCTACCTACGTTCTTGAAATACGCTTAAGTGACCAGTGAACTCTACGCACCTCGTCGCTAAAAGGGTAACAGGTGTTTCAAAAATAGTGAAAAGCTGCGACAACTGCTGCGTTATCAACCGGGTAAATTTCGAAATGTTTTTCTAAATGCTTTTTTTGCTGCAATGCACTGGGCTGCATCAGTGAGAAAAACGCGAATGGGCGGCATCTTTGCATGACAAGTAATGAGGACCATATTGGAAGAGCGTGAATGACATCGATTCGTAAAATTTTAATGAATGGTTTCGCTGGTTCTTCAAAGCCAACGACATCGAGACATGCGGCCAAGCATGTCAACGCAACGAAAGGTCAAGCAATTCCAACAAAACGTTTACATGCCCTTTGGCATTTGACATAATCAGGTAGTAAACTTCTTAACCAGATATGCGCATGGAGCTAAAAATAATTAGCTGCTTGACCGTTGCCATACCTCCCATTCCTGTTGAGGATCAAATTTTACTACCCATGAGATCAGGTCGCTATTTCGAACATAAGTTTAGCACGACTGTATTCAGTGGCAAAGCCCACGCTACGCCCAGTTACTATACAGGAGACCACAACATTGTAATTCAAGAATTTAGATTGGACAATAGCTGTTGTTATGCTGCCAAAACTGGAGTACGGTCGGCAATGACGGACTAGTATTTGTTGAGCCTGACAAAGGAACAGCAAAGGGCAGTTTGCCCATTGACTGTGCTGCCGTTGTTCGCACGACCCTGTCAAAAACCTACGCGTAGAATCAGAAAAATAAGGTCTCCGACTTTGCTTCCCCACCACAAATGACTTGAGTTACAAACGTCTTTGATAAAATAACACGGTGGGCGTTTCACACAAGCGTAAATCACGATGCGCCAAGATGCACGAGCCAAGGATGTTGATGGACAGGGTACAGTAGTTTTTATTTAGCATCGTCAAAACAACGTATGTTCCTTTTGTGGCGAGTTAGTAAAGTTCAAGCGTGCATACCACTGTAGTAGGAATTGTTCAACGCGTTGAACTGGAATTTCCCCCAATATCACCATAAAACGTTCAGCCGCAAATACGCAAGGCTGCTTCTACATCCCGATTCGTTACAGAACGAATGCGCTCGACTGATTATGAATTTGCGGCGTTCTGATTTCACGGTCTATTCGACAGACGTGACGTCAAAGGTCAACACACCGACAAACAACTGCGATATCGGACTACTACCAAGTCACGCACGCTATGAGTCAGGCTGTAACAATTTCAATTTCGCCCTGCCGGTTTTTCAAGGTTCTCTTCAACCCCTGGCGAAACATATCGCAACAAACAACTTCTTCAAAAATTGCGTGACCAACGTAATAATCACCATTCGTATGAGTACCATGTCACCGGAATCGCAGTTAGGCTTTTTCTGCTTTCGATAACTGCCAAACGATCAACTCACCATTCCTGGCTTCGTCTTCCTTTTGCTGGTCAATGAGAAGAAACCTGGGACTTTTAGGCATAAATGGGATAGATGCCATTTGCAGAATTGACGGCACAGCCGTGAAAGCCAGGAGGAACGGCCACAGCGACTCTGTGCCCAACAATGAACGCAGACCGAGTATCTGCAAAGGAGGTAGAGCAAAAATATTTATAACTGCCATCCCTGCACAGGTAACAGCCCAAGATTAGACGATCGCGGTGAAAATAACGTTCAAAGCAATCTATTTAACGAAGGCAGCGATTTCATCGTATTTTGCGAAAAAGACAACGAACATAAATTGCCCCATGCAATAAGTTATTACCTGGGCAAAGAGAATGCCTAACGTAATAAGAAGCTGGTTGAGGACGCCAATGGCGCCTCTCCATTCTTTAGGTGAAATCTCTCCGATGTACATAGGTACGACACCAGTAGCTAGCCCTGTTCATTTAGATAAAAATAACATTAGCAATAGATAAGCTAACAAAATTAAGCACATAACACGTATCAACGAAACCACCAATCACACGTTCGGACAAACAGTAGAGGTCAAACGCTCATTATCGTATATATGACAGAGATATTTTTTCGCTTTTAAACACTTTCATTACGTTTCAGTATTCTCTGTTCACTACTCTCTTCGCCATCAAAAGGGCTTTTTTATTTGACCTCAACTACATTTATTTGTAAGAAAGGTGCCACCAACGTATTTAAAAGATTGTTTCAAGCGGCTCTATGTTATATGACAGGTGTTTAAACTGTAATTATTACTAAGAAAATGATAGGGTCGGCGTTGACGTGACTGCCACTCACCTGCAAAAACACCGATGAGAAATCTTCCAATTATGATTAGTGCAAAGCTATTGGCAGGCTTTGCTAGGCCAAGACACAAAGCGGCGACGAAGGATATTAAATTGTTGACCATCAAACCACCTCTCCTGCAAGATGTTAAGAAGTGCTCTTAACGACCCCAGTAGCTTGCAGATTCTCAATCAAAAATGTTGACGCAAAGAGAAGTACAGTATTCTAGCTTCAAGAATATTATTGAGTTAAAGATGTCGTTAATATGATAGATTTAAACTTACTTTCAATTTTAGGCTCTGGCAAAACGTAATAATGGACCAACATTTTAACCAGAGTTTTAGTGAAAAAAAAAGCTAACAACAGTTGTACACCAATTAATTTTCATACTTTCCTGCTGCGCAATTTTATCCTTGCACATTTACAGAAAAAGGAGACAAAGTACGATTCATGAACACATCGAAACCAAAACAAAATGCAAATGGAGACAAATGCAGTACTGTACAATATCAACAAATGAATACCTGCCAAACTTTCCCACAACAGGCCCGACAAGAAGAGACCCGATCATGCCGGCAAAGGCAAATGTTGCCACAGCTATGGCATACATGTTATCGTTGTGGTTTTTCTTTTCTTCATCTTCTCCTTCCTGTTGAGTGCGAGAGAAGTTGTGAAATTGTAGCCCGAAAAAACGTTTTGCCAGAACAACTGATGTTGGTTCCAAACTACGTGCCGCATTAAAAGCGCAACTGAATTTTTAACAAAAAAGCTGTAATGGATTCTGTGGGTTTTACTGAGCA
>JGI24159J19872_10007623_pt1 | contig 14173 bp, 10 predicted proteins | sample Ectturendosymbi4_FD_19872 | JGI IMG/M metagenome (IMG submission 19872) | reverse complement strand
GCTTGTTTTTTTGTGGAGTTGCGGGTTTTTTTGAAGACTTGCGGGTTGCTTGTTTTTGGGCTTGTTTTAATTGAAATTTGCTTGTTTTTTGGGCTTGTTTTTTGCAGATATCTGTTTTGCGGATTGCTTTTTTTTCAAATTTTATGGCACTTTTGTTGTTTGAATTTACTGCTGAAAGCATATTGGGCGTGTTTTTGTGAAGATTTGCTCAATTTGGGCTTGTTTTTTTCGGATTTGGCACCCTGATTCTTTATTTGATTTTCTTGCTAATTTTTCGTTTTGTTGCATTTTCCTGCCAACGCATTTTGGGCTTGTTCTTCGGTTAAATTACCTATTTTTAGCTTGTTTTTCAAATTTACTTGCTTGTTCTTGGAAAATAACCTGGCATCACTGTTCTGCAGTCTCTTAACGCGAACGCCATGGCACTAGCAAGCTGGCTATGGTAATGTTATTGTTATAATATAAAGTCTTAGCCAGCATTCTCTCTAAGAAAATTTTAGCAAATGTTGGATTTAGAGGGCATGAATATTTTAAAGATGAGTTGCCAGAATTCTAAATGAATTGCAAATTTCGTGAATTTAGAGTTTAGGATAAGCAGAAAAAAAGTCAGTTTCATCTCGATTCAGAGAGGACGTGTTTCATAACAAAACACATCAGAATTCACAATGAAAGTGAGAGTTTGAATTTGAAAGCATCTTACGTTGAAATCATTGATACTATTTACAGCGAATTCAGCCACCGGTTTTCAGAGTTTGATATGTCTCTCGTTAAATCTTTGCGTGTTCTTTCACCAGCATCGAATTGCTTTCACGATAAGGAAAGAGTTACAACCTCTTTACTCTTTAGTCAAATCAACTACTCGATGCTGAAACCACTACTGTGAAAAGCACTGTCACATCAAATCTTCTTGATGTGCTTTAAATTAAAACACCCGTAGGAATTTGGACCAGTTTTTGAAATGGTTTTGGAAGTATAAAGCAGCTTTTCCCACCACATACTTGCTGCTGAGCGCGGGCTTAACTGTAGGAGTTTCGACAGCCACATCCGAAGCAAGCTTTTCCAGTATGGTGAGGATACTCACACCTCATCGCAGGTGCATGACACACGACCGTGCAGGGGGCGTAACGAGGTTAGACAGCGCCCTGGGCAAGAAGCACGTTTGGCGCCACCTTGTTCGAATTTGAGGTCTTTAGGAAGCAAATGTACTGTATTGAAGAAAGTACTTGTGACATTGTTTGGACTTTTTGGCGCCCCCGCAGTCATTAGGCGCTGCCCGTAGTGATTCGGCGCCCGGGGAATTGCGCCCAATTGCCCCCTCGTTACGCCCCTGCGACCGTATAAATGTCAGCGGGTTTTGTTAGGTTTTGAAAAAAATGAAACTGTTGCTGTGGCAAACGAAGACATCGTTTCTGAATTTTCGACCAAAATTCGACGAATGCATGTTTGAAGTATTCTCTTGACACTGCAAGTGCCTCCATGAATATTATTCATCTAATATGCTATGTAACAGGTGTCAGAACTGCAGGTTTTGTGACAGTTTATGCTCAAATATCTGTTCTTGGTTTTTTCATGTTTTCGTTTCGCGGTGTACCAAAAGACGTTCTAAACACTGCGAGTGTTGATAAAAGGTAGAACGTCTACACTCTAGAGTCCTACGTGGTTCAGGGGTATAGTGGGGCGGGAACGCGTGAGAACGGCGTTCCCACACCTTTTTCAGGTTTTGTTTTGAATGAGTTTGCAGCTGTTTCAAAATAGCTATTTTTTGGATGCGTTCCCACACCTTTTTTGTTAGCACTGCATCCTTGACATGGTTCGACTTCCAGCTGTTAATGGGAACGATTGATTGATTTTTTCAGTGACCAATAGAATGTATGTATTTATTACATATAATCTCGTGCATTGTGGTTACTTTGTGAGAAATTAGACGGAGTTTCTTTCGTACCAGTGTCTTCACTTTGAATACTGATACGAATGAAATTGGTTCAGTTTTGTTGTTTATGACAATATATTGTTGAGTTTTCAAAAAAGTTAACAGTGTGTTGGGAAACATCAAACAAAATTTTGCTGAATAAAATGCGACAAACGGGCATCAAGCACTGGAGTGTAGTCAGAAAAATAGCTTGAAGCCAGGCCCGTAACCAGCTTGGGACACCAGGGTGGGCGAAGAGTTTTCTGAGATGGTCCAAATTTTTAAACTATGTCCAATGCTTTCAAACTAGGTCCAACACATTTTCTAGGGGATCGCGTAAGAAATTTTGGGGGGTCTCCGCTCCCCCCTAGTTACGGGCCTGCTTGAAGCATAGGCGATTTTTTTCATGTTGTTTTTCTTTGTTGTTTCCGGAGAAAAGCGCATAACTAAAGAAATGCTCTTAATTTTGGCAGGATACTTTTTCTGGAAAAGGTCATCGTTTTCAAAAATTTGAGAAAGGCGCTGGAGTCCTTCTCCCTACTTGGCTAACTACGGCACGTAGCATACCGGTACAAACACAAATCGTATGAGATCAGACTGAAAACAGACAACTGGCAATATGCTGCCCAGTTAATCGCTGAAAATTAATAAAATAATTTGTTCTAACATGCAATAAAACAAAAATATTGCCCCCTAAGAATATATTATGCCCCTCAAACCTTAAAACATAGCTACGGGGCTGTACTGGCCTATAACATGTGTAAACTGTAAAGCAATGTCTTCTAATGATTTTGCGAAAAACGTAAACTCCCAAATTACGGGCTAGGAGAGAAAACAAAGTTAGGAGGGTCATTCCGGGGGTGGGTGCCGGTGTCGGGGATGAAAATGCAGAGTCTTGTGGGGTTGTCCGTCCTCTCCTCATATCACTGGTGATCCGCTCACTGCGCCGCTAGTATGTTGTTGTTGTCAGATGAACTGATGAGATATTGTGCGGCGAGTATAAGTGGGTGTCTCGATTTGAGGCGCCGTGCGTTTGCACTCGATGGACGGGTGAGTGCTGAGTGTGGCAGATGTCCAGGTTCCACAGCACGGCGTGCCAGAGACAGTGTGGATCCATTGCGAAAGTTCAGCAGGTTGGATGCCTGCGAGGATTGGAAGGCTGTTCGCTGGTGTAGGGTGCAAGCATCCTATCACAATTCGCAAGGCGCTGCTGTTGGCAGGGTCGACGAGGCAGGTGTGAGCACTGCGGCAGCAGACAGGGGCGCAGTACTCTGCGGTTGAGTGCACCACGGCCAGGGCGGCAATTCGCAGAGTTATTACCCCAGCACCCCAGACGAAGTCAGCAAAACGCCTCAGGAGCGCGAAGCCAGATGTCAGCTACTTGCGAAGTGACTCAAGGTGTCGGCGATACGTGAGCGACCTGTCCAACGTTACTTAGGTATTTGGGCTCGGAGCAGAAGAGTAGGGTTTTGTTGTTGTATTTGACTTTAAGCTCATGTTTAGCTTTCTTGTTGTTATGATGGAAGGCTGCCGACACTGTGTTTGTAGTGCTGAGCTTTAGCTTCCAACTCTGGATGTATTCACCTAGTGTTGCCATGTCCTTGCTCAGCACCCTTTCCACTGCCAGCCAGTCTCCATCAGCATGCATGACTGCTGGATCGTCTGCATATGCATACTTTCTGGACACGTTGGTTGGCAGGTCGGAAATGTCGATGTTGAAAAGAAGGGGCGCCAGGACAGATCCCTGAGAGACGCCATTCTTGAGGCGTCGTAACTTGCTTCTTTTGCCGTTTCCGGTGGTAAGGGTAAATCTGCGATTGCCAACCATCTCCATGATCATGCGGACCATGTGTCTATCAGGCAGCAATTGCAGTAGCTTGCAGGTGAGGCCGCGGTGCCATGCAGTGTGGTAGGCTGCTGTGAGGTCGACAAACCCAGCCCCGGTCTTTTTTTAGCCGAAAAGCTATCTTCCGTGTCCCATGTCAGCAGGGTGACCTGGTCTACACCCGACCTCCCGTGTTGAAAGCTTGCCTGTTCCCGAGGGAGCAATGGGTCGATGATTGGATCGACACGAGCGTAGATGAGTCTCTCGAGGATTTTAAAGGGGACACACAGCAGAGGTATGGGACGGTAGCTCTTTAGGTCCCCCAGTGGCTTTTCTGGCGTAGGGATAGCAACTACTAGTGCTCTTCTCCAGATATTTGGTATTTTGAGTTGGCGCATGCAGGAAGTGAGGAAGTCGCAAAACCAAGATTTGAGAGCCGACCCGGCGTAGAGTATGAACTCCGTGAAGATGGAATCCAATCCCGGAGATATTCCTGGCTTCAGGCGTCTGAGGGCAGCATCAAGCTCCTCGAGCCTAAAGGGTTCAGAGATACTGTGACCCTCAGGTGTTGGAATCTTCCATAGGTCGGACAGCTCCTTGTTGACCAGCCTGGTGGACACGCAATCCATTGTCCTGTGTGCCCCGTTCTTCACGATTTGTGAGGTGATGGAAGTTTCCGAGACGGGGCATTGGCGAAAGGAGCGTCCAGACCTGCCAGTAAGTTTATTCATGGTTCTCCATGCCTTGCGGCTAGAGTGTGAGAAGTCGATGGAATTGACAGCTTCCTCCCATCGCTCCTGCTTATTCAGCCGAGACAGTAGGGACGAAGCGGCTCTATCAGAGTCAGTTCCCACCGTGGCTCGGGTGATGCAGCGATAGAGGGTCTCGCACTCTTTGTCCCAGCGTGGCACAAAGTTCGTCCGGCGGCCAAATGGTAAACATGGTCTGGCCGCGGATAGTAGGCTCTCGCAAAACTCGTGTTATGCCCTCTCAATGTTTGATGTGTCTGGAGGTGGCAACTTCTCAATGGATTCATCTGTGTGCAGGCAAAAGCGCTTTCAATCATCCTTGCGAAGATTTAACGCTTCACCGGTTCGCTGTGGGCAGGAACCTTGAGCTTCAGTGGCGTTATGAAGGAAGGCCGATGTTGTGACCTCGAGAACTTTCCAAGAACACATCTGCCCGGCAGTCGGCTGTCCAGGCTGAAACTCGCGAAGGCCAGGTCTGGGTCGGTACCGACCTTCCGTCGGTGAGAGAAGAAGCTGGCTGTTTCCTTTGTGTTATACAACAGTCCAAGGTTGTTGGATGTTGCCCAGGAGTTTAGGCTCTCACCGTTAAGAGATGTTTTGTTGTAACCTCGGTTGACATGTTGGCAGTTGAAGTCACCAACATAAAGACTGGGGAGTGGGAACGTCGGGATGGCCTTTGGTGTGAATCGCGAGCGTGGAGGTTTGTAGACGTTAATGATCTTGTATCTTGCGACGTCTACGCACAACCACTCAGTCTCTGGTAGTTCTGGAGATTGATCGACCAGTGACCATTCCAACCGCTCATGGGCAAACGTGTCAAGGCCGTGGTTCCTGCTAGGACTGACCCAGTTAGTGAAAAGTTGGGAATCACTAGCTTGTCTGCAGTTGTGCAGTGGGTCTCCTGTAGGACGATGATGAAAGCCTTATTCTTATAGGTTAGCTGCTGTTGTATCTTTTGTGTGTTGCCATGCACTGTTGGGTCTGGTATGTACACGACAAGACACAGTGTACGTTAGGTACAGTATTTTATTAAAGTGGATTCATACATGTACCAAGACACATTGTCACAAAAGCTAAGTTTGCTTAACATAGCTATTTTACCCTGAGCCGAACACATCAAAAATTTAGTAGTAAATATTTTTTTATGAAACGTCAAGCATTTCTGTTGGTATTGTAAGTTACACCATATTATCTTTAATAATTAATTACTGTTACATCACATACAGTAATAAATTAAATCCTATCTTAATTAATAATAATTTTTTAACTTACAGTTATGGTTTTGTTTCAGTTCTCCAGAACTGAGATCAACATAACGTACTCTTGGACAACCTTTGGACGTAACGAACAGAGTTGCAACCGAAGAGAACCGAACGTACAGATGTTAACGTAGACCGAACGAACGAAGTAGCAATAGTTGAAGACCAAACGTACGTGGAGACCAGTACAGAGCGAAAGAACTTCATCAGTTTCAATCGTACAAATGGACAATCCGTGAACGTAAGCGTACAGTAAATCGAGCGAACAGTTCTTCTTTACTTCTGGATTCCTTCTTCTTAAGGTGTCTTCGTCTTCGGAGGCCATTTCTGGTCTCTGCTCTAGTGTGCGTTTTCCATAGCTTTTACAGAAAGTGTGGCTGTATCTTCTTTGACTCTTCGCCAGGCTATGACTATTTTCTTAGTTTGTTCATTGACCGGGTTCTTTCCAGGGTACAGCGTCCGGGAAGCTGTCTTCCTGTGAAAGGCTTGATCCGGAAGGCCATGTTTTAGCTTATCTGTTTTAATATAGCACGCAACTGCAGGTGGTCACAAGTTGTCATGAGTTGTCCTGAGTTTTTAATGGGCTAGCACCCGTGGTGAAACACCCTATCTGCAATTTGCAGGTGCAATGGTGTTTCACTCTTGGTTGTATCTTGTGTGTTTTTTACCTGGTTTGCATGTTAGTTTGTAGCTGCATTGCTTGCTTGCAATTTCCAATATGCTGCATTGCATAGCTGTGGACTGCAGCTCTTGGCTAATTGCTTGAATGTAAATTGCTTGCCTTAGGTATCTTCGTATCTTTCGAGTCCAAAGGTTGTTCTTATCTGTTCATAGAGTCTGTGCTTTAGCCTTTTCAATCATTAGATTCGTGTATGTATGGTCCATAGTTTTGTCCATTCTATCGTCCGATATTTCTTCATTGTGACTATGTTGTTGGAGGATATGTCCTACAACACTGCTCAATGACAGAGATCTTGCTTGCAGTCAGTCCCTCGGTGTTCAACTGGAGTATGTTGGGTGGTGGGTCTTCGGCAGCATTTCTGCTGCCGCGCCCTGAGAAGGTCCTTTTATGACCCATCCCATGTCGAACACAACCAGCGTGGATAGCAGTGGTTGCTCTCTTTGAACCACTGGAAAACACCATCAGAGATCAATTGATTTATTTATTTTTTTGACTACATCAATTGATTCTCGCTCTCGTAGGACAAGAGGTAAGAGACGTAGAAGGACCCTCGCAGAGACGTAGAAGGACCCTCGCAGGCATGATGGGCTAGGTCTGACAGATCCTCGTGAAGCCGCCAAGACAAAATACAAACACTCCACCCAGATCACTGATGAACTAACAGACAAAATCTACGATCAAAAACTCAATCCTGCTTACAACCCCTCAGACCAGTAATATTCCAGACACACGAAAAACAGAGCACGACAAGAGAAGAACTCAAAATACTGAAATAGCCGTGATGAACTATTAGAGCAGGGGTTCCCAAACTTTCTCTTACCATGCACCCCTTCAGTATTCCGACAGATGAGCATGTACTCCTACAGCATTTCAACAGACAAGTATGTACCCCTTCAGAATGTGGACAGATGTACATGTACCCCTAAAAGTTTTTATGACAAAATGATTTTTCATGATTATTCATAGATATATTTAACAATAAGCACATAATGACTTTTGAAAACAATATTAACTGATATATGCATAAATATTTGGAAATAAACAATATGTAAATATATTTCTATCTTGTATTGCTAACCTTAAATGTATCCCCTTGGATAGGCAAATGTACCCCTGGGGGTACATGTACCCTAGGTTGGTAACCCCTGTATTAGAGGAACTGACCCCTGTGTCACAACAACTCATAAAAAGAGCAATGAAAAAATGGGCATCTTCTTGGCTGTCAGCCTTGGCAATCAAAGCGATTGGGTATGCACTAAACAAGAATACGTGGATGCCGTCTGCATGAGATATGGATGGAAGGTGAAAGGCATACCCACCCACTGTGCTTGTTGGGAGACCAACTCCGTGGATCACAGCCTCATAACATATGTGAACTGGGTGGCTACACTTCAATGAGGCACAACTCAGTGAGAGACTCTGAGGCACAGATAATGAGAGAGGTCTATAGGGATGTTCAAACCAAACCCCACTTCTGCCAATCAACGAAAATGACTATGAAAGAAAAAAGTCAACACTGCTGACAATGCGAGGTTGGATATCACTGCGAGAGGACTGTGGAATAGCTGTGACTGTGAAAAAACTTTCTTTGACATAAGGATCACGCATCCTACCTCACAGTCTTATTCTGGGAAGTTCCTAACAGAGATCTACCAACGACGAGAAAAGGATAAGTACAACCAAACAGTGATTAGCATTAAAAAGCCTTCATTCAATTCCCTTGTCTTTACCACAAGTGGAGGAATGGTACCAGCATGCAACAGAGTCAAGAAAAGACTGTCAGAAAAAATAGTTGAAAAACGCAGAGAGCCATATGCATCTGTACCAAAGTTACGTGAGCCCGCAGTTGTTCAATGTCCAGGCGGCAGTAAATAAAACGGATCCAGAAAAATACCCGCGAAAGTGCCGGCTGGCGGCTGTGCCGGTGTCAAACGAAATTTGAGTGTGAAAGGTGCTTCGAAGCCTATGTCGTGATTTTCACTTACATTTTCAGGTGTTCTGGTTAACGCCACTGCTTTAGCTTACCGTTGCTGCTTGAAAGTTTAACTGGAAAAAACGATTCATTCGCGGGGTTTTAGCTCACACTACTAGATCCTTGCGCTTTTTCTCTTTAGAAACTTTGCGCTTTACAGTAAAACGTTATATTTTGCCTGTTCTTATCGACCTGCGTTATGCATAGAGTGTGTGTTTATACTACGGACTTTGTGTCTGCTGACAAATAAAATCAAATCGAAATCAAATAGCTGATGATGGCATTACAGATTTCGGCATCGCGCTAGCTAAACGCTACAATCTCGTTTCCTGCTCTTTCTGCAAACTGACTGATTAAAACCTTTTCTGACGGACCACGCAAGAACGTGTAGTGTAGCCTATAGCCTATGACTTGACTAGCGTCATATGTTTATTATGATGTAACGCAACGATAGTAGGCTAACCATCGAAAAAAAAGTTCGTTTCCACCATACATTACTCTTTATAACGAGTCAAAGAATCGCAGTTCGGCTGCGGGTGCCTCCAGACGGGAGACGGCACAAAAAATTACGGGATCATTGATACTAAACAGCAACCACAAAAGGACTAGCTTTAGCACGTAAAGAGCATCGCTTTTGCGACATTTGTGCAGTAGGCGTAATGCACGAGTAGATAATCATACCCATTCCAATAGAACGATTATCAGGAAAAAGTTACAAGCAAAATTCAAATACATCGTCATCGAACAAAACCAAAAATATTTTTATTCAGAAGTAATTTCTAAAACTGGCAGTAAGTCAAACCTACAGAGAAAACAAGAATGATACTCAATGCAACATCGGAATATATAGTTGTATTCTTGTATCGCTTCTGAATCACGACAATTTTTAAAACGAATTTTTTTTAAATGCAAATAATTGTCATCACGGGGCTTCCTTGGAGCGGGGGACCCGGGGCAATTGCACCCGTTGCCCCCCCTTAATCCGGCCCTAGGTGGCAGGCAGTTGGATAATGTTCAAAATATCCCAAATGAAGTGTCGGCGGAAAAACTTGAAATAAATTTGGCAAAGACACGAAACTATAATTTCAGCTGCAATTTTAGAACACCAAAACATCCAATGAAGAATGACCTTTCACGTGAGCCATATTTCGTCATTTTGGCATGAGTAAAAAGTTCAAATATTTTTGAAAAAGTCACGAAACCGCAATGCCCGCTAGATTTTTTCACAGAAATACGTCTATTGAACAAAGACCTTTCATATGAGCCAGTGGCACTTGCTGCACTTGCACGCACGCCTACATCCCTGTGTCCACGATGTTTCAGGACAACGCGATGCAGGTGCGCAAATTTCTGCTGACGGGTTATCAGTTTTCCAGCGTAAGTATACCGATAGAATTTGTGGTCGTGTTACGCGGTGTTCGATTATCAGTTTTGTAACAGCCGGACTGTGGTGGCGGTCTGGATACCGGGGTGGTCGCGTTAGTGAAAAAAAGGTATTGCAGTAGCATAGGGAAGACCGCGTTATAGTGGTCGTGATGGCGGGGTACCACTGTATATTCAAAATATTCCACCGGTGTTTTGTGAACATTTATCGATATGGTTTCAAGCCTCCACCAAGAAATGGAGACTTGATATCAATGAGTTTCGCACATAGTGTGACGTCCATACTAGTTGACGATTCGGTTTTTTTGCTCAAGCTTTTTTTGTTTCAATAATACAAATACTTCAGTTCGTTCAGATAATTTTTTTCTATACGAACGACAGTTTTATGTATACGAGTATAGAAAGGGCCCCTTTCTAAGTTTCAGCCTGGGGCCCCTCACAACCTTAATCCACCCCTGAACGTCGGCCTGGGCCTGGAGCTTTGTCCAAGTTTTTAATTTTGGCCCACTGTGTATATGATTTCGGCACCCATGGTTTGGAACAAAGGAATGCGCAACTTACGCGATTAGCTACGTTAGTGGTCGGCAAACTGTGGGTCTTGGCCCACTTGTGGGCCGTTCAGAACTTTTTTCATTGGGCCGCATGCTATGTAAGAGCAGAGCCGTATCAACCGCCTTCCATTCTTTTAAATTGGGGGGGCAGGCTGTCACAGGGCGCCTAAAGTTTAATCCCGTCGCCACGGGCTATTTTGTGGGCTTAGATCCTCAAACGACCCTTCAACCTCCCCAAATTGAAATATGAAGCAGCTGCAAATTAGTCCCCCGCGTTACGCCTCTGCATATGGAAAACGAAAACTGACTCAAGATTTTAGAAGTCTCGACAACGAAAACCCAGTTTCATTAGGGCTGTTCCTGTTACCAATGCAGTCGATGCATGAGTCCTCAGTATGTTTGCATCGTAGTTTTGCAACGTAAAGGTGAGTGGATGAGTTTCGTGACGGAACAAAGCCTCTGATTTAATACTAACGCAGCGTGTAAAGCTATAGATGTACGTTAGGACAGAACTTACCGCTATCATTCTGGCAAAATTGCATTAAGCGTGCTCGATTAGCTCAACGAACTATGACCTAACAAATCAATTGAGCCACACCTCACTCCATCAACGTGAACAACGTAGCGTTGATTACTACGTGGTAACACCCACGCCTCAACAAATCATGGTACTCAGCTCCAACCAGTGGCGGATTCACACCAGGCGTTTGGGGTGGGCTGTCACGCAGGGGGACGCCAAAAAGTCTTCACTTGCTTAAATACCAAAGGTTGTCCGCGACAATCGATGGGTATCACACAAAAGTGGTTACTTTTTGTAGGCGAAAATGTGGCTATTTTTGTTGGTCGAACTGTGCTAAGTTTCAGGAAATAAACCCAGTTTGAAAGCACTTTATATCATTAATTCAGAAAAAGTTTGAAACAGGTTCCAAACAGTGGACCTCATTTTTCACAAACTGCATATATCTCTTATATCTACAAAATATATTTGAAAGGTATAAAAGCATGCTGCACGCTAGCGTTTGCCACTGTTTTGGCTACATATCCTTAGCGAAATCAGTGAAGAACAGTGTCTGAAACGCATTCCCGACCTGGTTAGAAGTAGAAGGGTTCTTCCTAGACTTGGAAGTGACAACTAATGTCCTGCGTTATAACTCTCACGAAAAGCTACATGACGATCACGTTTCCAAGCGAAGCTTGTGCATTTACATGAAAAACTTGAAAAACTTATTTATTGCTGAAGCGACTTTCAGGAACAAAACGTGAAGGAAGGCATTTGCCAGGAAACTACTCCCATTTTAGGTAGCTCTCCTAGCTATCGCGAAACACGATCTCACATTAATCGCATGATAGATTCACACTGGGCCTTAAAGCTTATTGCCATAAAATGCATCTAACGCCACTTACAAAGATAGATTTTCAATCACGTGTTTACTACCGTTTCACATTTTTCGACACTGGATTGCTGATGTGAAAAAAAACATCAATCCCGCTAGACCAGGTTATTAAAAAAGATGTGACACTGTTCAGCAGAAGTGGAAGAAAGAGGGCTGAGCCCCTCAAATTCACATTCAATATCTCCAAAGGTAAGCTCTAGTCTCCCCATGAAGTCATTTTTTTCAATTCATTGTGTACTATTGCGAAGTCCCCGAAGAAGCTCAAACCCACCCGCAATACTGTTGATCTGGCGATGGATCCGCTTCTATCCAGCCAGGCCAGAAAACACAGGTGAAAATCAGCCCATCACCAATTTAAAAACACGAACCTTCGCCAACACCACAATTACCAATGAAAAAGTTAAAGTTTTCACCAGAAGATTGCTTCTCTGCTCAAATTCATATCATGTAAGCGGAATGATTTAACAACCCATAAGCTAAGCATTTTTTTGTCGGTTGCAGGTTTCGTTAACCATGCCATATTTATCTTTTTGTGGCCAGCGTGAGATGTCTACAGGTTTGCGATTGCAACAAAAAGATCAAAACCACACAGCCATCAGTCACTGCATGTTGCGTGACGCGTAGCCAGGTGGGGATGAAAAGCGTCGCCATTTTGGATTGCAAATATTCGAATGTTAAGCAAAAATTCTTGTGACGTCGCAAAACCAATTATTCATTGCACCAAGCTGTAGATAGCCAGTATTTTGCCAAAGTTTTTGCGATAGAGCTGTAGGCGTACGAGGTGGAGGGAATATTCGGGAAAGATTTTAAAAATTCAGGAAAAACTTCCAGATATGTTTGGGCAAGTTGCTTAAGCAGAATCATTGCCCTGCAAAACTTTCCTGTTCGTTTTCCTCAGTGGCGCAAAAATTCGGGCGAACTCAAAATTTTGCCCCACCCCCAAAGCCAAAGGTTCCCGTATGCATCTGGTTACAGCTGAACACCATGGTTTGTTGAGGCTTGAGGCCTTGAGGCACGTCGCTGAGCGCAGTAATCAGGGGCGTAACGACGAGCGGGCAAGGGGCACAATTCCCCAGGCGCCGAATCACTANGAGGAGGCCGANTGACTGTGGGGTCGCCGAAAAATCTTAACAATGTCACAAGTGCTTCACTGCAGTACATTTNCTTCCGAAAGACCTCAGGTTCGAAAAAGTGGGGGACAAACTTGCTTCTTGCCCCGGGCGCCATCTAACCTCGTTACGCCCCTAGCAGCAATTCAATACTCCTCTGCGTTGTCCAGGTATATGGAGTGAGGAGTTGCACAAATGCATAGTTTGGTCATAATTCTTTGAGCTAAGCGAGCACGTGCAATCTATTTTTGTCATTTTGTCACATAGCGGCAAGTTTTTAGCCAGCGTAAACATCTATAGCTTTTTACACGCTGCATTATGGTTCAGTCAGATGCTTAGTTCCGGCAAGAAACTCATCCACTCACCTTTATATTGCAAACCTACTATGCAGGCATACTGCGAACTCACAACCTGCACTGGCAACAGCCCTGAAACTGGTTTTTCGTTTTCATTTTGGAGGCTTGTAAAATCTTGAGTCAGTTATCAGTTTTCCATATTGTATTCCTATTTTCACTGCTGCCTCCCTTTCGAGGCTGTCATCAGGCATTAAATAAATAAACTTGTAAAAACACAGGCAAATTTCATACAGTCCAGCGGCAAGTCGAGAACTGTGTCAAGCGAAAGCAACTGCGAATATGACTACATAACGCAGTGTTGCCAGATTTCAGAAAGCTTTATAGCCAAATTTCACAAAACAATTAGACAAAAGTAGCCAAAATCGGCAAAACCCTTCACCCAAAAATAGCCAAGTCTGAAAACTGACGAAAAACATTAAAAGCACTGGTGTAGGAGACGGGGGTGCAACCCACCCCCAAACGTTTTGATGTAGTGAAAATCCAGGCAGGATCTGAAGAAATTTGGGCAAAATGTGTGTAAACTTCCGCATAATTGCTGTATGCTCTTTTGATTCAACAAAAATTGCACCCAAAATGGAAGTGCAGACATTTTTTTGGTGGTTCATGTTTTAATTTTCCTCTTTTCGGGCAAGTTCGGGGAAATTTGGGAAAGTTTGGGTAAAATGTGGCCAAAAATGGTGCTTGAAGTGCCTTGATTTGAAAAAAATACAATCGTTTTATTTTGGAGATCAATTTCTGCGGAGTTTTTATCGGGCAGGTTTGGGGGAATTTGGGCAAAAACTCTTCGCACACCCAAAAATTTGCCTGCTCCTACACCTATGATTAAAAGCCACTGAAAAGTTCAGTTTGTCAATTTCATGGACTGTAAAAAAATAATCTCTGGTGCATTTAGGAACCATACAATCTTTGCAAAACCAATTTGTAAAGGCAGTGGCTGCAGATGGTGTACATATCATCGCACCTTACGTAAAGATTATAACATGT
>JGI24159J19872_10007622_pt1 | contig 14175 bp, 6 predicted proteins | sample Ectturendosymbi4_FD_19872 | JGI IMG/M metagenome (IMG submission 19872) | reverse complement strand
TAAGTTAAAACACATAGCGGGAGGAAAGAGCAATAAATGAGAGAAGAAAAAATGGTGCGCCAAAACAAAAGTGATGACAAGAGCAACGTCTAAACAAAGGCAAGTCTATCATTTAATGCGAGGCTTTTAATTTACTTGAACTGAAGATGCCGTATGGCGAAATCGATTTCCATTAAAAACATCAATGCGTGCTGATTTTTGTTACTTGTGCAATGTGCACAGACAGTGCTTAAGTTGAAAATATAAGTTTATGTTAACCTCATGGATTTGAAGAAATTCCGATGCCCTTGAAACAACTACTTTGAACAAAGCTATTTCTCGAAAACGGGACCGCATGTCCCTTCTCATGACCACTTGAGAACCATGTTTCACATTGTGTAGAGGACCAAGTGCAGTCATCAGAAGTCCTACTATTGGCACTTGGTCAGCTTGAGGTATCACCTTAAGCAACACATTTGGTGAACAATCCGACATATCACACATTTAGTGAGCATGTCTGCTCCGACTCTCACGAGAGGTTTTCGCGGAAGTAGTTGCCACAACATGGAGGAAATTGTTTTTGTGTGGATTCTTTCAGTTGTATTCTGATGCTGTTGCGGCTTAATGCGTTATGCACTGTAGAGTATATGTTCTCAAATAGCTTCGAAATATAGAGATGTTGGCGAAATGTGGAACTAGTTGTCACCTCTGCAAAAATAAGGTAAAAGCCGTGCCCGTGCAACATTTGTGACATTTAAAAGCACGCACCTTACACAAAAGGGACAAGCATTCTGTGACAATGCCACAACTTTGAATGCAAGCACTTATCGGAGGAGCAGCTTTTTCGATTGCTGCCGTGGAAATACTTCGTATCTAATCTCAAAATATGTTACTTGTTTGTGATATACCCTGTTGAGTGTCCTTGATTCGGATACATTATTCTAAATCATCGCGTCAGTATTATGTACTGGAATCTTGATAAAGTTGTGCAGGGGATTGAAAGATGGGTTTTACACCGAGACCGAAAATCTTTCAATGTATGTTGTCGTTCATTTTCAACATCTTTCCACTCAATTTTTCAAGTTTTTCGCATGTACTTTTTTCACCGAAGGTAACGAGCTATTTCAACTTGTAATTCCACACAGGCCCGTAGCCAGGTTTCAAGGTTTGGGGGGGAAAATACGTTTTTAGGGGGGAAAAGTTTTGTTTTATAACAAATTTTTCTGGGCATAAAGAATCAAATTCCACACTCGAAGACCTAGCAGGCTATTGTGATTACTAAACTCTATGCAGTTTTAGGACAACCTTTTTACGTCATGTACTATCTTGCAGTGAACAGCAAGTTTGTGTACAAATAAGCATTTTAATGATTTTCGAGTTATATTCTTCGCTTTCATTTTCATAGGCCATTTCGCTTGAGAATCGATTCCCTTGCTTGGTAATTTAGATTTACGTTTATGCTTCAGGGAAACTAAACGGACAATGTCTGCGGTACGATAATAATTACCGCACTGGAAACAATGAACCACTTGATTTTTCAAAATCATTATTACATGATGAGTGATTTTGAGCCTTGCTAGTGCCGGAACCTTAAAGTGAATCAACAACTCTTGTGACGTGTGTAGAAAATAATTCAACCCTTGTGGGAAATTGACTCCTAATTGTGCTGAAGAGACTTAACGATATAAGTGACCCTAAAGAACTGCTTTGCGCGGTTACGTTATCTTTGAGAGAATAATTTTTGAAAAATAAAAAACGTTTTCTTAGGAAGATCATATCAAAGTATCTTGAAGAAATACGTATGATGCAGACATGTATGTATATACTTTCAACAATTATTTTCCATCTTGCAAATACACTATACTCTTAATTTCATTTCATGAAGAAAAATTGCAATTCCTGATCAATTTTTGTGGTATGTAGCTGCTGAGACAAGAGCCAACCCTACTCCAAATATCAAGTTCACTTTTAGAGTCATTTAACATGCCGCTTCATCAAAGACTAACTTCCCCTAACTTATAATGCTACTTTCTAACATAACACGTTCAAAATTTCATCCAAAGGCAATATTCGCAACTTACCAAACTTGGCGTGTCTTTCACTCGATTAGACGAGCAAAGTATGTACAGAACACACAAACTATAATTGTCAATTATCATTTTTGTGAATAAAAATCGCCCCTTAAAAAATTCCTTAGAATTTATGGCAAACCCCAGTGCTACAGCGAGGGAACAATGAGTAGGAATTTTAGATACGCTTGCACATGAGCATTCATTCAAAGAAGCGCTGTCATTGAGTAGGCATTTCCGAACCAGGTGAGCGGTCCTGAGTAAAATAGCTTAAGCGTGCATCCGTTCTTTGTAGTGGCTATAGCTTAGTTACAGTCGGATCTTTCAATTGGCGTTCGTTTATTTCAGTGCACCTCTCTTTGCAGATCGTTGTTTAGCAGTCATGCAACGACCATAAGCTACTAATCCGTTGACTGTCACAATGCATATAGGCAGAATGGCCATGTGTAAACTTTCGTCCCGTTTGCTTTAATGCATTAGTTTTTCAAAAAAAAAAGAAAAAAAGCTTCGGATGCCTGTATTTACACTTAGTCCTACAGAGCAAAACGAATTTTCGTGCACCCCGACTACGACCAAACTCGTGATTTGAACGACATCGCGGTGGTGCAACTGGACGGGCATGTTGGCGATATCGACCGCATTAAGCCTATCTGTTTGCCGAAAGCATTGGATCCGACGCTTTTGACTGAAGCACAAATGAACAGAACGTCCGAACATCCGAATTTTGGTGACAAATGCGTTACAATCGGATGGGGTTCTACCAGAAGTAAGTGTTTGAACAGCATCACGCTCTATCACAGTAGTTTGCTTTGGTTCCCTGCAATGTTCCCTCTAAGCTGCGCTGCCGCGCAGCTGCTAAGATCCCTCTGCGCAGTTGCAACAATTCTTAGCGCAGTCTCCACTACTTGCTAACCGCCCGCTGTAATAGATTTAATAACTTCTGCTCAGTAAAATTGTGATTCAGCGCACCCGCTTGTTTTTCCGCACAGCATTATTAAAAATTGGAGGAACATTGGTTCCCTGTATTTTGTTTACGATATGTTGAAACTTGCAATAATTCAGATATGAGTTGAATTTTATTAGGTAAAAATTTTTAGTTTCAAGTGTAAATCTACTTTTTCACAAAAGCTTGTTAAAATCACTAGTTAAACCTAAAACTAATAGAAAATACTTTATGCAAAGCTTTCCTATTTTGGTACAAATAGTTTCCTATTTGTGCCATGAAAACAACAAGAAAAATAAAACCAACGCTACTGGTATCGTTTCAACTTGGGTTTATTAGCTAGAATTTGAATTGAACAAAAATGCCATTATGCGTTTGTCGAAGCAGTCACTGAGTGAGAAAAATATGACTGAAACTGAATGGAAAAAGATCACAGCGTAATACTTCTTGGTAAATGAATTGCAGCTGTAGACATTATGCAAAACTGACAGTAGTACCCGAAACCGGTACTTTGCAAGTTAGAGACAAATATTGTGGCATACACAGAGGGTTTGCTTACTTGGAAAATAATCTGTAGAACTTCGCGAATCTACTTTGAAACATAAAATCTCGAAACAAAAAAAGCTTTGACATAAAACAACTTTCAAAATCAACGTACAAAATCTTTGTGATATGAAAAACCTTAGAAGAAAAATATGTTATAAAGTTTATTGTTCGTTTGTTTGCGTCGTGAAACCGTTTGAATATACATTGCTGTTCTGTGCATCATAAAGTAACGATTTTACAGATGTTGGTCCGGAACCAGACAAACTCAAGGAATTGCAGATGCCAATCAAGCCAGCCGTTAAATGCACCTATAGGTACTTTCACTGGCGGAGTACAATTTGCGCTGGGGGTATTGTCAATCAAGACACCTGTAAAGTAAGTCTACACCTACAAAGCGTTGAAATGTAAAACGTGGTTTTCCTGGCAGCCCAGTAACAAGTTTACGGGTTTACATTAGTTTGTTTCTATCCTGGCATCGCCGTGGTTTCAAATCAAGTAATTGTCTAATTGAAAAATCATCTCAAATTAAGAGCGCAACTAGGTCAAGTATTACACCTTTGCTCAGAAACACCCAAAAATTCGGCGCAGCAAAAGACAAAACGTGCATGACGGTTAATAAAATGCTCATTCATTTTCATATCCGTTTTTTCTTTTGGGAGGGTCGCGGGGGCAGCAACCCCAGGAGAACTCGAAATACCTCACAGCATTCAGAAATTTCTGGAAGATCTGCTCGCTCCACACCAAGAAAGGCCAATCAATGTCGTTGATGCAATTATGCCACCTAGTACTTGTTCGACCTCTGGGCCGCTTTCCTGTGGGTATAACCAGCAGGACATGCCTCGCCAATCTTTCCAGGGGCATTCTGGTCACATGTCCGAATCATCGTAGCTGAGATGTCTCTGTTCCAGTGCGTCTTAACCTTTTCTCCACCACACCTTCCTTAAGTAATTGTCCTTTGTTTCAAGCCCCACTAACTTTAAATAAGTTGTGAAAGTTTCAAAAACTTGTAAAAATAAGTTGCAAAACCTTTTCCTGTTGTAGAGAGCGTAAGAGCTCGTGCCCCCTGGGAATTTATTGATGCCCTCTGGGTGGGCATGCCCCCGGGTTAAGAACCACTATTCTATTCGGAAGAGAAGCTGCTAGACATTCAGAGTTTTGCGAATTCCGTAGCTGCGTAAGTGTCACACCGTTAACTCTTCCCAAACTCCCTTCTTTGCCACTTGAACTTGGGATAGCATTCTTTCAGTCATTATCCGAGATTCATGACCATAAGTGAGGATTGGAACAAAGACCAGCTTAAAAACTGACAGCTTTGCAGTATTTGGAAGCTCCAGTTTTGTCACCGCAGAGTGAAACATCTCAAGCAGAACTGCGTTTGCTTTACCAATCAGTGCATCAATCTCCCCCTTCGGCCTTCTGTCACTCGTGAATTAATACCACCCCAAAGTACCTGAACGTTGCGACCTGTTGCAGTGTACTGCCGCTAACTTGCAACGCGCACTGCCTTGAGCTTCTGGAAATACATAATACCTCGGTCTTTTCCGTGCTAATTTTCATTCCCACTTTATCGCACGCAGTTGACAACCGGTCAAGTGCATGTTGAAGACCCGGTTCAGAAGTTGCAAACTGCACGAAATCTTCCGCAAGAAGCAAACGGTTGATCCTGCACCTCCCAACAATGACACCCTAGCCCACTGCTACTGTCATCTTGACCAGCTGTCCCCAAAGTCCGTCCCGCGGGCCATATCCGGTCCGCGAAAGGTTCCAATCCGGCCCGAGAGCTTCCGTAGGAATGTCTAGTGTATTAACAGTTTCATGTAAATAAGTTAATGTGAGATGTAATTACACAAAAACTGAGAGTTGATGTAATTACACAAAACTTGGGAGAGCCGTAACTGAGAGTTTTATCCCGATAGGCTTTGGAAATCAAAACAAACCAAGCTTTCCACTTTGATCAAAAGCTCAACTACAAAGGTTTTGGAGTTTACTTGCAATGTGTGAAATAAAAGTGATTTACTTATGACCTCTAGGCCATTCGTTTGTAATACTATACTTTGCGAACAGCACAGACAAGTAAATGTAAACGCAGATAATTGCCACTTCATAGCTGCTTTTTCCGTTGTAAGTATCAGCGCATCAGCACCTTGATATTTTACACGTGCTTGGCGCCAAGACTGCTTCATAGATACTACATAGCTTGCATGAGTGCTGCGAAATTTGTAAGTTGTAGTAGGCATTTGGAGTTTGAAGCGTAAGCATTATCTGGGGCTTATAGCCTAAATTGTTTAATAGGAGCACTGGATGCTAATTGCAAACGAGTTTGTTCGGTTACAGGTATTTGATACTCTGTCTAGTCATAGTGGTTGGTTAACAATTAGGTTCTGAAAATCGATCTGAAGGCAAACTTTCTATCAAAACTGCTTACGGGATTTTACAAAGAGTCTCTCCCAAGAACAAGCTTTCCAAAGATTTCAAAACGTGTTCACAACTTGGTTTGTATGTTTGGAAGTCCTGATCTTTGTGATCATTTCTTTTCTAAGATGAAGTATCGTAAGTGCAAGCGTCGAAACAAAATTTGAAATGCACGTTTGCATGATACTCTCCATATTGCCGTATCAAGCATGGAACCAAATATTAGGCCAAAACGATTATGCAACAAAAGAAGCAGTTTCATAAGGCACACTGCAAACATGTTACCGAGCAAACAAGTTAAAAAGCAATATACACACTAATGTTAAGCGTGTTGTCTTTTTTTTCAATTCATAAAATATTCCGGTCAGCGGACGCTGATAAGATGGCGAATTTGGCCCAGGATACAAAAAGTTTGGGGACCACTGATATAGACTATGAAGAGGAGTGGTGACGACAGAACACACCCTTGGAGTCCAACACCCAGAGTGAACGCTTGTGATTTAACGGCGTAGACACGGACTCAAATTCTGAACAGAAGTACAATGACTTGATGGCCAACAACAGGCGGCGGTCTACACCGTACTTACGCAACACACCCCAAAGTTTTTCTCGACAGACCCGGTCATATGCTTTCTCTCGAGGTCGATAAAACATGTGCAGACGTCTTTGGCAAACTCACAAGATTTCTCCTGAAAAACTGCTGGAGCGTGAAAATTTGGTCTGAAGTACCAGAACGGCCAGATCGTGGTTCTACCTTTTGGAGCTGGGTATCCTCCAGCTTTGGTTTAATTTTTCGTCAAACGATTTCAAATCACAGGGAACGGCCTAACGATTTCAATTTCATCATGCACACCTTTCCTCTTACCGGGATTCATTCATCAACACGGGTTGCCATCTGAGGGCTTACAAGTGTCATCATTCCAGCCTGAGAAAACTTTGCTGGCTCAACGCCAGGGCTAAAGAGTTTCCACCACCGCCCAGCTCCAAAAGGTGGAACCACGACGCTTATTCAGTGAGATTATGAGATGCCAACGACATCCAGTGATCATCGCTTGGCTTCCTCAACCAGTTTGTGCTCGTTCCTGTGAGTGAAGTAATGTTCCAGATTCCAGTTAGCCTACTAGCTAATGGCGAGATTGCCGTTTATTCGTGGTATTCAAAATCCCAAGAGTCAAAGCACTCTGCGCTGTGTCCCCACTCGCCTCCCCAGATGGGTTCAACTTGGAGCCTCCAGTTGTCGACTGCTGATGTGGGAGACTTATGCGAATTTTTCGAACGGGCCTCTCCGCCTGAAGCTCGAGCGCAGTCCTTGGTCGTGCGCGCGACGACCGATGCGCGATGGGTTTGATTAATTTTACGCATTTCATGATACGGTAGAATTTGCCTAATTCGTCACCTCAAGGGGATTAGAAAAAAGTGACAAATTAGGCGAAGTGACGAATTATGCAAACAGGTGAAACTCTACCATAACAGCTCGTATACTTCATCATAGTAACTCGTATACATAGGCTAGTGCTTTTATTTGCAGTAAAATACAACTTTATGACGTTATGGTTGTTTACTAAATTATACTCTTTTGATTGCTCTACTCTATCTACTTCTGCATTTAATCTAGCACGTTTGAAATCTTTAATAAACTTTCAAGACTTTCTGCGTTCTCTCAATGGGGAGTCGGGTCGCGCTTCGCACCTCTTGCATAAAGTTGATAAACAAATTGCGAGGTGCAACAATTCTCATATAAAGATCCTTAATTTGTTTGAATTCCCACACGTGTTAACTGCTTAAAAACATCACAATCGAAACTGCAAATGACGGATTAGCCGAACAAAACGCTTCTCAGGGATAGAAAGAGGTGACGAATTAAGCGTTTTGACGAATTAGACGATGGCGAATTAGACGAACAGAAATGTACACAAAAGATAGGAATTCTGCCGGGACCGACGAAAAAGGGACGAATTAAGCGACTTGACAAATTAAACGATGACGAATTAGACAAATTTTACTGTAGTAACTGCCAAAATATACCGGTGGGCAGACCGGTCACGCCGTTTACAACAGCAACTTTTACGATATCATGGGATGTCACGGGAAAGCGTTGTTGCGGGCAAATTTGCGTAGGAGAGACCTTGCATTGAGTCCACTGCAAGCACAGTCATGCGGCAACCACTAAACCTGAAAAACGGGGCTATATGCATTGCGCTATCACTTTTCTTTATAGGACAGGGTAGACGATGTTTTTGGTTCCTTTCGTAATGAAAAAAGTTTTTGCGCTTATTTTCCACAATTATCAAAGAAAAATTCTTAAATGAGTTTGACAGATCAAAGAGACTGCACGATGTGACACGCTAATAGTTCGTGGCTCACGTGAGGCGAGTAGAATTAACAATCTTGTTGTCAGGTAGTACGGCATAAAAAGTATATACGTCTATATTCTATCGATCAGAGTCGGGTTTAACCATCAAACCCTCGTTTTAGAAATGCTGTTTGCTCTCCGCAGAGGTCGCAGTTAGAACCGGTACACGTTCGTCGAACACAAACTGTTCAGCAAAACTTTGAATGTACGATTGATCGAGGCACACGGCGACTGAGCGGCAATCATCTCAAGACAAAAAAAGCGTTTTACTAAGGATTTTATATGCCGATGCACCCAATCAGCCCAATGATGCAAAAATTTGTTTTGCAACTTTAACGCCCGCACCGGCCAACTTTACCGCCCGCTGCAGTGGCGGGCTTTGAACGGACATAACGTCTGAACGGGTTGATCTAGAGCAGGGGTTCCCAATCTTTCTCTTACCATGTACCCCTTAAGCATTCGGACAGATGAGAATGTACCCCTTCAGTATTTCAACAGATAAGCATGTACCCCTTCAGCATTTTGGCAGATGAACATGTACCCCTACAATTTCTTAAGACAACATATTTTGTCATGATCATTCATAGATATATATAACAATAAGCATACTGTGAAATGATTTTTGAAAAATGACACTCACTAATATGTTTATAGATATTTGAAAACAAATAATATGTAATATATTTTTCTCATCTATTGCTAACCTTAAATGTTCCCCTTTGGATAGGCAAATGTACCCCTGGGGGTACATGTACCCCAGGTTGGGAACCCCTGATCTAGAGCATGGCTCCTCAAACTGTGGGTCGAAATGTAAATTTGGTGTGGCAAAGCAAATTGGCTTGACGAATCAGATATAACAATTTTTGCAAACTTTACAAGAAAATTAAAAGCAGGCCTACAGTGAATCTATTTCTACTGCATTTTTAGGGGCAATATCGTGCTTTATGCTGTCAGTTGTTTGCTAGGATGTCTGCCTGAGCTATCAAATGATAATAATAATCAACCAAGAACAACAAGTAATGCGTTGCTACGTCATAATTGTTTTAACCTAATGACCAATATTCACCTTATTGGATTCATTCCGACCCGGAAGGAATGCTTCTGTTTAGAACTCTAGGTCTAGTCTAGGGGCTAGGCTAACTGCGTTGAGAGCACACCGAGTAGTTTTAGACTAAAGTTGAAAACTTCATGCAGTACACAGTTTCAGAAGCACTTTGGACTTTGATTCAGGAAAAATTGCATCCACAAACCAATGAACCGTACACAGTTGATATTCTAGGAGGTCACACACATGCCATGTCCATGAGTTTGCGGAGTTATTAAACTACAAAAGTTTGCAACTGGAATTTTCAAAACAGAGTTTATGTCATTTTTGTATAAGAACAAGAAATGAATGCTCAGTCATTTCTGATCTAGCCATTCATAAACTCTTAGACTTGTGCACAACATATTTGTGTGAAGCGGTATTCTCAAAATTGATAATCATGAAGTCCAAATACTGATCCTTTTTGAAAAATGTTAAGAATGTCCTTCGTCCTGCGTTGTCTTGTATCAATCGACGAATGGATTATCTGTGTAAAAATTATCAAGTGCATCCATCCTATTAATTGTGCTTGACAATTTCTATAAACTGAATTGTATTTTTGTTAATTTTTTTCGCCTTACTGTTGCCATTATGTGGTAGTTTTATCATTGTATAGTTGCTTTCCTGGATTGTGTGTATTTGTATGATTTCGCCGTAGACAAAAATGCCTCTTGAGATTTTTGATGAGACGTTTACATGTATCATTAACATCTAGGCCAGGGGTCACCAACACGGTCCGTGGGCACCAGGTCACCCGCAAGGACCACGTTGGTCGCCGCGGGCCTGTTTTCAAAATAGCATTAAGATGATGAGTATCGCCACATAGATAAACATGATTAATGATAACTTAATTGAAGGTAAATTGAACTAAATTTTTGTTTCAGAAGTGTGTATCAAACTAGTAGCCCTTAGTGTTAATCGGTACCCAAGAAGTAGCTCTCAGTGGCATAAAGGTTGGTGAACCTGATCTAGGCTATCCATCAAGGGGTCGCATAAAAAATTTATAAAATGGGGTCGAAGAACAAAAAAGTTTGAGAAGCCCTGACCTAGAGAGTCATTGAAGGCACCATTGGATCCGGGAGAAAGCACTGCATCTTTCGTGGTAGGTGGCGCGCACCTNTGACATCATTGTGACGTCGTTTCAGGGAAAAATNGTTTTTTGCGTAAGCTAGGAAAACCAGTTGCGTCCATTGAAACAACCACAGTGCTCAAACCAAACTCGTTGGAAAGAAAATTTCTTCCTAAAAAAGTCGGTAAAGACCTTACCTTTGCAATGATCATCACAAAAGTTGAAGCGTTTCTTGGTGGGGGTCCCAGGGTCAGGGAACGAGTTTAAGGGGGGACATGTCCCCCCCAACTTTTGGACAGTGGGGACATAATATCGTTTGTCCCCCCCAACATTTTGTGATAAAAAGTAACGTAGTTGTGCAAATTTCGTGGTTACATTACTGTTGCAAACGTTTCCCCAGCACAAAACCAGGGAATAAATGAGAAAAATGAACATTATCACTGGATTACCTGTAGACACAATATACAGATTTCCTATGTAACCTGAATTGTCATGATTCTTGAAAGTTGTGTTGGTTAATGTGAATTACCGAATCGGTGTGCGTGTGCACATGAACTTCGCTCAATCACGAATTTCTGCGCTGGTCTGTAGCCCGCAATCAGAACACGGTTGCCACCAGGCACGTAGCCAGGGGGAGCCAACGAGGCAATTCCACCCCCACTTCCAAAGTCTTTAGGTTAATAAAATATTTGAAGTATAAGCCGAAGAAATACTTCAGTGCAGATCAACGAAACTCCTCAAGGAACCTATCCTGCTTCAGCTTATAGTCGAATACAAACTTGTATCTGACCTTTGTAATCATAACAGTGACCGCAAGTAAAAACAGTTAGAGTATCGCTTTTCGCAGCTGTTTCTGGCGTACCAGCTTGCTGTATCCCATCTAATGGTTATGTAAGCTTCATTTAATGACCATCGCAAATTCCTCTCTGATAACAGTGGGTGTTACCAATACAACCTATCCTTGTTTCCAGTGTCAGCGCAGCCTTAAATCAATATCGTAGATTTTTGTTTTTGCACAGTTTTAAAACTACATGCGTGAATATGGCGGTGAGATAAACTTTTATATGTCTTGAACTCAAACTTTGGCTAAGAAGCGATTCAGTTTCAAAGTCTTCTTCATTGGGCCATGGTCACTGTTCAGCAAAAATAGCATTCATTCTAGATATTTGTTTGTGATGACATACATTGTGACGATTCAATCACTGCTATGTAAAGCCTTATACGTTTTCATCAATGATTTCCCTTCACCTCGCCGGCGAGTAAAAAATCAGTCTTTTCAAGATATTAGAGTTATACTCCGACCTGCTGTTCACAAGCTCAGTGTTTCAACTTTCATCTGATGTTAATTGCTACGCTATCCTACAGTAAATTGTTTGACATTTAACTGCAACAAGAAGAGTCAGCAGCAAAATCTAACGTAAGTAGCAAGACGCTTTTTATTTTGCAAGTGCTGAGGGAATTGACACTGCCATTACTTACGGATAGCCTACTGAGATAATTTGGACATGGGTGGATATTAAAATTTAGGGGCAACCTCTCAGAAAGGGGCCCAAAACATGGCCATTGCGATAGATAGATCAGGTTTACGTGGATAAAAGAGTTATTTTTGTTTCACATTTCAATTGAACTAAATTCAGGAGCATAGGATACATACGAAAGGAACACAAATTTGTACAGTTTTGCAGCTACACAATTGAAAGCTACTTCGTATGGCACATTTTCCCATAACTTTTGCTTTATGTTGAAAAATATATGACCTGCTTCAGAGCTTCTTGAAATGTGGCTCTAGTGTGGTACATAACTTTTTTAACTAAACAATGGTGCAAAGCTCTCAAGGTGGGCACGGTATCTCTGAAAAAGAGGGGCCCAAGGCGACTGCTTCGTTATCCTTCCCTAATATCCATCCCTGAGCTTGCAATCTTTCTTGTTGGCAAAGCGCGTGTGACTGAAATGAAACTAAATTTGAATTTTTTCCCATTAGGGCTTCAAATTCCGCAGGTAAGTTATTGTATTTTCAAGAAGCCCGTGATTTGTACAAATGAGCTATCTTTACATGCAGCTGATCTTGGTCCATAAGTTTTATAATACTGGGGTTACGATTGTGTTTACAGTTTAATTCTATCTTATATTTCAATGAAGTCAGTTAATTTAGCAAAATCTCATCAAACAATTTAAACGAAGCATGTTTAAAGTAGCTACAAAGGTTTTACGGAATAGGTTGAACATAGCCTAAAGATCTTACGGATTATCAAAAATCCAAACATTTTTCAAACGCGTTGAAAGACTCCAGCGTTTACGGTTATCAACTACATACGTGAATCAATCTCTCAAAAATTAGATGACAGCGGCATCTACTTCTTATACTCGCGAAGGCTTTGCAGAAGGCCTACTTCGGAAGTCAGTGCCTCAGAGCAAAGTCGCTGTTCAGCTTCGTTGAACGTGCTGTGTTGGTGTACATCAGAAACGTGTAAATACAGTACTACAAGCGCAGTCGTAATGGCGGCCGCGATGACTTCTTGCTCAAGTCCAATATTGAGCATTGAGAGGTTTACTAGCGCTTTTGCAAGACAGGTTTATGAGCAAATGGTGGCATTGATCCAAAGTAGAAGCTTGGAACTTCACTATCAAACTTTTAAAACTTGTCAATACAGTGAGAGCAGACTTTTTATTTGTCGCTTAAATCTGAACACAATTGTTCAGCAGAAAACGTTTCATGGATGATGCTTTAAAAAAAGGAGCATTAAAAAATTTAAATGCTGAAACTCGGTTGTTGTTTTCCCCAGCCCTAATAAAATTTCTGGCTACGCGCTTGGGTGCACTGCAGAAAGGTCTTGTGGTTTGTTGTTGATTTGATCATTTGATCTATGTGGTGATTATTAGTAGCAGCACATTTTATTCATCAGAACTGACCAAATTGTAATTATAACTGTGCCTATTTAAGTTCAACTCTCAGAATTAATGTGTTTTCATATTAAATGCAGTGCTAGATATCTGGATATAGCACCATTGTATACTTTTGTACACACTTCTAGTTGCTATACCACCACGATGGGCGTAGTCAGGCCAGGGGGACCATGGCCACCACAATATATCAGTTCCATTATGTGCCCCCCATTTTGCCAATTTTGCGAAAAGGTCGTACTACGGTTGAGTGAACATGGTGACGTTATCGAAACGAAGACAGTAAGGTTTGTCCCCTCCAAAGTTTTTTTGGCACACTCGGTTTCTGCCTAGGTGGCAAAAACCACAGATTTCGGGCGTTTTTTGCGGTCCATTTTTCTGCCAGTCGGTACCCATGAACCCTACCAAAGTTGCAGAAAAGGTGTATCTGCGCGTTTCACAACATCCTACGAAATTTCAAGCAAAAACATTGACAGGAGAATTTTATTCTTGAGAAAAATGAAAAAATCCACTAGGTGGCTGAGCCAATTTTTTGGCCATAACTAGGCATACCATATCTTTGCGTTTGAAAAACGGGACGCTTCGGAACAACGAGCCTTATCAGATAAATGAGGTTCATATCCTTCTTGGAGTATGTAGCTATTTTGGATTTGGATTCCTATAGTCAAGACACCAAGAAAAACTAAAATAATGCATTTTATTAAGAAACAAAACAATGAATTAATCATTTGTAAACTTACGCATTTGCCAAATCATGTTTTTCTGTAGGCAATACTTTTTTCAAGAAGTCTTTGTTCGATTTTAATTTCCCGTTAAAAT
>JGI24159J19872_10007620_pt1 | contig 14176 bp, 6 predicted proteins | sample Ectturendosymbi4_FD_19872 | JGI IMG/M metagenome (IMG submission 19872) | reverse complement strand
TGCAGTCCATGAGGAGGTCGATGGATTGGACATTGGAGGACAACATGGTCGACGGTTTGTTCTTCTGCGCCACACTCACAGGCCGCAGAGGAGGCCATACCACATTTGTACAAGCAGGAGGGGAAACGTCCGACGTCGGTGCGGAGGCGGTTAAGCCGGACCCAAGCAATTATTTACACACCTAGTCAACACCAAATCATATAAATGACGAGGCAGATAAACGCAATACAGTAGAAAGTGTATCACCATAAGTATCAAAGACTTATCCTTTCGACGAGCAATCAATATTCTTAATAGCCATATGATATGTGAACGATAGTAGTACTAATTGTGTTGAAACATATTTGCTAATTGCAATGAAATCGTAAAAAGAAGTTGCTATTCACATCACCATGTGTGGAAGGTGTTGTTCAACGTTTTCAGTTTTAACTTCTTGTGCACGTTATTTTCAGTCATCGTTTTCAGTTTTAACTTCTTGTACACCTTTCAACACAATCATGCTAATACCTACGATATGTTCATATTTAGCACAGATGTGTCCATTTAAGTTAGTCGCATTCGATCAATTAATCAGGACAAGAAGGTAAACATCAGGTTAAGTTCTAGTATATGACACTGCGGCAAATAGGCAAGTCTCGAGTAAGGAGGCAATGCAATAAATAGCATTTAGCTTGCTCTTCCGCATTAGACAATCTTCATTGCAATGCATTGTACAGAAACTACCACCATCTTTTCTTATTTAAACGTTTACAGTTTGTAAACAGACATTAATAAGAAAAACACTCCAGTACAGACAGACAAATGCGCACTGAATACAGCATGCTACGGAAAAAAACTGCAATATGGAACTGATTCAGACATTAGTAGCCTATTGCAGCGTATATCATCAACTACCAAGGAATGTACGGTATATAAATGCAAATTTCCAATGACAATTGACTGATCGCTTCAACAAGAATATTTTATGAAACGCTTTTATTGCGTTTATCAAAAACGTATAGACAACAATCGTAGGAAAACTTAGGTTTATCCCTCTTGGTAAGAAGATTCACAGTCATTTAAGCGTGTTGGCTACACGCGAAAATGAAAGGAAGATTTTTAAAGCACTTTGTTAAAGTTCTAAAATACAGAAATACGCTCAATCTCATCTCAAGACGAACGCACAACATCTGTTGCCTTTTTTAACAAAACAGTTGCTTTCTTGAAAAACATCCGAACAAGATGGAAAACACAAAGTTCTAGAAACAATGATGTGTGCGTAATAGCAATCAAGCAGATAAGCGTTAGACCCAAAACAGCCCAGCGCCAAATGGCCGGCGCCAAACAGTCGTCGCCAAAACGGCGCCAAATAGTCCCATTCCGCTGTTGTAGTAAACATTTACGTTATGATATAAAGTCGGCTTAATGATGACGAAGTAACAAACTGTATATGGTCTGTGAAGTCCGCAGCAAATACTGAGTTTGTTGGCGATTTAACTCGCTTAAGTTAGACGAGATAAACAATGCATCGGTAACAACTTACATTTTTAAGTTGGTGAAGCCTGTGGTGGTGGTGGCTTAAAAAGCACGAAAAGTGTCAGTAGACAGACACTTCATATGCAAAAAGGCCTGGATTATGTATGTAATGCAAATTATTAGACATTGGCCTGTCGGTGTCTTGCTTCTGTTGAACAGTGTCACACCTTTATTTTAAAGCCTCGTTTGAGGGGATTGATGTGTTTTCCTCATATCAGTGGTCCACTCTCCAAGCATGTGAAGCGGTATTAAGCACTTGATTGAAATTCCACTGTTATTAGTGGGTCAGGTTTTAAATGCACACTAGGGTAATATGCTTGTTGGTCAAATCTGAGTCGAACATGCGAATATGAGATTGTTTTTCACGATAGCTAGCAAGAGCTGCCTGACGAGGCATGTCATAGCAAATGCCTTTTTTCATTTTTTTGTTTTAGAGTTGCCTCTTCAGCAATAAATACGCTTTCCATGTGCATGTAACCAGTGTTGGGAACATAGCCTTTTTGCGGCCAAATTGTGAAAATGTGGCCGTTTTCAGAAGTGTTTTGGCCGCAAATGTTTTGTTTGGCTTTGAGTATTTTTGAAAATTTGGCCGAATTTCGGCCTAATTTGTATTTGGTACTACATTCCGGATTTTAAACATTCACAGTGTCTCCGCGTGCGCATGCGCACCATCACAAACACGCTTCCCTTGGTAGTTGAAATTTCCCGAAACGAATCGACCATCATTTTAACCGTAGTGTCGGTATTAAGCCAGTCGTTTAGTTGCCAAAACGAACAGCTCCACTGTAGATGTTGCACACCTTAAAGCGGCTTAGATTGAAATTTTTCATTTTTTCATGCGGTTTACCATCATGGGCGACATACAATCCAACTAATACAGCATCGCATGTCTTTTGCGGACAAAAACAGGCTTTGCGTAATACGTTTGTTTCAACTGTTATAACTTATAACACTAACCAACATATGTAGGTCATATGGCATGATTTGCTTTCCAGGTTCAAAATCGGCAAAGCTTTCGAGCTTGGTATTGGATCCGTAAGATTTTGTGACTTTTGTGTTTACATAGTTGATTTTCATACGCTGTGCTTTGTTTGCTGATCACGCCAGTCACCAGAAGTTGTACACTATACGGTGTGAATGAAATCATATACAGAATGCTTGCGAATTGCTTGGCATGACGTATATGAAGTTGCTAGTAGTCTGAATTGAATTTAGAAATCAAAATCTGATCAGTCAGGCAATTTTAACTTGCTAAATTGTGTTAACGAAAATATTTGTTTGCTTAAATAAATAAACACTACGTTTGGCCTTAGCTTTGGTCGTTTATGAGAGTTCGCCTGGCCAGTGCGCTGATGAACTATCAACCCTGCATGTAACTGCACAAGCTTTGTCTCGGAACGTAATTTTCATTTGCCTATTCACTCGACTCCCACAGCGGGATTTGAGAGTTGTCACTTTTTATAGTGTCAGAGGAACCGTTCTGCTTCTAATCACGTCGGGAATACGTTTCATACATTGCTTCTTCTGATTTCGCTACGGACAGCCAAAACAGTGTTAAACGCTGGCGCGCAGGATGCTGTGGGATGCATCTTATAAATACATTTTGTGGATATAACAGGTTGTTTGGGACAAAGACAGTATTTTAGTATGCAGCTTCTGAAAAATAGGCCCATGTTTTTTAACAGCTTCAAAAGTTTTGTGAATTAATGATATAAAGCGCATTTGGACTGTGGTGATTTCCTGAAAGATCGAGTACCGGTAGTTCAACCAACCAAGCTAGCGACTTTTTTGGGCTACAAAACGTAACCATTTTATGTGATACCCAAGGATTGTTACAGAGAAAATGGGGTATTTGAAACAAGTAAAGACTTTTGGTATCCCCTTTATGACTGTCCCCCAAACGCCAGGTCTGGATCTGCCACTGCCCGCGTCTTTGGTTTCAGATTGTGTTGTATGCGGCTGTCGCAGCGAGGGAGATTTCTCGCTTCCGTATCCCGTTGCGTTTTGGTGTGTTTAGACTTAGAGCGAATATGAACATGGAAACCGTGGCAAACATAGGCGTAGCCAGGGGGGCCCAGAGGGCCATGCTTACCCAAATGTTTAGCATATCTAGTAATTTTGTTGTTTGAGAGGCGGTAACCCAAACGAAATACCGACCGTTACTCGCCTAAAATCAAACAATTTGGCCTCCCCAAATTTGTTTGCCTCCCAAAAAAATTTGGGCTGGCTACGCTACTGGTGACAAAGGAAGGATTCTTCTTCAAACTCTAAGCGAAATGCCTGGAATATGCTAACCTTACAAAATAATAGGAAGGGGCTGCCGGCCTGTGGGCGCCTTTGCATGATAAAATTTTACCCTCTTTGAAAAAAGTTTGGATACCGCTAGCCTTCAACGATTGGAATCACATTGAAGTATTCCCTGACAATGAATAGACCATGTGGCATTAATGAGTGATGTTGTTATGCAACGTTGTAAGGTCTACCAAGACCTTTGCACTTTATGCAGTGGTTAGAACTGATGCAAATACGTGCGCTACGGTAGTTTTTTTGGGGGGTTCTCAAAGAAAATTCAATTAAAACGTATGTAAATTGAAATAAAAGTTTTATGTATGAAAATATCACGCACATTAAATTAGTTCCTTTTCACCGTAATCTGTTCTTGCTAGAAACTCTTCGACTACCTCTTTTTGGCAGAAATGAAGTTGAATGCTGTAGTTTGCGAAAAAAAGTTTAATCACCGAAATGCCATGGGCCTATATTTCAGTCAGATTTTTTCGCTAAGGTTTCAGACTATAGATCTCTTTTGCCTAATACCATTTGACGTTGTGTTTTGGTCTAAAATCAAAACAGACACTTTGACTATATGAAATAAGTCCCTTTGCTTTGTCTGAGTTCTCCAAAAAGTATTAAATTGTGCTATTCTTTATATTAGGCTCCGCGAGGCATGATAAATAAAAAGTAAAACTTGTATCTGCCACCATCATGCAGAAAAGAAATCGCAACTTCACCTTCTCCTCAAGATGGAGCGCCACGTCACTTCATACCTAATCCAATATTTTTTTCCATCAACATCCATTGTGATATTGGCAGGGTTGGGATTTTGGGTCGACGCAAACTCAGCTCCAGCCCGAGTTTCGTTGGGTGAGTCGCGACCTTTATGAAATTGTAATCTTCATAAAAAAACGATTTCAAACATTACTATTTTCTATGCACTCCAAAACTCAGGTATTGCTTCCATTCGTGCATTAGTCAATGTAGCATAGTTTAAAGCGAGAATTTGTCGGCACCGCAAACGTCGCTTCCGCAAGTAGACTGCCACAACAGGCAGACAACAGCTCCAAACAGTAAATTCGATCAATGATATATCATGGGCATGACATCAAACTATCCACAAAAGCTCCTTTCTGATTCAAGGATTTTAAATAAAACAAAGTGAAGCTATTGCCTTGGTGAGAATTGTTCTGCGCTGTATAAGCAAGCGAAAACACGCGTTATTTTTTAATGGATTTCAAGCGTTTCGACCGTTTGGAAGATAGTACGTCGTCAGTACTCACTCGCAACTTATATATGGTGTGTAAAGAGACGCCCGTCATGTTCTCCAGCTTTACCGTTTGTATCAAACACCTACAGTATGTTAAACAGAAACTGAAATGAGGAAAATAAAAAAGAAGTCTAGCGCAAGACCTCTCTGCTAAGCCGAAGTTTTGCTACGATTCTGATACCTATTGTGAGCATCAAAGATTTCCGCAACAGGAACATAGAATTTGTTCATTTATAAACCGTTATGTGGAGTTTATTCGTCGCAACTTTTCAGTCCGATATGAGTTGATACTATAAGGCTTTGTTGACTAGCTGCGAGATGCATAGCCAAAGTTTAATTTTGCAGGATCGACGTCTCTGCTCACGATTTCAATGTACACGACAGCTCAAAAAGGAACTCTCCCGATGGTAAAAATTGTAGTTTTATTTGCTATCTTTACTTAGCGATGTATCCGTGTCAAGTCTAAGGCTGTGCAAGAAGCCTGCGCATTTGCAGCCAAATGCACAAGCAATAAAGAGTCATAAACCCTTTTACAAAAAGTTTTCAATTGTAAATTCCCCACTCACTGGTTTTCCATTTAGATGTTTGTTCTCGTAACAAATTAGTTTATTCTCGATACATGTTGAATTTAAAGAAGTACATGTACTGGTTTAAACAACCCAAGCAAAGGGAGCGAATATGAAAATTGCTTTCCGAGTGTTATCGATGTACGTCAAGTTCATTTTATTGGCGTTAGGGTTGCCGTTGTCATTAACGAAAACACTGTAACTGTCGGCACAATTTCTTTTCAGTTCACTCTTTTTTATATTAAGCAAATATGTGATAAAGCACGGTTTACTTCATTTCATAACAGGCCAAAATTTAGTCTAATATGCAGAAGCAACCAGTCAAAAAAAACTTTAAGGTAGCAGTTACGTTTGTTTTTTTTTCTTAAATAGCGTTTGTACTTTTGTAATGATTATTACTGAAATACAGGTCGAAATGAACCAACTAGGACTCCCTGCACTTCCCTTTTTAGTCACATGATCAAGTATTAATTACAAGGGAATATTTTTCACTCAAAAAAGACGTCTGCAGCGAAGAGCATTATTGCGTAATGTGAATGACAACCAGGGCCGATCCAGCCAGTAAGATTAGGGGGAGCGATTTCAGTAATATTTGTTAGTCTGGTCTAAGTATGGGTTCACCAGTGTAAGAGAGATGAAGTATACTTCACAACACTGCTTTGACAAAACAATGGACGGCACAATGTACTCATGTCGCGAATGCTGCTTTCCGAATTGTACAAAATCATGGTGAAAAAAGTTACATTCGTAGGTTTTAGGGGGGCGATCGTCACAATCGCCCCCTCCTGGATCCGCCCCTGCTGACAACCTATGTTGCAACGCATCAAGTGACCACACATACCGTTTGCTATAGTTGATCAACATTTGCTGCGAACCGCAGATGTTTCACAACTTTGGATAAGTTTTGCGAAAGCAAGCATTTCATTGTGAGCACAGACATCTACACTACTAAATCCAGAAAGTAAGAGAAACATTACAGAAATTTGCGGGTTCCCATGCTTTTCCGTGGCTGCAACGGCCTGGTCCTGAATGCAAACAAGGCCAAGACTTTTTGCAAAATTAAAAACTTACTTGAGTTCTGCGTATACTGGTTTCTGTGACCTGTTGTAAGTAGATAAAATTTATGTTCTTTCCTTACTATAACAAGAAGTTCGCTTTTAACCGTTTGTTGGTGTGTAAACAGTTATTTTTATTTCAGCTGCATAACATTTGCAAAAAATCAGCGGGTTCCACTCAAGCTTTGTTTGCTTTGCAGGTTTCTTATTTAACTGCATTGGATATCTATTACTTTGCTTGTTTCACATTTGTTTTATTTACTGTGCTGGAATACTGCCTATTAAATTCTATGATGACTGCAAAGCGGCAAGCAGTCCAGAGTGTACGTCATTTGAGAAGACGATTGTCCAGCAAGGTAATGCATGAATGTTTCTCATAAAATTGAAAAGAATATACGGTATGCTTGTGTGCATAGCACAGCACCTAAGTTTAACGTCGTGTTCATTGCACTCGTAGCACAACGCTCAGCATTACATTCGCCTTCACAGCCTAACATCTGAGCTTACTCAGCAGCAATTCCACTTCAAAAGAGAAAGAACTTGGAATTGTTTTTAGAAGCCATCTCCCTTCTTTTTCTAATTTGAAATAGAATGCATAAATATAGATATACATATATATACGGTACCGCTCCAAGTAGCCTCTGCTATCTACAGGGGCGTACGCGTAGCGAGGTTAGTTGGCGCCCGGAGCAAGAAAATATTTGGCCCCCGAATGCTCGAACCTAAGGTCTTCCGGAAGCAAACGTACTGTATTGAATAAAGTACTTGCGACATTGACGGGACTTTTCGGCGCCCCCATAGTGATTCGGCCCCCGGGAAATTGTGCCCCCTTTACCCCACTCGATACACCCCTGACTATCTGACCTAACGTGAATGTGCGTTGAAGAAGACCCGCGATGCCACCATAGTTTTTGGTTGGAGTGATCGATGTGAGTGAAACTTGATTTGAAGACATCACCACATTCCGAAACAACTTTCTAATATGGTGCTCTGAACCCGAGGGTGTAGTGGGACGGTAACGGCGTTCTTGCACTTATGTGGGTGTGGGCAGGCCCGAAGCCAGATTTTAAAGTTTGGGGGGAAAATAAATTTTTAGGGGGACAAGATTTTTGTTCTTATTATATGTTTAAAATAATTTTTTTAGGCACAACAAAATTTAGGAAGACACAAAAGAATTTGGGGTGCACTGCCCCCGAATGCCTCTTCGTGGCTACGGGCCTGGGTGTGGGAATGCGTTCCCACGCTTTTTCCATAGTAGCCTGACTTGAAGATTTGTTTTTACTCAGGTTTCCTGTATGCAGCTCCAGACGGCGCATAAATTAATAAAATGACAAACTATCTTTTGCGTAGAACCCTGGAATATATGACTAGTTTTTTCGTGCCTTCCCACACTTCTTTTTTACCACTGCACCCCTGTCTGAACTAGATAAAAAGTTCATGATCTTCGAATATCCAACGTCACTTTACCAGTTAAGCCCACTTTTGCAGTAATTCGAAAAACTTTGCATGCTGCTGCGATTATGTCCAGCAAGCAAACGCTACCAGAATCAAATAAATTCATAGTTTGCAGCTGCAGCCTGTCGCAACACTTTAAAAATTGCTTAAAACCTTTCCTTGAATTGCACCAAACTTTCTTTCCAAAAAAGCATTTGAGGTAAACCAGCGCGCAGCTTTTAAATACTTTGATATTAAAGAACATGAATCTAAGACTAAGTTATTAAATATTTCAAAACACATGAAAACCTATAGAAATTATTTGGCTTAAATTTCCGCTTACATGAACTGAAGACCTCGCAAAACATCTGTTAAATGAGAGTTTACTTCATCAGAAGTTTGAAAAATTCATCCAGTTACATTGCTGCTTTCAATTGCCAAGAACTTTCTTAAAATCAAGAAATTAGGCATAAGAACTGATTCAATGCATAAATGGTAAAACGCAAAACTACGATGAGAACTTGACCCATATGGTCGATCGCCAACCCTTCGTGATTCAAACACGTTTGAACACAATCGTCAATTTGCCAAGCCTTGTGTTTCTGATGTTTTGTATTTTAATCAAGATAAAATTAATTTCTGCTCTTTGATGCTGATGTTTTTCATCTTGCTGCATTCGTGTCACTTCGTGATTTGAGTCATAAAAATGCATGAATAAGCCATTACCATTCAAAACGCAACAGATTTGCAGGATGTATCAACGCCCAAATTAATATGGAGACTTCCATTAAACAGCCAGGTGAAGTCACCTGCAACTCCAGACTTAAATTTTTACTTTTCTATAACCAAACCCCTTTTATGTATAAAAAAACATAAGTTGCTGCCGTAACTTAGATTTTATATCTGCATCAAACCTTCAACTACCAGAACGTCAAAATATTTCATAAGAACTGCATCTTTACAAAGGTCTCTTGACGTTTGTAGACAGCTTTGTTTTTCAATCGATTTCTCGTTGACGTACTCGGACTAAGTGAGAGCATCCACATTATTGAGTTGGAAATTTAGCTTCAAGCATTGCTAGCAGACATGAAATATCAGTATCGAACGTGGTAATCTGTATATGCATGTGATACCACCTCACGATACCACCAGCTCGACTGCAAATACCCGACTGAGAACCGCAGATTTTTACGATTACCGGTGTTATTCATTTATTAGTTATTCTTCGACAACATATTGTGATCTTAACGAAGCAATTTTTCAAGAAACATTGTTACATGTAGAGACTGGTCGTATGGCATGAGCGCTTCTTTCAACTAGTAATGCCACTTGATACCCTGCAACAGTTAGAAGCTGCTTGAAGCGTTTTCCGTCGTAAACCGTTACAACATAGTTTCATGAAAAGTGACTTTGTATCCCGTCGTTCCATCAGATAGGGGAAAACACGCCATTTAACGTTTGACAGCAGACGCAAATAATTTTATCAGATGTTCAGGAAACATACGGTAATGCTTCAGTGTTCTGGAGCTCAGTTGTTTTTAACTTAAAATTTGCTACCATTTCAGATATATCAAAAACAGGAAGAACTACACACCGAGCATACCAGTACGAAAATTCAAAGAGGAGTAAATGGCAATGCTGGTTCGCTTGCAAAGAAATCAGATCAGAAAATGTTGCCACCGGGCCTTTCATATGCAAACGTGTACGCGCAAGAAATAAATGAATTCAAGCACCAGGAAGATGCCTCTAGGCCAGAAAGGTGCGGTAACCACGAATATTACATTATGGTTTATTATCTAGTTTTTCAGCTGAGAAAATCATGTGCTTAGGTGAACCTGCAGCGCACGTTTCAGAAAAAGCGACAAATTCCTTTTGTAGGTAAAGCTTGTATTCGAAATAGTATAAACAATACAAGCCAATTTTATTTTGGTTTACAACAATTAGCTACACGCTGGACCAGAACAAAGCCTTTTCCTGGCAAGCTTCTTTTGCTTTCTGTATCACATCTTTCAAACAAGTTCTTTTATAGAATGTAATATATTTCTTTCAAATTTCTTGCGTTTCGTTGCAAAACAGAAATGATTTGCCGTAGCACTTCGTGAAAAAACAAAGCAAATTCCGCGGTACATGAGTTTATTATCAGCAAATCAAAAAGTGTGCGTCAAGAAAATCAATGCCCTAACGTTGAAAACAAGCTTCTGGAGCAGGGGTCTCAAACCCAAATTGCTCCCAGGTCAAATGAGGACTTAAAGTAACCCGAGGCCGCATTGTGACGCTGACGCAACAACGTCGGAACCTGATCCCTACTATAGAAATATCTTTTACAAGGGCGTACGCAGGGCGGGGATTGGGGTTAACCCCCCCCCCTTGAGCTTGGTATTTTACAAAAACTTTATTTTTAGGTGAGCGTATAAGTATTGAATTTTTACAAAAATAAGGAGAGTGTGTGTATAAGAATATGCATATTATGTCAACAAACTTCGCCAAACCGTTGGTTTGAAAACATGAATATGACGTCAAATTGTGACGTCACAAACAGCGCACACCAAATGCAAATATACCACCATTTGCCACTGAATGAACCCCCCATGAAAATTTTCTGCGTACGCCACTGAGCTTTTACATCTTATTTCCTGCGAAAGGTATCGTGAGTTATAGGAAAATCATCTCTAGCTGTCTATACGTTCGTTTAAAAGGAACTTATTCACTCGCTAGCCGAGCACTTTCAAGCATCTGTGATTAAACTACATAACGTAAATATTAATTATTTGAAATTTCCAACAAGCATCGCGGGCCTCACAAAACGTCCTCGCGGGCCACATGTGACCCGCGCGCCGCGTGTTTGAGATCCCTGTTGTAGAGTGAAACTCAATGCATCAACATAATATCTTCTTGCCGTGTCCTAAACTTTCTTCAAGCTGAAAACCGTGTTATTTACGCAATTTACCCATATAATTTTATGAAAACTTAAGAGTATGGTCGTTCAGTTAGAAATAAAAATAGCATGTGGGTACAGACAAACATGTTGGGCTAAGACTGAATATACAGTTTTTGAAAAACTCGCTTAGAATTTCGAGAAATTTGAAAGTCTCGCAAAATCATGTATAAAACAGTAAGGTAACAATCAACTATTTAAATAGACGTTTCGAAAACCATCTGGTTTCATCATCAGTAGCAAAGATTAAATAAAGCGGCAGGTTACAAAACGCACCAAACACGTTACCGGTTATGATGAACTCTTGGTCTCCGCTAAAGTTTGGCAACGCCTGAAGGTTCTCGAAACAATTGCTCATATGATAAGAGCACTGCCTTGGATAAATGCCGAAACTAGTTCCACACCAAATCCACTCAGAGACAGTGGATTGTTTTGCTTATTCGCTTATTACCCCAATGATCGATTATTTTTCTCCCCCCTCTTTCTCTGTGCTTACGCGCCGCGTGTGTACTCGGTGCTGGGACGTGTCGCTTCAGTCGATCTTTGCTGACGATGAAGACAGTTGTTTCGAAACGTCCAGTATGATATCATTTAAGTCATTAGCTGTTGCTTTACTCTGCCGTATTGCTTAGAATTAGCACAAGACAAAGATGCTTAAAGCGAGATCAATGGCGTAGCGAGGGTGGGACAAGGGGGGACATCGGCCCCCGGGGGCGCCAAAGTGAGGTCAGAATGTTACGTACTAATTACGAAATGTCAAATGTCAGCAAATGCTAATAATTACAATTAACAAACTGTCGAATGTCATTGCCAAATTTCATCAAGAACACCAAGGTTCGCAAAGCAAGCAATTATGAACCTATAATGGCGTTTCAAGGCAGAGTTTCTGTCTCCAGCAATAAGCGCCCACTTGTGGTTTTGACTTTTGACTCACGGCTATGTCACAGTGCTTGGTAGATGATGAAATTGATGCCGATTTTGCGCATTTGACCTAAGGTAACCTCGCGCGATGAAAACGCTGGAAACTCTGCTCGTTTCTGCGACAAGGTAGGGAGCCGGAAGGAAGTTTGTGCTGTACTCGACTGATTCCGCTATAAACCTAAAGTTTTAAACCTTAAACCCAACCCCTAAAACCTAAACCCTAAACATAACCCCTAAACCTAACCGCTAAATCTAAAGCGCAAACGTAAAGCAAAACGGAAAATATGAAGAGAAAAGTGTAGATAATTGTACAACTACTACCAAAACGAAACTCCCACAGCTGAGAGCCGAACCGAAAAGCATTGGCATACGAGCCTTGAAACATGTCTGTTAGGCTACGAGGGCGCTGCCGACTGGATGATAAACTCAGCGTTTTATCCAAGCCGCTTCTTGCCAGGCGAATCGGTAGTTACTGCCTTGACGCAGAAACGAGCAGTGTTTCCAGCGTATTCATCGCGCGAGGTTACCTCAGGTAAAATGCGCAAAATCGGCATCCATTTCATCATCTACCACAATGCTTTCAGAAAGCCAGATTTGCGAACATTCCGACTTCCCTATCATTTTATAGTTGCGTCACAATGGGACGGGAATCCAGCGTTAACAGTGCTTGCAGAGTGCTATATTGCGCATGCTTTTAGAGCAGCGATAAAACTTGCACAATGTTGTTACCAGGGATGTGCAGAGGGGGGATGAAAGAGGCGACGCCCCCCGGACATCCAAGGCAGTGGGTCATCCAAAGAGTAAAATTTTAAAAAGTGCATTTATCAAAGTCTTGTAAATAGACCAGGGGTGCAAAATTTTCTGCGAATTTTAGTAGCGCGCAGCAATTTTTAGTAGCGCTCACTTATAAGCTTTGCCATACCGCATTCATATGCAGGAAGCATAAAAGGTAAAAAAACGCTCGCGCACCCCACGTTTTTGGTCGCGCGGCGCGAGACTCTATCTCCTTAACATGTCGTAAGTACTGCTTCTTTTGGTGGGCCTATCTGATACATACTCGAATGAATAAATGCAATATCTAATTGCTCAATGCATAGCTTGCTGACCATTGGGGGGAAGAAATTTGCTTATAAACAGATGTCTCAAGCACACAGAATAAAATAAATTATTAAAACCCAACACATTAAAAGCAAAAAGTACTCTTTAAATTCTTTTTAATTCAATTTTTCAAAACATGTTGATTTGTCAAAACTAGTTTTTACTTTTTTTCAAATGGCTCTATTTTTCATATTCCTCAATACTAAAATTGAGTGGGGGGCATACAACCAAGCAGTTGCCCCGGGAATCACCAAACCTATCTGCATTCCTCCGGTTGTTACGACTACAGATCTGATGTTTAGGAAAATTTTTAAGCTTGTATGATTTGACAAACTTCATGCTGAAATGGATTTGGTGTGGTTCTGAAGGAAGTTATGATGATTTTTGTTTGCGGGTCATGGGATATTTTNATAAATGCTGAATACTTTTACAAAATTCTAATTACAGCTGTGTAAGAACGTTGAGTACGTAGGTGTACGGGAGTGNNTATTTTTGGGGATGCAAAAATNTTTGCCCAAATTTGATCTTGTCTTTCCCAAATAACTTATCAACAGCAAGCCTTAATGTTAACACTAAAATGTACCATTGTAAACAAATCAAGGTTTCTGCATGCCTAATTAGGCCTACCAATTACCGGGGTCAAAGCCGTACAGCTTCAACTAGAAATCAATATTCTGCATAGCTACATGAGAACAATGGTAGTATTTACTGTGTTGAAAAATGTCAGCTAATTACAATAAAATCCCCCCAGAAATTGCTGATCATGCCACCACGCGTGCAAGGTGTTACTCAAAATGTTCATTTTCAAGTTTTCATATACGTTCTAAACTTATTCTTCCAACACGATCATCCTAATAGCTAAGATCTGTTCTCTCACATAGATGTTTGCATGTGTTGGCCACAATGGCAATCAATCTGGAAAAGGAGTGAAATATAGGTATACGACCTAAAGTATTACATTGCTGCAAATAGGTCAAGTCTCAAGTAAGTAGAGGGAAAGGAGGCAATTGAATACATAGCATATAGCTTAACCTTCCACATTGGGCAATCTTCACTGCAATGTGTTGTACTTAAAATACTACAACTTACTTAAACGTTTACAGCTTCTAAA
>JGI24159J19872_10007616_pt1 | contig 14182 bp, 13 predicted proteins | sample Ectturendosymbi4_FD_19872 | JGI IMG/M metagenome (IMG submission 19872) | reverse complement strand
AAACGCTGTCTTCAAATTCAGCGCTAACACATACTTCGAACGATCTTGAAAGAACAACATCGAGTTTTTGCTGCAGTTTCGTCACTTGCCCTTCTCGGGCAGTCCTGGTTCTTTTCATCGCTTCTAGACGTTCTTTCGCGTCGCTCACATCTTCTCCGTCTTCTTTGATCAATGTTAACTAATTACAAAACATCTGCTGTCACTTGCTCAACGACAATGTCGTAGTTTGAACATCAAATGAAGAATTGACGGAAATGTTTAAATGTTGCGTCCAAACCTCGACCCGTTTCACTGTCTCACTGATCCTGGCAACTCGGAAATACTGTACATCCGCTTCAACACACCAAGTTCGCTATTGATGGAAACAGCCACACCGCAGTTCATGCAGCGCAATAGCTCAGCAAGTATTTCACAAGCTGAAGTTAGTCGATCAAACAAATGTTTAGTCCGGCACGGCAAACAGACAAGTAGGTCGGGCAGACAGATTTTCGACATTTACGGCTCGTATCAAACGCAAATTAAAAGTACCACCTCGGCCCGACTCTCTCACTCACAGCGCCACGCTCAAAAAGGCAACTGCCAAATTACACAGTTGGAATGTCAACCAACTTACATGGAAGTCGGACGCGTGTGGCACGCAGGAACAAAACAAAGGCGTAACGAATCGTTCAACTTTGCAAGTAAAACAAAATAAAACGATATTGCAAATAAGCTAAGGAAGAAGCGTTTGGCTGGCACCGTATGTGATCTAAATAGAAACAAGATGTACAATTTGACGGATATGAGAAACTCCACTGAAGCAAACTTACAGATTAAATGCAGTTATCTGCAACTTTGAAACCAAACAGAAAGTTGCGAAGAAGTTCAAAACAAGATTATCAAATCCAAATCCGGTCAAGCAAAATTTATAAAATCCAAACCCATCACAAAGCTGACACTGCGCTGGATTTGAATCCAAATCCATGTTCATCTCTTCTGTCTAGCCGGGTTGGCAATTGGAGATATAGGGCATTATTTGGTGGAGACCATTCTTGGACAACAAAAAGTGCGACTGATCTAAAAGATTTGAATGAGAAAATTTTGAAGCACGAGAAATCTCGCAAGCATATAAGCATTCAAGTACACCTTTTATTTCTTGGTAAGGTGAACATTGCAGGAGAAATTGATTCAGGATACAAACTTTTATTGGAAAAGCATAACAATCAAGTTAAAAAAAACAGAAATTTTGTCTAAAATCATAAACTGTGTAAACTTTTTGGAAAATTTGAACTTCCTTTGAGAGCATATGATGAAAATACTAGCTCAAAGGAAGTGAGTGTAGATATGCTGCCTTGACGCGGTTTAAATAAAACGCCAAGTTTGTCTTTCCAACAGTAACGTCATAGTAGTCGAGCGGAAACGTCCCAACCCCAAGTTTACTGTGCAAGTCGTATTGGGTTGGACTCTTCACCTTTCTGGGTTTCGCTTTGGTGGTAGTGATTGTACTTTTGATGGGATCGGTTTTTATTGACTTTTGTGTGAGTTCCCAATTCTTTTGCGTTTCTGTTTACACCTTAGGGTTTTGGTTAGGCTTAGTCACTTCAGAAAACTGAAGTGAATGTTTTTTTGTGCATCAATAAGAACAACTGAAAATTACGAATTTGATAAGATTAGGACTGCTGGAGTGACTGGAAACGCCACTAATGATTAAAACAGCCAGGGCGACAATCCTAGATGTTCAGCAGAGATGAAAATTCGCAGCCCTCCCGCCATTTTCACCGCGAACCGCCACTATGACAACAACATACTGTGTATGACGAATGATCTGTGAAGTAAGAATTTCCGGCAAGCCTGCGTGCATTGCAGGTTTGCATAGCCTAAAAACGCTTCCTGTGTACGACATGCTCCCTTCTACGAACGTTCACTTCGAACAAAAAACTCTCTGCAGTTGGTCGGTCTTCGAATATATTCTGGCATGATTTTGATTTTTTAACTGTGAAGTGATCAAAACAGAAAGTTCTGACTAGTTGTAACATTTCTCGAGGCCACTAGGCCTTACGCTGTTTGCATTATGATGTTCATTGGCTTATCTGTTGCAGCAAAAGTACAATTTTACGACTTATAATAAGAACAACAAAGCNCGATGCAAGAAATNTTTCTTAGTTGTCAAGCAAACAATTTNATGTTGTTTGAATAGAAACCTCCTTAAAATAAAGTTCACCAAAATACTAGAAAACAATCAANCTTTAAAAAGAAATTATTACGAGACTTGACTACCAAATAATACTGAAATCGTCACCCCTAACCTTACTGGCTGGATTCGTCCCTGTCTCCAATGGCACTTTGCAAAACACGGATAAAGGTCAAACACATATTAGCATAACCCCTTTGCCGAAATCGTAGCTTTGCTTTAAACGCATTAATTTCACCAAAAGACGAGATTTCCTTTCCTTGTTAGGGTTTCGGAGTCGGCGGTTAAATGTTCGACTTCAACTCCGACTCCTCTAGTTCCCAAAATTTTCCGTCTCCGACTCTTTAACATAACCTGAATGAAGTTTGGCTGTCAACAATTTTGTAGCAACTGCCAATCAATGGAAATCGTGGTGCAGGGCAAGAATTCTCTGTTTCAATAAAAGTTTCAAAAGAAGTGCACAAGTTAGGATTCCTAACTTAGGAGTGCGATTTAATAGATGATTCAGTTGGACTTCTGGAGTCGGAGTCTGATGAAAAAATCCCACCCCTAGTGCTCTTAGGAATCCGACTCCACCCAAAAACCTCCCGACTCCTTGCGACTCCGACTTCGCAGTCCTGGTTGCAATGTCACATTCAGAATTTTTTTTTCTGTTATATCCACCAATAATTTTTTTTCTGTTATATCCACTAAGAAAACAAATTTTAAAAGCCACTAAGCATTAGAAAAGTTATGCTGTTTCCCTTCAGAATCCATATAAAAAGCAATCTCTTCAATGTTTTCCCCTGCTAAGCCAGCAATTTTGTTAAAAGTAGAAGACGGTGTGCTTGTAATTTCTATCCATTTCCTCCATGTGTTGGTTAAATTCTTTTTGATTTTGGTGTAAATACATCTTACATTCATTTATTCACTTACACAAAATTGCTAAAATACAAAACAGTTCAAGGAAAGCTCGCAGGTCGGATTGGAACCCTTCGCGGGCCGGATCTGGCCCGCGGGCCGGACTTTCGGGACCGCTGGTTTACAACGACAGTTGTAAGTTTTCTTCACGGTTTGAAGGGTAAGCACGGAAGTGAAGTCGCCACACAAACCTTTCATGACCGAAAAGTAACGCTATTAACCGGAGAATCATTGATCCCTGGGTGTGACGTAACAATGACATCGGGAGCCCAAGGAAATCGCTATATTTTTTACTGCAATGTACTGTATTAGGGATTGTTGCGACTGTAGTCAATTTGATCGAGACTTGATGGAGCAGTGAGTAAAATGTCGAGTAAAAGCAGTAGCCCGTGGTGCAAAAATTCTCTAACAAAATTCAAAACATGTGTTAGATCAAGGGTTTCAACTCAACTTGCTCCGTGGGTCACATGAGGACTTAAGGTAACCCGCGGGCCGCATTACAACGCTGACGCAACAGCGGTGGTACCTCAATTTACTAGAAACACTTTTTGCACCTTTGTTTCCTGCGAAATGTATAATGAATTATACACAAATCATTTCCAGCCGTCTCGACGTTCGTTTTAATCATTTCTAGCCGTGTAAGGGAAGTTGTTCACTAGCTAGGCGAGCACTTTTAAACACCGGTGAATGAGCTAAATAACAAAATTGTTATTCCTTTCATTCATTTTCATGCTCGCTTTTCCTCTAATGAGGGTCGCGAGGCAGCAGCCCGAGGAGGACTTGGAACACCTCATGGTCAACAGCTATTTCAGATAGTTCTTCTGGCTCCACACCAAGGCGAAGCAAGGTCAGGGGTGTAGTGACTCTACCTAGGCCTTGGATTACCTCTCAACCGATTTTCCGTTGGTTCAGCCAGCTGGACTTGCCTGGCCAGTCTTTCGTGGAGCATTCTGGACACATGGCCGAACCAATATATCTGTGCTTTCTCAATCTGGAGGAAAAGTGGTTCCACATTCAGGGCTCTGCGAATTTCACAGCTGCGCACTCTGTCTCGAAGTGTCACACCATGGATGACTCTTCAAAAAATCTCATCTCTGCCGCTTGCCCCTGAGATAATATTATTTCGGTCATTATCCAAGATTCAGGGTCATAGGTAAGGAACGGAACAAAGACCGATTTAAAATTTGACAGTTGAAACCTCCCGTTTTGTGATCACAGAGCAATAAAGCTCATGCAGAACTGTTAGCTTTGGCAATCCATGCATCAGCCTCCTCGCTCCACCTTCCGTCACTCGTAAATATCACATCTATGCACTTGAATTTCTCGACATGCTGCAGTGCATTCCGCCCGCTTGCAGCATGCACTGCCTTTGGTTTGTACAGAGACATAATACCTCGGTATTTTCAGTGCTGATTTTCATTCTGGTTCGGTCACACGCAGCGGAAAACCGATCGAGTACATGCTAAGGACCCTGTTGAGAAAATTCCATAGTAGTACCAAATCGTCTGCAAAAAGTAAACGGTAGATCCTGCAGCTCACAAATGTGACACCCTTCTCGACTTGGCTGTGGCTGTCCATAAAATTCATGTAACCCATGGGTGACCAAAGTCTTTGACCCGAGGGCCGAATTCGCGACTGCCTGACCACTGGAGGGCCGGATACAGTGCGATTTAGATGACAGTCAGCAGTTAATGCTGTCCACAGTCGGAAACGTGGCACTTGAAAAAATGTGCAAGGACTTTAGCGGGTCGGATTAAACTGGTCGGCGGGTTGGAGGCGGCCCGCGGGGCGTAGTTTAGCCGCCCCTGATGTAGACTGAAGTGAGAAGTGGTGACAGCACACACCCATGTCGGAGTCCAATACCAACGGTGAACGGTCGTGATTTATTTCTCCCGCCACGGACACAAAGTTTTGAGCAGGACTACAGTGGCTTGACGGTCAGTAACATGCGGCCGTCAACGCCGTAACTACTCCCGCAACCAGGGTTGCGGAGTCATAAGGAGTCGGAGGTTTTTGGGTGGAGTCGGATTCCTAACAATACTGGGAGTCGGACTCGGAGTCGGATTTTTTGTCCGACTCCGGATGCCCATTTGGATCATTTTTTACATCACGCTCGTAAACCAGGGCTTCCTGCTAAGATGGTACGATTTATTTTGAAACTTTTGTTGAAACTGATATTTCTTGCTGTGTACAACGATTTTCATTGATTTTAACAGCCAAATTTCATTCCCTTTATGTTAAGGAGGCGGAGTCGGAAATTTTGGAAACTAGGAGTCGGAGTGGGAAAATTTGGAAAGTCGGAGTCGGATATTTTACCTCCGACTCCGCAACCCTGCCTGCAACTCTCCCCAAAGATTTTCATGAGGAACCCAATCGTATGCTTTCTCGAGGTCGACAAAGCATGTGTAAACGTTTTTGGCATACTCCCCAAATTTCTCAAAAATTTACTGGAGAGTGAAATTTTTATTTCGCGGCATCTGCTGTCAAGGCACTTGGCAACATAAATGTTGAATATTTGAAAATTCCCGAAAAGCATCGCGGGCCGCACGAAACGCCCTCGCGGACCACATGCGGCCCGCGTGTTTGAGACCCCTGTGTTAGATAAAGCTGTCTCAAAAACAGCACAAACGAATCTTTTTTACAAGAGCGTAATGCAGTACTGTACCACTGTATGCTCTGTATTGCATGTAAATACATCTGCCAGTGTATTTAAATTCTTGTTTGTGCTTTTCTTATCAGAGTATTCGCGAAAACACGATACAGTAAGCGGCAATCCCAATGAAAGGACACCTTTAAACCTTGCCAGACTCTGACCTTCAAATAAAACGCCATTTTAGAAACAATTGATTGTAGTTCGGCTATAAGGTCATTGCGCCCATAGCATAGCTTTTTCTCCGGTCCCTTGAAGTAAAGTTATAGGGCAATTCTCCTGTATTTCAAAAACACACTTTTTTTCGTATAAAACATTGGCGACCACTACCGCAGAAACGGCATCTGAAAATTTGCTGAAAATTGATATTGCTGAGATACTTCTTGCCATCTATTATGTCTGGGACAGCTGAACCATCGTTAAACATGAGCAGGTAGTGCACGCCAACACGTCTAGCGAGCATGTTTCTTGAAAAGGTTTGCCGAACGACAACGGTTCATGTTATGCTCAGCAGCAGGGGCGCAAAGAGGGAGGGCAAGGGGGGAACAATTCACCGGACGCTGAATCACTGCGGGATTTGAAATTTTTCGCAAAGAAAGGTTGTTTTCTTAGTTTCGAGTGGGAGAAACTGAAATTTCACTTTTGACCTCTCCTAGAAAAATTTTGGAAAAATCCGCTAGTGCCCCCCCCCCTGGAAAAAATCGTTCCGATGTCATATAGGAGGTAATTGAATACAGCATAAGTTTGAAATTGGGTCATCAAAAATAAGCATGGGCCTTTACTTGCGACTGAAAAGGCGTTTTGGGTCACCATAACGAAAGTTTGACGAGCACTGATTTAAGGCTGCGGCTGATGCTGCAGACAAGGGTAAGTTATAGTGTTTTTAGCACGTCAGCGTTATCAGAGTGAAATTTTGCGATGGTCTTGAAATGAAGTTTACATTACCATTAGGTGCGATACAGCAAATTGATGCGTCAGAAACAGCTGCGACAAGCTTTACTCCTTGTTTTGCTCATACACGTTTGTATTTCATTATTATCAACTTCCAAAGGGAGCAAACCTCAGGTAAAGGTCAGCCATGATACGAGTTCACCAGCATGTACACTGTACACAACGGTTGGTTAATCACGGACAGTTAGTAACCTAAACCCTACTGCTTTGATCAGAGTCGAGTAAAAGCTGAAGTAGGGTAGGTTCCTTAAGCAGTTACGTTAAATTGCACTGATGCATTTCTTTGGCTTACACATCAAAAGCTTCCTTAACCTTAAAAATTATGGCGCAACTTTCGGAATTGGGGAGGGGAAAATTGCACCCCCCCCTGGCTACGCGCCTGGTGTCGAATGATGTACTTCCGTTGGGGCGTTGCTACGGATCGTACGATCGGAGAAAAAGGATTAAAATAAGCTTTTTATCAGGTTTTGAGTAGAGGGGGGAATTTTAACTTCCAGCTACTGGACCAGTAATGTTGGCTATTCTGCGTTCGAATGTAATCTCTCCTTTGTCCAAAAGACTTTTGACTGGGGTGAGGGTAAATGGCCTTGGCTGGGGTGGAAGTTCCAGGGACTGGAGAGCAACTACATCCCAAGTAAGCATGTTTAAAATTCTTGATTTTAAGACAAACGCAGGGGTAGTTTGACACAATGAGTTTGCCATAGCCCTTGAGTAAACATTTTTACAAATTTGCTCACCCCAAAGCCAGATTTCCAAGCTATTTAGGCTACGAGTTCTAAGCACAAAAACTGAACAAAATTGAAATACTTAAAAAAATTAATTTTTATTCAACAAGTACTTGGTGCCCCGCAGGTGTCGCCCGGGACTCCCCTTACTACGCCACTGGTAACGGGAATTGTACGCATTTTGTCGTGTGTTTTTCATTGGTTTTATTGCGTCGCGTTCTGCAATGTTTAATTGGTACAGTCTTTTTACGCGAAGAGGAAAAATCGAATTTCGTGCAAATTAAAATCTGCGCGAAACGCAAATTCAAAATCGAATTTGAGCCGATTGAAAACTGCATTGTTTAACCCAGTGGTTCCCAACTGGGGGTAAATTACCCCCTGGAAGTAATACGCGATTCTTCGGGGGGTAACGCAAAACCAAAACCACATTGTTATTCTGTATTATGAGCAATCACTGCCAAATAAATTTTCGACCTGAAAGGCGAAAAATTTTATTGAGGGTAATAAGACATAAATAAAAGACATAATCGATGCCACGATTTGGGTAATTGCTCGAAAAAGTTTGGGAACCACTGGTTTAACCTTTCCACCATACTGTAGTTAGATCGCGTACGTCGCACGATTGATTTTGGAAATTGTGCATCATGTACAACACAACGCCAAGTAGACTTACTACAAGCAGGATTGCAATGTCTAAACGTAAAGTAAACTCGCGCATTTCCTGCAAACACACACGCGCCATTAAGCAGCGTTCGCGCAAAAAACAAGTGCCGGGGGCTTGCCCAAGCTTGCAGATTTGCAGCAATGCAACTTGGGACAATCTACCTTTATATTTGCAAATAATGCATCTTGCTAGAATAACAGAATAAAGAGGGTACAGTTCGCTCGTAGAGCGAAATGTACAAGCTGACGTAATTTGTAGTGGGACTGAACTCAAAGCAGCATGGCCGTTCTAACGAGCATACAAGACCCAAAGTAATTTGCGGTAAAGTGATAGGAAAGTACACGAATAAATCAAATCCCAATTCGCTATCACGAGAAACAAACACCACGCACTTTAAAAGTTTATCATTTTAGACCAGCGAAGTCCAACTACCGTTGACCTATGGGCCATTTTACAAACACGTGNCAACGTGCGGGCCACGTCCAATCAAATGAAGTATAAAACGAGGGATTCACACGGTTTGCAACTAAAAAAACGGAAGATAAGTGAGTGCTTCCTTTAAATTATTATACAATAACAAGCACTTTATTACAAATGTGTATCAGATGTCAGTGGTCGAGGCTTCTCTGACACCATGGTTCCTATACCAATACCAGTGTTAGTGGTAGCAAGTCGGAGACAATCGGTCAGTGTTTCGTCTACCATACGGTGTCTGTTTTGAGGTTTGACTTGTTCTATCGTAGAAACTGGACTCTTACACACGTATGTATTCCAAACATCGAGTGCATTTCTAGTGCGCAATCTTTCGGTCTGGGAAATCTACCTTTGCTGACTAATTTCCAGATCTCTACAGTCTGGTCCAACACCGTTAGTAACTTAGTACTGTATTGTGTATTTTTATTGAAAGGTGTTATGCTCTGGTATGCTTTGGTACACGAAAACTAGAAGTTCTGAATAACCTTGCAACGAAAAAAACAGCCAAAGAAAAAGTAAACGACATTTTGCAGACGTTTTGATAACTCCTGCTACCATTATCAGTGCATTTGCAATTGAATTGCAGTGATCTTTGTGCAAGTTCTTATGGCCAGTTGAGAGAAAAAATGAAACGCGAAAAACTGTTCAAGGTAGTGACGTGAAGCATAGATAGTTGCGTGACTCGACTGGATACCAGAGATGAACGGATTTAGGTTCTTCAAATCCAAATCCAATCCAACAATGTCATTTCAAAATCCAATCCAAATCAGTTAAACTGACAGTTTAAAAATCCAAATCCTGTTTCAATCCGAAATTCTATGAATCGTGTTCTGCTGAAGGAAAAATAGTTCTACTAAAGGCAAGATAACAAAATTTATTGTTCAGTTATTTTGCCTTTGTATTTTCATTTATTCCAATGTTCACTAACAATTGGTTTCCATATTGCGCGATGGCTCTTTGTATTTTTTTCTGTTTATTAGCTGAGTCATATGAAACAATAAATCAATCAATCCAAAGCAGTGTTGTGTCTCATGAGGCAAAAAAGACAATACCAAAGAATACCTGGAAATTAACTCAAGTTGACGAATACTGTATCTTCGGCTCATAGCACTATGAAAGTGGACACTTTGAAGACTAAGGAAAGCAGTATTAGCATCAAATGCAATGAAAAGGTCAGTTATAAAGTATAAGACAGCAAATTGGTCAAACAAATTACCAGGTTCAAACTACAGCACAAGCGAATCATAAGCAACAGGCTGCACATATATAAAACACTAACGATTATGGTCTTGGGCGGCGGAAAGATTTTTTCCAGGGGGTGGGCGTTGGCGATTTTTGCACTGGTAGCCATAAAGATTTTTCCAGGGGGCAAAGGTGATGAAATTATATTTTTCTCGAAGCTAAAAGAAAACGACCTTTGTGCTAAAAACGTAATAGAAAAATGCAAATTTCAAAATCCAGTGAGGACAACCCCCCCTGCCCACCCTTCAGGGTCAATAAAAGAAACGAAACGGAAGTAATGAAAGTCACACAAATTCCTTAACTTTGGTGACATGATACATAAACGAGCAGGCTTGTATTTGCATCGCTGGATATTATGTGATCCAACTACAAATAAGATGCACAATTTCGACGGGTGTGGGAAACTCTACTGATGCAAACTTGCATCTTAAATGCAGTAATCTACAGCTCCGAAATTGCGAAGAAGTTCAAAACAAGATCTCCAAATCCAAAAATTGAATCCAAATCCGGTTAAGCAGAATACATAAAATCCAATCCAAATCCATCAGAAAGCTGAAAAAAGTATATTTTTGTTGCAGCTACTCAAAAACCATCTATTCGTTCTCTAAGCTTTAAAAAGTATTAACTTTTAAAAATCATCAATTTTGTCTGTACTCACTGAACAATAAAACAAAAGTGCCCTCAGATCACTTTAATTTTCAGCCGTCACCAACACACAAATGGTTACTGGGTTGGGCCTGGAAAAAGTGCCTTGAACCGCTTAACTCTTTTACAAATGCCCAGTTATAAGAACAATGGCATTTTAGCTGGATTTACTGTCCACCCCTTCCGTAATGCCCAGTTCTTTGAAGAACTGAGTAGTGCCACATTACATAGCGGCTGCGATCCAGTATTTACGTGCGTGGTCAACCTGCAGGCTTGAATCCCATAGGAGAATCTAAGTCTATAACCTACTGTATACGCGCTGGGCCGCAAGCGGCTGATATCTTCGGGGGAAGGGCAAGATGATTGTAACTAACTGTGGTACCTGAGAACTAAGCATTTTTTTGAAAATTTAGGGGAGGTGAAAGTGCCCTCTACATAAAAACAGTGTAAAATTTTTGTTGAACGTTACAACGCTAGCCCTCTTTGTTCCGTGAGAAGGCACTGCCGTAACTGGTAAAAGAACGGGAAGTGGTTGGTCTCGTGATGTTACCACAGGTCTGGCGGCTGCCTGTAACGCAGGGGTCTCAAACTCAAATTGCTTGGAAGGCCAAATGAGGACTTACATATTAACCCGAGGGCCGCATTATGACGCTGATGCAAGAATGGCTGTACCTGAAACATACTAGAAACAGCTTTTACATCTTATTTCCTGCGAAAGGTATCGCTAGTCACAGCGAAATCATCTCTAACCTTCTCTACGTTCGTTTAAAGGGGAACTTATTACTCGCTAGCTACCCGAGCACTTTTGAATACCGGTGAATAAACGAAATAGCTTAAATAATAATTATATTTGCAACTTCCCAAAAAACTTCGGCGCTGCACAAAATTCCCTTACGGGCAAGTTCGGATCCAGCCAGTAATATTAAGGGGGTTGCAATTTCAGTAATATTTGGTAGTCAAGACTCATAACGGCTAAGCTGCTGTAAGAGGGTTGAAGAATGCTTCACAAACTGCTGTGACAAAACAATGGACAACAAAATGGTCTTATAATCGCGAATGCTGCATTCCGAATTGTAAAAAATCATGGTGAATTAAGTTACTTTCATAGGTTTTAGAGGGGTGATCGCCCCCCAGCTTACGGGCCCCACGGGGTCCGCGTGTTTGAGACCCCTGCTGTCACACCAAGCGTGGTCGGCCTCATGGGGAATTAGGAATTGCTAGTGAGTTGTGGTTCAAAGTTTTTCGCTGTATAGTGTACAGGGTACACCATCACCTGAAAGAAGTCATAGCGTTTCGAAACTTCGCGTAAGAGTTTGTTCCACTGTGTTTTCAGTGACAGAGCTTTTCTCGAAGTTAGTTAGGTGTGTATTTTTGAACCACATCCCTCGATTCGATACAAGGTCATTAGTTATCGACGACGCGCGGAGTTGAAAGTAAGTAGTAAACGCCGGGACCACCACCCGGGTAAATCTACAAATGTTTTCATATAATTTCGTCGCCACTCCAAACTTAATCATAGCGTAATTGCGGCATAAACACCAAACTCTTTGAAAGACAGTTTACTAGATGTCGAAGGGTGCTCGTAGAAAAAAATAGTCTTCAGTTTTTTCTCTCCCGTCATTTTTTTCGGCAACACCAAACGGAGGGTCGGCGGGCCGTGTTTCCAAGTGAAAAACATGAATTTTCGGCGGGCCGGCTCTCTGCACAAGGTGGGCCGGCGCTCTGTATAACAGGGCGGGCTTGCGGACTGCACATTAGGGCGGCCTGACGGGCTCCACATTAGCATGGGCCCGCCCTTTTCTGCATCCCGCGGAAAATCATTGCTTTTCAATTGGAAACACGGCCCTCCAGCCCGCCCGGCCCTTCGTTTAGTGTTATCCATTTTTTTGCATCAACTAGGATAATCTCCTGTGAAATGTTGATTGTTTACGGCACGCCAAACGCCTAGTGCATTAAACGGTAAACACCACAGCAACTTCTCATTCCAGCATGAGACGAAGTCATAGGTCAAGCCTAAGCTAGATTAAGCCTTTTGTTACTCTAACGTTGAAGTATCCTTTGGACAAACAACGATGGACTGCAAACAACTACCCAAACATAGATTACATTAAGACTTAGCTAAGTCGAGTCAGTTATGCGTCTTTAACCCTTTCAGAAAATAATACTGTATAGCCCACGCATTGACGAATAAACGAAGTGATATTTTTTGCTGTGGATTCAACCAGGTCCGGATTAAGGGGAGCGGCAACGGGGGCAATTGCCCAAGGCCCCCCGCTACAAGGGGGCACGCCGTGATGAAATTTATTTGTTTCAAATAAACTACTCGTTTAAAAAAAATTGATTCAGAAGCGATACAAGACTATAACTCTAATTCCTATGTTGCGTAAGTATCAGGGGCCGCCAACTGACGGACTGCCAGTTTTAGTAATCGCTACTGAATAGCCTATAAGTATTTTCGGTTTTGTTCAATGCAAATATATTTGATGTTTGTTTTCGCTGGTAACTTTTTCCTAATAATAGGTATGACTCTCTACTCGTATATCACGCCTATTGCACGAATGTCACGAATATGTTACTATTTGCGTGCTAAAGCTAGTGGTTGCTGCCTGCTGCTTAGTATCAATCAGTGTTGCCACTGGGGTCTCGTTAACATTAGATAGCTGCTTTTTTCAACATCAGATAGCATCAATTATGTACGCTACAGTTTCATATAAGCTGTATGCTTCTATTAACAAATCTAACAAAGCGGGACGAACCTCGTTGAATCCGAAACGGAGCGAAATATCGCCATTAAACAGAGAAGTCATTTATAATCTGCGTAAAATTTTAAGTCTCAACGTAGCGAAGAGAGCTTTTTTTAGTTTGAAACGATAACCAAACACACATTAGGGTAAGAAATTGATGAAAGGAACTTAAAAATCACGATTCTAACTTATTTTCGTCCTAAAATGAGAGGAAATGTTGAAAACAAAAACACCAACCAGTCAATATCAGATTTGTCGACAAAACATCAGACATCAGAAATTTATCTGAGAACACCACATTTGATGCATGTTAATAATATATCAGAAGTGGCAATATTGGTATCAATGATCCGGAGCTTCTGGTGCAATCCAGAACCGTCACCAGAAAGTTTTCAGTAGGGGGCTTTGTGTTTGCTCGGAAGGGCTTGACATTCTAAAAATTGACCAGAACTCCACTGATGTATTGTGTTTCACGTTTAAATATGGGGGGCTAACCCCACCAAAGCTCCCCGGTGGCGACTAAACTGGTGCCTACATCTTTAGTTCGTTATGAAGTGTAACATATGGTGGAAACGCTCTTATCCTCGCATGTTTACTATCGTTGTGTTACCTAATAAACATATGAAGTTGTTCAAGCCATTTACACCACATGTTATTGCGTGGTCCGCCAGAGAAGGTTTTAGTCAGTCGATTCGTAGAACGAAAGAGCAGAAAACGAGATTGCAATGTTTAGCTTGAGCGTTGCCGAAATCTGCAATGCCATCAGGAGCTATGAAAAACTCAAATGTTCTAAGAAAAAAAAGCGCAAGGATCTGGCAGTGTTAGCTAAAACACCGCGACTGAATCGCTTTTTCAAGCAAAACTTTCAAGCAGTAGCGTTAACCAGAGCACCTGAAAATGAAGGTGAAAGTCAAGACATTAGCTTGGAAACAACTTTTACACTCAGCCTGGCTGGCCATATTGACATGTTCTTTTTCCGGTGTTTTTGTTTGTAATCTCTGGTTTCTGCTTATTGTT
>JGI24159J19872_10007615_pt1 | contig 14182 bp, 4 predicted proteins | sample Ectturendosymbi4_FD_19872 | JGI IMG/M metagenome (IMG submission 19872) | reverse complement strand
GCCTAGGGCCCAACCGCTAGGCCAAAGTGTTTCGCTGAAGTTTTCATTGGAAACTAGGCTTGAGTCTGAGTCTTTTGAGCCTTTGATCAACTTTCTAATGTTTCTGGTTCAAAAGTTATGATCTAAAATAAACAAATTAATTAATTATTGTCAAATCTTTTTACTCACTTACATCATAACTTTTGAACCTGAAACCTCAGCAGGTCATCCAAAGTATCAAAAGACTCGGATTGTAGCTTAGTTTCCAGTAAAAACTTCAGCGAAATACTACCGCCTAACGGTTGGCGCCCAGGGGCAGGCCAAGGTGGCCTAAAAGTCCTCCACTTATGACGTCACTCACAAAAAACTCGCACCCCCCAAGCAAAAAAATTTTTTCAAGTGCAGACTAGAAGACTTGCCGCGTCTTTTGAGACTTTGACCGGGTCTGTAGAGCATACCGGACCAGAGAACTTCCCACGCAAAGCCGCGTGCGTTTAGGCGTTTTTTTTTCCAAAAATCCTCGAAACCAGCCGGACGCCAAAAAGTTAATGTCTAGGTGTATTTATCATGGTAGTATTAACCCTTTATACTCATTTCTTTGGGAACTTTTCCATTGCAAAAGCTATAATATATACCTTGGCAAACATGCTATTTCGTCTTTAGATCTTTAAAATATTAGCGATGACAACAGTGTTCCTAATAATATTCCAGTTTGAATTTGAAAATGTGCCTGTTGAAAAGCTGTGCCCTTTGCGTGGAGCCTGCTGTAATTTGCAGTAGTGTCTGTCTTTAATGTTCACTTTCTAATCATGTCAGCAATGGCTCGGTAATTTCTAGCCATTGCACTTATTTTTCAAATTTTTGCTGTCAAGTAGTATTTCAACAGACAGTTTTTTTCATAACAATAGTTAAACTGACAGATTTAACATATGTATTTTGCAGTTGAAAATATTTTTATTATTATTATTAAGGTGTTAGCCACTAGTAAGGCCAAGTAATTTTGTGGGAAAGCATGGATAAACTTACCATTCTGTTATCACTTTAATTATGTCAGTGCTTTACTGATTTTTCACCAAATCAAACATGCAGTTTATAATAATTTTTATAGTTCAAACTAGCAAACTGTAGTTTTGCATTTATCTCAACAAATTGTAAACCAAAAACTGTTTTGATATTCATTTGTTTGTGATNTGACAAATTTTTGCGGCAACAACTCGTACCTTTGTTAAGAAATTAAATTCATTAAGAGTTATTGCTGCCAGCTTGACCAACATTTCTTATATACGTATATATGTTTTGCAAGGAGCATTGCCACATTTTTTGTCTTGAATCAACTTTATCTCTATGGGTGTTTAATGTTTGCATAAGAGAATAAAGTAATTTGAGTGAAATTTCATGTTTTAGTCATTAATCATTGCTTAATTTTTTCAGATCATTTAAAACCAATGGCTTGTATCAATTCAAAATGATAAAAGGTTCCATTTACTAGAATTATAATTTTGCATTTGCAAAAAAACTCAATGAATAAATGAGTTATTTTTGTGCATTGTAATATATACTGTTTTTTGCAATTTAATATTTCATCAGTGCTTTGAAATTGATTGGTTAGTATTTTTAAAACCCCGTGTGTCAAAAACATGCTCATTCTTCAGGTTTGGCATTTGGTGATAAATAACATGTTCAATTAAATTTTTACTGGTGGGATGTTATCGTTCATTTACTAAACTTTTGTGATCTTTAGCAGTTATTAACACTGGCTATATATTAAATTCTTTGAGAAACTGCTTATTCCCTAAGGAATAGGTTATGGCCATTAATTTTCTTCAGTTAAAAGGTGTTGCTAACAATGCACTACAGCATCTGCCATGAACATTTAAAAAATTCGTATTAGTAATATCTTTAAGGATGTACCAGTATTCTGTTTCCACTAGAAAAGGTATAAAAGAGTTATTTCTTTCTGACTTCAGTTTTAGCCAAAAATAAGGCAATTTTGACATGCATTAAAAGTTCTTACATTTACCTTTTTTCAGTTTTCTCTTGTTGTTAGATGGTAATTTTTGATAATGTGTCAGATTGACTTACAAGTTAATTTTTAACACATTGACAAAATGCTTTCAGTTCCACATCTTATACTTGAAGATTAAATTCTGCATGCTAAAATCCATTGCTGCTTTTCAGTGCATGTCAAATAAAAATGCAGATATTAAATGATGTATTGAAGTAATTGTGTTTCCAGCAATATGCCTGGCTGGATTTTTTCTTCTTTTCTTGCAAAAGATCTTCATGTTGGTACATCCTTCAGTACTTTACCACAAAGATACTAATAGTAGAAAGTATTCAATTCAGAGGTGCAGAGTCTGCTAAATCTAGTGAAATTACTTTGAAATAAAACTTTCATTGGTTACTGCTTTGTAACTTTAACAGGATCGTCATAATCTCTGAGATCCCATATATCCTAACTATTTCGTTCACAAGCAGATAAATTAGATCTTCTGGTGATTTTTTATTATTAGCTGACGTTTTTCGTTTACAACCTGCTCAGATTTTTCTCCAAGTTTTTCTGTTGACCTTTTCTGCATGGTGGGCTGTCCCATATAATTTGGTAAGATTTCTTCGCATTATCTTTGCTGTATCTTCATTGTCAGCCATCATTTCAGTCATTGTAGTTTTACATTATTCCTTGTCATTGCAGTTCATTAGTTGCTTTTTGATGTGTTTTGATTAAGGCAGAAATGGTGTATCAGAACAGCTGGTTTATCAGAACAGCTGATTTGATAATGTACTGTACACTGTGGGCTTGCACGCTGTAAACACTTGGCGCATGCAATTGTGCAAGTGATTTGTATGTGAACATGGCAATGTTTGAGTGTGTGTATAAAACACCAGTGAACATAAATTGTATGCTCAGCCTGCCAGAAAACTTATGTGCTGCAGAATTGCTTTAATCGTGCTTTTTAATGTAATTGTTCTCTTGCACTTGCCATGTAGCACAGTGTGCCACATTGATTTTGTGTATTGTTCTGCTCTGCACCAAAAGCATAATATAGCATTTTGCTATTCCACAGTTTTTTTGTAATTTTGTGCTAAGGCATGTACCCATACAAACATTCACTGTTTTCGACAAGAATGAGGCATTTGTATCGGGTTCTGGGAACAATCATTTTTGGGCTCCTAGCTAAGTTTAATTGTTTCTTTCTTGAGTGGGTATATCGTACCATAGGTATTTCTAACTGATCACAGTGGGCATGTGCAATTCTGTCTCGTTTCGTTGAGCAGTGCCAGTGTAACAGTGAGATAGTGTTATTTAATGCTGGCTAGCAATGCTCTTAAGTTAAGCAGCGATTTCTTTGTGACACTTGTCTTATTTTTAGTTCATAATTGTTGACTTCCGTCTTTTGGTTGTTGAGTTTCAGTGTTTATTATTCTTGTGTATTACAGTTGTTTCATGAGGCCCTGAAAGTTTGTTTATTTTGTTTCTGGATACTGGAATTACTAATTGTACAGGATATGCTTATATTCCTTGCGTTTTATTGTTTTAAGTGATGTAACTAGATTCAAGAGGTAACTATTTACAGTGTATATTGATCATTTTGTTTTATCTGAAGTCATATTGCAAGCTGAAGAAATGGGAGCTGTACTTGGTGTTTGTTCAATAAGTCAGGTATGGCAATTTTTAATAGGCTTTTCAGAAAATTTGTTGAAATTTATACATAAATTTCTACTGTTTGTAATTAGAGCTCAACCGACAAGTTTTTTTTGGCCGATGCCTATGTTTTTATTTTTTTTATTGGCAATAATCGATATTTTTGCGTTATTCAAAGAGTGTCCATTTTGCTTCATGAGGCTAAATAAACATTCCTGGAGCTATTTCGCCTTCAGCCAAAATGATTGGTTGAATTGGTCACATGACAAGTTTAGAATGCATGATTTGCTCAGTTGATTGTGATGTCTGTAACATGTATTGTTTTAGTAACACCCCTGGAAAATATATGTATTGTAATACTGCCTCAGCAGTATCATAGAGTAGTGACTATCACACGTAATGCTACATTACAATGCATAAATCAACTATCAGGATGTTTTCATGTAATGTTAAAGCACATTTTCATATGTCATTCAGTCGCTACTGCCTTCAATATACTTATTCCAAATCAGGCGTGCAAGCAAATCCACAAACAGGCAAACCTGTGTTGCATATAAGTACCTCCCTTGTGTTGGTCTATGTGTCTATACTCAGATGCATGCACATCTCACGAGTAGGTAAACAACAATGCGCAATGCGTTACTAACAGAACCCACTGCAATGAAGAACTGCACAACACTGATTTCTGTGCAAGCCTAGATCACTGCTCACTGTGACGTAGGCATGTTTTCTGACGTAGGCATGTTTTCTGATGCACACTGAAGGCATTGTCTTGCTAGGTGGCCTTGCAAAGGCCAAGTAAAACAGTCAACCACAGCACATAACTTGATTTGTTCGTAGGCAGTCATCTGTTACTGCACAAAAATCTAGGAGTGAATGTTATGACATAGAGCAGTTTATTGGGACGATTTCACAGTGGTCAGGTAACCTTGGACTATTGATGAAGTCAGAGGTCTGCGCACCATCAACACCTTGGCTGACGACTGCACTAGAGAGCTGTTCAAACCCTTAAAAGATTTGGCAAATCTTTGTGTCTGCAATGGAAAAAAATTTTTGGTTTAGGATTTCGTTTTTTTTGTGAGTGAAGCGATAAGTGGAGTTGTTTTAAGCCTTTTTGACCCACTCCATCTGGCCACAGGCCCAAACCAGTTGATGGTAGCATTTTGCTTAAGTTTTTGTTGGAAATTAGGTTAAAATCTGAGTCTTTTGATACTTCGGATGACTTTCTAGGATTTTGGGTTCAAAAGTGTTAACTTAACAACAACAAAATTACTAGTTAGTCCAAAAAATAAATAATTAATTATTTTGTTTATTTTATGCCATAACTTTTCAACCAGAAACGCTAGAAAGTCGATCAAGGTCTCAAAAGACTTAGATTCTCGGATTTCCATTTAAAACGAAAGACTCGGATTTCCATTGAAAACTTGAGCAAAATATTTACATCTAGAGGTTGCGCCTAGGTCAGGTACCAGAAGTGAAAAATGGCCAAAAACCTACCTTACTTGCAATGTCACTCACAAAAAACCCAAAATTAAAAAAAATTTTTCATTGCAGACTCAAAGACTTGTCGAGTCTTTTGAGGGTTGAACAGCTCTCTAGCGCAATCTGCTAAGGAGCTATACGGTTGGTAAGACAACCAAAATATCCCTGGTTTTTCTCTGATTTCCAAGTATGATATATTTGTAGATCGGCAGCCAAAGTGTTAACAGAAAATCTGCATTAATCAGTCAGAGATGAAGTGGCAACTTGGGTTTCTGAACATTCCACGTAAAACAATAATGTATTAACGTAGCACTGGGAGCGGCTTTGTGGGAAATATTGTCAATATATATTGGCAAAATTTTTGCCAATATGATAATTGATGCAAAAAAGCTATAATCAAGACTTCAACGTGCCTCCACCAGGAAGGACACATGGAGATTTCAGTACTTCATGGCAGTGTCATCAACTAGACTTGCTATGAAGCGCATCAGCCAAGATGATGAATTCTCTCCTAAACGAAATTTGCAGATGCCCCCAGTTTTGAAGAATTTTCTGCTATATCCGAAAGTCAATGATTTTTGGCTTTTATGATGAAATTATGTATTTTATAGGCATGATAAAAAAAGTGGACACCTGCAACAGTCTGGACTTCATGCACTCTGGTGGCCCTTTTTGCTTTCTACATAGGCCAAAAATAAGATGTATGCCGGGTACCTTTTCAACATGCCCTCTGTAAAATTGATGTACCTTCACTTGCAACTGATCGTGGACGGGGCCTACGAGAGGTACATTGTACCTGGGCCTAGTAGGGACAGGGATCTGGGAAAGTTAATTTATGCATAATCACTTTTTCTATAATCAAGCCTAAAATTATTAGTGTAAGCAGCTGACAGTATAACAATTGATCTATGTAAATCTTAGCATGGCAGCTAATTTTGATCCCTATACAAACCAGTTACACATGTTTCAACGAGGGTCCAAAAAATAAGGGGGCCTGGTGTCAATCTTCATACTCCCAAAAGCCCTGCTCGTGGACAATATTATGTCAGATGCGTCTAAGAATAAAAGAGTTGTGGCTTGGGAAAATCTTAACTTGATTGTTTGTTGTTTGTCAATGATTAATTATCTTCCACTGCATGAAAACATGTTTGAAGTGCTATGTATAGTCACGAAAGCACCAAAGTATCCCAAGTGCAAATGTAAGCTTATTTGTAGTGTTTAAAAAAATGCATTTCCAGTCTAAAAGCAAAGATAAGTGAGTACAAAATCAACAAAGAACAGCCATTTCAACTAATAATTTTGATAAGATTCATATAGTTGAATTAGTATGCATTTTTCCTACAAACACTCAATAACCCAGCAATTTGATTCTTGCATTGAATTGTCCTTGAATAGACCTTTCAGATAATGTGTCACACATCATCCCACCTACAGAGCTCCTCAGATATTGGCTGTTAAAAATTATGTCATGCATGAGTGATCATAGGAGGTGCTGCTAATCAACCGTGGTTCAAAGGTCAACCAACGTAACCTCAGGTGTCAGCATCTGGGAATTAGCTCAAATATGTTATGCTCAACAATATGCAAAACATTGACTATGTAAAACCATGTAAAGGTAGACTTACAGGACTGCGAAGTTGATCATAAGAACTTCATCATGCTGTTGGGCAAACTTCAAATGCTTGTAACTTTGGCTATGGTTGTCCGATTTTCAAAAATTTAGTTCTTTTTGATCAAAAGAATGTCAAATTTCATCAAAATCTGAGAGGGGGTGGGTTGCATTTCATCATTTTTTTGGATATATAATTGTTTTGAGCATGCATGCTTTTTGAGTTAATGTTTAAACTTGGTCATTTAGTTTCGTTTTTAGCTGCAAGACAATAAATCAGAAAAAGTTGTTCACACACTGAGATCTGTATTTTAGTGTTTATTCCAATCCATTTTTTTATCAATCAAATACCGAAGCATATTGAAACCTTTGAAATGTCAAAAGGGTGATCAAATCTTTATCACTCAAATTAATGCTACTTTGTGTTGGTAGAACTAGATATGAAAGCTAACTGTTAGGCCTGATGGCTTCTGCAGATTTTCTGTGGTCCCATCTCATTGATGTTACTAATTGTTCTGTTTTAGAGATAAAAGTGTCATATTTTGTATTTTTACTTAATTTCAGTTGGCCTGCTGTTGTGGAAGTGCTGCATGTAGCCTTTGTTGTCAGTCCTGTCCATCTTGCAAGAACTCTACATCATCACGGATAGTGTATGCTCTTTTCCTTTTCCTGGGTACTGTTGTTGCATCAATAATGTTGGCTCCTGGACTGGAAACAGAGCTGAAAAAGGTTGCACATAATCATACAGTTTTTCATTAGTAACATTATGTTTACAATTAGCTAATACAGTGATTCTCAATGTTTTTGTTCATTCCGTTATAATAAGCCTCAAACCTTCATTTCCTCCCAGTGATAAATCATGAAAAAAGGTAAGCACTGAGATCAATATTACAGACTGCAAGATCAAAATAACAATTTTACTAAACAAATCAACCGAACAAGACTTTTGTAGAACCAGGTGTTTTGGTATATTGCTGAACAGCAGATATGTAGGTAGGGGTACTGTGTATGTACCATTAAGGATAAAATGTTGTGTACTGTAAAAAGTTTATATATAGTTGGACGCATTTTTCTTTAACAAGGTATCAGCAAACAGTAAACAAAATCCTTCATCTGTTCCCCTCACAAGCAACGTCATTCTAGCAAAAGGATAGCTAACTTTTTAGATTTATTTAATTTTTTCAAACTAGTCAGCTTGTCATTACAAGGTTAGGAAAAGCTATAAATGTGACCAAGTGTAGAATCCATTGTAGTTACTACCAGGGCTGTGGAGTTGAAGTTGAGGAGTCGGAAGGATTTTCAACCTGAGGAGTTGGAGAAAATTTTACTAACTCTGACTTTGGGCTGACTTTCTGCTAACCAATTGTAACTGTTTGTGCCGCAAGTCTGCTTTGCATCTGTTAATTTTTCACACTAGACTTAACATTTCCACAAAACATGATAACACTTCCACAAAACAAGATCATGACTATTCAGAACAGCTGCAGCACGTTGAGTTTCATTCCTACACTTGATTTAATGTTTTTGCACAAGGACTTTGCCATGCAAACACATGCTAATGTTGATTAACTTGTCCATACTCTGCTCTCCATGGTAAGATTTGATTAGAACAGGTAAGCAGTAGAGATCGACCGATATGTTTTTTTTAGGCCAACGCCGATATATCTGCCGTTCATGGGCTGATACCAATAATTGATATTTCTGAAATTTGTAAATCTTGTTTTCTGGTTCATTATGAAAAATATGATGTATTCTGTGCCTTACCTTTTTTTCAAAAACTTTAAAAATCAGGGTTTATGAGCTAAAATTTTTCAAATTGCAACAATTTCAATATTTGATTAACTGGTTAGTGTAGTATACATTGTTTGCAATGAATAAACACAGGGCAATGAATAAAAAATGTCAAAATAACAAAACAATAAGAACAGAACACTGAATGAAAGAGAACTGCTTACTTAAAGCAAAAACGTGCTTAAAGCAAAAACAGTGCTTGAAAGTTGAAAGATGGGGAACAATGAAAGGAAGAAAGAAGTACAAAATAGAGCATCAAGTTAGGGAGGTTAAAATTCGTACAACACTGTATTCAATTAACCATTGCCAAAATGAAACTTTCTCCAAAAAAATAACTTTTTTGGTCTATGCTAGTATGTTTGTTAACAGTTACTGTACTACTACATAAATCTTGTGCAATTTTGTTTTTACATACATTTCACAAATCAACCTTGCAGACTCTTATGCAACTCAGTGGGCTTTCAATTTGAAAAGTCAATCCAAGTCTTAAAGAATCAAGTTTGGAATTTTGATGTAATGTAACATTACATAACTGCATGTCCTTTAAAAAAGCTAAATAGTTGCGCTAGTTACTGTAACTGAAATACTGGCATTGGTATGAAATGAAACACCTCAACTGATTTGTCAATGCTCAGTAGTTCCATATCAACAGTTTAAGATTGTCATGCAGGAAGCAAATTTTATCTGCATTTTCACCAAGTAGCCTGAAGTGAGTTAGCTGTTCATAGCCTAAACAAAATCAGAACTAGGCTATAACCGATTGCCGCCTGTCTGCTAGAAGTAAATTCCATAAGAACAAGTTGCCATGACAATAGCTAAGGTGCACATGTGTGCATAATGCATTCGATGATTGTGCAATAATGCCACAGTAGCTTTATCCAACTATAAATATGGCACTTTTAAGTTGCGTTGTTGCAAACACTGCTTTTGCTGGTCGTGTTTAACAAATGGACAACAGCAATTGTGATGCAACAATGATACTGACTACCGCGTTGCTATGGGACCAAACGACAAATCACCACTTCAACATATTTGTGAAATTTTGGAGTAGTGCTTCCGTAACTTGTGTGCCACATCCACAATCCAGCACGTTGCAACAGCTTGGATTGTGAGATCACAATTATCATAATCATGCCTTGTGGAAAATGTCGATTAAAAATCGATAATTGAATTGGTTGAGGCATTAACCAAATTAATCTTTTTGATGTGACAAACAAAGGGTGAAGTCAAACATGTAACAATGTAATGTGATGAAGTTGAAACAGTGCATTGTTCGCAGTGGAACACACGGCATAATTCTGCAGTTTAAACTATTAGACACAGCATAATTCCCCATTTGACGACTGTTAGTTTTCCGTTAAACACATGCATAATAACTGAAGTGTGCTGTGCACAGTGCTATGGAAAAGTAAGAGTTGTCAAATGAAATTGAAATTCGAGGTTGGTGTACTGCACAGGTGCACCATTTTTTGTTCTGTAAAGAATTTAACACATCTGGTGCAAAGGTGCTAAACATAGTTGCATGCGTTGGGTTGTTATCCAATGCCATAAAACAAACTTTAAAAGTGCTACTTTAGAGACAAAGCGTCGCACCTGTGGGGACAAAACACAACCAGACAGTGCTGCACACAATGTGCTGAAATCTAGAAGTTGAACATGCGGTGTTGATGTTGGCACGTCAGTGAAGGAAGTCGTTTCGGCAACATTTGCTTAATCAGATCAATGGCACCACAGATTTTCACACCATCTGAGCAGTGCGCTATACACTCCTTTAAAGTTAATTGTGCGATTAAGTGTTTAAGGTTTGCAAATGTAAGGTACATTTTTATGTGAATAACCGGTATGCAATTAACCACACTATTTTCTTCACATGTGAATGGCTTTGGTTTGGGATTCCAGAATCCTATGTCATAAAGCAGCATATGTGTTTAACCAGTATGCAATTAGCCGAAGTCATCTGTAATTTCTTTTCTGTGTAAACAATTAAGACTTACCTCTGCTTGATCACATTTTGCAAAAGTGAGAGATGAATGAGCTTTAACATCATTTCGAAACAAGTTCCTGTATTCTTGGAAAGTACAAGTAGGGTTTATGAACTCATCTGAAAAGAACTATCACTTTCAGTAGCTAATACAGCTAAAGGTCGGATATTTAAAATTGCCTGGAGTCGGATGTTGGGACTTCTCACTCCATAGCCTTGGTTACTACAAACCAGCCATTAGCACACAAGCTAGATACAAAAATCAATAGCATTGCTAGAAATATCAGGTCTTGTAGAAGCAGAAAAATAAAACCTTGAAAAGTCAGCCTTTCAAAATTGCAAATTTATTGCTCTTTGTACCTAACCATAGTTCGTGTGTGTTTGTTTCTATGCTTGTTTTCATAATCATAATCATCTTGCTGGTAAGTTTTCTCTTACGGCGCTTTACAGGACTGAAGATACATTTAAAAATGTGAAACGAGTTTTCCTGTGAAATAATTGTGATTGATTTACTTCTGCATTTTTGTGGCTTACAACTGTGGAAAAATACATGTGCAAGTTCTAATCATCGCAAAAGTACAAAAGCAGAAACAAGCAGGCAGATTCACCGGAAGCTTGCCATGAGGCTAGAGCTGGTTTTCTTGAAATAACCTATTTCTTTTTCCTTCTCAATCCTTCCCTTGGGTAAATTTCTTTCCCTGACTTAAAATTCCTCTCTTAGTGAGCCAAGTACTGAGAACTAGTGAGCTAATGCTTTACTTTATTTCTTTATTTGTTGTCTATGAAATCAACATGTTATTTCTCTAATGCTACACTTAACACTTTCACAACTCACATTTTTGGTGGAAGCAAACACAGTATTGCTATTACAGTATAATGATTTTTATCCTGCCAAGGGTAAGCAATTCTTGTCAGTCTTACCATTTAACATTTTGTCATATCCTTTGCTTTTTTGTTACAAATGAATCCAGAAATACATAGTTGAATATATATATGTAAAACTTTTCCTCTTGGAATTAGCTTGGACATTACACATTTTAATAATCTGTGCTTAATTTTAGTCAGCTATAACTTTTTCAAATGTCATATTTTACAAAAAGGAATAAATAGGTGCATTTTCACCAGATTATTACTAGTTTACACCAATAAAACGCGTTTCATCAAATTATCTTTCTGTTAATCATAATGGAAATACAAAAAGCAGCATGATCTTGAATTAAAAAAGTAAAAATTGTTGGAGTTCTGAAGTTCTGCTGGGTTTGGTATAAACATGTTTGCTGCTAGTGTATGAATATATTGTACCTGAAAATCACGCATTTACCTACTAATTTCATGCCACTTACCAACGCCATAACTCGCCAATCAATTATGCTAGAGAGCTATCCAAACCATCAAAAGACTTGCCAAGTCTTTGAGTCTGCAATGAAAAAAAATTGTTTTGGTTTGACGTTTTCTGGTTTAAAAGTTCTGGCCTAAAAACAACAAATTAATTATCTAATTAATGGATTAAATAATTAATTTCTTGTTTTCAGGTGATAACTTTTGAACCTGGAACTTTAGAAAGTCGATCAAAGGCTTAAAAGACTCAGATTCCAGCTTTGCTTCCAATGCAAACTTGAGCGAAATATTTCCATCTAGTGGTTTGGCCCAAGGCCAGGTAACCTGAGCCAAAATGGCTTAAAACCTATCCCACTTATGATGTCAATTAAAAAACAAAACCCAAAACCAAATAATTTTTCTTTCATTGCAGACTCAAAGACTTTTGAGGGTTTAAACAGCTCTTTAGCACAATGTTTGGCTGGCAATTAATGCAAGTACTAAACATGCTGAAAACTGGGGATTTTGCCTCCCACTTCTGGTGGGGATGTTATTAAGGAAGAATTTCCAGGTTCTCAATGGTCACAGTGCATTTATTACATCATAATCACTTTTCGTTCCTGCGAATGTAGTGCTAATAAGACACACAGCAGCTTGTCGAACAATTAGCAAATGTTTGTCTATACATGCATGCACTTATAAAAAGCTGCACAACTTGTCTGTGGAGCACTCTCTATAGAACTTCTTCAGAATATAGAAGTTTGCATATTACTAATATGGAGAAGAATGCTTGATTGACGTAAAAATGAATTAAGAGAAAGGAGCATAATACTTCCTGCATGGCAAACAACATCGTCAACTGTTGGTTCCTGTGAAGCTGTTTTGAAATACAATGTTTAACTGGTGTTTTGCTCAGACAATGCAACAGCAATTCCTGAGGCTAATTGTTGTGCCCTGAATTACGAGGAATTTGTTGTAGAAAGTATAGCTTCAGTGGAAACGAACCCACGTTGCTTGGGGAAGTAGGCTTAAAACTTATTTATTCCTATCATAATCTAGCAAGCATAAACAGCAGAGAAAACTGAGGCCTAAACTGCAAAACAAAATGATAACGCTTTGAGACTGTCCTCTCATCATGAAGCGAAATTTTCCAAACTAGCTCTACGTGTGCCTAGCTGTGTACAACTTCTGATATGTTTGATATCCTCTAGCACTGGCCAAGTAGCAGATTTCAAAACACATGTGTTCGATACACGTCAATGTAGGTTTCAGGTTGTTGCACAGGCATTTTTTGTCAAGGCAGCGATGTGGTCGCTTTGTAATAATTGTATACTTGAATACAACGTTAGAAGAGAAGTGATGTTGCCTGTTCCAAGCCACCTGCATTAGATGCTTTCAGTGGCAGCAATAGTTTTTCGAACAGTATTAACCCTGAATACCTGTGGCCAGGGACAGATTTAGGAAGCGTGGGGCCCTAGGCAGCCTTAGTTTTTGGGGCCCCACGCAAGTATGGCATATTTGGCCTTTTTTCTGAAAAGCGTGAAAATATGCCCTTATGTGTAGTTTCCTCTCAAAACTATATCTTTTGTTGTGCCAACTTTGGTTCTACAATTGCCTTCGATCTTCAACAGAAATGAACGCTTTTCCTTCATTCTTCTAAAGAACAAATGGCATTGTGATCTTTTCTTGGAAGTTATAGCTTTTTCGTGTAGTTCAGAAGTTCTTTTTGTTTAATTTCCGTGATTTCTAGTGTTTTTTGCAAGTTTGTTTTTCGCATAAGTTTTCATGTGGGGCCGTGTTGTCACCCTCAAAAATATCATCTAGCTATCAATCTGATTACCTGTAAGTAAATTCCCTTTTTATGGTAATAGAAACCACATATTTTATGAACCAAACAAGTGCAATCCATTCAGTGGACACAGGGCTTATTTATGCCGTTTTTAAGTTGTCATTTACCAAGCAATACAAAATATAGTGTTTTAATCCTCTATTGCATAGAGCAGAGGTTCCCAACCTTTTCTGATGCATTCCTCCCTTTGCTCATTTTGGAGCTTTTCATTCCTCCCCTGTGGAGCTTTTCATTCCTCCCCTTTTCGGGTTCGTAGGCTAGTATTAACTACAATAGGAACAAAGGTCTTTAATGACTACAATAACTTGATTATTAAAAGTTGGACAAAAACTATATCTTGTCAAATAATGGCACTAAAGTTGGTCAACAAAAACGTGTGTTAGTCCACTAAATAACTTACAAATATATAAAGTGATATGACTAATTGAAAGAGGCAATGTAAACTTATAAACGAAGTACAACACTTACAGTACAATGAATAGCTTAACTTACTGTAACTATCAAGTGGAAAGAAATTCCTCCCCTGAACTC
>JGI24159J19872_10007613_pt1 | contig 14183 bp, 8 predicted proteins | sample Ectturendosymbi4_FD_19872 | JGI IMG/M metagenome (IMG submission 19872) | reverse complement strand
CTGCATGCAGAGATAGCTATCTCTGCCAGAGATAGCAGTTTTTGTGCTAAATCTGTCAGATATAATATTTTTACAAACGGCGCCCCATAGCAAGCAGTGCCGTGTGCACATTGTTGCACAATCGACAATGCCCCAACTCCGATGTCATGTCGGCTCGGCTGTGTGACGTCACGTGCAAACAGCGACAGCCTTTTTGTTCCGCTGCTATCCGGGGTTAACAACTAATGTGCGCGAAGATATTAATCAAACAAGGTTGTGGTGACTGAGCGTTGTTGCTCTCTTGAGGCGGACGAGGACGCAGTTCCGAGGTAGAAGACCGATAAAACGAAATTGCAAGCCTATTGGCAGGGTTCCCACGCGGTATTGAAAAAGTATTGAATTGTGGGGTCGGTTTTCCAGACCTTGAAAAAGTGTTGAATTTGGCCAAAATGTATTTGTATAAGCATTGAAAACGTACGAAAATTTCAAATTCAACCATTTTTTATTCAAATTTTGTTCTTCACTGCTGGTGACAGTTCGGCGTTGTGTTGCACAAGTAAAATTTTCGAAAAATGGGGCTAAATGATGGGGCACTGAAGTATTTTAATTTAGTATTGAAAAAGTATGGAAAATTATTTTTGAAAACGTGTGGGAACCCTGTATTAAACCGGTGTGCGGTATCGCTTTCTTGCTATTTTGTTTGTTGGTGCAATTCGGTTACAAAACGGCATTGCCCGCCTTTTTCTCGCAGCTACCCGAGTCTTTCGAGAGGTCATTAAAGATACTACCTGTCGTAGTTGGTATGTCCTTTGTAGCACTGTGTAGCTGCATAAAGGCTGGCCTCGCAGCACACTGCCAATGCGTTCGCGTGGAGCAGCATTATTTATTAACTGGATTGTTGTGCTTGTTTACAGCTGATGTCAGGCGGTCCTGCATTCTTGCACGGTGTAGAAGAACTTACAGTTCGCCTCTGCTACGTTAATTTTGATGGTGAGTACTCCACTGATTTTTCGTTGATGGTGAGTTCGCGTCTTTTCGTGTTGGTTAATTTTGATGATATTCCGTTCGCTGCTGTTTGTGTTGGCGAATGCGCCTCTTTTGATGGTGAGCTTACGCTTACCTCTTGCTAATGGTTAATTTTGATGGTGAGTTGGCTTATGTTAATGGTTAATTTTAATTGTGAGTTTGCCTCTATTTAATGGTTAATTTTGATGGTTAGTTCGCCTCTACGTTACTCTTGATGGTTTGTGCCCCACTAGCAGGACATGTTGAAATTCTTGGCAAGCTTTGTCTCTTCCACTGTTTGGTGCGTAATCTGCTCTTCCCGACGTGTATTCGAACATCCCTGCAAAAACTCCGATGGTTGGTTTCATTTAAGTCACAATAATTTTTGTTTTGTTGTGAATGCTGCATTTTGGCCAAGACATGTTGAAATCAACTCTCATGGGTGAAGTATTGCCAGTTTGCGTGCGAATAACCACAGCAACGAAAGTGGGGCAGTGAGTGCCAGTGCTGTATTGACGTTTGGAACGCGAAAAGCGCGTATAAGCAAAGCCACGCGTTCAACAACTTAGCTAAGGCGCGCAGATGAAACTTAACTGTTCACTCTCAAAAGTCTCTTTGGAAGGGACGTCTGATAAAAAAGAACATCGATTTTTTCCCAAGAAAGTGCCCACGCCATCTAAGAATTCCCGTTTTGGAAGAAAAGGTACACATGTGAGATTGGTTGAAGGAAGACGTCGTCACGTATGGTTATTAACCCTTACTACCTACGCGACGGTCGGCGACTGCTGTTTGTTACGTGTGCAACGGACCAGGGGTTTGTTCGCTTGTGTTAAGCCATCGCTAGAAGTACAGCTGCGCGAGAAATGACTGGATGGATGGATGGGTGTTACTTGCAAACTACTCCCACACGTTTTTCTGCCCGCTTTGAAAGAAACACGCGCAACTTCTCCTGTTATGATCACAACACATCCGATTTCTTAGCGTGGCTTGAAACAATTAAAATATCAGTTCCTTTGCAAAGAAAAAAGACACGTTGCACTGACATTCAAACTGCGACCGATCGCCACACCAACCAACGCATAATGCGATACCGGTGGATAACCAAACACATGAAGCATTGCGGCAACCAAGCAAGCGCCATGCAATGATTACGAACGCGCGACCACTGAACACGAGAAACGGAATAATAACAGCCACAGGCACATTCCACGACATGTCCCAAACACCAACAGTCGTTGTTGACGGATGTCGCTTTCCGGTTGAAATGCAAGTTGCTTGCATCCGTCATCGCCTAGTATGGCGCTTAGCAAACGTTCTTAAAATATATCCGTCGCTTTTGTTTCGTGAACGTGACTGCGGTCTGTTTAGTTTTCAGCCGACTTCATCTCCAATTCGCACTTGTCCTTTGAATTTTTTTCCGCAGCTTCATGTGTCGTTTGACTGCTTGGCAACCGTTGCGTCAGGGCGATTGACATTTTAAAAAACATGTGTTGCAAGGATTTCTGAAACAAACTGTTTTAAGAAGATTGGCATGCGGAACTGTTCTTAAGCCAAAAAAACGTGCTTTTTCAATATTGCTGATAAAAAATGGCGTGACTATCGCACGAGCAACGTTACTCAAGCCGGCTCTACTGCATAGGCTCAAACGAACAATCTCTCGCATCCCGTCAACTATCTTCTAATGGCGGTGCTGCCTTAGTCGTTAATTATTGCGCTTATTTTTTATTCAGCAGAAAAGTTGCCCCACGCGTCCCACCTGGTGCTAAAGCAACGCTGAAACATTCATAAGGGTATTCTGTTAAAGAAATGCGATGTCATTCATCTGCATTTGAATAGTAAAAATAATTTCAAATGATATATAACTTGTAGGTATTCGATGCTCCACCCCATCAATTCGCTAATTGTTCAAACCGCTGAAAAACGCACTGTTCTTGAAAAGTTCTACCAGCCTGCCAGTTAAGTGTTTAATAGATTAGTACATTGTCGTAGTAGTAAACGTTTTGAAACGAAAATCTACTCGGTGGTTTCTCTGTAACATTTCACCCTTAGTTCGGTGACTAGCCATAACTTTGCTGGCACTTTTAAGACGAAGCGTTGATGTTATCCAAACATTGAAACCCCGAAAAAGCAACCGCTCCCGTTTTCTCCTCTTCCCAGGTGCTGCTGCTATGAATGCAAGCGAGGCGATAGGTCTGGAAAACGATTTACCTGAGAACTTCGTGGAGAAAGAATGTAGCGCCACTGCGGTGGCCATCGGACTTTTGGCCGAATGGGTCAAAAGACAAAAGCAGCGCGTGTAGAAGCTAGACCAAGTGCAAACTGTCTGTTTTACCATGCAATCTACGCTTTCCCGTGCTATAGTACATCTCTGGTTTTCGGTAGTTGCCATCTTTTCAAGTGCAAGGTGTGCTTTACTTTGATTTTTCGCGTCAGCTCGTCAATTACAGCTTTGAATTTAATCAAAAAACGACCGTTTTTCCGCAAGCAAGGCGTTTTCGAAACCTGCGAAATGGTTTCACGCTTGTAACTTCACATTGTAGCGAAGGTACAAAAGATCAGATAGCGATCTACTTTGAATCGCTGTTTAAATTACGTGGAGTGCAAATATCTCAAACGCGGAAAAGTGCCACAAGTTGCAAACTAATGAGTTTTTTTGTTGTTAAGACACGAGAAGCGATCTAGTTTTTTTTACCGAAAAACTGCTTTTATTTGGGCAAGTTAATGTTGCACCAAACACAAACTTGTATAGTTTGCATGAATTGTTGTTTTTCGCCACAAATATTTACGGTTCGAAAAAACTGATCTTAACTTTTCCGACGTTATATTTTTGGGAGAGTTGGGTTTATTTGCGCAAACATTTGGCAATTTCTTTTCTTGAAAAAAAGTAGGTACAGTATTGCCTGCCGGCGTCCAATCTTTGCACGTTTAATTTTTTTCCTGTTGCATTTCTTGCACCGTGTTCGTCATTAAGTTCGTTTTTGATGGTTCTACAAGTTCCTACGTGCAATCACGAAAACTACGGCGTAGTGATTTCTATTTATGGTTGAGAGCAATTCGTTGATGTGTTACCTTTGTGTAAACTTAATCTCTCTTCACACCATAAGAATCCTCAATCGTTGTGGTTTGTATTATGCGTTCCTTCAAGATTTTACATTTAGCATACCAAGGGGGCCATACGCCCCTCTGCCCCCCGTCAGTTACGCCACTGTTGATGCACATTTCACTTCATGTGCTTCATTGACGCTTGTAGCGTGAATGAGGTTACTGAACAAAATCTAATCAAGGGTGTATTTTCGTTGCCAAGCTGAGCTTAAGTTATATGCGAACAAAAGATTCTATTTGAATACGAGGTGATGATGCCTACATCGTAGGCGAAATATATACTCTGTACGATCTTAAAGTGTCTGATTGTTTGCTAAGAAAGGATCTCTTTCCATAGACAGCGAACAATAGTGTTAAACATTGTCTGAAATCTTGTGGTTCTGCCTTCAACGCCGTTGCAAAACGTTCTGCTAAGAAAGTGTCCGCAACCTGTGATTCCGCCTGCTCAAATGCCGTTGTACAAAGTTTTGTTTTGTCTGTTTTTATCGATCTGAGTTGTGCAGAGGGTGTGTGTTTGAACTATGGACTTCGTGGGCTGTAAACAAACAAATAAAAATATATATATATAAATAAGGGCTTGTGACCAGAGCGCGAAAGTTGCACTTAGAAGTCCACGATTTGTTGAAATGTTAAAATTTTATCGAAAAAGGTATTTCAAAATTCGTGACATGTGTTTTCCTTTTCGAGGAAGAGAAAAATCCTGTGGTTTCGTAGAAAAAAAAATATGACAAGCTACAAAAACTATACATACGAAAATGGCAATTAACGATTCGAGACAATTAAGTTAACTTTCAAATTCCATGGAATCATACGAAGTTTCTCTCAAAAAATGTTCGTCAAAATTATGAATACTACCAGTTTGCTTCACCAGCATCTATCGAAAGAAATCGTTCGACAGCAGTGAATCAGACACTTGTGTTTACCGATAACAAAAGACGCTGCAGCTTCGTGGCCAGCTTGTGAGGAATCTGCCTGCTTGGCTCTGCTTTCATCCTTTTGCGACGACTCAAACTTGCACCAATCAGCCGTAAATAGTTGTAAGCAACAGTATTGACGCACGCAAGTGAGTACATTGTAATTTATTTTGCCGGAACTAGTTTCGTGTTTTTAACTCGTCAGTCTTGCAAGCAGTAAGAAAACTTACTAGCGAAATGTTGACACTGAACAAGAGTTGAAAAAAAGGACACACGAACTGCTGTTAGGAACACAAGCAAGAACGGGTAATTTACATTTTTTTACTGCTAACCGCACTAGAACCTTGCAAAACTCAACTGCTAACCAACCTAATGCCACAACACAGCTAGCAAGCACTTTTTGAAGCCAATATTCACTTCTGCGCAGATAACAGCAGCGCTGGCAACAAGCGGCGTGGTTTAGCGTTGACCGAGTAGGCTGTATACTTTGCCTCATTGTTCGCAACTTAAGACCACAATGCCGTCCATTGTTTTGTCACAGCAGTGTTGTGGAGTATACTTCCCGAAATGAGACTTGACTACCGAATAATATTGAAATCTCCCCCCTCCCCCCCTAGGGTTACATGCTGGATCCGCCCCTGCCTTAGACCAATTGGTGGCCCTTCTGAAAGGCTTGCGTCTGATGTCATACAAATTAGCACCACGCGTGCTTGCCACATTGACCTAGCAAATTGCGCCAATTCATAAATATATTAATTTACTCTGCTCTGCACCCCCTCGATATCAGTAACAATGACATTAATGAAAAAGGCCGCGGTAAAGTTATCCGACCAGTCTGCGATTACATACTTATTGAGTGACTGGAAACGGCCTTAACATTCTTTGCTCCCTGTGCAAAATCTAAGAGAAGTTCTCAGATGCAGTTTCAAAAATCACTGAAACAACGTGCATGACCAAAAATGATAGATATCACTTTATCAAAATGCTTCAAACCTTGAAATGGGACATAACGCAGGTCGTTTGCGGGCCCTATTCAGCAGAGATGAGCACGGATCAGGACTGAAGCCAATTTTTGCCGGATCAGGACTGGATCGGACTGCAATTTTTTTCACAATTGGCGGATCAGGACTGGATCGGACTGAGAAAACTTTTGTTGTTTTATGTGATTATTCTGAAAATACCAAAAATTTTAGTTGCGATCCATTTCACAGGTTTGCTAAATGGTAGTGTATATTTTGCCATCAAATGCAAAAACTCTGCTGGGATTATTTTGCAATTCGAACTGTATCCACCTTTGTTCACATATAACGTTGAGTTCTAGTAGCAACGTGAACATAGTTGAGTGGTTAGTGTCTATGGTTGCAGTGCGATTGTTCGTTGGTTCTGCTCTCACCATTTCCTTTGGCTTAGCTTGTAGAGGTTACACATTTGATAGGATTGCTTTTGATGTAGTCTACTTTTTCAAAACGTTTGGGTTTAGGGTTTACGTTTAGGATGTATGTTTAAGTTTCGGTTTAGGGTTTAGATTTGCGAAGGTTTCGGGTTTAGGTTCAACTTTTAGGTTAGGTTTCGGGTTCAGGTTCAACTTTTAGTATTAGGTTTAAGTTTTGGGTTTAGTTTTGTGTTTAGGTTTTGGGTTTAAGTTTTGGGTTAAGGTTTTGGGTTTAGATTTTGGGTTTAGGATTTAGGTTTGGGTTTTAGGTCTAGGTTTAGGTTTTGGGTTAAGGTTTTGTGTTTAGGTTTTGGGTTTGGGTTTAGGTTTTAGGTTTAGGGTTTTAAGTCATCAAAATATCTACACAAGTGTCAGCTGTTACAGCATTCACGTAAACAAAAATTTTAGCATAGGCCTCTGAAAACCTTTTTCAGTCTGATGTCGTAACAATCGACGACATTCCGCATGCGCAACAAACCTCTGACATTCGTGAAGGTCACCATGTTGGTTATGGTGCGTGACAGTTGGTATATGTTTATTACATAAATTACGGTTGTGCGTCCTATAATCGAAATCTGACTGGTTAGCTAGGTCAGGGGTCCGCAATATGTGGGTTGCGGCCCCAAATATGGGTTTCCTTCCACTCTGAGCAGTGACGTAGCCGGATCACAATTTGGGGGTCCAAAATGTTTGATTTTAGGAGAGCAACAGTATTTTGTTTGGGATACCGCCTATCAAAGCACAAAATGAGGGGTGGCATTAGGTCAGTCATTGGTAAAGTGTCCGCCTCCCAATTGGAAGGTTGGGTGTTCGATCCACAGCCACTGAGTGAATTGCAGTAGAGCTCCTTGGGCAAGAGCGTTCACCTCAACCGCCCCGGCAAGAAGCACAATTCAGGCTTAGGCCTGTCGCAAATTGCCGTTACCAAAATTAACAAAAAAAAGAAAGCACAAAATGACTAGATATGCTACAAATGTGGGGGAGCAAGGCTCCTTGGGACCCTTGGCTACGCCTGTGACTCTGGGTCGCGAAATAATTTAAATTTAAATTTGCCATTCTCATTAGACAGAATAAATGCAGTCATTTACTGTTTTATGTGCTAAGTTTCATAAAATTTTGTGCAAGAAAATTGCTACTCGTACTAGTAGTCTTAAAATTGATATTTAATTAGAAAGTCTTTTACACAAAATTATATGCTCACGAAATGTTAGGGTCGCGAGAATTTAGAACTATTTTTAGGCTCGCGCCAAAACTTATTTGCGGAACCCTTAGCTAGGCTACTAATCAGGCGCGGATTTACCAGCCTAGGGCCCCCGACTTTGGGGAACCCCAAAATTTTGGGAGTATGGACGATTTCCAGCATTTTTGTAAGCAATTGTATTTGCATTTTTGTTTTGGTTCAACGCACGTTTTTTACTTTGCCGCTAACCTAAGATCTGTATAGAACAGGGGTTTCCAAACTTTTTCATCCGAGGGCCTCATAAGTTATTACATAACAGTGCGAAGGTCGGACATCTTACTTATTATGATCGTTTCGGGATATGTTACATTCTACCAAATCAAAAAGTTGAGCGTCAATTAATTTTTCATTATTTACAAAATGTATTCGCGGGCCGGATTTGGCCCGCGATCCGTAGTTTGGAAAATGGCTTCTCAGGCCGGATAAATAGCTTCGCGGGCCGGATTTGGCCAGCGTGCCGTTGTTTGGAGACCCCGATATAGAAGAATGAGCGCAAAGGATTAAAGTGAATAACGATGAGCATTCTCGTTTTGTGGCGTTAACACTTGGTTATTGTTGCGTATAATGTGTGGAACAAAACGCCTGAATGCTTTTTCAGATTACACGCCAGTGAGGCAGTCCCGTCGCCATGAGGGGGCTTTTGGGTCTTAGCCCCCCCAAACGAAGCTACAAACCCCCCCAAATTGAAACATGAAGCTCTATAAATCAGTTGAGTTTATGTTAATTTTTTAATGTCAACCCCCCCCGCACAAACCCAAAAGTCCCCCCGCAGAAATGCAAAGCCCCCCTATTGAAAACTTTCTGGCGACGGTTCTGCAGTGAGGTGCTTTCGTTCAGCCCGGGTCTATCTCTTGTTGCTTTTTATGGGTAAGATATGGGGTGAAGGCAAGACCAGCCTGCACTGTAGCTAAGGCTGCATATATTCAATGACGCAAAATGCAGTGGCGTATCTGGGCTAAATCGCGCCAATGGCAAAGTTGATGTGTGCGCCCTTTATAATAATATGTGTATTACGTCTAAGCACAATTTTTAAGAAAATTAAAACATTAAGAAAATAAATGTTTTAAAACTGAACATATTGTATTTATTTTTGCTTCGAATTTTCAGCAAATAAAATATAAATTATCCATAAGGACCACAACATACTTCTATACTCATTTACTTTTATTATGAAGAATATCAAAATATTCAAATAACAACGTTCTCATAATTTATAGGCCTACGTAGTGTTGCCTGACAAAATTGTACATCTTAGAAAAAAATCAAACAATTGCACCTGCAAACGACAATTTCTTTAAAAAAAAACACATTTAATTTGAATTGTAAAATAAATTATTTAATGCAACTCATGTATCACTTGTGTTCGAAAAACACAATTCCATCGAAACATTAATATATCCAGCCTTTTCCGGTTAAATTACACAAAAATGCTCCTTTCCTCATCAAAGCTGGATCACACAATCTGCCCTGACTTACTACTAGTCATTGAGGCACGGAGGTATGAAAGGACCAATATCAGTTTACCTTAAGCGCCTCCAAGAATTTTGTTCGTGAGAGGCCAGTCAATGACGTTGTCAGTCACTGACGCCGTTTAGAGTCCGACTGTTCTTTCCGTTTAGTTTCTAACAGTTGAAAATTTAATACATACTTCTTAGCAGGCTTACTACATAATTCTTAGCAGGTTTACTTCAGACTTTTGTCTGCAAAGTCTTGCTATTCTGTATGCTGAACACGCTTTAGCTAGAAAGATAAAGTACGACAAAATTTTCAGAGATTTTGCAGACAAAAATTCCCGTCGATCGCCGATCGCCGACTATGCACAGTAACAGGTTGTTAGGTGTCGTAAGAAGTACAGGTGCTTTATTCAGAGCGAGCTCGTGACATTTGCAAACCGTGCAATTGCGCAGGGAACTCAATAAATATGTAATGGGAATGTTGTCAGATAACTTCATCGCTGGCTTTTTCGTTAACTTCATTATGATTGTTTCTGATATCGAGGGTATTCAGAATAAAGTAAAATGGTCATGAATTGGAACAACTTATTCAGTGAATGTAGCGAGCGCGTGTAGTGCTAATTTGTATGATGTCGGTCGTCGCAAACCTTCCAGAAGGCCCCCCCAATTTAAAATAGCCTAGGGCCCCGAAAATTAAAATTAGGCTCTGCTATTAATGCTGGCGTTTAGGCAGTGTTTTCTAATCTGACTACCCTGGGTGGCTGAAACATGATTTAGTGAAGGCTTCGACATAAACTTACTCCGGTAAAAACGGTGCAGCTAGGAAAAATCATGAAATGAAAAGAACAGAGACGGTAACCTTAAAAATTTTTCATTGAGCTGGATAAAGTATGGCCTACAGGGAATGCTTTGCTGGCCCTGACAGCACGCCATTGATTGACTTGTGAGTACTTTGGGCAAGATCATTCCAGCGACCACCCCTCCTATCCAAAGATCCCTAATCTACACAGACCCGTAACCAGCTTGTAAGGTTTTGAGGGAAAATACATTTTTAGGGGGGCACGATTTTTGTTTTTACTGTATGTTCAATACAATATTTTCTGGACACAACCGAATTTGGGGTGAACAAAAAAAAATGGGTGGGGCACTGCGTCCGAATGCCCCCCGTGGCTACATTAGAAAAGTTTATTACATGAATGAAATTTATACCAACTTGCGACATAACTTACCTAGTATATGTGAAGTTGAGATTAATAGGTAAATATGAACCCTTCTTGCAGCAAACTTGAAATAGCGCTGTACCTCTATCTTCGTGAGTTTCATTTACTTTCATCATGTTCATTATCTTTTCTTTGTGTACGTTCGTAACTTTCTGAACCACGTAGTTATATTTTTGCCCTTTTTGACGCCCCCGTTGGCCCAGCGCCCTAGACAGCCGCCTAGTTCGCCTAATGGTAGCGCCGGCCCTGCATACATACAAATAGTAAGATATATAACTGGTAAAACACTAACCGTCAAATCCTTTGAATTCAGTACAAACAATAGGCTGTCAGTCTCATGCTAAATGCGTTGCAAACCATTTGAAACCTTGATCAAAACAATGTACATATCTCTGTGCGCCAATGAGTACCCCCATCCGATTTATTTTTTACTTTTTTTCTGTTAGCTGCTTACATCAAAATTTGATGTTAGAATGTCTTTATCTCCCATCAGAATTTGATGTTAGAATGTCATTTCTCTCCCATTGCCGTACCTCTGCATGATGATAAGTGAGTGAGGTTATGACTAACCATTTTTGTGCTCTTGTGTTATTCGATTGTGCTTGTGATATGGACCACGAGTCTGCAGCAAATAAATATTAATAATAACAAGATTTACAGTCTTTTCTGGTCCATTAGATCGCGTAGGCTACATGCTTCAGCCACTTGAGCTCAGAAAGACTGCGCTCTCCGGAGCATTTGGTAATCATCAGTGATAAATACATGCGGTAGGCGGTGGCAACATTTGGGAATATTTCAACTATTTCATGACGTACAGCAAGGGTGGGGAACCTGCGGCTCGCAGACAAAATGCGGCCAGCGTGAACATTTTACATGGCCCACGTCAAAATATTCATTACCCAAGTTAGAGTACAGCATTGCGTGAAAACGAAGCTCCATGATAAGCTGGCACTTAGACAGTAAGGCAAGAGATGTCACTCTTCCTCATATTTATTTAAAGGTAGAATTTTAGGATGAAAGTAATTGATTTTTGCGGCCCGCCAGCGATAATGCACAATTCATGCTGCCCGTGATAGCAAATAGGTTCCCCAACCCTGACGTACAGTATCAATACAGAAATGCTTCAAGCTCCGCATCGACATTTGTGGCGGCCTGGAGATGGCGCCACATGTAAATAAATTGTCACCGGCAGATGGCGCCCATTAGCAACACGTCACTGTAATAGTCACCACAATATAAGCGTAGACAGCCCCCAAAAGTTGTTAGCATATCTAGGCATTTTGTGCTTTAAGAGGCGGTATCCCAAACAAAACACTTGTTTCAAGAAACGAGGACCTACAAACCGCTTTGCATGCCTATAGCGCTAAGTTTCGTACAAGCAATAGGCCTAACCTAAAATTGGTTCCATGAAGCACAAAAATTCATGTAGGCTATCTGAGTGTAAGTTTACAACGCTTTTCCAGAACCTGCTCCGGACCCTTTCCATAAAAGTCATACCTTGACACGCTAAATATTGTAGGGGGTAAAATCTAGTTTTTGATTTTGTTAAAGGGTAAATGAGACAAAAAAGGTTAACAACCACTGTTCTAGAACAATGCCAAATTTTTTACAGCCAAAACTGAGTCGTCCTAAACTATTTTAAATGTGAAGAAGGCATCCAACCTGCTGTACTAAATCATACAAAAATTGATTATATGTTTCCAAAAAAGCCATTTTGCTATGTCAGATGCTTGCATTTCCCTTCGAATTAACCACATCCAATGCCATGCCAACTCCTATGCTGTACCTGCGTAGGCCTACAAAGCAGACTCCTGTCCTCAGCTGTCTCATTTTGGGAAACATCGAAGCAAAACGTGGACTTACCACTCAGGGGCGCAGCCAGGAATTTTGTTCAGTCACTACGTCGTCAGATTTCAAACTTTAGCTATTTTACACAAAGATCAATTTGATGTCACTGGTCAATTTCTGGTCAATTACAATAGGATATGACGTCAAATATCTTCTATCAGTCGGCATTGATAAATTATAACAAAGACAAGAAGTCGTTCGCTTTCGCAGTGATCATTATCAAGCAGCTGTTAGCCAAACAGTTTTCAATGAACATTAAGAGTAGCGTGAAGCGAAGCGCCGTGTAATGTTGTCCTCGAGAATATCACTGATTATGTCTATTGAATAAGTCAAAATCAACTAAAAGTATGCAAGTGGATTCATAGGAACAAATCAGAGGGTGCCAATAGCCAAGTTTTGACTTTGCAAAATCCCTACGAGCACAATTAAAAGATAAAATTCAGTCTGTGTTCCTTTTTGAACAACTCGTCGATAAGCATCTCAGGATCAACTGTCACATCACGATTGTACGTCAAAAAAGCCAATCCATCAAACGGTTTTGCCCAGGCCCGTTACCAGCTTGGAACACCAGGTGGGGCGAAGAGTTTTCTGAAAGGGGCCCAAATTTTTCAAACTATGTCCAATAGTTTTCAACTATGCCCAACAGATTTTTTCAGAGGGGAAGAAGTTTGCAGAGGAGGCTTCTCCCCCCTTTCTCACCTGGTTACGGGCCTGTGTCCAATAGTTTTAAAGTATGTCCAACACATTGTTACAGGGGGGCCGCAAAATTTTCTAGCTAGTTACGGGCCTGGTTTTTCCCAATAGTGCTGCGTAGATAGGCTAGCAACCGGTGAAGCGTTGAAAATGAACGTTCATTTGTTGCTGTGACTGGCAACGTTGCAAATAAGTGCAATAGTGTATGAATGTTTGAGAAAAAAACACAATTGGAGTGTCTCTATAAGGTTTAATTTGCAGCTTAGAGTTTGGGTTACTGGCTCAGGGGCTATGAGAGGGGGTCCAGCAGGTACATTGTTTTGGGGTCCGACCGCTACGAAGGGGCCTGAAACAAAAGGACAGGCCCGTAAAAAGCTTGAGATACCAACGGGGCGAAGAGTTTTCTGAGGGGGGCGAAATTTTTAACTACAGTATGTCCAATAGTTTTTAACTTTGTCCAGCACATTTTTCCAGGAGGACAAACATTTTTCTAGGGGGGCCTTCGCCCCTTGATACCCCCCTATTTACGGGCCTGCTGAAGGAACGATTGTGTTTTTGGTAGTAACACACTCGGAATAATGTAGCGAAATTAATCCTGCCCGGTGATAAAACTGGTTTGGCCTAAAAGATTTGGTAAGAAGTGTGATGCATTTTAATATGAATTGCTGGCAGTACATTTTCCTGATACGATGTATTGATAATCATTAGCAGTAATTATTGTTGAACTTGAAGATTTGCCTATTTTGTCGAATTTAAGACATTCACGATCACTGTCCCAGTGTGTCCATATAACTGAATATTCCCTTACGTCTTTCATTTTTAAACATTTTCAAACAAATCTTAAATAAAAACTCTCTCTAATAAACCAAGAGTTTTAAACTAAGAGATACTTCAATTGAAATTTGATTGGAAACATGCCTGTTCACAATATAATCTAATCTAACAGCAGTAGCCCTCCAATGTTGGGCATATGTGTAAGATAATAACTGAAAAGTTTAAAATTAATAAGTAACTGCAGTGCAGGACGCAAGTGCTCATAGCGCACCGGGAAGGTGTGCTGTGCATTTTGCTGATTGTTGAACTTGCGCCGCAAGCTGATACAAGGTCGAATCGAATGTGAGTTTATGATTAGCGGACATTCCCAGAAATCTGAAGATTTCGAAATAGACAGGAGAAACTAACCACTTACAGTATTTCGGCAATGCTTTAAAGCAGTGGTCGCCGCCATGTGGCCCGTGTGAATTATTTCCAAATGTTTGTATTAGCTTGAGAATATTCTTGACAATTCCAGCTACA
>JGI24159J19872_10007610_pt1 | contig 14187 bp, 12 predicted proteins | sample Ectturendosymbi4_FD_19872 | JGI IMG/M metagenome (IMG submission 19872) | reverse complement strand
GAATACCCAGCATAATTATTCCAGCTTAGGTCACTAATTTAACAATTACAATTGTTAAATGCGTGTATTACTATTTCTTCATGCTGCGGTTACCACGCCGAAGTTGGCCTGTGATGTGATTGTACATGCATTGTGACGTGTGAATGTTTATGGCGCAATTATGGCAAGATTGTTGTTTGATGCTACATAACTCGAAAGTTTCTGATGTTCAACCATGCAAAGTTGCTAGAAATTGTGTACAAAAGCTTTGTCTATTCCAGTGCCCTTTGCAACAACATATTTCTGCAAATCCGGATTTTGCTCACTTGTTTTTTTTCGTTTGAAAAACAATATTGAACCCCTCGGACAATTTGCTTGTGGCTCTGAGTAGCTGCGTGCCCAAGGTATGGGCGGATAATTTCAGAGAAACAGAAACAAAAAATTCACGAGGTTTGTTTTTAATGAACAGTAATGTATGAAAGCTAAACAATACGACTGAGTGTGTTCGGTTGCATTGTCAGTATGTATTACAAGTAATAATTTGAAAATAAAGATACTGCAAAATCGGACTACTTCTGACTTTGGAGCTTGTTTAATACGAGGGGGTACAAGCGTCACTTTATTTTTATGAAAGGGGTGCCAGCTTCAAAAAGGTTGGGAAGCTATGAATTAACGGATTAGCAGTCGAATCGAAGCGACGTCACTAATGATGAAAACAAACTATCCACGGAGGCAACACCAGCCACAACTGCGTGAAACAAATTCGAAACCACTGTTCACGTTGTTACATTCACACCAATAGTAGATAAACGCGCCGAAATCGACGCTTGCCGCTAATTCGAGACATATTACCGTCGACCAGTGAAGGAACCGAACGCTCCAGATCCGCGCACGAATACATGACCAACTCTTTGTTGATGAAGTCTTTGTACGAGAGATGTCGAGTACTGGCTGAGTAAAGAGTCGACCCAGGCTCGGGTCGCTCGTCGACGCGACACCGTCTCCTTTCTTCCATGAACTGCGTCAGCCACTCTTTTCTGTCGTCAGCCCGTTTTTTGTTGAATGCCTGAGGTGACAAATGCGACTGAATAGAGAGAAGTAGGAAAAACGTAACGGAAGCAAATGGCGGATAGTGGATTTGGATCCTTGGGCTAAACAGATTTTATTGCAATTTTTAATACAAAACGCGCAAAAACCATAAACAAGCATTACGTTTTTCAGCAAACGCCTCAAAAATTTAATGTCGAAAAGATTTCCCACGTAAATTTCAGGGTCCCTCGTAATGAGTCATGAGACTCGACCTGATTTTTGTCGACTTGGTTTACTTGTTTATGAAAATGCTATTGGCATCCAAAAAATCATTAGGTTCATTTTTATAATTCGAAAATTGTTCAGAACACGACCTCAGCAAAGCATTGGAACTTCTTTGAACATGCAGAGCAAGCGGATACCTCATGCGTAGTTAAACAGTGCGATAAGGCGTGCATTCCGCCTTAGTTATAGCTGTAACTAGAACTACACAATGCAGATATATGGACAGTTTGTGTTGTGCGAAAGTGAATGCTCATCGTTTGGTGGGTACATTTGTGAAAGACACAATATGAAGCAACAATAAATAGGTTTCTGTTTTATGTGCAACTGCCTACTCATTGTCTTCTGCAACATTTCAGTGAACTCAGCAGCAAAAACAAACCGCTCACTACTCACCATGTCAATGCAGCCGTCATCTTCAGGCCCCGAATATTTGAATCGCACCCGGTGTCGCGTCATGTCAGCAAAGTACGACTTCGCCTCTTTGGACGTGGACGTACCCAAACCTGCGCCAAGCGTTCAAGGACAGGCGAATAAGCGCGTAAATAGCTTGAGCATCCAACCAACAGCAATCGCTATTGCAATCGCAAGGGCGGGTGGTGAACAAACATGATGTATGAGTGAGACTACTTTTCGCAGCATCTGCAAATTTTTAAGACCTTCGAGGCAACAACAAGCTGAGTGCATGTTATGCTGGTTGGTCTTGAAGCGAAAGATTTTTATTGTGACGTTTTTGGAGCAGTGGCGTCACGAGCGTCTGTGGCACAGGTCAGCGAAATCAATTTTGGCGTTCATTAAATGAAGATGGACACGAAAGAAACTTTAGTCTGGCAAACGAATCGAGTTCCAACCATGGCTAGAAGTTTCACGTCAAGTCAAAATTGAGCCACAACTTGCTGCCAAGTGATGACTCATTTTCCGGTCTTTTTAGCTGTGGAGTCAGTTCGAAAATAATATCACTTTTCTTCATATACAGGACTTCTTTGATACAGCAAACTAAGTTCCCGCTTAATTGCAACTTTATCTTCTTCGAAGCATCTTTTGAAAATAATTTCAGTGGCTTCTTTCTGACAGATGGTTTATGAACTCTTGGAGAACAACACGTAATCCTCCATGTTCTAGATGTGCGCTTAAACAGCAAACGACGAAACGATAAGGAAGCTTTAAGGTTCGTAGCCGTACGAACATTCTAGAACTTTTCAAGGAAAAACAATGAGTACCGGTAACTGTAAAGTGAGATTATCAACTATGCCTTGAACAGCAGTAAACAGCGGGAACAGCCACAGTGGTCATTTTGAAAAAACAATGACGCAACGTAAAAAGTGGGTCATATCAACGTCGTAAAAGGGGTACAAAAATGACCCAAAAAAGCTTGTATCTCCTATCAGCGTCTGGAAACGAATACAAATATGAACCAAAAAACAACTTTTGTGGTTGCTATAGGCGTCCTGAGAAGGGTACAATGCTGATCTCAAACTGTACCTGAACCAAAACAGCGGATAAAAAGCAGTTTCTTGAAATATGCTCGTTGCGTGTATTTTCAACGATTTCGCGCCACATATCAAGACAGAAACGCTTGTAACATAACTTGGCATGACCGCCAACACCACAGAGGTTACCACACCTCGTAAATATACATGAAAAGCGACGAAATAAATAACCTTTGTAGTACTTGATCTTCCACGACTTGGCTGTATCAACTGACGATTTCCACTCCTCGAACTCAGGTATCGTGTAAAACGACAGGACTTGTGTTCCTTTCGTAACTTTGACGATCGGAGTGATGAATTCTTCCATAACCCTGCAACCAAGTTAACAAGAAAGGTAAGCGAATCCTTACCAAGTGTCGTGAGACAACCTACAGAAGCAAAACCACTGAAACATGAAAGTTAGGGAGGCCGCAAAACACTAGTTTTTAATTGTGAATTGAATTGGCAGCGGTTTGCAGCAGGGTCAGACAGTATGAATACATAGGCGTCAGTATGTCAACAGCATTCACGTTTCAAATTGTCATCACACCCATGCTGAGCAATCTCGTACACAAAAAGCGAACGTTGTGCAGGCGAGAACGTTAGAGACGCATTGATTGGTTGACAACAAGTAAACGGGAACAACACCTCTGCGCAGAAACTAATACTGTGCTTTGAACGAAGAGTAGTAAAGGTACTAACTATTCAGTGCGGCTGAATCATGGTCGAAATCAAAAGTTTCTAATATTCTGTGACAGAAAACCGTACGCACCTCCTTTGCAGCATGTTTGGCCAGTTGCTATGAATGAAGTTGATAAGCAGGCCTTTGATGTGCGAGCCGTCGTGATCCTGCAACACAGGAGCTCGCAACATTACGAGCGTGAAATCTTGCGACATGCTAAGTCACACGTCGTTGACAATGCGTCCATACAAAGAGCGTATGTCACGCTTCACATATCACACAACCTGATCTGTCATAATCATCAGTCTTCCGTATCGCAGTGTCTTTACTTCATCATCCGTTTCGTACTTTTTCCCGTATTTCAGGCCCATGATTTTCACAATATTCCCAATTTCTGCGTTGCCCATGATCTGAAACGGAACATAGTGATAAGTAGTGTGAAAACACAAGAGGACGTAACACTACGTCGAATGAAAGAGATCTTCAGTGCTAACTCGAACGTTGGTTGTTTGAACACAGATTGTTTTGGAAACCAAAAATTTATTATTGGCCCACTGCGCTATCCGGATCTACAACACTCATCAACGATGGGAACGAAATATCCCGTACACTTGCTGACAATACAGTACTGATGATGCCAGGGAACAAAGATGGAGACAACCATGCTTTAGCCAAGGTTGCCAAGCAATAGATCGAGCTTCGGAACTCAATTTTTTTTGGTACATGCAACTGAGTTGAAATGAGTGATTCTGTGGAACACACCTCAGGCTTGTGTATGTAACTGCAACCTGAAATGAGAGTTCGCTGTGTCGATTCAGTGCTATTAACTTGTTTTCACAAGGCAGATATTTGAATTTCAACCAGCTGCAATTCTATGTTTTGCACGCTTTGCAAGACCACGCTACAAACGAACTGGAACACTGCCTGCACCAGCAAATGTCATTTTCATGTATTTGTGAGGAGTGTTCTGCATGCCGCAAATTGAATCTGGATGTTTACTGACCATAAACTATGCAGTATAAGCAGAGGTGTAACGAAGGGGGGGCAAATTCCCCGGGAGCCAATTGACTATGGGGGGGCGCCGAATCACTGCGGGAGTCGCCGAAAAGTCCCAACAATGTCACAAGTACTTTGTTCAATACAGCAAATTTGCTTTCGAAAGAGCTCAGGTTCCACCATAGGGGAGCCAAACTTCGACCATGGGGCGCCGGTTCGACCAAGGGGGCGCCAAACTTGTCTTTTGCTCCGAGCGCCATCTAACCTCGTTACGCCCCTGAGTATAAGCCCAGCCAAAAACTCGCGAAAACGTGTGGAAGAAAAAATGTGTTAACAGGATAAAAGCATTTAATACCAACAATTAATTAGTCACTACACATGACCTATCAACCCCAAACAAAACGGAAATAAGACGTCAATTAAGGACTTGACTTTTATGCAGAAGTTTAGGAGTTAGTCAAAGTAAGTTGCATGACCTGCCTGAGCTGCATCCTAGTCTAAATTGTAGTATTCCCTTCGCCAATTTTTCACGAGTCTAACCCAGAACCGTCGCCAGAAAGTTTTCTCAGCAGGGGTGCTTTCCGGTTCTGCGTTGACGCTTTGCCTTTTTGCGGTGGGGCTTGACATTGTAAAAATTAAAAAAAACTCCACAGATGATAGTGTTTCACGTTTCAATTTTGGGGGAACTTGGAGCTTTGTTTGAGAGGGGCTAAGCCCACCAAAGCCCCCCGTGGCGACGGGACTGGTCTGATCACTGAAAAAGATTTTGCGAATCTACTTCAGGCCCTTACGATTTGTGTGGAATTGTGATGGTCTTTGGTTGCTTGCACCAGGCATGTGCTGTGTTTGTGAGTGACGCTGAGCAGACCTAGTTGCGAGGAACTGGATTTGAGTCAAAAATTAATGTCATTTTGCTGACAATGCTCTGCAGCCTGTTGGTGCCTCTTGAGAAAATTTAAATCACTAGGATCCTTCATCAAACGGAAGAAAATTTTAAATTGGATTTTTTGCAATAAAATGCAGGGGGCACGTTAACTGAAAGGAATTGCTGTTTGAATAGGAGCAAAATTCCAGTTGGTATAAAATAAGATAGGTAGTTCTTTGCGTAGATAAGGCCTTGAATATTCTAGTTATGCTTCGGTGTACTCACATTTTACATCTGAATGGTGGTATCTAAATAATGCATTGCAATAGAATTCCAGTACATAGCCGGCAACTTTACAACATCATATAAACGTGTAGTTATCATAATAATTTCCATCTCTCTGATCGATGACGTAGCGAATTGACAATGATTTTATGTAAAAACACAAAATGACCGAAGTTTCAGCTGCCATTGTCGGCGTAGATTTTTAACCAACTTTTTCTTCAACTTCTCAAAACAATTTCTAAGTATGTCTGTATTTGCGGCGTCAAGAAGTCGCTTAAAATAAAATTCCCACAGAAAGCTCGGTGTTGTGTCAACTTGCCCAATAATGACAGCAGCGTATTGGCAACGACATTTCGAACAACCACCCAGTGCCAGTGACGCAACAAATGCAGGTCTTACTTGCGTATGTGAAGCATCTCTAACATTCAGGAGCTTTCCACGCAAAGGGAAAACCCCGTATCTGTCGCGACCAACAACAGACAGACCCGACACAGCCAAAGTTTTAGCCGAGTCTCCTTCCGTCAGGATTAACGTACATTCCAAAGAGTTCTTTGTTCCAGCGTCGTTGGCATCATCGAGCTTTGGAACGCCTGCGCAAAAATATATATGAACTGCGAAAGCAGGTCCGGCAAGCGATGCATATTGCACGGAAATTGCGATGACACGTGAGCGAAGCAGCACGTTGGTTGACAGCTAACAGTAAATAAACGATTTCAACACATTGCCTTCGTACAAGCCCGCCCCCGTCACTGCCTACACGCCGTACCTTTCAGTTTGTTTGACTTGGTGGCCGACTTTTTTTGCAGCTGGCTCTGAGCTTTGAATCTGACCCAGTTCATAATGTTATCGACAATACCACTGTTGCCAGCCTGCAAAAATGTTATTACTGATTCAAAAGAGGGTAACAAATCATTGATCAGCACATGCTCTGCATACTGAATAAAAGCCTAAGATAGAAAAATACACGCATGGAAAAAAATCCAAAAAAGTAACTACAGACAAAACAAAGTTTTGATGGAACCACCGGTTCGATGACCTTCAGACAAACCCTTCGAAAGGACATGACGATTATACACGAAGGTTCTAAGCACTTAATGCTTTTAAATACCAATCCCGCAATTCTTTGGTTAAAGCATCGGGTGAGGAAAAATTTGGAAATTATTTACATCCAAATGCGTATCAAAATGAAGAACTGATGATGTTTCTATCGCAGTTTCGCGGCAAGTGAAAGTTAGAACTGCTTTCAGGTACATGCACACAGCCCCTCATCTGTACACACACAGAGGTATGCAGGGTTACTACGCAATTTTGAAAATAAATCTCCAGACTTTTTACAGACCTAACATTTCCGTATGACCTACTCATGTCAAATACAAGCAGTGCAATATTTAACATGATGAAAGTTATATCAAACTTTGAATAAACTATAAGAAAATGTATGTCAAAAGATCAAATCTGGAAAATTATTTTCTTTTTCCATATACTAACAGACCAAAAACTTTTTTCCACACTTTAAAAATGACAAAAAATTTTCCATACTTTTCTACATTTTTCGAGACTGCGCAGGTACCCTGGGTATGTGACAAAAAACATCGCACGTTGTTGCAGAGCAACATTCGATGATGAGTTCACACGCTAAGCTTTTGAGCAAGAGCGAAGTCGGCAAACGCAGAAACTCTTCCCGGCATGAAAGCGATCAGTCAGATGACTGTTACTGCGGCGCGTATGTTTTGATTAAATTTGCTAATATCATTAGAGTTCCCCCAAACCCGTAATCACTGTACATTACATTGAAACCGCTCCGAAAGGCAAGGAAAAGAGTAACACAAACCAGCTTAAGAAACTTCTCAGTCAAATGGCATTGCGATCCAAACTTCTTTGCTTGCAAAGTCATGTCCTCCTTCGTTTGAGAACCAAAGGTTGGGTTTTCAATGAGGCAGTTAACAAACAACCAGCAGTGGTTTTTTATCTGTAAAAAACGCAGAACTAAAGTCTTATTGTGTGTTTTTTAAAACGAAAAGCTTCTTAACGTACTTTCACATTTGCGGTCTGGTTGTGTTTCGCGCCTTGATGTCACTGCAATGCCTCGGCTTTCTTTTTATTTTTCTGTATTTTTTGAAAACTACCCAACATCGTGAAAAAAATCAGGCCAGTAGCAGTGCTACAAGAAATGGCAGCTGTCCGTTAGATGAGGTGCAGTCGATAAAGTAACGATGATTTTTATCGTCCCACTACTCTGACAATACCGCTACAAAATATTGTTTGATAAAGATTTTGTAAAATACTTTATTCTCCAAAAAAGAAAAATACATTTTCGTATACGGAAAATATAAATATGCTTTTGAAGTATTTCGCGGAGAGCTCAATATAGGCTCGCGAATCATGTACAACCCATGTGTCACGCTTTAAGTTCTCGGGTTAGCGACCACCCAAAACACTTTGCATCTTACACCTCTACCCAATGATCATACAATAACTAAGATTACGGCATTCAACACACCTGGAATGGTTTGACATCCACGCCCCCTTTGTTCTTCTTCTTTACAACTTCAGCAAGTTTTTTTGTCACCTAAAGAATGAACACCAAGCTTCAATATTAACACAACTACTTTGCAAAAAACCTGCTCTTGTTCGCTGTAACGTTTGCGAATAACCCAAGGTCAACAGAACTGCAGAGCTAAGTTATAACAAAGTGGCTTGGAACAGTAATACTGTAAGTGCAAACCACACATGATTACGCGATGCAGTTCTATTCTCAACTTAGAAGTGCGTGCAAGATGCAATACATTCACAAGACAAGTCAGCAAAACAGATAGTGTTACTTTTTTTTCTCAAGAGAATGCTTCAAGCGCTGCTTGAACAATGGGAGGCGCAAAAGATTTAAGGAAGCAGGAGATGGACTAAGGTACCTGTTCCATGACGTGATCAACGTGCCTTCCACCTTTAGTAGTTGCAATGCTGTTAACGAACGAGAATTGTTGGAATCCTTTGTCAGAAGAGGTCAAGCAAATCTGCAAGAACAAACTTAAACTTGCATTTTGCTCAGCTAGCATTTTCACAAAATACAAAATATACTCGCAACAACCAGAAACACAAGTTCGAGCACATTCGAAGGCAACCTGTTAAAATCTAGCGTTGTGCGAAGCTCCGGTTGAAAAAAAATTTGGTGGCTTTGCAAACAAACACAACGTAGTTTCTATACTACGTCGACATGACCCACTCATCAACTTAGCTGAAAGATGGAGATTAAAACTCAACTCCGACTGGTCATTTGTACTCTGCCCTTTACAAAACCATACAACCTACCACTTGGCCGTTCATAAATTTTAATGAACACACGAACAATCTTTCTTCCATATTGCAAATCTGTCTGCAATCAGTAAGATGCAAAATTTCCCATGTGTTTCGTCTTTCAATTCACACGATACCGTCACAAAAAAACCATGCACATGAAACTTTTATTACTGTTCAAATACACACAATGTGAATTACAGAAAAGCGTTTGACAAAAGGAGCAGGTAATTTTTGCCTGCAAGTGGTTCAGAAAAAGCTACAATGTCTCAGTTTTACTATACTCGCTTTCCAATCCCTTTGGTTTAGAGCCGTGTGGTTTGCGGCGCCCACCTCCGCTTGCCTACGCCGGGGACCGCACGGCTACTTTTGTGGTGAATGTTGCACTGGTGGCAAGTTAATGGCAAGGCTGCGCTTGAAGCTTTGCCTCGCAATTCGCAACCATCCAATTAACGTCGAGCGCGAATCGTTTTCTGTCTTCGGTATGACCGGACCGGGAATCGAACCCGCTTCTCTAGCTTGATGGGCGCGTGCTGCATCCAGTGTGCCGCTTTGACGCAATAAAAATACTCGAAAGCAGTACTAATTTTGAACACGTACAACCACACAAGACACAAATGTCTTGGTTTTTCATCTAAATGAACAACACGTTGATCAAGCTTATAAAATTTACCTCCCACCGAGGTCCAACCACTTCGTGGATGACTTTTAACGGCTCGCCTTGGTCGTTCTTAAACAACTGCGTGTAGAGTTGGACATAGTCCTTGAACGACTTTATCTGTGCAAACAAATTTATTAGTTGATAACAATATCACCAGCATCTCATCGAGTTGAGCACGAAAATCACCACCCTGCATCTAAACTTGCAGATAATTCGAGAAAAAAATATGCTGATATCGCCAAAACTCCTATCTTGTATAAACTCGCGACGCACTGCACAAAATATACTCAAGTTGTTTTTTAATACGATTTATTAACTTGCTTTTTTGTGACAGGGCACATCAAAACGCAGCGTTACGTTTGAAACGACTGAGCACGTTTCTCTTTAGATATCCATCTTCGAGCGATACCGTACTTTGTTTTTTATTGCCGCATCAGCGGAAACGCCGGATTAGCACAAGTACGGGGTAGCCCTGAAATTTTTGAAGGCGGCAGTAAGCTTGTGACGACCTTGACATGTGGAAACGACGCGCCAGGGCGTCGCGACTCGCGACACCGCATTTGGGTACCTCTGACCTAGGTCGTTGACGCCCAAAATCGATCGCCATCAAGAATTTAACCACTACCGGAAGTCGCACCCACCGGCAACCTGCTGCCGTTCAAATAAACTTTGACACCGGAAGTGGATCCAGCAACGTCGTAAGCTCTGCGTGACAGAAGTGCAACCGTGTCTTTGTCCAGTGATGTCATATGAAACTTGGACAAGTCGGGCTAAAAGCAAGAACATAGATCAAATACAATATAATGTATATATTGAGGAATACTGACATTACCATAAAAGGAACTAACGCTCTCGTGACTACATGAAAGCGTCGGTTAAAACAAATTACAAATCAAAGCTTGTTTCTAGATGATCAAGTATCAGTGTTTGTTGCATTTACTATGCTTGGAACTTTGAATTGATATTTTGCAAATTTATTGGTGTACTTACATGGAAGGTGACGCATGTGAAGTCTGGCTTGTCATAGGAAACTAATTTTCGCTCATGGGCCTTGCCCATGTTATTCGTCCATGTCTATCAAATTAAGAAATACACGTAAAATGGCTTTTTGAAATAAAAATGGGCTTTCAATCAACGATCATAAATAATTGCAAACCTGCTTAAATTTCTTGCGATATTCTTTCGAAGCAGTTTCCACAGTAAACTTGGTGCTGAAAATGTTGCAAAGCTTAGCCCCATAGCCATTTCTGCCACCTACATTATACAAATACAAAGAAACGAAAGTTTGACAGAAATATGTGGTTTGACAAAGCCACGATAAAAAATGCAAAACAGATCACAGTACCTATCAGCAGGTTTCCCAGGCATCATAAAGATGTCGCGAAAAGATAGGGAAAGCTAGAGTAGCAAAGTAGTCATACCTAAGTAAATGCAATCAGTCACAATTCATTTCAAAGTTGAGAGTAATGAGCAATACGGAACTAGCACAAAACAATTCGAAACTCAGACGATGATTAATGTAAAGCAATTCATTCAAAGCTAGAAGCTATCGTGAAAAAACAAATCAAATATTGTGCAAGAAGCAAGGGAAAACTTCGGTGGGCAAGAAGCAGAGCTTTAAGAATACGAACCAGTTACTTTCTTTTCTTCGTCACTGTAATTACTGGATGTTAGTAGATGTCCGAAAATCATCTCAGGGACATACATTTTTTCCACCTTATGCTCCACAATAGGAATTCCTTTTCCGTCATTCCACACAGATATCCTGTTGTTCTCCCTAAAATATTTTTGGCATGCCATATGCAATGTCATACAATGTACACAGTGCAAGTTGTAAGACATTCAGAGCAATGCGTGAAATGCAAACCTTCGTGTGAAGAAGTAGACACTAACACTTTTAAAGCAATGCAATAACTGACCTGCATGCCATCTTTGATTTACGTAAAATTTGAAATGACTGTTTCAATTTAACAGGGTTCCCACACATTTTCAAAACCCATTTTCCATACTTTTTCAATACTATATCAAAAAACATTAATACCATTACTATCTTCATTTTTCCAAAATTTATGCATGGAATATGATGCAAAAAACGTCTGAATAAATAACTTGCTGAATTTGGAATTTCAATACTTTTTCACTACTCTATGAATATTTTGGCCAAATTCAATACTTTTTCAAGGTCTTGAAAACTGATTTCGCAATTCAGTACTGCGTGGGAACCCTTTTAATTACTTTTGCTGTGGAAAAAAACATTGTAGAGTTTGGCAAACTCCAAAATTTGCAAACAAGCCGCATCAAATCAACTCAAAGTCATTCAAAGAAAGACCAGGAACATTTTCTTATGCACTAGTGACCAAATCCAAAAAAACGAAGCATAGCATGTAAACTGCAGTTGTCATGAAGCAATGCCTGTGTCAATCAGCCAACTGACCAGTGTCAGTCTGCTGATTCATCGTAACCTTGCAGCAAACCAAGAGTTTACTATCACAGTTATTGTAACCTGTATCAGCATTAATTTTTACGCAATACACACAACCAACAAAATGTGACATACTGGAAAAGTGCCTTTAAAAACACTTTTTTGTCACCAACTGTTTAAGGAATTGGGTGTGGTTACAAGAAGTGATAGCTACATTAAGTTTTTCATAATTGCTTTGCCATTAAACTGTCCAATGTGCATGCTTTTAGAAGGAATTAATTGTGTTTGTGAGAATAAAAACAAACAAAAGCTATATGCAATCATGGAAAGACCAATAAATGAAGGGGGGGGTTCAGCTTTGCTAAAATCTTGAAATTTAAGTTTATGTGATCTTCCTTATCATTATTTCTTCAGAGTTGTATCAATGCATAATCATTTTGGCATGAGACTAGCAAGAGGATCTGCGGATAAGAGTGACTCCCACCATAAGATTAGACTTCAGCTGATATTCTGTGCTAGCAGGTAGTGATCACTGACCACCATCTACCTTGCCACCTGTACAGTACAGACAACTAGAGTAAGCAATACATTTTTACACAACTTCATTCATTTTGTCAAAAAAATAATGTTTAGTCACTATAAAAACTTAAGTGACAATCAAGGTTTGCTTCAAAATTCAAACACAAGCTTGTCTACAGAAAATAACAGAACACATCATAAACCAAGCATCATGTGGGACTTCAACTAACATTATACATTTTTCCAAAATGACATAAGTAATGCAGCAAATTAAGCTCAGGTGCAAGTATTTGACATACTGTAATTTACTGTTGTTGTTGAAAGATGCACTACCAGTGTTTCTTTTCACAGACAAAAAATATGTTTCTGGTATTCACACCAGATCTGATTAAAGTCAATGCAAAATAAACATTGAGAGAATTTGTTTTACTCAAATATCTACTCAGTTTCTCAAGAATTTTTTGTTGAAGGCCATGTAAAATATAGCATATAGCAATTTAGAAGTAAATGTGGTGTAATCGGTTGCACAAATCAAAGTCATCACTTAACGTTTTGTAAAATCTTCGAACAATGTAACGCATTCATCCAAATCCACACGACTGTCATGTGCAGATAATTGACTGCGTAATTTTGAGATAGTTAAATGATTATACACAACAAATGTTATGTTCTTACGAATCAATATCAATCTTTATAGTTGACATCTTTGGATCTCTTTGTTTGTTGTCAGCAGCATTCACAAGAATTTCATCAAAAATCTTGTACAAACCAGGAACGTATGTTATTTCCCGATTCACCATTCCAACTCCTTCGTCCCATACCCACATAGCCTGTTACAATCAAAGCAAAATTATCACACCAAGAAGAATATTAGCTACTCTATGTGCAAGTAACCTTGGGACGTTATGGAAGCCAAAAAGCTTCTTGGATACACTTTGTCCTATGGCAGCAGAGTTCTAAGAAGATACCAGTGGAGTAGCAATGGTGGGACACCAGTATGTCAAAGCAAGTGATGTCAAAACGTTGCTTTTAAACCTTTTTCATCAGCATCACAAGAAATATATATCGTAAAACTATCAAATAAAGTATTTGCAACAAAATTAGTCTTAGTCAAATAACCTTAGTTAAGAATGGACACCAAGTTTAAAAAGTCAAATCTATAAACCGGTGATTGACTGAACTGAAAACACCAACCTGGGTTACAGGTTCAACAGAACCAATGTAAGTGTCAGGACGTAGCAAAATATGTTCTAGCTGTGTTTTTTTTTGATAAATTCTTTCAACAGAAAGCCTCTTTTTCCCCTCCACATGTGGAGACACAGGAAATTCATCAATCTCCATATTTTTCTGCAAATAAACAAGTATGTAAAGTACCAGTTTTGAGTTGGCAAGTAAACTATGTTTACATTTCAAGCAGTGCTCTATATGCTGCACTGTACTGCACAATGCAAATCAAAAAAGTTTCTTTTGTATGAATTCTGAAGTATTCTAACTTCTTAATTTTGGATGCTAATGTTGATATTGTGAAAGCAAAAAATGCACAAATTTTAACCAAATTATGCACTCATATTTCTTTTTCAAATGTTTTCATAAAACTTAAAATGCTATTGCAAACGCCTAAACGCACGTGGCTTTGCGTGGGAATTTCTCCGGTCTGGTATGCTCTACAGAACCAGTAAAAGTCTCAAAAGACGCAGCAAGTCTTCT
>JGI24159J19872_10007609_pt1 | contig 14187 bp, 10 predicted proteins | sample Ectturendosymbi4_FD_19872 | JGI IMG/M metagenome (IMG submission 19872) | reverse complement strand
ATTATAACACGGCTCTGCAAGAAGTTAAGAAACAGGCCTACTTGTCGCCACAGCTTTACACAACAGTTGGTTAGTTGATCTAGCCCAGTGGTTCCCAAAGCTTGAATCAAAACCCAAAAAAGGTTGGAGAAGGGTCAAAAAATGAGTCGCGCAGAGGCGATCTAAACCGGAGTTGCAGATTTTCAACGTTACCACCAGGGACGGCGGAACAGCGGTGGGGAAGGGGGGCAGTGAAGAGTTGAGGGCAATGGAATCTTGCAAAAAAACAAAAAAAATCGTAACCAATTATGCTTGTTTTTGCACAGCAACAACGTTAACCTCAAAAATCATAGCAGAAATTATAGAAAACCATTCTGAATTTTTTGTGTGCGCGAATTCGCCCCTGTTGCCCCGCTTTTAAAACGGCAAGGGCAATAACCCGTCATTCCACCACTCTCCGGCGTTCCTGAAATTACCTATGATGTAAGGACACTTGTTCCCAAGTTGCTCCCCTTTCTTAGGGCAGGGGGCATTGCCCCCGTCATGCACTCCCGTTCCGGCGTCCCTGGTTACTACTGCTTGTCTCTCTGTAGCGTAAATACTTGAGAAAAGAGTGTAGATTCCTGACACCCTTAGGTGTGATAAAGCAAACCAACTTAGCAACAACTTGCTGCCAAAAATCATTCGCACAATCAGTATTTTTTTCATATTTTGTTTGAGGATTGGGTCACGAGGTAGTCACCAAACTTTGATTTGGGTCGTGCTCAAAAGAGTTTGGGAACTGAGCGGTTGAAGTCTTTCTTTTAATCCATTCGTATCTGAATAACAAAATCCAATTGACTGGGAAAAAATTCAATTTAGTTTCATTTTGGTCACATGCCCTTTATCGAGGAAACAGATTGCAAGCTATTTGTAAGTAGACGGCAGTGTCAGTGGCCTCGTCACTTACAAAATCAAAACTTCTTTCTACTTTCGTTAGTTTTTCCGCTGGCTCTTCGCGTTGCAGCTGAATGCTGGTTTCAAATTTATTGTGGGATTGGGTGGTAATTAACATCAGGTGAATGTTTAACGCTACCAGACTATGTACAGGTCGGATTCTGATTACTTGAACAAAACTGTTTCCCTGTTTTTTTACTCGCCGGAAAGATAAAGCGAGATCAATAAGGCTCGGTATATTTGTGATTGAACCGTCACAGTAGGTCTACATGCCATCACAACTAAATATCTAGAATAAATGCTATGGTTGCTAAACAGTTGCTACGACCTAATTGCGTAATAAATGAGACTTTGAAACTGAACTGCTTCTTAGCCAAGGCTCGAGCTTCAAGGCACACAAAATGCACATCACCGCCATATTCACGCATTTAGTTTTGAAACTGTGCTAAAACAAAAATCTGCGATGTTCATTTAAAGCTACGGCTGATGCTGCAGTCAAGGATAAAATATACTATATTTGTAGCATGCCAGAGTTATCAGAGAGGCATTTTTGCGATGGTCTTGAAATGAAGTTTACATCACCCTTAGGTGTGACGTGGCAAGCTGGTGCGCCGGAAACAGCTTCGAAAAGCATTAACTCCTTGTTTTACTTTCGGTAACTGATTACAAGCGCAAATACGCAAGTTTGTATTTCATTATCACTAACTTCTGTACGGAGTTTAAACCTCAGGTAAAGGTCAGCCATGGCATGAATTCTCCAGCATTTACACTATACACAATGTTTGATTAATCATGGGCAATTGGTAAACCATTCTGCTGTGATCAGGTTCCACCCTAAGTTGAAGTAGAATATTTTTTTAAAGTAGTTTCGTTGATTTGCACTGACGCATTTATTTGGCTTACACATCAAAAGCTTGATCAACCTGAAAATTGATAGTGCTACTTTCGGAATTGGGGGGGGCAATTGCCCCCATTGCCCCCCCTGGCTACGCGCCTGGTGGGGGGACTATGGCTTTTGTCAACGCTGGAAGAATCCTTGTAATTTGAGCAATGTTTGTAACAATCAAGGGAAGCGGTTTCTAGCAACCCGATAGCAACGTGCCTCGTTGCCAAGAACATCAGCATCTGAATAAGAGCCGATGACGCCTACTCAGCAGGCGAAATACGTTACTTTGATAACATCGCATAGTTTCTGATTCTTGGCTGTGAAAGGATTTCTTTGGATAAGTAGCTTATTACCGAATAGAGGAATGGTAAATCCATTTCAAACATTCGCAAGTCTCGAAACATTGTTGTATTGCTTACCAGCCAGCGACAAAACCTTTATAGTTTCGAGCAAGGCGACTGGAGCATTGCGGAGTAAACTCATAATAAACTTAAAATTTCAGTTATTTACGTCTCAAAATACGCAGCGACTGTTGTCAAACAGTAGGCAGATTTTACACTTTGTAGTAACTCCCAGGGCAACCACAACTCTTTCTGAAAGCAACATCGCGGAGACACTTATCCAACAAATGTAATTTTTTTCCGTTTCATTGTTCGAATTGCTGATTTACTGTGCAATAATTACTGCATTAGCGAATGCGCAGCACTCACACTAAAATGTAAGAAAGTTAGCAATATATAATTTTGCAGAACACGTGTTGAAAAGTTTAAAGGAACAGTGAATGACCCGGAAAAACAAAAACAAACTATTTTTAAAACTGTTTTTGCTTAATTAGTCTACAAGCATGAGTTGTAATTCAGATATTTATTTTTAGAAGCTATGTGAATGCTCATCCCGAAGCACTTCAAAAACGACTAGAAGTTTCATTTATGAGTCGTTTCTCTCACTGACTCTAGTCTAGTGTTGTCGAAGAAAATGACTGTCTGACGGCGAAGCGACTTGCAATTGTAAGTTGCCAAGCCGAAGCAGAGCTGTTGCAAAATTATATTGAAATTCAGAGTTGTAAGTCACATGGTTGCGGAGCCGGAGGTAAAATATCCGACTTGCCAAAATTTCCGACTCTCGACTCCGACATTTCCAAAATTTCCGACTCCGACTCCTTAACTTAAAGGGAATGAAATTTGGCTGTTAAAATCAATGGAAATCGTGATACACAACAAGAAATCTCTGTTTCAAAGGTTTCAAAAGAAATTGTACCATTTGAACAGGAATTCCCAATTTTGTAGTGTGATGTAAAAAATGATCCGATTGGACATCCGGATTCAGAGTTGGACAAAAAAATTCGACTCCGACTCCACCCAAAAATCTCCGACCCCTTACGACTCCGACTCCGGCTCCAACTCCGCAACCCTGGTAAGCGGGCCCCATTTTGAAGCCCGAACCTGGCCCGAGCCCAACATTTATTTTTGAAGCGCGATTTAGGTTTGAAAACCAAATTTACCGAGTGAGTGAAGATATGCGCAACTGACGTAGCAACAGGGGAGCATCGAGGGGAGCATAATGCCCCGGGCGCCGTATCACTGGTGGGCGCCGAAAAGTCCCAATAATGTCGAAATACTTTCTTCAGCGTTGAATTTACCCGCAAAAGGCCTTAGGTTCGAACATTGGGGCGCCAAACTTGTTTCATGCACCTGCGCCATCTAACCTCGGTGCGCCCCTACGTAGCAAATTGTCGAAATTAAAACATCTGTCATTTTAGAACTTCAAAGGAAATTGTAATCCTTGCCTTGTGCTAAATGTAGCGGAATCCATTCTTAAAACAAGTCCAGAATCGCATAAGTGATTGATCTTTTTGACGCAACTCCATCTCATGCTAATTTCCTTACCTCTGTAACCTTCTCAAAAAGTGTGTGACTTATCCGAGCAGCAAAGAAATTAAGGCAATGTGTTTGCAATTCAAGAATTAACTGAAGAAAATCACAATCACTTCACTCACAGAAGTCACCGGGGTGAACACAACTGATCGACACCACGAACGGAAAAAATCGTTACGCACTGAATATTATTTCAAAAAATTTGTATGCAAGCTCGAATCGGCCCTGAACATTTTGACATACTTATGCCCGAACCCGGCCCGACCGCCGACCCGACTTACATTTCTGTAGTGAATGTATAATTGATTTCTTAGTTATGCTTGGAATGAATGCGTGCTTTTTACGGTTTTTATTTGCTTTTTCTGCGCAAGCCGAGTTCAACGTTCAACGGTAATTTCGCAAGAACATGCAGCCCGTGCATTGGCAGGCTTTCATTCTGCCTCACCCTTAACTCGCCCCGTTTGCGTGCGCGCACGCAACGTATTCGCAGCAATCTGACCAATTTTTTAGGGTTGCACGTTGCGGCCGACTGCATGGGAAATCTGGGGATTGCATTCATAGGTGCAGGAGCAGGCGGCAATTTTGTGGGGATGCAAAGGACATTTTGCCCAAATTTCCTTAAATTTTCCCGAAAAACTTTTATGCGACAAACTTTATACAATATTTCTGTAGCTGTTGGTACATCATATTTCACCCCAAATTATTTGCCATATACTTGAAAATATAAAATTGATACTTGAAATTTGGTTCTTAATAAACCAAATGAAAAAAGTACGCTAGGCTGTGCAAGTTGCTGTCAGCATGGAAACTCACACCTAGCTGAGGTAGGCCTAACGCTACTTCCTTCTCTAAAGACCCATATATGTGGCATATATCATATTATTTATATTATGACTATGCCATGAGTTGCACATCGTCTGTTCAACTGCACATGCCCAAAAATTCAAGTGTGTCAGTTACCTCATCAACTCTCACAAACCAGAATACGAAGTTACTAGAAATAGTTTGTTGAGTTTATATATTTTTAATGTGTTTTCTAATTCAAGATAAACTTTTATTTAGGCTATATTCTCAACAACAACGAAGTATAACTTCATTAAAATTTTTAAGTCCAAATTTTTTGCCCAATTTTTTTGATATTTTGCCAAACATTTTGAGAAATCAAAATATTTGAGGTGCGCTTTCAACCCCTGCTCCTACACCACTGTCTGCATTTGTTATAGCGCTGCTGCGGAACTGCTGGTTTATTTGTTACTGCCAATTATGTAGCCGGGACCGTGAAGTCCGAGACCGAGACTTGGTAAAAATTTCCAGATCGCGATTTTGTCAAAATCACCGAGATTTGAATGTTCGAGCCCGAGACTCGAGTCGAGACCTAGAAGGTTTGACGACGTGGCCGAAATGTTTCTTGAATTTTTAAAAATGTCATCAGCGTTTCTGAGCTTTAAGTTTGTCGAACTTCACGCATTTTTGCTACCTTTCGTTTTTTCCTTTCCCAAACATACGGTAAGCAGCAAAGGGGTTAAACTACGGAAGCTTTACCAACAAATATCATTCAAAGTTTGAGACAAGCTGAGGATCGCGACGAGACTTCCAGACTTACAAATCTCGAGGCGCCATCATTGGCTACGGTATCCGCTAAGCCTGTCAACGAGCTTAAAGTGATGAGAGCCTTACAGCAGCCTTTCTTCGGCATGGCTACTTAAAATGTCACGTACTTTAGTTGCGAGACAAGTCCAGTGCTTTACCACGACTAGGTTGGCCTCTCAATTTATAGCGTTTGGGGACACCTTCAGACTGCTTCAGTCGGTGTTGGATATACTAAACTCGACGTAGGATCCGCAACGACCCAGCTTTGGTTCCCATCAGACCGCTACAACGGCTGCAACCACTTTAAGGTCCGACTCGGACAGGTTTCCTAGATATGCTATACTCGCCGGAGGTGGCCACGGATCTGGAGTGCTGGAGTCGACTCCGGCAAGATTCTGTGTTTTTTCTGAGCCGGACGCCGAGTCACGTTTTATTTTCGACAGTAGCAGGAGTCTGCGTGGTCTTTATGTCATTACTTAAACACAAACATTGCTGAATTTGGGTTGCATCGATGTCTGCCGAAGTTTGAACAGGAGTTGGATTCTCAAATTCGAAAAAATTTCGGATCTGGATCCGAATTGAAAAATTTTGGAACAAGGGCTGAGTCTGAAAATGTGACTCCGGACACCTGCAGTACTCACACAAACTGTGTTTGCAAATGCTTCGCAAGAGCGGTAGTTCAGTAATGCGACAACAAACCTAGTTTGCGCGCAAGCAATAGGCCTACACCAACTCGCAACCGTTACAGCGCAATCAGATTACTATAAAAACGCCAGCCAGCACACATGCACAAGCAAGAGGTAGTGGCAATCCACTGTGCCACTCATCCGGTTATACGAAGGTCGTAAACAACGTTTTGCTGCAGAGGTTTACAAGCAATTAGTTGCATTTCAAAGAAAATTTGTTCTTTCATTTCAAAGAATCTGGCCAACATTCTTGATTCTGGAAAAGATGCTGCTTTTAAATTGAAAAAAACGTAAAAACAGTTGGTGTAATTTTCCATTTCCATTCAATAAATTATAAACAAATTACAGTAACAAATATCCGTAAAAATGACGTATCAGTGGCGAGGGCCGATATGAGATGAGAGACCCCTCATAAATCACGAAGTCCTAGCATGGGCGTCCGCAAGGGTGCAAACGGGCATTTCCTCCCTAGAAATTGGGGCTAAGAACCAAAAATTTCTAGAAAACAAAGTTAGCAGCTAAGTTCCGATCAATTCATCTACTTGTTTCAATAGCAGTTTATTTGCTGGTATGACACTCATGGACGTCGGAAGGATTTTTTCTCAGGGGTTCACTAAGGGATTTTTCTAAAATTTTACTAGGAGGGGAAAAGTGATGAAATTTGTTTTTTTACTACTCGATATTAAGAAAACAACCTTTTTGCTGAAATTTTTAAAATCTAGGGGAAGCCTTGCTCCCTCTACTCCCTTGCGACGCCCATGATGCCACTGACACTGCACAGGAGCCAGGTTCACTGTTCTGGTGTCATGCACTGATGAGATTGTAGTTCACTCATGTCCGCTTCTTTGCCTGCAGGGGCAGGTTGCGAAACTTGCTAGTGGATTGTTCCACTATTGGTCTTTATTGCGTAACAATTACACGACAAGAAATCTTCAAAATTCACTTCAAGTTACGGCAGTAGGCGTTTTTCCGCATGTGATCAGGGCTCCCACTGCGGGTTTTTCCCAGTGACGTGGCCAGCCCAAAATGTTTTGAGGGGTCAAAAAATTTGGTGGGGGAAAATGACTCGTGAACTCTTGTAGTTTAAAATTGAAAAAAAAAATTAAATTTGGGGTGTTTCTTCGATGACGTGATGATTGGGGTATGTTTTGCAGTTATTTTGATGACGTCACCGTCCGATCCAGTGAGCCGATTTTGTGGCTCACAGTGTGGTTGGATTATAGGCTGTAATGCGAGTCTTTAGAGCCCTTGATTGACTTTCTAGCGTTTCTGGTTCCAAAGTTATGCCAAAAAAATTCCAAATATTTCAGGAATTTGGGGGATTTCTCTAATTAATTTCCGGAAGTTTGGCCATAATTTTGGTACCAGAAACGCTAGAACGTCGATCAAGGGCTCTAAAGACTCGCATTATAGCTTAGAATAAAATATGCCTGTTGGATGTGCGAGCTCTTCAGAACTGATAGAAAGTGTTTATGAACCTGTTCGTTGCAGAATAAAACGATTTCGCTTATCTTTGAATGTCATTATCAACCTTCAGTAAGGATGGAACAACACTACGATTTTTACTTGTCCAGCAAATTCAACCTGCATAGGTTCGCAATTATTTTCATTCAAATAAAGAACTTTAGAGACATGCATTGCTATTTCCCAAAGTTTTAAAATTACAAATCTACAAAATTATTTTTCCACAAAATTCATTTTACTATTAAAGAACTAGTTTTGATTTCAAAATCCAAAAGAAGTTACTCTTAAAATCAAGTGTCTAAATATCCGTAAAAACAAACTTATCACAAACTTCATGGTGATGTTTTTAGACAGCTTTTTGTGCTGTGTTTACGCTTTAGACACATTTTTGACCTAAGCGATATCTCATAAAAACATATGATTTGCTCGAAAACAATCCGGATTATTGTCTCAGACTCATGCATAGCATATTCAGCTACAATATTGAATATACAGAGCACGACAATGAAATTAACAATGCACATGTCTTTGGCACGCACGCCCTTCTCGAAACTTATGTCCGCACTCTCAGCAGAAATACTTTAAAGAAAATCTCGAGAATACTAAAAAAAGAGGTTAACTTTCGTTTGGCCTAGTCACTCCTGCCAAGGTTTTTACTTCCTCTTAACAAATTCTCAAATTAGTCTATTTTTTCGGTTGCTTGGACTACGGCCAAGGTGGGGTAGCACTTCTGTTGGATGGACTTACGCAGTAGCAATGATGTGACCGAGTCATTGTTGTCGAATCAGAGTCACAAGCCGTTCGAATCAGAGTCATCTAAAATTTTTTCGAATCAAGTCAGAGTACAGTCATAACTTAGTCGAGTTGAATCAAAGCCCACTCACAAGAACTGTCAAGTCACTTCGAGTCATTGGTGTGCCTGCTCGCGTCAATGTTGACCCAAATGAAATTGAACCTTTTTTCTATGTGTTTTTTTTGCTACGAAATGCCGCCGAACAGTGTGAAAAATAGCGCCCAACGGCGTAGAAAATTGCGCCCTTCTCTCCTTCATTCTCACTCATTTCCATGAGTTCCAACCTTGCTGCAAGAAATATACTTTTCTGTCTTTCAAATGCACAAAAATGACCAGAGATGGACTTGGATATAAACTTGCCGCATTGTAGTATTTTGATGAATTTGGATTTTACAATTTATGCTAATCTGCTTAACCAGATTTAGATTGGATAATATTGTTTTGAACTTCTTCGTAACTCTCGATTCAGTTGTGAGATTGCAGATCAGGCCCGTAACCAGCTTGGGACACCAGGATGGGCGAAGAGTTTTCTCAGAGGGGCCCAAATTTTTTGAACTATGTCCAATAGTTAAAACGATGTCCAACACATTTTTTCAGGGGGGAGAAAATTTTTCTAGGGGCGCTTTGCACCAATGGTTACGGGCCTGTTGCAGATTACTATATTGAAAAGTTTGGTTCAGTGGAGTTTCTCAAATATGTCGCGACTGTTTATTGTATTTCCGTTTTTCTAATCTGACGACTTTAGTCTTATGAAAAAAATGTCGTCTTTGAGGACCGTGAATCACATTGTTATTACTCCGCCTTAATAACAGCATTGTCTGTTTTCATTACCATTTGCATTTTCTTAGATGCTTACAACGTTCACCAGCTCAACGTTAGGGCAGAGGTCAGCAAAAGTATTGCGGGAAATGCAAATTTACATAAAACAAAAAATTCTTCACCAATATGTTTGCTTCTGTTCACGAACAATGTTGACCTCAAAAATAATAACAGAAAGTGTAGAAAACCATTCTGAATGTTGTGGGTGCGTGAATAGCTGCAGCAAATTTGTGTCAACTTGCTCAGTGTTTCCCAATCTTTTTTGGCTAGCACCCCCTTTTCTGACAAGCAAATTTCTATCGCCCCCCTACCATGCCTAGCACACATATCAACACAATTTTTTCGTGCATTTCGCTATAAAACTTAATTTAGTAAAACGCTAAGTTTTTGTTTACAAATTACATGCATACATGTTTGTTAATCATACTGTTTTTATGACATTTGGTCACTCAAAGGTCGTAAGACAACAGAAATGTAATTATTAACCGGGTCTCCTATCGCCCCGCAACCACCCATTTCTGCTTCATCGCCCCTCTAGAGTTTCTCACCGCCCCCAAGGATTCTCGTCCCTTGTGACGCAATTATAGAATGAGAACGAAGTTGGAAAGTTCGCAACCCTGGCTATCTGAAAGTATTGTGACGCAGCCGTGAGTCAAACCATATGCGGGCAGTGGCGATTCTAGAATGAAAAAAGTGGGGGGCCACTGCGGGGTCATGGAAAAAAAGGGGGGGCAACATGAATGTCTATCTTGCATGGTGATTTTTGATTGTTTTGAAGATTACGTTGCTATGATTAACCCTATCAAACCCAACATAGGCTTGTGAATATCATTGAAGATCAATTAGCGTTATTATTCACTAGAGACACCTAAACACCACTGTAGATGCAATCACACACGTCTACTGCCATGTCGAAAATTCTGTGCTAACCATGCAACTTCCACAGCACTCCACATGTAAATCGAAACACCATTTTCCGTACACAATTGTGCCGGCTTCACATGAACGAAAGCAGCTTTAAAAATGAACATAATTCACATGAAAGCGAAATGGTTCCAACCACGAATTCCATCTTGACACAGAGACAGGTAGGCTGTTGATAGCCAACTAGTTTCATCAAAATATTCTTATTACAAAGCACATAAAAATAAACCATCTTCCAACGGATTGGTGACTACTGACTAATCCGTTTTTGTGGTAGCTTATGGATATTATGTGATTGTGGTGTAACTAGGCGCGTAGCCAGAAATTTTGATGGGGGGCAAACAAGAACCAACTCTCAACATTTAAATATATAATGCCCTTGTTCTTAAAGCATCAACCATAAAATGTGCTTTTTTCTGGCACTTATTTTTTTTGAATAATTCTGTTCCAACTTAATCCGGCAAACAGAAAGTCTGCTTTCATTGCATTAACAAGTTTCCAAAGTTTGTTTTTAGTAAATTTCCAAGTTTCTGCTTGGAATGAAAGCCACCATTTTCTCGTAAAACTTTCTTGCGAAAGCGTTTCTGAAAATCTTGATGCTATAAGTGCTAGATCGGCAGTATGCCTTTTTCAGCCAATATTGCCGTTGAAAAAGGAGTCATCGCGGCCGTCATTATGATTACGCTTTTTATATTTACACACTTCTGATGTGCATCAACACACGTTCAATCGAAGCCGAGTAGAGACTTTGCTCTACTAAGACACCGACTCCCGAAGTAGGTCTGCAAAACGTGTGCGCATGTAGACTAAGACGTGGATCATGCCTAATTCTTGGGCGACTGTTTGACGTATGCAACTGATAATGTAAACGCTGGAGTCCCTCAACGCTTTTGAAAAATGTTTGGGTTTTATGTCTTCAAACGCTATGAAATGCGACTGCGGTAGAGTTTTTGTACGCTACTTCCACTAAGCCTGCTACACATAAATGATTGGGTATTTATCTATCTAGCTCTAGCTTTTCAAAGCAATGAAATTCACAATTATCACAAAGACAATTTTTGTTAATTGGGGAAAATTATACATGCCCTCTAAACAAATCCGCATATGTTTGACCCATGACCCACTCAATCTACGCAATGTGGAAACGGTTGTGTATTTGCGAAAACGAAGCCACAATCGATTATTACCACGGCTCCAAGTTAAGAAATGGGTCTACATGTTGCTACAGCTTAATACAACGGTTAGTAAGTTGATCTAGCCCAGTGGTTCCAAAAGTATGGATCAAAACCCAAAGAAGGGTGGAGAAAGGTCAAAAAATCGGTCGCGTAGAGGCGATCAAAACCGGAGTTGTAGATTTTAACGTTGACACAGTTTGTCTGTCTGCAGCGTAGTACTTAAGAAAAGAGTAGATTGCTGACATTGAAAACGAACCTAGCAACTTCCTGTCAAAAATCATCACACAATCACTATTTTTTCATAACGTTCTTTGAGGCTTGGGTCACGGGGAGTTCACCAAGCTCAGATTTGCATCGTGCTCAAAAAAGTTTGGGAACTAAGCGGTTGAAATATTTCTTTAAATCCATTAGTGTTGGAATTAAAAAATCCAATCGACTGGGAAAAATGCAACTTGCTTTAATTTTGGTTGCATGCGCTTTATCGAGAAAAGAAATTGCAAGCTATCTGTAATGGCAATGTCAATGGCCTCAACACTTAAAAAATAAAAAGCACGTTCCTACTTTTGTTAGATTTTGCTGCTGACTCTCCGCGTTGAAGCTGAATGCTGCTTTCAAATTTATTGTATGAAAAGGTGGCAATTAACATCAAGTGAAAGTCGAAACATTTTCGGACTATGTACGCCTACAGGTCGGATTCTGATTACTTTAATAAAACTTGTTTTACTCGCCGGCAAGGTAAAGGGCGATCATTGATGAAACCGTTAAGGTTCCACATATTTGTGATTGAACTGTCACAGTAGGTCTACATGGCATCACAACTATATATCTAGAATAAATGCTATTGTTGCTAAACAGTTTCTGTGGCCTAATTGCGTTGCAAAAAAGACTTTGAAACCTTAGCCAAGGCTTGAGCTTGAAGGCAACAAATTGTATATCACCACCATATTCACACATTTACTTGCAAAACTGCACAAAAAATCTGCGATGTTCATTTAAAGCTACGGATGATGCTGCAGTCAAGGGCAAAATATAGTGTTTGTAGCATGCCAGAGTTATCAGAGAGGGATTTTTGCGATGGTCTTGAAATGAAGTTTGCGCAGGGGTGTAGTGGGGCGAGAACGCGTGGGAATGGCGTTCCCACACCTTTTTCAAGTTTTGCTTTAAAATGAGTTTAAAGTTGTTTTAAAATGGCTAGTTTTTTAGGTGCGTTCCCACACCTTTTTTGTTAGCACTACATCCCTGAGTTTACGTCATCATTAGGTGGGAAACAGCAAGCTGGTGCGCCAGAAACAGCTGCGAAAAGCTTTACTCCCTTGATTTTTTCGGTTAGTGATTACAAGCGCGTATATACAAGCTTGTATTTCATTATCACCAACTTCCACACGGAACTTAAATTCAATAAAGGTCAGCCATGGCATGAATTCTCCAGCATTTACACTATACACACTGTTTGATTAATGATGGGCAACTGGTAAACCATACTGTTTTGACCAGGTTCGACTAAAAGTTGAAGTAGAATAGTTTTTTTAAGCAGTTTCGTTGAGTTGCACTGACGCATTTCCTTGGTTTTCATATCAAGAGCTTGATTAACCTGAAAATTGTTAGTGCTACTTTCGGAATTGAGGGGGGGCAATTGCCCCATTGCCCCCCCCTGGCTACACGCCTGGGTGTAACCATAACAATGTTTTGCAACTACTATTACGAGTGTGCAGCGCGGATAGGGTTAGGACTATTCAATGCAGTGTACAGTTAACAGCAGCGAGATTTCGGCACCAGTTGCACCTAAAGTAGCATAGCAGCGCCGCAGATAGGTGTGCATCGGCATTTAGGGCTTGTACCTGATAGCAAGATGTAACAGCAGGCGTAAAATTTGTTTTGCAGAATATTCCGAACAAAGTCGTTCAGTTTATTATTCACACTGAGTTTTCCTCTGACTGATCCTCAAAAGCTGATTTTTCAACTCTGCGTTGATATATGACTGTCTTGTCATAAGCGAAACAAAAAAGATTCAGACAAATAGATAATGAGCAATATGATTCTCACATAGATCCCTGCACAGGCTACGTTCAAATTTTATAACACCATCACCTTAACGTAACTTAATCCTTGGATTATCATGTCGACTGTCAAATTCATCAACGAAATTATCTAAATCTGTTCTTCAGCTGGTACCTTTCAATTTAAAGTATATCAATGTTGCCCAATCTTTCACTGGTAATGGAATTTCTGGGAAATGTTTTCACTAATTTCATTTTTGAAAAATTTCTCTCGCATGAAGCACTGGTGACGGGAAGAATTACAGCTACCAGTAACAATCAAATGCAGCTTTGTAAGTACCGTAGTTATAAATAACAAAAATTGTTCGAGCGATATACGCAGCTTCGACTCTTTCCGAAGCAAATTATTTGCCAAAGTTTTTCACGTTTGAAATCATTTTCACTAATTCAATATGATTTGTGAATTCTTTCTAGTGTGTTTCTGATGGAAATGTTTGTTTGACCTCCTGCGCAAAGAGCTGAAATACGCGAAATAATTGCTTCTGAAGCATTACATAAAATCCGTACAAAATTCTATGAGGTTGCAGGACATGTGGGTAGAGTTAAAACTGTAGTCACGAACCACTTACGCAAGATGTTTCGAAGTCGTATACACAAGGTAGCCGAATGCAATACCACAGTCAGGATAAACTGAGATAAATTCACCGAAACCAATTCCTAATGCTTCCACAAACCTTTTGCTACTGAGACAAGCAACAATCTGCTGACAGTAATATAATCCAGCTCCATCTCATACTGAAATGTACGAAAGATCAATCTTTCCAATTCTGTGACTGTTTCTTAGTTTCGAAATGAATTTTTCAACACTACGACAACTGTGTGACTAAATTTCACGCAGGATCCGAGCAACCCCTGGTGTGTGTCGTCATCAGGGGCGCACGCAGGGGGGCTGAGGGGGCTAGAGCCGCTTAACGGAAATCGCCTAAACACAAATTTGTTGCTGACATTTGTTAAAACACAAAACAATTCCGCACATGCATACATAGCTATATAAAGATTTCGAT
>JGI24159J19872_10007607_pt1 | contig 14188 bp, 16 predicted proteins | sample Ectturendosymbi4_FD_19872 | JGI IMG/M metagenome (IMG submission 19872) | reverse complement strand
ATAAAAAATCGATACAAGTTGTTTCTTAGCACGGCATCAAAGGTCCTGACACAATGGCTAACCTGGTGTGGGCGAGCACTAACATTTCTGGGTATGTAGTGCATAATTCGATAGGCATTGTTATATGCAGCACGTAAGCGCTTCATACTAGTCTGCGTGTATTTGCTCCATGAGCAGTTAGTATCAGATTACAGCAATGGCGTATTTATAGGGACATAAATTGTTGTTGGCCACGGTTTGACTCCATTCCGTCGAACAAAAAATTTGCTTCCTACCAACAAACGAGTCCCTATCCGTCTTCCCAAATAAGAACCTGTCTCTGTGTACATCACTGCGCGACGGAAATGTTGAAACATTGCCCAAACGAAATTAACGGTAATTGATTTAAAAGCGTGATGGCTTCGAAGTTTGCAATTGATTGCTCGGGTTGAAACGATTGACACGATTCATCGTAAAACACCTTTATTCTATTGCAACATCGTCGATCGAATAATGTTCATGTATCAAAATACTCCGAATAAAACAAAATGAGTGAAGCAACAGACGTTCTAGGCAAATTTGTAGGTTTGTACAGTGCATTCCAACCACAGTTTAAATTTCACTGAATAAATCGACGATAAATTCCACAATGTATCAAGCCACCTCTTCATCTAGTGAAGTTATTCGGAGACTCAGAACATCGACTTTCGGTCTTACTGCTGCTCGGAAAATGATATCCAGCGGAGGTTTCTGCAAAGTATCGAATTCTTCTTAACTACAAGAAACACAACACTGTGCAAAGCCTTGTTTTGACTATGAGGTCAGAGATGCGACTCTGCATCACATCGAAAATGACTTGCTCTGCAAATAGCTAGCTCTGCTTTCTGTCGTCCACTTCATGTGGTTTGGTGCGTTTATTGCTTTCAACACCTCCCACTTGGTCCTAGCCCCTTGCAAAAGTGACAAATCCCACCAAACGTAGATATGACAGCGGCAAATCCATCTGTTTGAGAATTTGGCTCAAACCCGACCACGTTTGAAGCCTTGACCTGCAATCTCGTCGGAAGTGAGCGCCCTAAACATTACAGTCCAGAAATCTTGTTCTACAGTAGATAATTGCTGTTATTTCAAATCATTTTATAGGTTTTGGCAAACGTGCTCATGGGCGTATCCAGGGAAGCGAAAGGCGCGGTCGCTCTCCACAGATATTGGACGGCAATATTTGAACATTTGAGCAAAAATCGTCATGAACGCCTAGGCCCTAAACCATTCATTTCTTAGAGTTCACTACTTTCACCACCAAATTGTTTTTCTGGACACGCACCTGCGCATGTTGCACATCAGTTAGAAGCACGGTCCTGCGCAGTAACAACAAGCTCTTACACCTTTCTTCTTCGTTGACGCCAGGACTTCGATAAACAATCAAACAATACTATAATCAAGCTCTACTGGCGATAAAACATAAAAACAGGTTACAAACTGGCCAACATTTCAATAGTTGATACAACTATCTTCGCCAGGGGGAACACGAAATGCAGCATTTCAATATAGTTTGAGCATCAGCCTACGGTTGAACAATTTTTCGTGGTATTTATCACCAACATGAATGCTGGAGATTTTGCATTATCATTACTTTATTAAGCTTACCAGATGAGTTGGAAAAATACGGTTTTCGCTTTTAAGGCCTGCTTGCATTCAGCTTAACATCATTCTACCCAGTGGCGTAGCCAACCCAAAATTTTTTGTGCGACCCAAATCTTTTTCTTTAGGGCGAGCAACAGTATTTTGTTTGGGACATCGCCAGTCAAAGCACAAAATGTCAAAAGATGCTAGAAATATGTAAGGTCGTGGCCCTCTTGCCCCCTCCCTGGCTACGCTTCTGATTCTATCCTAAATTACCTCAAATGCGTTGTTTACAACATCAAATCCATTTATACATTCGCACACCTTTGTAGTTTTCATAGCTCGCCAAGCATATCTAAGTTGACCAAAATTATCTCGTTGTTTGACTACACGTTTAGCGGCGGAAAAAAAGTGAGGAATCTTTATAAGATCAAAAAGATACGACTCGCTACAGTCAGCATGTTGACGAGCATTTCACAAAAAAACGACAACAGAAGGACCGAAAATGCTTTTTGTCGTCTAAATAAAAAAACAATCGAAGGCCGCTCTTCCATAAAGAAGGTGGTCGAACCGTTTTCATTGTCTTTCCTCCGACTACCACACCCACCCACGTTCTGACCCACAAACTCTAAACTGAGCAACATCACACTTAAGATGCAGCTTCAACTTACGTCTACAACTGATTTTTCAAGAAGCTGAAACAAAACTGAAGCTAAACCGAAGCACTTGAAATTCATTGGCGAAGAATGGCGGCATTTTAAAATGAGGAAGGCAGCGTAATAAAACTTTTGCGTGTTTTCTGGTGACTTAGTCAGATGTTTCGGAAACAAGCGAAAAGTGAATCAGATATCGTTGACAATGATGTTTTTGTAAATGCTCCTACAAAGTGCTACTGGATGGTGCCCTTGCAAATCATTCTGAATTATATCCAGGGATGCTGGAGAGCGAGGATATTTCTCCTCTGCCCTTTCACAAGGGGGGGGCAACGGGGGCTGAGGTACTTTTCAGTATCATAGGTAATTTGATGGTTTATGAAGATCGAGTTGAAACAAACTTATCGCAGCTATTCGTGCACACAGAAAATTCAGAATGGTTGTCTATAATTTCTAATATTATTTTGTGAGGTCAACTGTGTTGCTAAACAGAAACAAGCATAATTGGCAGCGATTTTGTTGTTTTTTGTAAGTTTTCATTCCCCTAACCTTTTTACTTTACCCGCCTACCGTACCACTGTTCTGGCGTCCCTAATTATATCTCTTCATCGCACTGGTAATCGTAGAAAATATTCCAGAAACTTTTCCCTGATTTCTCAAGTTCAAAGCGGGTTGTGGTATGATTCAGTGGCTGTAGTTACAAAGGCCTTATTCAGTGGTACTTTGCTGACAAATTCGGCAAAACCGGCGAAGCAGCATTAGTAAGGAAGGCAGTTTGTGTCATTTAGCTTTACTTTCTTTGACGACAGTGACAAAAGCAAGCTGGGCCAGACACGTACATGCTTCCATAACACCGTACAGCATGCTAGCTGCGCATGGCAGCGTTTTGTAGTTAGCTCTGCTCACCGGGGTATCATCAGCGACATCCAGTCGAAAGTTCATGAGAAGTTTGCAGATCGCCACCTTCACTTCCATAATCGCGAACCGCATTGCGATACAGCTCCGCGGCCCAACGCCAAACGGTTGGAGTATAATCGGGTCGACTTTGCTCATGTCTTCCAGTCTGGAAATGCACAAGCCGCTTTCACGCCTTATACCACTCGTTTCTTTAGGCTACATCAGCGTGGTCTAACTACTTTCTACCTACGGGCCATTTTACAAAAATGTGACCACTCGCGGGCCACTGCCAACATAATAATGAATAAACTAACAGATTCACAAGATTTAAAATTGAAAAGGGAAAATGGGTGAGTTAAGTGAGTGCACCATTGAAATTATTACACAATAGCAATAAACAGTTTGTTACAAATCTCTACTAGTGCGATGCCTGTGGTTGAGGCTTCTCTGACGTTATCGTTTGCTTAACAATACCAATACGTTTGTGGTAGCAAGTCGGAGGCTATGGTGCGGTGTTTCGTCTGCTGGTTGATTTCTGTTTTTAGCTTTGACTGCTTTGACTTGCTTCATCGTAGAAAATGTACTCTCACGCACATACCGTATGTGCTTCCAAACGTCGAACGCACTTTTAGTGCGAATTCTTTCAGTTTGGGAGACTTGGCTTTGCTGACTAATTTCTAGAAGCTCTCTACAGTCTAGTATAACGTCGTAAATATTGCACATTATTATTAACAGATGTCATGCTTGTTCTAATTGTCTACTGTAACATACACACAAAAATCAATACTGAGAAAGCTCGCAGGTCAAATTATGTCCGCGGGCCACATGTGGCCCGTGTCCCTGTAGTTGGACCACGCTTGGCTGCATTATCCAAAATACCTGATTTAAATTCTTTTAAGTTTCAAATGCATAAAAACATAATTATATTAGTAGATCTTCTGTCAGCATAGTGAGTTACGCAATCTAGCCCTCGGTCAAGACATCGTTCGACGCTGGCATAACTTCCCCTTGGACATTTTGGACATAACCCAGGGCGGCAGAATCGTTGGGCAAAATCTACTACCGATAGTATTTGCATAACATATTCGGACATGGATTTATAATCAAGTCCCAAGAAAGATGTGATGTAGGTGGATTTACAAACGGAATTCTTGTGCCGCACTTTTGTTGTAGAATGCTATTCACTCTGTGACGTCACATATAGAATGTCGGCAAACACAGTTTTTTGGCAAAATACAGGACACAGATAACTAGGCATACCATATTTTCGTGATTGAAAACTGGGACGCTTCAGAACAACGAGACTTATCAGATAAATGGAGTTCATGTTTTTCTTGGATTATGTAGCTATTTTGTGTTTTAAGGGGAAGCAAGCAAGGCACTTGCCTCGGGCCGCCCACTTTAGGCCCCCTTGAGGTCCTTCGCGCGAAGATTTTCCTCATTTTTGGTGTAAAACTTATTATCCACTCATACATTATACTCCGAATCCGAACCAGATCATAAGTAAGTACTCTGTTTTCAAAGATGCCCCCAACAGCCAATGTAATGCGTAAATACTCTACTTTTGCAGGGGCCCCAACAGCAACTGTAATGTGTAGGTACTCTACTTTCAAAAGGTCCTCAACAGCAACTGCAATGTCTAAGTACTCTGCTTTCAAAGGGGCCACAACAGCAACTGCAGTGTGCTAGTACTCTGTTTTCAAAGGTTCCCACAACAGCAACGGTAATGCGTATGTACTGTGCTTTCAAAAGGACCAGCAACTGCAATGTGCAAGTACTCTGATTTTTAAGGGGTCCCCAAACAGTAACTGCAATGTCTAAGTATGCTCTGCTTTCAAAGGGGTCCCCAACAGCAACTGTAATGCGTAAGCACTCTGCTTTCAAGAGCCAGAAACTACAATGTGCAAGCATTCTGATTTTGAAAGGCCCCCAACAGTAACTGCGACGTCTAAGTATACTCTGCTTTCAAAGGGGTCCCCAATAGTAACTGTAATGTGTAAGTGCCTTGCTTTTACAGTAATATGGTCCCCAACAGCAACTGAAATGTGTAAGTACTCTGTTTTGAAAAAGCATCCTCCAACAGCAACTGTAAAACTGGAGAAGTGGGGTGCGATGCTAGCTTGGTATCGTTTAACTTTTATGCGTTGCTACCTTTGTCCTCTCAACATTCAGTGTTTTTAAAGTTGTGTATCATGAATACCCTTTGCCATTTTCTGCTATGTCAGTCACTGACATCTGTTATGTCAGTCGTAGTCTCAGAAGCGTATACGTGGATTGCCCGCATATCCCCTTCACAGGCTCGATCAAAAGGTTTTATCACGGTTGGCTAAATTTGATGACGTCATCAGAGGTTTCCCTTTTCAGCCTTGCCTCAAACCCCCTAACCTAAGTCCACCACCAGTTAAGACACCAAGAAAAACTAAAATATAAATTTTACCAAGAAAGAAAAGAATGTTTAAGCATTTGTAAATTTACCCATTCGCCCAATCATACTTCTCTGTAGACGATACTTTTTTCAAGAAGTCTTTGTTCGATTGAATTTTCCCGTGAAAATTAAACCAGAAAATGTCAATATCAATTTTACAGGTTTTACAGATAAAGCCTTTCACATTCAGCTCCAACATTCTGTTTCTGTTATCAGACCACAATCTTATTCATGATGGTTGACTGAATGCCAAACCGGGAAATGCCAAACCGATTTTTTGGTTGACTGACAGGGACGCCGGGACAAAGCCCTTAAAACGGGACTGTCCCGGCTAAAACAGGACGTATGGTAAGCCTATAGATAACGGCAACGGCATTGTTTCCAGGGTTGCCAGTTTGGCTTTTTTGAGGCCACATTTCTAATTTTTGGCCTTTGTTAAACTCCTTTGCCTTTTTTCATATTTGAGAAAGGCCAAATAAATTTTTTTGGGGTTTTTTTTGATCAATTTAATCTGTACGTTGGTTAAACAGGTCTTAAAGAAAATTTTGGCAGATTTCTGGACACTAGCAGATATCTTGACACTGTTTGTGGACACATAATGATAAATTTTATTGCTAAAACTCTGCACTAGAACTTCATAATTTTTAGTTTTGGTGTTTCATGCTTTTATATTTGCTGTTTCAGGTTGCTCCTTAGCAAGACCAAATTTTAGAGACATTTGCTAATTGAATGAGTGTTGTTCTGTATATGTGTATGTTGTCTTTTAAAAGTGCTGTGCAACCTGTAATGGCTGCTTAAAAGTGTCGTTGTGTATTTATCCTGTTTTTGGCTTTTTGGTGCTTTCTTTTATACGGTTGGTATGGTCTTTTTTACTCACGACAACTTGGAAACCCTAATTGTTGCCACTCGTAGGGTTTTTGCATTTCATCTAATATTCGAGTGTGTCTTCATAGCTATCTGGTTGTTTTTCACTAGCCTTTGATAGCCTGCGGCAAATTTTACAGTGATTGAGAATTTTTTACAGGGGTAATTGAAGCCACTTGCTATTGTTGAACCTATTTGTTAAGCCGATATTAGCCTGCATTAGAGAGTGAGAGTTTCTTTCAGCAGAGCTGTCAAATATACAGCCTGGCACAAAAGTTTAGGGACACTTCGCATTTTGCTATAATTCTGTGAGCAAACGGCCATAACTTTTGTTTCACCCAAAAAGGCAAGTGAGGGCCAACTTTCATACGTTTCGCATTTCAAATCACAAGCAGTGGCGTAACTGACGGGGGCAGGACGTTAGAACTGCCCTCCTGGCCAAGCTAAATGTGAAAACTGGGCCCCCGCTTACCTTACATTTCGGTATTTAGTATTCTTTGATTTTTGTGTAGGTTGTTGTTTTTAGCGTTTTTCGGAGTGTGTTCCTGTGATTACCGGTTTAATAAAGGCATCCACATCCTGAGTTACTATCATTTCGCAACTCTTTTCCTGACAGTTGGCTAGTGGGCCCCCTACGGTGGCACGTTGCCTCTTCAGCGACGTTTTTCCACCCTGACTCAAACCTCCAGTTACGTTACTGTTCACAAGGCATTTCGTAAGAGTGCGATTTGTCTTTCTCACCCTATGGTAAATTGCCATCACCACATGTAAAAGCGTTGCATTTCAGGTCATATTTAACGAGTCAAGTCTACCCCACCACCAACCTTTTAAACAGTCTTATTGCCTGGCATTTGCTCCGTTTTTGTTTTGCCTAGCGGAAAGTAGGTGTTGGTTTCCGAATATTCCTCTATGTAAGTTTGGTAGCCTTTGGTGAAGTGTTATTTTGACTTGTCTTCACCGACTTCTCGCAGACCACACTTTGATTCTTAAATAAAAAAAACATGTTGAAAAGTTAACTTGTGAAGTCGGGCAAGTGAAATAAGAGGAAAAAAGCGGAATTTGAGGTGGCAGGGATGGGAAACCATATTTGCTATCACCGGTCGGATGAATTGTGGAATATCGCTGGCGGACCGCAAAAATGATTTTATCTTATAATTGTACTTTTATCTTTAAAAAATGAGACTAAGGAGAGAAAACTATGCCAAGGAGCGAGATACTACTCTTGACTAACTGTCTACGTGTCTGCTTATCATGGAGTTTCGTTTTGACGCGATGTTTTATGTTTTGTTCTAGCTTGTGTAACGAAAATACTAATGCGCGCCATATAAAATGTTCACGCGGGACGCAGGTCAGCCACCCTTGTGTTAAAGACAGGGGCGTAACGAGGTTAATTGGCGCCCGGGGCAGTTCGAACCTGAGGTCTTTCGGAAGCAAATGTGCTGTATTGAAGAAAGCACTTGTGACATTGTTGGAACTTTTCGGCGCCCCACGCAGTCATTCGACGCCCCCATCGTGATTCAGCGCCCGGGGAATTGTGCCCCATTTGCCCCCTCGTTACGCCCCTGGTTAAAGAATAACATTCATTAAAAGTCTACCTGTTTGCAACTGGAGTACCGATTTTGTTGTACAGGGTAGAGCAGTTTGTGCAGTAGCGTTTTTGTGTGACTCAAGCGTTTTTTTCATGAAATCGAGTACTTTCCTATAACAGTGGCAACACTCGACGAGATTCAGGCTNATAGCAAGTTTGAAAATTTTAAGGTTATTGTATGTTACAGTTAACGAGATTTANTTTTCTTACATTTTAACTGCAGGTGAAGCATTTTAACCTGCCAATGAAGTGAGTAAGAAAATATGGATCATCGTTTGAAAACAAAAAGAAAGCTAGGGAAAAGGAACTAAAAAATTGAAGGCGCTCTCTTGAAGTTTGAAAGCATTTCTTCAGAACCTTCTTCAGTCAACGAAAAGCTCAGCACTGTTAATAAATTGATACCTCAGGTGGAAGCGACAGTTGCTCCCGTGAACAGCAACGGAGCGGTTATCGAAAAAAGTAAGCTTTTCAATAAATCTACTCCGTCCAAGGCAGGAATTGATAATATCACTATTTGTCATAACGATGTAGAAACTTGGACATAAGTTATAGGTCATTAAATGAGAGATAAAATGGTCAAAATAGGGCCAAAAGGCTATCAGAAAAAAGAAGGATCTTTCCAGCCAGTGGTTACAGTAATTCAGGAACGACAAGGGGAAGGAATTGTTGAGCTTTCTGAATAAGAGTTAGTTTTACAAGATGCTGAAAAACGGTAACGAGGTTCCCATATCATGGTTGCATTAGTCCGCTAGCGATTCAGGACTGTATTCACCAGCGTACGGGGGACTCTATTCACCCGTTTTCGGCAGTGTATACTGTCAGTATTCGGCAGTGTATACCAAAATGTTTAATGTTAGGCGAATAACACTATTTGTTTAGAAAAACGCCTCTCAAAGCACAAAATGACTATATTTTCTACAAATTTGGGGGAGGCATCGCCCCTTTGGCCCTCCCTTGGCTACGCCTATGCTTTGGCCCTCCCCTCGGAAATTTTCTGCGTACGACACTGACTGTGTTGTTTCTGTGGAAAGTTGTTTCGATCGGCAATGATAATTCTTTGCTTTTTTCCAAACCCTTCGTTAAATTCTGGCATCTAAATTCATTTATTTTTCATCACGAAATTTCAAAACGTCACGAAGATTGCTTCGATAAATGGAATGAGTTCGCGCTGCATCCACAGGTTCATCAAACAAATGAAAAAAAGATGAAGGATCTCAGAGGGAGGAAAATACATGGAGATAAATTCTTCAGAGTGCAATTGATGTGATAATGTTCCTAAGCAAACAAAATCTTCCTTTTCCTGGGCACCGTGACGACTTTAATTCAAGAAACCAGAGCAATGTTCTTGCAATTTTAAAACTTATCGCAAAATGTAATCCACTCATCAACAAGGATTACCTTTCTAACACCCAACTTTCTAAAAAGGGCATGGCAACGTGTCTTTTTCAGATTATCAAAAATGAGTAAATTGAGTTTCCTGACAAAAAGTTAAACATCTCATTCTAGAAGAGTTAAAGGATGCAAAGTACTTCTATTTTACTAGACAGCACTGCTGACATGTCCCTTATCACCTAATGGCTAGTGTTGTTAGATTCGTTAGAGTTAACAGCAGTGAGGTACAAATAAAGAAGTCCTTTCTGAATTTCCTTCCACTGCACGGGAAAAATACTAAGGATATTACTAAGTCTATCCTCAGTAAGCTTCAAGAAAATGTCTTGGACGTAATGATGTGCAGAGGTCAAGCGTATACGGCAATGCTTCCACAATGTCTGGAATCCATTCTGGAGTACAAATCAAAATAAAGGAGATCAATTCAAATGCATTGTTTATCCAAAGCAGGAATCACTGGCTTAACCTTGCAAGCGTGCATGCAGTTGAGCTTTCCAAAATATTTTTTGCTTATTTAGAAAAGATCTATTCCTCTTTCGCAGCTTCAACTGACAGATGGGAGGTCCTTCTTCTAAAGCATGTGCCAGTTGTGTTAAAAAGAGTGATTGATACAGGGTAGAGTGCACACTGAAGCTGTGTAAGCACTTTATCAAGGTATTCGTGATGTAGTGAGTGCATTAAACGAGCTTTATGATCATAAAGAAAATATTGATACATGAGGTCAAGCTTTTGACATATTTGATGCGATTAAACGTATTTCGTTTCTTTGTTTTTGTGTATTTTTGGAATGAAATTCTGAGACAGTCTCACAATGTCCAAAAATATTTACAACGGAAACGTTTACCGCTGGTGAATTTGCCCACGAGATGAAAACGCTTATAAGTTTTTTGATCAATGAGCGAAATGCGCTCGTTGAAAGGCATTAATAATGCTCGTAGATTTGCGAAGAGCAAGAAATCACGATTGAAGAGCGATATGTTCGAAAGAAGAAAAAAATTCTTAGTAAGCAACTGAGCATGCAGAAGACGTATGTCTATATACCACTGAAGAAATCAAGGGATGCAAAATCGGTGAGCCGATTTCGAAGTGAAACAGAAAAGAGATTTAGTAAAATAAGTGTGCTAAACGAAATATTTGGCTTTTCAAAATCACCATGCATTGTTGTGAAGTAGAAGCACTGAGAAAGATATGAACAAATGTAAGAGCATGTACGCGGATGACGTTGATTTTTCTGAGCTACCAGTAGAAGTTCCTGGGTACAAAGCAGCGGTGTCACATTTCAACGCGATGCTGCAGTGGTTAAGTGGTTTATGTGACTCAGCACCGTACACACTTTTGTGTCTGAAGCTTTACCTCACTGTTGCTGTTTCTATTACAAGTTGCGAGAGTAATTTTCCAAAACCTGACTTGATAAAGTTGTACATAAAATTTACTATGGAGGAAAATAGGCTGTCTGCGTTATCGATCCAATCCACTGAAAGTGATTACGTCGAGAAACTGTCATTGGTGGCATAATTTCGGGGTTTGCTTCGGTAAAAGCACGATCAGATGCTCTCTGAAATATTGGTGAGAACAAACTGAAACACATTAATTTTGAAATAAATTATTGGAAAACATTACACTTCGTGACTTGGTATTTTTTCGTATTGATAGGAACCTAACCTTAAAAATACGTCTCATTCCACTCCGTCGGACATCCGAGTGCGCAGCACAATCTACAATATGTTTTCCGTCGGAAATCATGCATGAAACGCACTGTGGATTTGGTTGCGACATCTAACAACGAGGCAAAATTTTCGTGCTCGGCTGCCTGACCGAAGACTATACGTTTTTCTGTCAGAATGATGTTTATTGATTTTTGGGAATTTCAATTGATGCAAACTAACCTCTCTGGTTTGAACTCGAGCGGCTCATCCCAGATCTCCGGGTCTCTCGTCATTCCATAGATTGGAATGTCAATGTGCATTCCTTTTGGTATTTTCATTCCCCCAATCGTTATATCTTCTTTGCACAGTCTTGAGTTTCTGGTAAGAAATACATCAGAAATTAAAAGTGTTAAACGCAACTCGAATTACAAAATCCAAAATGCAGCAGAACCATCAACAAAGCACAGGGCGCGCTTACAAATAATGTTCTGTCGAACCGATTTTACTTACTTATTTGACCTAAAAACGTTACACCTTGAATCATGTGTTGAGTTTGGTAACGTGTTGTCGTGTTGCTTGGGCATTTATTTTATTTGATATTTTTGTTGAATCGCATGCAATGCGACAGATCTTTTAACGACAACTGGCGGCAGGCCGAAGCCTGAATAAATGTGTTTTTTCGTTGGGCATTGTAAACGCATATTTCAAAGACTTTTCTACTGTTGAGGAATGCTGGTGTTCACCGAATTTGTTAGCTGTTGTAGAATGAAAGAAGTGAGTGCTATAAAACTAAGCATTTGTGCAACAGAAGGAAGGGGCGGGGTTACTGATCTCTCAAACCATTTGAAAACAGCGGTTTGTCGTAGGGCAAAAGCTATGTAAGCAAGTCAAGCGACCCCGTAATGAATGAACTCATGATAGTTATCTCAAAGAGTTGAATAAAATATGCGGATGAATATTCTCTTAATTTTTCGGACTTTTCATAAACCAAACAGCAATTCCAACTAAATTGATCGAGTTCGGGGAAATACATTTCTAATTTTGAAGTGGATAATTGGCGTTCAGTTAAAGTTTTTATATGGCAAAAATTGTCGGTCAAAGATACATATTGATGGGTGAAACTTTTTTGCCCATCCCACAAATTTCGTTCGAGTTTGGTCGGGGGTGACCGTTAACAGCATGAATCTTGTTCGGGTGTGACACGGGCGTGGACATGACAGACATGAGACTAGCGTTAATATTACCTTATTGCTGGTGGGTACATCCTCATCGATTCATTGAAACACATCATCAAGTATTTCATGTTGCTGAGAGCTTCATAAGTGAAACCACCCTTGAAAACGCAAAAATTTTCTTGAAATGCGGGATCAAGAGAAGACAATATTTTTGTCAAAACAATGTCACACTTCTCAGGGCTCATCGAAACGTAGTCACAAAGTTAATCAAAAAGCGGCGGTCACGATTTGCGATCGATTCAAAGAACCTTCTCTTCAGGCGCGAAGCCTTGCTCACAGTATTGATCAACGTCTTCATCGATTCTATAAATGGTACAAGATAACTTCAATTGAAACGATGAACAGTCCTATCGAAATGAAGGCATTACTAACAAAATTAAAATCTATCGGGCTTGGTTCTTATTAACAAAACTGAACTTAAATATATCGAAATTATTGTGTTTGCACATAGCAAATTTGTAATTGAAACTCGTCTCAAACTTCAGCATAAAATCTCTGCTCACATGCTTTTTTACGGTGTCTTTAATTTCTTTTCGCAACTTCTCCTGACATTCCTGATAGACTGCCAAGTTGTAAACAAGAAACTGCATGGCACCAGACGTCGTTTCATATCCAGCTAGGAGCATCAGCATACTGTTTCCAATGATCTCCTCACGGGAGACACCTGCATTGGATATATTGTTAGACATTATGGTCACAAAAACCAACATTGTCATTAAGTACCAGACTTGCCTATTGTCAACTTCATCGCTTCAACTTGAGGTTGCACAAAAATTTGAAATCAGTGGCTCTTAGCCGGCCTGGACACGCCTCCCCAGCGGGGATTTCTAAGGGGGGTGAGCCCTTACGCGCTCAACAACATGGACAGTTTGATCAACAAATTTACCAAGAAATACAATTGCTTTTGCAACTTATTTAAAGTCAGGGAGGCTTGAAACAGAGGACAATTTGCTTAAGGAGGGCCTGATAGTGAAAATGTTACGAACCAACGCTCTAAATCAATATCTCGATTAGCATTGAAATACTGCATAAAATTGAATCAGCCCCAACTGTTTGTTAAAAGCCCATCATGTGATAGCTAGAGAATTTTCCCTATGAACTGTGGAGATTCGCGTGTTGCTGCCTCGCCGCCTTCATGTCTTTATCGGTGTTGGCCGAAGCTCTTCAGGCCGTCCGGTTGCTCGTCTGCCTTTCTGCTAATGAAACGCCCCACGAAAGACTGTTTCCTTTTCCTCGGAGATCCATCAATGGTACGCCACTACCTTGATGGCTTTTGACGCCCGGGACTGTGTTGATGCGTCGACACGTGCGAAATAAGGGCGACACTTTTCGAGATCCCATGGAACTTGTGGAGGGGAATCCCACTTATTCTGTTGTGCGCTTACGGGATGGTAGAGAAAGCACAGTCTCTACTTCCGATTTGGCTCCGTACCCTCCCGCTCACAACGGCAACGCTGACCCAGCGAACTCTGACACCTTGCTGGAATCTGACGGTGTGTGTGGCAACGACGTTGAGGATGTAGCAGCGGACGAAACTGACGGCGTACGATTTGAAAAGGAAACTGATGAGAGCTCTGTTCCAGAGGACATTGCCAGTGACAGTGAACCCGCTTTGCCGCGCTGGTCTACCCGTAGACGCAAACCTCCTGATCGGTGTGGTTTCAATGTCGCGTCAATTTGAACGGGGGAGATTGTGGAGATTCGTTTGTTGCTGCCTCGCCGCCTTCATGTCTTTATCGCATAACGTTGATTGCTTCCACGACTGCTCGGGGCAACTGGCGTTTGTATTTTGCGCAAGTGTTGAACGGACCGCCATGTTGTTGCCTGCTATTACGCGTACTTGATGCTGCTCTTTGTTTCTGCAGATGGTAACTGCAGTTTTATGTTGG
>JGI24159J19872_10007606_pt1 | contig 14189 bp, 7 predicted proteins | sample Ectturendosymbi4_FD_19872 | JGI IMG/M metagenome (IMG submission 19872) | reverse complement strand
TGTAAATGCAATTGAAAGAAGTGTTTCGAGTAAGGAGATACAAAGCAAGCAATTCATTGAAAAATCGCTTAGTAAAAACCTCTGTCCTAATAGATCAGAGGTATTTCTAGGATCAAACTTCTGCAATGTTTTGTTGTTTAATCAACTGAACGTTTTGTTGAAAAGCAGTGACGTAGCCAGCCCAAAATGCTTGATTTTTGGCGAATAATAATAAAGTTTTGCTTGGAAAAATGCCTCTCAAAGCACAAAATGGCTATATTTTCTAACAATTGGGGTGCATGGCCCTTTTGACCCCCCCTGGCTAGGCCTATGTTGCAAAGTACCTATGCGTGAAACTTGCACGCGAAGTTTCGTCATGGAAGCACTAGAAGCGGTGTCCTTGCCGCGTGAAACCGTTTGTGCGAGACAGCGTTTTCTGCCCCACTGCATTTTTACGGAAAACGTTCTTAGGTCGATAGATTTTCCACCCCTTTCCTGACAAGACAAAACAAGTAAATTAAAACTTAGGATGTTTCTTAGACAGAAGCATAGCATTATTTTTTGCATGCATTACTTGAAACAAAACACTCATCCCAACTGCTAAAGACGCGACACTGCTGGTAATTGCGCTGCTGGAGCTGAAACCGACGCCACAAAAATAACACATTTTCTTTGTACAGATGGATTGAGGAGAGCCTTGTACATTTAATTTGCACCTGGTGACAACATGGATTTCCAGTCATCGGAAAAATAAGCAACTGATCTTGAGAGCTTGATCACACAACCTAAAGGCGCGTAATGTATTTTTTATAACCACCACTTAGCACCTTTTTATTTGCACCCAAGCGAGATGAAGACGTCTACGGAGTTTGACTTTAATCTTACATTTGTAAAGTCGTAAGTTTCACAGCTGCTAAACAACCTTTCCGTGGTGTTCAAATCCAGTTCATTTCAATCGTCAAAAAAACCAGCTCATGCTTTAGCGGCACACCATGTGTGTTTGTCGATCGCTTAGGAACGCCAATCACTACCTCGGTCTGTTATCGTATGGGTGTTTCGAACATGACTAGGAAACTTTCAAAAACTGAAAAAAATTAACCTTCATAAATTGCTGACAATGGTTTCTTAAATGTTGCACGTTTCAACAACTGATAGCCATCACTTTATCAACGTAGATGATTGCGAAAATGTGCAAAAAACTTATGATCCTTTCAACAAAAAAAATTAATTTGAAACAGTTGACCTCAGCATTAAGCCTATCGGCCTGTGGTGTTTAAATCAGGCTTCAGCAAACTATATCCCTACAGTTGTTTCATACGGTTCGATGGAATTTTCCAACACAATTACAAAGTCTGTGTTACGGCGTTAACAATTCTTTGACATTAGTTTGCGCAAACAACCCATCGTGCTCCCGACCCACTCCTCTATCAAATTTTACAATCCGATGCGGCCTGCAAGCCAAAACGTTTGCCCATTGTTGATTTAAACTGTCCAGACTAGTCACGACGACAATCCGACAGATGGTCACACATCTTCATCACTTTATCTTCTAGGATTACAGGCCTGGAAAACCTCATTTACATGTTAACGATTCAGTTTCATCGTTGTGAGAAACCTGTAAGTTCCAACCGCACTACGTTCAGTATTTTGACGCATTTGTCGTAATTTCTTTTTTTGCATGAAAAATTATTTGCTTCTTTTTGTGCGTAATTTAGTGTTCTACACAAATCTCTATATGAACTCAGTACCTGTAGATACTAGATTTTCACACAAGCGCACTGTGAGGCCCATTGCTGTGGGTTACATCGGCGCCAGGTTGAAGAAGTTTGTCTAAGACCTTATATACATTCCAAGACTTATTTGGCTCCGTCTGCCCTTCTAGATTGGGCTTGGAGCTCCCTTGGAAATGTGACGCTGCAGTTTACGCCACTCGCTACTTTAAGCAAGGAGCTTCGCACTGCAGTTGACCTCCGAATTGGTCCCACAGTTTACCAAAGTGGAGGACGTCGACACGAAAAAAATGCTGACGACCTAGTGCACTGGACTCTCTTACCCTAGAAATGCAAATCGCTTCCGCATGCATTCAGCAATAAACTCTACTATCAGAAGATCAATAACCCGCATCAATTACCGTCCATTCTAGAACTTGTCGGAATGCTGGTACACAACACTGCAATTAAAGAAACGTAGCGGTTTGTCCTCGGGCCCATAGTTGAAAACGTGTGATTACTGATTATCTTTCCTTTTTCAAACTTTTAAAATTTATTTGTTTTCCGTATTTTACCACAACTTTGCATGAACTGTTTCCTAATGAGATTATTCATGAAAGGTCTGTAAGTATAAACAACAAATTAGAAAGTCTGGACGGAATTCCACGTCCCCTCAAAATTTGTTGCAATATCCATTGAAAACCTTGCTTCTCTCATTGCCTGGAACTTCGAATTTTCACGATTCCCTGCAAATAACCGAAACGATCTCTTTGGCTGAGTCGGGGTGTACAGTTACCGTCAAACTGTGGGCTAGCGCCCAATTGTGGGCTGTTGAGTTTAGCACTTCTCATTGCGCCGCGCAACCCTTTCTCGTGAGCCCGTTGCGTGAGTCAAAACACAGGCTGCCGCAACAACTATGGAACATTGAATATTTGACGTTTACGTTATCAAGGTAAAGTTCTTGTCATTATACAGTTTATGAAATCAACATAGCGTTGTTGCGTAACAGGTACTTGAATATAGCCATAGGCGTAGCCAGGGGGACCAAATGGGCCATTGCCTCAAAATTTCTAGCATACTTTTCGATTTGTGCTTCTAGAGGCGATGTCCCACACCAAATACTGTTGCTCGCTTAAAGTCAAAATATTTTACTCCCAAAAGACTTTTGGGCTGGTTATGCCAATGGATACGGCATAAGTTTGAAAGCTGGCCTTCAAAAAATAAGAACGGGCGTTTAATTACGAATGAAAGGGTGGTTTTCGCCATCATTTTGAAAGTTTGCCGACCACTGCCGCAGAGTGACAGCTCGCTCCCATTTCACCGAACATAAATGACTGCACTCCGCTTTCAAAGCACTGCCCGTGGCGCCCTACTCCCACAACAAAATCTGCGCTTGTCTGCTTCAATTTTTAGTTCAACTTATCAAACAAGTGCTCATTAAACGTAAACGTTCCCTCTGTTCTAGGAACTCGAATGAAAAATGTTTAAAGTGTAGTGTACCATACGTCCACCTAAACTCAAGTAAAGATATTTGACGAATAACAAGCGTTCTCGCCGCATCGAATTCATTTCTAAGCACTGCACTTTTCTGTACAAAGAAACTATGGATAACAAAAGTATGTTTAGATAGATGGATATGAATATGCGTGTGCGAAAACAGTACTGCTGCGTTCATATATTAGCTGCTACTGCAAGGCATATTAAATTACAAATTAAAGAAATAATCTTTAATATTGCAAGAAATGATATAAAAATAGTATAAAAGAAAAAATATTTAATAATATTTCTTTAATGTTGCAAATAAAAAAATAATAGCGTAGCAAGACGCGACCGACTCTTTCCCGACCATTGAAAATACTTTAATGCCCTCCTAATTTCAAACGCTTTTATAACTCCTGCTAATGCAGGTGTTTTATGTCAGCTACGATATCGTTCGGTGTGGCGGGTAAAGCCAAATGCTTGTACTGACAGAATGTCCATTCCATACTAAGATGGGTGTATCGTGAAAAGCTAGAATACCCAATACGATTCTCGTGCTATTTTCCAGTGATTCAGCATGTTGTGCCAGATATCGTTTTTGGTCAAGACAAATGCCGTTAAACCGTTTGAAATTAAAAACGACAAGTTGAAAAAAAGGATGTACCTATCGTGATGTTTGTTGTTGTGGTTTCACCAGATCCATCGAATAGTGAGTTCTCAGCAGTGGTGACCTCACCATCTCCGCTGTACAACGATGTAGTTGAGTCTCCTGTTGCTTTGTCCACTGAAATGAAGTATATACACATCAGCTCCAGAAAATGCGCTGTTTCAGACTTAACTTTTTTATTGTTTGTGCAGGCTGGGGACAAATATTGTGTCTTGGCTGTTTTTCAGATGACAGAAGGTAGCGCTTACACGCTGACGTCATGAGTGTCAGTGATGTAACCTCCCATGCCAACCCGTTTGAGATAATGCAGCAAATCTTGTTCAAGAGCTGCTAAAGCGGTATTTCTGTATCTCCAACAGGAAACCTGGTTCGCGGCAAGATAGTTTCTGGTTAGCTATCGAAGAAATTTCAACGGTGTACATATTGGAACCGTAGCATTCATGGAAAACCTTTTTGATCGTTTTTGCCATTGCAACAACGCCTCTCATCGAAGATTTAGCAAGTTTTAAATCATGTATTTCATCAACCTCTTTTAGTCTCACGAGCCAGTTCGGTGTCGTTCTTGTGCCGCAATAACTTCGCGCCCTATCCACCTCCATCGTGCACTGTTCACAGGCTCATAACAGCTAGCAGTAAAGCGAGCAACGTTCGGGATGGTGCGCACAGAGGACTAAACTTAAACATAACCTGCAACAGTCACTTCAAAAAACTCCACCCTTCGCCACAACAGTGAAGAACCAGCTCAGTAGCATTGTGACGTTTTTCAAACGTGGAAGTGCTGTCAATGCTCAGGTCATGACGTTGAAAGGTCGACGACTACAATGACTACGATAAGCAAGACTTTTACGGCTGAGCAGTTTCCAATTCTGCATCGAAACCTCTTTAAGGCCGGAGCTCTAGAAATTATAGTTGCGTTGAATGTCGATTTCAAACTGCAATGAAAACCTCGTTTCACGATATTGATGCCAGTTATTCAAGCTTGGATTAGAATTTTGCTTGTTTTCCTGCTATCGGCGGTGCTGGCCAGTGACGAAAAGACAATTCGACCCATCTACTTTGTAAAATAATATATCAGTAATAGCTTCCAGATTTTTCTTCGTGTTCCTGGTGACTCTGCTCCGCTTGGTTTTGTTTATCAGAGCGCATTAAAACGTTATTTAATAGGGCACTGCTGAAACGGAAGAATAGTAGACGGCATAAAAATAATAAACTTGTTTTTGTTCGAAAAATTATTCTGCATTTATAACCGGCGCAATGTTGCAAATAATCTCGCATAGCTATGCAAATGTTGTCTTATTTTGTGAAGCAATGATATTGCTTGATGCAAGCATTTCGCCCATTCATTAATCAGGTTTCATGGTCTTTCTCACAATAAAACACAGAATCGTAATTTGAGCGATATAGCATTTCGTAATATAAAAGAAATTGCAATCCATATCAGAAAAATTTAGGTTGCTCGTTAAGAAATCTGAATGTGTGGGTGGATGAGCCAAAACACCGCAAAACTGAAATGAAATTTGCATGACTTGTTTTTCCAAATGACCTATCAGTTCATCTGTAGCAAAACGTGAAAATCAATATTTCAAGTAGGTTTGTTTAAATAAACTTGCAGCAACTAGAGTAAACCCACTTATAAAAATTTCATAAAAAGAAAATGCTACGGAATTAACTTCTTTGTGAATGTCTATTAGCAAAGTATGTGCCGAAACTATGACTCACTGTGACGGTGACGCACATTTAGGGCATTATTACCTGAACAGACGTCACGCCGATGTGTTTACTTCCTGAAGAGACACCGTGCGTTCCACAAGTGTATATGCGTGTAAGGTTTATCATCAAGCAAGTGCTTTACCAAGAAACTTCAAAAAACGAAATGATGTGACGAGCATGTAACTATCACACACGATTGTAGGAGCATATAACAAGAGACATGTCTGCAGTATTTATTCGATTGTCAGCCGCCCTTGATTGCAAGTCACACGAAATGGTGTTGAAAAATCAATGTAAGCCGCCCTTTGATTGTAAGTTGCACTTGAACATAGGTTACCTGAGCCTCTGAGATACTTGGTATACTAGCACGTTTCGTATGGCAACCCTGGCAATGATGATTCACCACTACAAGTGCGTCCTGTTCATGACATTCCCTCCTATGACGAAATGTGCACGTGATGCTGAAGAGAATAGAATGCGAAAGAGAGCTTGGTCGACAAAACGTAGCCAAAGTAAGACTGAGCGTCACCAATACATTTCCATAAGGTAAAGAAATAAGCAAATGTAAGCTGCCCTTGATTATATACCACATGAAATGATGAAAAAAAGTTTATCCTGGCTTACAATCGAATAAACACAGTATCACTACAATTCATGAGCGGTGGCGTAGGAACCCAAAGGCGTTCATGCATCCAAACCTGAACCGGTATGCCAAAAAGCAACCGCCTTTCGTAGATATGATCCATAAAGGTTCGAAAAGTTTGTTGCAGCTGATGAGAGATTAAGGCCTTACAGCAGAAAAAATTCCAATCAAAGGGCAGCTTGTTCGAAAAAGGTCNATACGGTAAACAGTGCGNAGTAATGTTATAGCATTCTATGCAATAAAACAGCTTTATCCAACCCGCGGCCCAGTTTAGGTTTTCGCTGCAGTAGAAGCACAAACGGACAACATGTCCTTTTCATAATCTTAAATTTGACATTTTTGATGCAGTGTGGACCTTAATGCCACTTTAACACGTCTGTATTGCGTACTGGGAGATTTCTACGTGTCCACTGACACCTTTGTGCAAAGCTTGTTCCTATTTTTCTGATTTCTACCCTTGTTGTTCCACTGGCACAAAACGTGCCTATGGCATCGCACTTGCGGAGTGGTGAGAGGTGCCAAACAGTCGTTACCATTGCAGTTAGGATTCGAAGGCTTTCACAACAGCAGCCCAAAGAAGATTTTAGTTTGCTAAGACCAAAGTAAGTCATTCAACGTATGCCCCCCACTAGCATAACAACGCGATTTTTGGCTCAGTGAGGAAATTCTTTTGGAGATAGCTGCAATAGAACCGACTGTAGTGCACAGCGCTTCCCAACCAGCGAGTCGCTGGGTCTTTTCCGGAGAGCAACGAAACATTTCAAAATGTTGACATTTTCCAACAGTGAACTGAAACGTTTCTTGAAAATTAACCGATTTTCGATTGATTAGATCTAATATAATCAAACTCAAGCCTCCCATTAACAGCAGCAAAGTGCATGTGTTGTTAATATTTTGTTTCTTTCTCATTTCTGTTTTTTCTTATTGTTTTACCGCAATATCTCCTGAAACCCAACAAAAAAATAGTTTGGTCGCAACTTTAAAAAGATTTAGTAGCACTGCAGTAAATATTTCGTCTATTATCTCTATGGCATTGTAGTTACTCGCCAATTTCAGAAGTACAGCTCCTGTCATTGCGTCGTCACACTCACAAGTACGAAAACGCTGATTCAGATTTCACCAGCCCCACGCATGGGGCTCGCGCATACTGTGTAAGCCTCTTACAAAAGTTGAAGGTGTACGTTTGTCACACTGTTTTTGTGTTGTCGGTGAGGCTAGCGGTGAAATCACGAGTTATTTATTGCTATTGCACTAGTGCTTACAAAATATACCGTACGAGCTGCCGTTTATTGATAACGACAATTAGAGGATTGCGAGCAGGTTTGTGTAGGCGCCATCAGTTTTACTCTCTGTGACGGCAGCAACAAGCTCTTGCCTTTACGCACATGAATAAGCGGACAAATAGATTGCGGTTATATTCCATGACAGATAAATTTTATGAGTTCTTTTAAAATCATCATCTAGTTGTTTACTCCTTGCTTGCAATTGCGACGTGGTCTTTGTTTTACCGCAGATGCAAAATGTAAGGAACGTTTTTCAAACTCAAAATGATAGAATATTTTTACGTCTTCTGTGAGTGAAAATCATTTTTCAGCATATCAAATTCTTCCCAGAATGTGAACTTGTTAGAAAGCTTGATTTTTAAGATATAATCTCTAATTTCGTTTGTAAGACAATAAGTTCAGTGATCAAAAACAATGATAAAAATGTGTAATAGGTTCTTTCTGTTTTCTTTTGCACTGATGTGCTGAGCAATTCTTGTTGGCTGATCATTTCAATTCTCAGACTTTGTTTAGAAAACAAAAGGCTTCTCGTTGGAAAATTTGAGGGAATATTCGATTGATATCATGTTGAAATCCAAGAGGCAGCCATTTTCGGTGAGAGCTTGGGGCGAAGGTTGCGATCCACCCTCTAACACTAGATAAGTTTTCGAACGTGATATTGACAGGGAAATAGCATGAAGTGTTTCGTAAGGCTGCACGTAGTGAAGGGTTTCGTGCGAAACAGCTCTTAGTTCAAGCAAATGGACGAGTGCATTCAGCAGGAGCATATTCTAGCTAGATATACAAAAACAGCCCTGCGCTTGGACATTTTCTTACAAGATGCACGGCCGCATGGGCGTCGGAAGGGATGGCAGAGAGGGACCTTGACCCCTGGATTTTAAAATGTGACATTTTTCTACTAAATGTTCAGCAAATAAGGCCGTTTAATAGTTTCGAATGAGTGAAATTAAATTTCGCCACCTTTTCCCCTCTGGAAAAATATTTTTGGCTATCCCTGGAAAAATCCATCATTGGCCATCACTTGGAAAAAATCATTCCGACGACCTTGTAGGACGGGTTGCGTTTTGTTGCTCTTAAATGCAACGCTTTCATGAACCCTGTTAAGGCCTCACCTAAGCTGGCGGAACGGATTTTTACCACTTGCTCAACCCCATCCAGATGGGGTCACCCTGCGTGACGACAGTGAAAAACAGCGAATAGTTTCATTGGCTTTCGCGCCACACAGAGGGCTGGCTGGACCAAGGTGCTGCGCGATCATGCGCAAAACTGAAAGATGTGCATTTTTGCTATTCGCGAAGTCTGACGGCTATCGTACACTTAATGCTCATTTCACGAAAACAAAAAATTTCCGATCCCACTTTCGCAAAATTAAAAAATATTTGACAAATGCTTTTCTCCGAAATGTATCGGAGCATGCGATAAGTCGAAAATACAGAAAAAAATGTGTTAAACGCTAACAAACTTGTAACTAACGTCATGAATTTATACTCTAAACGGATATTTCCGCTTCGATTAAGTGAAGTCAGCAAAAGGTGCAATCAAAACCTTTCAGCTAGAAGAGAAAACCGCAAATCTCGACCATCGGGACCGGTTGTGATATTGCCATAAATTTAAACTGATCAAAGGCATGCGTTACTTCAAACATTTGTGTTCCAACTTTAACATGGTTATTGCTTCTGAAGTTCTTAGCTTTGACTTTTTACTCAACGTAGTCGCACACCATCGCTCTCAGTTTGTTTTTGTAGTTTGATGCAACTGTTTGATACTTTCAAAACCTGACCAATGTCAGTTGTCCTCAGTATCGCGAAACTTCCCGTATAGTTGAAATCTGTGCTTTCAAATTTTTGATTTTTGTTCTCAAGATAATTACCTTCCAGATTATATGTATTTTACTTCATGCATAAGCATTGAAACGGTTTCAGTTTTTTCAATAGCAAAGAAACAAAATGCATTAAATAATCTCAGAAAATGCTACCGTACATCAGAATAATAGGAATGAATTTACATGTAATCGCATAACGACGCACTGAAGGGCTGATTTTTGGTGGAGGTATTATTTAATTATGAACCGTGCTGCAATCTTAATTTTCTTAAAATGTGAAGTAATTAAAGCAAAAATTCATCAACATCAGTGTCATTCACAAATGTTTGCTGTTGAACAGATCTGTTTCAACGAATAAGCAGCTGCAGCTGCGATGCGAAATTTCTCCTATCAAGTATACTGGGCATTCTCAACTCTTTCAATAATATTACTTCATTCAATAGCATTCCTCATCAGACGTTTTTATCAGATGCTTAAACTGGCGGGTTTTGGCAGATAAACTTCGATGTTCGAAAAACGTTACTGCACAAGTGTTGAATAATTGATCCGCATCATAAAAAAGGATAGGACACGTTTTATTTGCTTAGGCCTTAAAGAAAAGATAAGTCTGAAGGTGACAGAGAGAATTTGAAAAATTCAACAACAACAGAAAAATCAACAGAAAATACGCTGGCTGCTCAAACAATTAACCAAGTCATTAAAATGCAACTGTTGTTTGACGAAGTGTGATCCTGGAGACACCTGGTTTTATGAGCAGTATGAAGCCAAAGATCGCCTAGGCAGAAAATTAGGAGATTCAATCTCAAGTAGACGGCGGTTTGTCAAAACGGGAGCACATATCGGAGTAATCTCGATGTGCACGGTCATCGGTCAGCAGGTTCACAGCAGGAAAAGTTTTTCAGATAGTCCAGACCAGTTCTCTTCTCGGCAAGTGGCGTGACCGTCAAGAACAGCCCGCGCGGCAGATCAAAAGCAGAAGATTCGGTGCGGCGGACATTTGTAATACTGTACTTTGGATTAACAGTCCGACTTGGCTGTCCGTTGTCGAGCTAAAACCGGCATTTGTATGAGAGAAAAGTACGGGTTCATTTTTGCAAAGAAAACTGGCCATTCCGCAGTGTGTGCTTTATTTGGTTAAACTTTAAGAATAATGTTTTTGTCATCACATTTGCGGGTGGAAGACGCGTTCATACAACTGAGACATAAACTACGATATCATCCACTTACCGTTGGCAAACAGTTGCAGCAGAAGACAGAGACCGAGGACACAGTAACGTTTCCGCATAACAAGTATTTTCATTGAAGCATAATAAACCAAAAAATACTTGAAATACAAATTTACCGAAAGTTCTCTATCCTACGTGGTGAATGGAAAAAGTTGTTACAACGCTTAGATACCACAGTAAAATGAATCCACTAGTAAAACCTTTTATAACACTGGCTGGGTAGCTTTGCTTGAAACCTTCCCAGCTTGAAATAACACGAGCACAAAAGCAGAAGTAACTAGATCAGCAAAACATTTCGACGCAAACTCTGCATACAACTGTGAACCTATAACTGCGAAAACTTGATTGTTTTCGACCTTGCAACCACCAACCAAATCTCGGGAGCAGGTTTGTTCATAACTGCGAAAACTTGAATATATTGTTTTCGACCTTGCAACCACCAACCAAATCTCGGGAGCAGGTTTGTTCATGTGGTCCTCCAAGCAGCGACAATAGCAATAGGAAGAAAAGTCTTCATTTTTTTCATTTAAACCTTTTTTCTAGCGATCCATGAACGCCAAGGCACCTATTGCGCCGATGTAAGATACGCTGAAGCATGCTGTGAGGCAGCCAACCATGGCACTATGTCATGGTTAGGTGCAGTGAAGCGAATTGTTTTGTTGAGTTTGACGCGGAGATCACCAAGCAGCAGGATTGCTATGCCGAAGGTTAATCCTCATGTGAACATTCGTTGCGCAATCGTCAAGAAGCTTCATTCGGGCGTTTTCGCATTTTACACAAAATGAGGTAGCAGTGGTGATGTCAGGTAACTGATTCGAAATACGTACACAGCCAGCCTCCGTTAAAACATGCTGGTTTTTGTTGGAAAAATCCTGCAATTCATGAAGCTTTTTCGAAAGAGTCGACAAGCTTTTCAGAGAAGTTCTTAAACTAGTTTTTACAGTTTTTTTCGGAGTTGAATATTCCTCTGATGCTCTGCATTCTAGAACTTGTCACTTTTTGCGCAAAGGCTTTATGTGCGACTCAAAATCCTTTTGTGACAGTTTTTATTCATCACATAATATCTGCACAATAACTTGTTAGGGACATTTGATGGTTGAAACCAATGTAGGTGAATATTGTTGTCAAGCTTCCTTACTACAAAATTTATACACTTAGTTGTTGAATCAACGCAAATATTATTTCTATGCACCATAAAAGGTTTTCCTGCAATGATACAGAACAAACGAAAGAAATTAAAGATATGAGCTCGATCATTTCTTCATGCAATGACGCACCAAGATTCAAGTTAGAATCACAAATGTGTGCATCATGATAACATAAAAACTTTTTTGAGGAGACTCAATAAAGCAAGCGTTCCTAAACTGAGGTCCGTGAACTCCTTAGGGGTCGATTAATGTGTTCTAGGGGTCCAAAATCCAATACCAAAATCCAATCAGTGCAATCCGTTGTTTTTATCCGCCCATTTGGGATATTATTCAGCTTAAGCGCACCACAACTGTAGTTTGACATGCACCACCAGGCCCAACTAGATAGTTCCAGTACTACTTTTATTATGAATAGTCCACATTGTCCACCAAGTTTTTGTTGAACCTTTGCAGTGCTTTGCACGTGCATTGACGTGAATAAAAGACTTGCATATATCGTTCACATGTAGACGGTCTTCCGCAAGAAATAAATAAATACATGACCTAGTGGTCCGCTAGATGGTAAAGCTTGAGGAACACTGTAATAAAAGCGAAAATTAAATTGACAGAAATCATGGTCCTCCTTCGCAGCATAGTTACCGTCAAGAGATAACAAAAAAGCAAGCTCAAGCCCATAAAATGTGAAGCGTACGAGCACAATGGATAATACAATTCATGCACGTCTTGTCCATAGCGCAGAGCGAAAAATTCAGGATAACATGTTATTAATACGAAGACGTACCTTGCCATAGTCAACTTTACAAAACCGTATTTTCATACAGTATCAAAGGCCGATGTTTTTCTAACTCATCAAAAATCAAGAAAACGCTATTTCCTTCAGAACTGAAGAACGACGGCATTTCCCTTCATAACAATAACATTGCATATGCAATGTCCCTAGGGACACAGCAAAGCAAAGATTTGAATAAACGAAACGGATGTCGCAGAGGCGTTAGGAACACACACTTAGTAACCATAGCCTTTTACTCCTGCATTGCAGAATTCGCATAATCCGGCAAATGCAAATGGTATACAAGGGGTTTTCTTGTTGTCGTAATTTTATCTTGATGACGGAGCATGGTAGGAAACAAATTAGCTAAAGATTAAATTACGTGCAGTGTTGTTCCTAACCTTCCTTCAAATGACCTTTGAAGTTTGGAGTTGGTTTGCGGTCAATTAGACTGAAAGGAATTGGCAAACATAGCTTTTTCAAGTTTCTTGAACTTAATTGCCTAACGATCTAACATTATCACAGCCATACAGTTGTTTAACAACATGGATTTTTATCTTTTTATTTATTTCATAAATGCTCATATATGTTCCCGATAGCCATTTTATGGCTCTAGAGCCACAAACTTCTGTCCAAATCTGAGCAGCAAAGAAAAGCTTTAAACGTCGGGATCATAGACCAGCTGCCCCCGAGATTTGCAAATTCTTGGGAGGTGGCAGAAAATGCACTCATGACATTTGAAAAAATTTTCAGGATTTTTATCGTTTTAAAATTTGCTTTCCTCCGAACGTTTCGGCTGTATTCCAGCATAGAGCAAGGTGTGTTCACACACATTAACTAATCAGAACCGTCGCCAAAAAGTCTTCAATGGGTGACTTTACGATTGTGCAGGGGGCTTGACATTGAAAACTTGATAAACACTCCACTGATTTCTAGTGTTTCACATTTCAATTTGGGGTCTAAGCGCGCCTAAGCACTCCCTGGGGCGACGGCACTGGAACAACAAAAAATCGTGCCACTAAACAACCATTTTTCAGAAGCAACAGAGCCTGGCCGGAATGATGAAAGTAGCCTATATGTTGGATCACCGATTTGCAAGACGCTACTATCTTTGGTGTTAAAGAAACGGGTTATAGATCTATCAGACCGAGTTTAAACAGGATCGCGTTTGCTTCCTATCTACAGTAAAACTATCACTCATGGCCGTCGGAAGGGCGGTGCAGGGGTCGGAAGGGCGGCGCAGGGGTCGGAAGGGCGACGCAGGGGTGGGCTTTGCCCGTTGGATTTTGAAATTTGATATTTGCCTGTAAACTTTTTAGTTGAAAAATGCTTTTCTGTTAGTGTGGAGTTGGTAAAATGAAATTTCACCGCTACTGGCCCCCCACTGAAAAAATACTTTTGGCCATCACCTGGAAAAATCCACTAATGATTCCCCTGGAAAAATCTTTCCGACATCAATGCCTGTCCTTATAGATTGATTTGTACAATGACAAGTGGCATTAATACCTGTGGACGTAACAACACCTCGAAAATATAACAACACATAACCTGAAATGTTCAAATAAAATAATGTATTCGATATTTGTGGCTATATTGTTCGCAATGAAAATCTGCAGTACCTCCGTGCATTGCTTACCAAAGTACATGGAAAACAGTTTTGCATTTTTATTTTCTATAAAAAGTATCATGTAAAATATAGAGGAAAAGGTTTATAAGAACAGCAAACCAAACAGAAAAGCTATTGGCAGTTCTTG
>JGI24159J19872_10007605_pt1 | contig 14190 bp, 11 predicted proteins | sample Ectturendosymbi4_FD_19872 | JGI IMG/M metagenome (IMG submission 19872) | reverse complement strand
AATTTATACCATAATAAAATGTTTTCGTCGCAAAAATTGGTCAATGTGACTAACAAAAATCTGTCAGGAATTGTGCCTCATCATATATGGTAACCCTAGCATATAGGCTATGCATGTTGCTTGACAGCCTTTCTGTCATCATGGCTTAGTAAAGCTTCTGAAATTCAACCTGTTTTCTGACAGCCTTGTTGTCAAGCAACATGCATATGTGCTGCTGTAGAATTTGGAACTTGGTGAAGTCGGACTTTAATATTTCCAACAACTTTAATATTTCCATGATTTGCGGTAGAGGAGTGGATGCGAAAGTAGGCCTTTTTGGAGTCGGAGCGGGTGCGGAGTCAAAAATTAGATCCCGTCCACCTCTGGTAAGGATATATCAAAACAGGAAAAGTGCCAGAAATTCGAAAAAAAAATAGCTTAGAAATTTTGATAACATTTTCTGAGAAATTTTAGAAAAATTTTGGAAAAACAAAAAAATTATCAAGTCTGGAGTCTCGGTCTCGGATTATTTGATGGTCTTGGTCTCGCAGTTTTAACCAGTTCTCGGAGCTGGTTACGGTGTGGACTGCATCACTGGAGGGCAGCCGGGCAATTGCCCTATCCGAAATTTTCAAAAACATGTTTGTTGTTAGATACACCATCAGGTTATAACCATTTCTCCCTTCCGAAAATGTCAGCTGGTTGCGCCCCTGCTGCGGTCTGTAGACTGGGCTGTTGGTAAAATACGAGCCATTTGCCTCTTAAAAATCTTTTGTAAAAATTTGAAGAAAAGTATGGTGTTCTTGTTGGGACGCTAAACTAAAGCTGAAGCTTCACACACATATCCAAGCCAAAGCAATGTGTAATTCTTCCTAGAAATGGGCCACACGATCCTTCAGTTCACGGGTATTCTTTTCAAGGATTAATGGTCGCAATAATATTATGCCCATCAGATGCTGTTCAAAACGCAGTGGCTGCCTGCTTCAAACGCAGGGCCGTAACCAGCTTGGGGCACCAGGAGGGACGAAGAGTTTTCTGAGAGAGGCCCAAATTTCTTGAACTATGTCCAATAGTTTTAAAAGATGTTCAACACATTTTTCCAGGGAGGCGAAAAATTTTCGAGGGGGGTCTTCGACCCACCCTAGTTACGGGCCTGTCCAAACGTTCTCTAAACAAGCGTCTTGCATAATCCTTTGGCCAATTCCATCCGTCGTAACAGTTTTTTACTGAATTTGAACACTTTAAAGCTACTTTCACCATGTTGTTGCTCGACTGTGCATATTATACACGCATGCTTGGTTATCATTATTACCAGAACGTTGATCGTTTTGCAACTTTCGCTCACAGCCTGCAGAGTGTCATTCCGGCAAGAGTAACATTTGCATGTAAAAGATCAGGACCAGGGTGTAGTGGCAATTTTATAAGCACCGGAGTTCTGATCGGCATGAAAAGTGGCAATTTTAGAGGTGCCGGAGCCCTGCTGGCCATTTTCGCTAACGACCCATCGGCTTCTGGTGGAGGTGGCGGGGCGGAGCTCCGGCAGCACTACACCCTGATCAGGACTGAGCAACAGGTGGGTTCCCGGTAAAAAATCGAGCAATAGTGACAACATTGCGTCAAAAAACTTGAATTGGTTTCGATTCTACCGTTCACATATACAGTACTCTAGTTAGTGAGCTAACTTGTCGTTGCTGAGAAAGTGGTCAACTGTTCTCTTGAGCTACAGCGGAGGCAACTTTTGCTCATACGCCTGAAATTTCTCTTACGAAAGATGACTGGTTGACTTTTTCTTTCAAGTATACAAGATTTCAAAGTCCAATTGCACCGAGGGTCAAATGACGAGTTTTGAGGTAACCCGAAAGCCGTATTGTAAGAACTTCTATTACAATTGTAAAAATGGCAGCAACCGCAGTACAAACGGATTTTAGTGCTTGTTTCCCGCGAACTGTCGTGAGATACAGGCGAAACATTTCTACAGAGCTGTACTGCCGATTAAAAGGAATTTGATTGGCTGGCGGGGACTTTACACAGCGTCGAATAATATAAATAACCTTGTTAAATGTTTGAAAATTTTGTAAAAGCCTTGCGAGCTGTACAAAGTACTCATACGCCACTTGCAGCTCGCGCGTTTAAGACTGCATGTTTTGAAGGGTAATTTTAAGTTTGCCATACCGCGCCATTACAACCAACACCGTCGCCATCATCGTGTGTGTAAAACCCGAAAAGGCAAGCGTACACTTTTTGAGTAGCTTCGTTCATTTAGCAGTAGATTGTTATAGTAGGCCCAATACAATTTCGCGAAATAAAATGTAAAAATTTTGACACTGAAAATTCTAACCCGGTAAGTCTCCCAGTACAGTAGATGATATTTGCAAGCGTCAGATTCGAAACAGCACGAGATGTTCTTTTATGAATCCGCGAGTAACTGAGATGCGTGGAACATCCAGGTACTCATATGGCGTGAAAACGCGTCTATTCAACCGTCTTTGCAACTTTTCAAGTGAAATCGAAGGGAATTTAGCCACAGTTGATCTGCGTTACTAACTCCCTAGCTTTCGGTTTTAAGCAAGGGCTGTGGAGCTGGAACTCAGATATCAGGCTCCGGTCCCAGACCATCTTAACTTTTTGGGTCCGGCTCTAACATCTAGAACAGGGTCGCCAAACTACGACCCACGAAGACATTTTGTGAACAATTAAAAATAATCCACGAAAAATTTGTTATTTGGTAGAATGCAACATATCCCGAAACAATCACATTAAATAAGATGTCCAGCCCTCGAACTGTTGTGTAATAGCTTGTGGCCCTCCGACAAGAAAGTTTTGAAGGCACCTGATCTAGAAGTTTTGGTTCCGGCTCCAGTACGATTTGGTCCATTGAACACTCAAAACCATTGTACTATTTGTACAACTCGCTTGCCCAACGAACTATTTCTGTGGAACCAGACTCCAAATTTCCGGCTCCACCATCTAAAAGTTTTTGGCTCCGGTTCCACAGCTCTGGTTTTAAGTTCGAAATTATTCAACTGCGCAGGATGTAGTCATTTCAATCAGTTACTTTCGCATCACTCATTTATTCAATCCGACTCCTAAGTTGGTCTAAACCAAATAATTCCGAACTGCGACGGCGAAAATGTGTCACCATTCTGGTAGCATTTAAAAAATTTCGTGTTTTCTAGTGTGAGCTCTTCACTGTTTCACTGCAACGATGATGCTGTTTCGGAGGCACACGCCTTACACTTCAAGAACTTCTAACAACATCATCAAAGAGTACAACCGCAATATGTCCGAACTTCAGTAAAGTGGACATTGCACTGCAAGCGGGATATTGGCGTCAAACTTGGCGCATGGCCTCTACCGCGGCATGGCGCCAGACATCTAACGTGTTCGTTCACAAGGTGCGTTTTCACGATCTCACCACTGAGCACAAAAATATTTGCCAGGTTAAGTTTTATTTGAACCACAACAGAACAAACGGCAAATATCGAAGAGTTTCAGCAATTTACGTGATTCTAATCAACTAGACCACTAAAATAAGATAAAACTTCGACGGCTACCTTAGATTTATAGAGTCCTGTAAGAATGTTTTGCACTGGCAAATTTTCACTGCACAAGTTTAATTATTTTGCCGCCCTAAACACATTGGTTATCCAGCAACACAATTTCCTGCCGCCGGTCAAAATTACTAGTGGAAAGATAGTGTTTACAACCGAAAGAATTCATGTGCAAACGAAAAATCAGGGTTGCTTCGTTCTTCCCCAGCAACTTTAGCCGCAAATAGTGAGGGTGGCTGCGGAAAGAATGCGCATATGCTAAAGAGGTCACAAGTTAATCTTCAACCACACAATAATGCAGAGAACGCAGAAAGAAGTTCAAGAATACATAAACGTTAGCCAAAGATGGCGATTAATACGAAAAATATAAGGTGAAACAGCTCGTATACACGCAGGCTGCACTTTGCTTGAATTAGGTATGGTGCGTTTATAGATATTGTGAACATCGATTTGTCGCATCAAATGCCTTTAACGCATGAGCGAATCGTAACTATGGGAGATGCGAATGAAGTCTGCGCGAAGCAGCGCGCCTGCACCCAGAGTAAATCCCACAACACACAAGCAGTTTTGTTCACTGCTGTAATTACTTAGTGGCACGCGCGCTGCACGGACTAAGCACATCTTTTACACACCTACGTAGCAGTAACAAGCAACGCGTGCGAACAGATCAGTAGCTCCTGATTGCTGGCCGACAAACCTTGCAACACTCAGAACGCGCGATGTTTGCCAGTGAGCTGGACGTCAGTTGAAGAAAGGGGCAGCACTGGTCATCGACAACGCATACCGACAGTGACTTTCACTTTAGTTTGCGGGGGAGGTGGGGGTCTGGCTGGCAAGGAAATGCCTAAGCGTCGTAGCCGACTTCAAGCCAGGTTTTCAAACTTGCGATCGCTACTGTATAGCGAACACAAAAAGTAACCGGAACGACACGTTTTCACCGTTGGTTAATATCAAAAGCGTACGAGCTTGTTCGTTCTTTCGTTAAACCTACTTTAAAACATTTGAACAACCAGCTAGTCATCAAGTTTAATTTACTATTTCCTGCATTTCATCCACGTAACCTTGTTAGATGCACGTGACTGACTGACCGTCGTGCCAACCATCTACCTGTGTTATTTATCGTTTACTGATCTGCGCCTTGGCGGTGGACGATGCTGGTAATTTCCGTTGGAGCAGTCGATGCAATGTCAACACAAAACAGGCACCGGCATCGACAGAAGAGTGCGAAAGCGAAACGAGAGGATTGAGATGATGCGCAACAACGGAACCGCTAAAGAGCCGGGAAAGGTTCGCGGACGAAAAGCGCTGATAAACCTTGTTCCCTTTTTTTCGCATCAATGAACGAAAGTAAGAGGAAAAGGAAAGAAGTTTGTTTTGCAAACTTTTCGAGGAAATGGCCAGTGGAAATCATGAAGCTGGGGACCCCTTGGGACGAAAACAACACCAAGCAGCGAAATTAACATCGGCCTTTATTATTTTCCTGTCAGAACATTCGGCTGCAAATGCAAGCCCCTGAATATAAAATCTTCGAGCTTCATCAAGAACGAATTGAATGAAGCTCTCGCCTCAAATTTTGGCAGCGAAACGACTTGCATCTCTGGTTCTGGTCAAACCCCAAAAAAACAACGCAGCGACTTTTTCACGAAAATGTGAGCGAAAAAAGATTCGTTTAGATCGAACTACGTTGCTGCTAAATTTCATTTCTGATGCTCCATGGGATACCTAGCGTCTTGCACGATTTTATATTCGTCCGCATGGGGCGCACTCGCCTCAGCAACCGGACCGATCGGTCACATCAAATAGCTGGAAAACGCTCAACTGCGCCTGTTACTGTTCGGCCGGTGAGCAGTGGGACGGCGACGGACACGTAGACGCTCGCGCAAAATGGTCGCGATTCCGATTAACGGCAACAATCAGAATCTTGTGCAAGCGGGCATGACGTAAAGCACATATCATGAACACGGGAGAGCTGGCTCGACGCGAAACCGAACTAACCGTTCAAAAACACACGAAAGCACTTTTTTGCTAGTAGCGTTGAAAGTTCACGTCAAACTCGAACAAATCGAACAGATTTTCGGCGTCGTTTGGCTTTTTGCGTCTTATCCATTACAATTGCACGCTTTGGTCTTCGTTCCGGCAAATCGTTCAGCAGCTTCGCTGGACGTTTCTGAGGAGGGAGCGCTGGCCTTTCAGCTCTCCTCAAATTTCGCACCGAAATCGTCTCTATTATCTGCGCGCTGCTTCTTTGAAATGATTTCCTACAGCAGCGCGCTGTCAAGTGGCAAGGGCCTTTTCGCTGAGTCTCGGCGACGTCGTAAGCGGAGCGAAGGGCGCCAGTCCGAAGAGGTCGGTGGACTCATCCACAGCGTCCGGCCTTACTCTGCAGTTAAGAAGATACTGGGTGGATAGCAGCAACAAGCAGTACATTAAACGTGGGTTGTCGAGTTGTTTTTCAAATATCCGGGAATTTTTAGCTGGTCGCACTCTTTCCGGTTTCAAAACGCAGAAATCGTGAAAGCTTTTTATCAACAACACAGATCTTTCTCATCCCTGGTTGGTCAGCGTTTTGGAAGTTTTGTTAGCAAAGAGAAGCACCGCATCTCAATGCTTGCCAGAGTTGATGTTTCAAGTATGAAGAATGGCAAAAAGAAGAGCTTTAAACTATCACAACTTCGTTAAAAACGTGACGGCGGATCTCATTGATTTTTAACATTGACAGCCCGGGCACACGCTTTGCTTGATCCGACATACCTTGACAATACCAGCAGCAAAACTACTGCCATTCACATCTGCCCAACATGGACCGATTGTGCGCACACCGCACGCACACTCACAAAAGCAAACAGACATAGAAAAACTCAAACAAGAAAATGAATAATGCAGTGATAATAAACAAGAGTAACCCTGAGCGCTGTGACCGTAATGGACACACCCAGAGTTTTGACACGCCAGCGAACGTTCTTACTGCCACGACGAAGAATGGGAATAATGATTAGTCTTTTCAACTGACCCAGTCAGGGCGCTGTTATTGGTCGGATTTTTCATCTTTGACCGACGGTTTCGATTCCCGCTCCTGCCGCCGCCGCTGCTGTTGCTACTGCTCCTTGACAACGTTCGCTGTTTATGACGTCGGTGGTGCGGCACTACGTTTTCTGCGTCGCCGCGTGATCCTAAAAACAAGCTGGAAGCTTGAAAGTGCTAAATTTATGCGCGCCAATGTATAAAAATTATCGGGTTAAAACGCGGAAAACGTGCTGGAGATTAAAAGCTCGTTTACACCACAGTTAATTATTGCATTGAAGTGCAGAGCAGACTCCCGTCACAGTTTACATAGACTCTGTGCTGAGCGACGTGCAGGTTTCTACCCGAAGCTACGGCACTACGTCCCAGCCGATTTCACGACAACATAAAGACAGTTGAAGCATGTCGCTACAGTTTACACAGCAGCATAACAACAAAGCTTGCCACTATTCGCCAAACCAAACATAATTTGAGAGTTTTTCGTCTCTGGAAGCAGAAGCTATAAATCGAGTGAACGCAAACAGTGCGACTTGTGTGATGATCTATGCATGCAATTCTGGTCAACATTTCGTTATTGGGAAAAGCAACAATTGCACTACTAGGTTGATAATCATGTTCGTTCCAAATCTTCAATCAGAATTTCCTCATCACGAGAGGTTTTCAAAATAATGCAACTGCATCGTCTTGGAACTAAAAAACTTGGCGGTGGGGGTCTGCGAGAAGAAAATTGCTGCACTCAGGAGAGTCTGCAAGTGAGAAACGGTTGGGAACCACTTCTCTAGACCTATATGCTAAGATAAAGGCCTTTATCAAATATTTCAAATACTATACTATCAACATACCACTTTAAAACTCAGTAACTGGGGTTTGGAACGCGTAAAGGGTTAAGAACTGTTTTTCCTTTCACTGAGACATTTCGGTCATTTGTCCCATAATAATACTATTAAAACTTGCCGTAACAGTTTTCACTACTCACTAGTCAATATTTTCGGACCTTATGACCGAATTGACTTAATTTTTTTGGTCATTGAAAAAAATTAGGTCTATGACCAAAAATGACCGAAAAAACCCAAAGTAACAGATGAGTTTGAAGGGTTCGTGAAATGTTCCAAATATGTATCGCAATAAAAATCTTCAACGTAAACTTAATCTTTTCAGAGATGAAGTAGTTTAGGAAAAAAAGAACTGTAAACCTCTTCTTGATCATTCGTGATTTGCAACTGCCTTGTAGGTGCCTCCAGATTTGATAATAATAAAGATAAAAAATGTATAACATCTGCTAACAGCTACACCACAAAGGAAAATCTTAATACCTTTCATCGAGACGGTTTATTGCTATGTAGTCAGTTCGCAGAAATATGCATTGCGGAATCACAGGGTGAGATTACGAACGTGTATGAAGCTTCGTGACGAGGTCTCATGGTTTTTAACAGATTCCTGAAAGGATCCGTGCCCCAAAAACGTTTAAGAAACACTAGACTAGATGGTTGTCTAGGATGGAAATATGTTAGGCCTATATCGAAATTACATTTTGACATCATGGTTTTTCCTGGCTGTCTACAGCATGTGATTAACACATCACAGGAAAATGTCTGCACAAAACATGAATCGCTGACAGTTTTCGTCGTAAGTCGCTACTGACGGCAAGACAGCAACTCTAATAAATGCAAACAAAAAATTGCGCCTGATTCAAACGCGCAGTGATCATTAACAAGAATTCCTTTCTCAATTGGCCTGCATGTCTCACAGTCGCGTAGCCCTTGGCTCCAGCACAAGCAGAGCATCATATTCGGCAGCACCTACCTTTTGAGACTTTTGTGTTCTTGACGCCCGCCTCGCTGGTCACTTCGACATGCCGGTGCCGAGCGGCAGCTTTGCGGTTCTGGGCCGTGTCGTGTCGGTTGACGACGCCTTTGTGCGGCTGCGAAAAACAAGTAGTCAGAAATACGGAACACGGGTCGATGCTCAGACGTGCTTTTCGCAACGGGCGATACGTTCCGACAGACTGCTTCGAATCGATTTTGGTGACGGAACTTCACACACCAGCAGGAGGAGAAAACGTCGAAGTCAAGATAAACTCTGCCTTAGCTGAACTAATGGGCCAGATTTTTAACGATCCGAAAAAATGTTCACCATACAGAAATTGCTAATGATGACTACGGATCGCGCAGATCACTATCAGACCTTTTTTTTATCGATTAAGCAAATAATTGAGTAACGCTGTTATGAAACAACATCTACCGTACAAATCTACAGCGTCTTCGAAATGCATGGCTGCTTCGGTAACGGCCATGCAACGAACAGGGTTTGGTATCAAGCTGCAGAAAGAGTTGTAATAACAAAACGTGCGCGTAACTGGTCACCTCACCTTATCAATGAGACAAAAAAGTACCTACTACTTGAACAAGAGCTACGTGTATAGCAGCGTTTCGCAACCAGAGTGGCGCGTTATCCACAAATGCCGCATATTTCTTTATTCGGTTGGTATTGGTGCAAGATCTTCTAAAGGCAAACAAAATGAACTTTTGAAATCCTATGACGCTGGTTCTTAACGAGGTCTCCAGTAAAAAATCTGGGGTGCCCAGAAATAATCCCGAAGTGTTTTCTTTTGAACTTTAGATCATGGGCGGGGAACCTATTTTCTATCACGCACAGGCCGCATGGACCGTGCATCGTCGCTGGCAGGCCGCAAAATCAATAAATTTTATCCTAAAATTCTACCTTTACCTAAATATTAGGAAGAGTGACTTCTGTGACGTACTATCCAAATACGTGCTTATCATGGAACTTCGTTTGGACGCTGGATGCGATGTTCTGCTCTGACTTGGGAAAGTAAAAACTCCACTGACTAATTACAATTACTTTCAACAGTTTTTTCCACACTGTTTCCAAGATTTCATTTTATCCTGCAGAAGAATTCCAGGACTCACTAACTCAAAACTTATTTTGGCAACTTTTCCAAGACTTTTAATAAGAACTAAATTTTTCAGGATTTGTCATGACCGCGAGAACCCTGAAGAAGACTGGAAACCTGTTTCGAAATGCGACTTCACCGCAAAACCGACAGAGCTTCGTTACGTCAGCTGCTGCCAAACCCACTACATGTATCGTACCATGAAAGGGGAAGCACCGAAAAGATCTTTCGTCGTTTCCTTGCTCCCATCCTCCGCTGTAACGTTCGCCGTCGAAAGGTTCTGGCTGTCAGTGAGAGGGGCAACGAATGGGGCGGAGCCGAAGGGGTCGTGGTGGGAGGAGTGTGGTTCTGCAGACGTCCTTACAGTTGCTTCGAATGGCATAGATCCGAATAGGTCAGCGTGTCCCGCTTGCGGGGCTTGAGCGCTTGTAGCACCTGCGTGGCGAGGGTTAATTAGATTTGTTGGTAACGACAGCCTGGCAGAACGTGCATCTTTTCGTGAAACTCCTCTGATTTTAAAAAATACAGCAAATTTCATCCGGCCGGAAGTACTTGCGTTTGCAGTCAAAAATAAACTTAATCAAACAGAAAATATTGTGGTCTTCACTCTCGGCTTCCGGAAGCCATACGCACTACAATAAACAAGAGTAAGGTTAAAACCGCAGAACTGTGGTCCGCACATAAAATCGAACGTCAGCACGTCGCTGCATGTTTGAGGAAATGTCGACGTCTATGATGACGAAGTAGTTCAGTTAATCACGAGTCTGACTGACTTGTGCCCGAAATATCAGAAAACGCTTAAATTGTCGCTGACGTCACATGCCAAAGACGCAAACCAAACTGCAAAAAAACGAACACAGCAACAAGCGCGATGCTACAGAAACCGGTTCACACCTGGAAGAAAAGGCGCGTTGGTGAAAATGTCAGAGCCTGATGACGTAGTGCGCGTGTGGCGCACGACCATTTGGCCCGATGCATCCCCAGCTGATATCTGACCGCCGAACAGAGGGGCGCCGAAAGCGTCAAACGCCCCGCCAGCTTCCTGCACAGGCCGGTGGTCATCGTCGGAGTCCAACAACTTGTCAGCGATGGTGTCGTCCTTCGGCTCCTTCGCTTCGTCCTCCGACGACGAGAAGTCAGATTCTGTGGAGCCGTGTTCTTCGTCATCTGCAAGGCTCGTTTCTGGCAGATCTAGAGTAACAATTAACGAAGAGTCAGGCCATCAACATGCCAAGGTCAGTTCATAGGCAAAACCCTGAACAGATTGGCAAGCCTATGCAAGAAGACCACCTGATGTAAATATTGCCACACTCTGCACTCACTGTGCGAACATTGAATTGTTGCACAAACCAGTTTCATCTTTATAGTATATTTTGCGCACCCAAAACAAACAGTTACAGCGTGCTCAATACGACTGCATCACGTGGTAGGACACACAACGGTTTCAAAGGTATTTTAGCTACGGGAAGGGCTGGGTGGAAAAATGTCAGTGAAGCATCAGAATTGTTTTCGACCGAAACTGTAAAGCCTGAGATCATTATATGCTGCCATGGTAACAGTTTTGACAATATTTTGGAACCACTTATTAGTTTTCATAACAATCCCGACTGGTTGACTGGTCAGAAGGTGACAAAGTATGTGGAAATGATAATATCCCGGTTCATGTCTTGAAATTGTCAAGATGTTTTTTTTCCTTTCGTATGTTATAAATGAAAGTGTGTTGGTGTCTTTCCTGAACACCCTTAAAATTTCCAAAGTAGTGCCAATTTCAAGTGAAGGATGACAAGATTTCTACTAATGCTAGACCGATATTAATATTAGCGTGCTTGTTAAAAATATGTAAAAAAGTGATGTGTAAATGATCGAATGATTATTTTATTTCACCAAAACCAACTTCTTGAATCAACAGCAGTACAGTTTTCGCAATAATCATTCCACATCCCTGGCCGTTAAACATTAGCACGAAAACCTCCATAACCTTAAAAGCAAATTTATTTCTTGTGTGGTTCAGCAATGACGAAAACCGAGCTGATGCATTTGAGCAAAGGATCTGGTTCTCTTTCACTGGTTGTCCGTGGTGACTCGGTACACTTCGTGACCTCATTCGTCCAGCTCGTCCACCTTGGCTGGACGGAAACAAACAACTGTGACTTGAAGCCGGAAATTGATCGAAGACGTGCCCCAGCATCAAGCGTGATGCAGGCTCTTCGCAACCCGCTGTGGCGCCAACAAGCCATTTCCCGTACCACAGAGTAGTTTACACAGCGCAGCGTTTCTGTCTGTGTTGTTCTACGGCGCTGAGACCTGGTTTATCATGAAGAATATCTACCGGTTGAACAGATTCGACAGCAGGGTTCTCAAATCAACGCTCAATTTACACTGGAGGAAGTTTAGCTTTAACGCAACGACACGTGGCCTGGCGTGTAAAACCCCTACGTCATGCTTCGCAGCTCGTCGTCAAGTTAGTTGGTTGGTTGGTGCGGACATGTTCTCTTCATGGAACCGCATTGTCCACGACTTTGATCCCGTGGCGTCCGGCTGGAAACGACCACGCAGAGACACACACACTCGCTAGATTAATTATATCTTGACCAGCAACTACCTCGACCAGCTGAGTATTAACTCGGATGAGCCCCCATCGTGTCCACGACTGTACAATGTTGTGTGGCGGGACCTCGTGAAACTGGTTGGATCTACGCGCGGTGCCCTAGGGACACTGGGCACGAGATCCGATGATGATGCTATTCTGTAAATGCACTCCTCACTGCTGACCAACACTCAGCACTATGGAATACGACGAAATGCTTTTAAACTAATACAGTCGTATTTATCCAACAGAACTTAGTGTTTCCAGGTGAAAAACAACCCGGGACTTGCGATTTCTAAAGTTGGAAGCATTTGCAATCGCAGAAAATCCTAATCCTATAACTACAAGATATTTATGCCTTGAAAGGGCTAATTCATGTATAGGTAAAATAAATCACTTCTAGCAACCACATTTACCAATTACTTTACGTTCAGGAAAGAGGTTAATCCATATATCAAGACAAATCGAAAACCTCGGTAGTTCGCGTCATCGATAATGCATTCAAAATCAGATGTGAAAATGCTGAAGTGCAGTGAAATAGGAAGCTGGTAGAGTTGATATAAATTGTGTGAGGAACATTTTACAGCTCAATATAAAAGAAACGTATTATTCGGGTAGTTAAGGCAAAATTTAATCGTCGAAATTGTCTGTTTTCTTTGTTTGCATTAACCAGACGCACTGCTTCTGTGTTGTTGTTATTGCAGTCAGGTCCTTCGTGAGGTATTGTTGTAATTTTTTTGCTGCATTTGCTACAAAATGGATGTATTTTATGCGTTCGACTTTCGAACGACGCAAGGGGATTTCTTCAACCACATCGCGGATGACGCGTCCATCGCAAAATGTACGAACTTCCGTTCCCATGCATCGGGTATCGCATCGACAATCCATTTCACGTATGACCGATTGTATGGCCTCGTTCTTAGCTTGTGCGTTTCTGTGACACACATTGCGCTCGCGCCCACAACTGCCGTGACGCAATCCCGTCTCATGCTATTACGCAATAGTTTACAAAATACTTGAGAACTGCAAACGCTCTGACGGCTTAAAATTGCTTGCAACATTGCTACTCCATTTATCGTATAAACGCATTACGAGTACTTATATGAAACCTTTCAACAAAGGGCTGCTGCCCAAATGACCCCCGAGTTCTTCGCAGCCCCACACTCCGCACACAACATACCAATTTGGTCGAATTGGATCTTATCGCAGCAGCATTCAGCGGTGTTAAAGCTGGCTTGTTAACGCCATCTATGCGTGTGTGCAGACATCAAATAAACGACCATCTTTAAATATGAGGTAAGTATGAGAAAAGAATGACTAAACATAAGGTAAAACCGCTTGGAATTATGTATAAAGTTTTGTTTAATTGATGTACTCTTTCAGTTAACATTTATAAGTAGATTGCACACTGTAAAATGTCCAGTAACAACGAAACATGTAAATCGATCGCGGAATTCCAACGATTTTTTGATAATTAATTTGCTATAAAGTTCGGACCTTGAAATTGATATCAAATAATTTAAATTGTTTTTTTTGCGCTGATTACAGCAGTAAAAGTGATGTTTTTAAACTTTTTCGCGATTACTTTGCGCTTAGGTATTAAACTCAAGGCTTTTGCCATTTTGTGTTTATAAACCATCACGTAGTCGTACATTACTAATATTTTGTTACAACCAATAACTTAAGAATAAGGTACGAGTAAAGTACAAGTGTCTGCAATGCTGACGGGTAATTGAGTGACAACATGGAGAACGTCAACAAGCGGGAACATCTACTACATACGCACTATGGTTCGAGACTGGCGACGCTACAAGTACGCAGACATTCAACGCACTGTGTAGTGCGAACGCCAAGGTTGAATCCGTAGCGCGGTACGTAGAAACACTGGAATGGATAGGATAGCGAATAACAGCGTGGCCTCAGTTTCGTGCATTGTTTACTTATCCCGAAAATGTTAAATGTTTCACAATTCAGCCACGAAGTTATGTAGCCCTGAATCTTGGGTATGACGATAAACTGCCACCGGTTTCTTCTTCTTTTGAGCGAGTTCTTCTTTTGTCCACTGCTAGCCCGCCTAGATATCGGGGCAGGTGTTGAGCAGCCATTCGGTTGTCTCATCGTCCAGAACCGTCAGGCCG
>JGI24159J19872_10007604_pt1 | contig 14190 bp, 8 predicted proteins | sample Ectturendosymbi4_FD_19872 | JGI IMG/M metagenome (IMG submission 19872) | reverse complement strand
TTCTAGGCTAAAATACGCGTTTTTAGAGCCCTTGATCAAGTTTCTAGCGTTTCTGGTTCAAAAGTTATGCCAAAAATATTCCAAATATGTCAGGAATGCCCAAGGGCCTTCAGGGGATTTCCCATATTAATATTCTACCATTTTTGCCATAACTCATCAACCAGAAATGCTAAAAACTTCATCAAACCTTCTAAAACCTCGTACTATAGCCTAGAACGCATTTAAATCTCGCGCAGCTGATTCTGCTAGATTCACGTACTCCCACGGGCCGCTGACGTCACAGATTGTTTAGAGAAACCTGTCAAAACAACGTGTGGTTTTGTAAACATAGCCAAAAAGGCCGAAATCGCACGGCGAAAAATTTTTTTTTCAGCCTAACTACAAGTCTTTCCCCATTCAGACCGGATTTGAACAGTTCTCTTGCTCGATCCGCTGGCGAGTGATGACCGTTTAGAAAAAGGGTGTTTTCCACCCCAGACTGGGGTTTGTGGGTACTGAAATTTTCACCAATTTTTGGTGTTTTGTCCGTATTTTCGGCTACAACCTTCACTCTTGCAAGTTAATATCCTGCTTTTAGCATTGTGTTTCCTTTCTTTCATTCACCCCATCTACACGTACCGTTTATTATGTTACAAATTGTCCAACGAAAACGGTGTGAGGAAGCAAAGAGTGAATCAAACATCAAAAGGCAGCAACAACCTGGCCTTCGAATCCACGACGAACCTCGATTTGCACAACTTACGAAATTCAGAAACATCTTGAATCTTCTACATTACAGTTTGTGGTGCTTTAGCAGACTTATTTCAGTTTGATGTTTTGTCATTTTGCAAACAATTTTACTGAAACTTTGAATACTTCTGCCATGGAAACGTCATATGCTTGTCATTTGTTGCGTGCAATCATCATATTTCCAGGTTTTGGTGCTGTTGCTTGTCACCCATTCATGTAAAGACAACACGATCAAGGACACAAGGTGTCTGTGGTTTTGATAGAACACATCTTCATTGACATATTTGACTCATTTAACAAAAATCAATCCTACGTACCAGGGTTGCGGAGTCGGTGTCGCTAGGAGTCGGAGGTTTTTGTTTGAGTCGGGGTCAGATTGCTAAGAACACTAGGAGTTGGAGTCGGATATTTTTTTTCCGATTCAGACTCTGTAAATCCACAAAATTATTTTTTATGTATAGTATACTCTACCCGGCTCAGGAAAGCCAGCTTGGCCTAAGTCAGTTTTCAACTAAATCTTAAAAAGACTTATGACACACTTATTAACCTGGTTACTTCAGTAGCTGATTTTTTCGGAGCATTCTGTCGAGCAGTCCTAACGAAATATGCATAAGTTTTGTATAGAAAGGGGGATTGCGGCCAAGATGCGTGGCTTCCTCACGTGTGGCGCAAAAGCTGTGCTGTTGTAGAACATCTGGTTTCCTATGCTATTTTTTCTGACTGACGGGCAATCTTGGTAACAGCGTCCCATGAGGTAATTCACCGATAAGACAAGCTGAGTCGACACGGGTGACTCATAATTAACCTCGGTTGCACCTGTAAAAGGAATTTTACCGTTTTGGCAAGAGTCACCTTGCTTGCCTCCCACGGAATAAATTTTTATTTTGAAAAAAATATATATTTCCAAATACCACAGTTTTGCTTTTTCTAGTCAGGTGAGGTTACAAATGATTGCTGAGTTGTTGAAAAATGCGCCTGTGCTCCTGAAACCTACACTTGCCATTTTGGTTGGTGTTACCCATACACTCAGGTTTGAAGTATTACCTGAACAGGTTTTTAAATAAATATATTAATTCGAAGCTCATGTATCTAGCGATAATAACAAAATGCTTATTTCTAAAATAATTTTAGCTTGTTTCTTTGTCATTATTGACACTTGACAGCCAAACTTCATTCGCGTTAGGTTGAGGGGTCGGAATCAGGAATCGGATTCGGAAATTTTGGAACGATCGGATTCGGAAAATTTTGGAAGGTACGAGTCGGAATCGGACATTTTACGTCTGACTCCGCAATCGTGCTGTGGATCAGTGGCAATAGCACAGCAGCACAATCTGTCGCCCCAAGGCTCTCTCCAAAATTGCCGCCCCTTATGGCAGACTTCAGGGTTGCCAGATTGGCGTTTTCAGGCCAAATTTCAAAAATTTGGCCTCGTTTCAAGTTGACTGACCTACAAAATTGAGTTGGCCTTTTGACCTTTTTTGACTTTCATCTCAACTTGGCTGGCCTGAAAAATGTGTTTGGCCTTTTAGCTCTTTTTTGGCCTTTTTTACTCTGAAGTACCGGTACATTCTTCTGTAGGAAAACATTGCTATTCCATTTTTTCGGGAACTCATTTGCAAATTTTTGTGACAAATATTATATTAGATGCGCGGATTCTGGTATCATTTCTATTTGAGGGATGCGAGATTCGAAATTAAGTTTTTACGTGATGATTTGCAAATGAGTTCCCGAAAAAATGGAAATAGCAATATTTTCCTACAGAAGAATGTACCGGTACTTCAGAGTAAAAAAGGCCAAAAAAGAGCTAAAAGGCCAAAACACATTGCTGGAAATGTATGAGCTCACTGCACTGTGTAGTGTCTGTTGTGTTGTAAGCTCTAAACAGTCTCACCGCTTGCAGAGAGGACTGCGTCTTTGCGATAGAAAATGCGATAATTACGTCGGAGTGGATGGGCTCTGATGAATCTGATCGTAAGTGAATGGGGAGACTTTCGTGCAAAATGCTGCCGATGGATCAGCATGCAAACTGTGGCACCATTTTACCCAAAGTTTGCAATTTCGCAAACCAAGAAAAGTCAGGGAAGATCAGTGCTCCAGTATAGTGCCGAGCAAGATTCAATTTTAATTTCGAAGAAATTTCTTTTTTGGTCTTTAAACAGTCGGTTTGGCCTTTTTCTGGCCTTCTTTTAGCAATGTTTGGCTTTTTATTGAATTTTCAGTCTCTGTTCAGATGACCCCTCCGCAAATGACAATGTGGACACTCTAAAAGTACGGTCAATAAAAAATTCTAAATCATTACTAGAGAGCCCCACGATCACTGCGCTTTTTTTCTGCCTTCGACGCAATAGCGTTCAATGGCGCGGAATTGTTGAAATTGTACTTGGCTGGCGGGAACAGGATTATCAATTTTTGCAGGGAAACGAACTGGAAATGTTATGGTTAAACATTTGAAGCAACACATGGCCTACAGTTTTATAAGTTGCACATCTGATTTTTCTTTGTGCTCGAAAAAACAAACACCTTGCACGTATGTGCGGTGGCATAAAGACGTTGAAGCACAACGTGTTGACGACGTTGCGACTCGCTTACCACGAGCAAAACATGTCAAGTAAAACGCACCCAAATGGTTGCAACTGGTCGGTTCACGATTCGCGCGTTTGCTACTTTTTCAAACTGCTAAGAATCGAATGCATGTCGCAAGGAAACGGTCGCGCGAAAGCATGTGAGATTTAAACCAGAATCGTCGCTAGAAAGTCTTCACTATAGGGGGCTTTACATTTGCGCATGGGGACTTGACTTTCTGAAAATTTGATGAAATCTCCACTGATTACAGTGTTTCATATTCCAATCTGGAGGGAATGCTCCCCGTGGCGACGTGAGTGTTGTAAACTTCTTTACGCTGTCATTATTGAAAAACGTACAAAATGCTACAATCACTGAATCAGGTAAGACTGAACAGAGCACAGCAAAGAAGTTAAAAATATTTTTGTTTTGGCCTTCTTCATAACAAAATCATCTTGTAATTCTTTGAAATTCGTTTGCCTAAGTTTGGCACTTTTAATGCACCGATTGCTTAGTGTGGGCAACTCTGCTGGAACACTGCAACCTTTTAATTCAGTTTTAATTCTTTTGAATCTTTAAAAAACCTTCTAGTAACCATCAAACTAGGGTCCGCAGTGTTGGATAAACTAAGAACCACTACTCTAGGGCATCAGACCCAAACGCGCCTTTGTCATTTTCTTGGTGTTGCCCTTTTCTTTGCCTCCTTGGGGTAAGAGTTCTGTGGTTGCCAGTTAGCAAAGTGACTTTTGCTTGCTATTCAAGGTCATTAAGATCTTCTCTGAATTGCTCAGAATGGGAGAAGTACAAGCTTGCGAAAGTACTCAATAGCAATCTGATTCCTGAATGACTTTGTTAAAGAAAAATCGCATCTAAAAATATCAAACCAGCTTTACGTAATAGAAACGCTAACAAAACTGCAGTCTTGTTCAGAAGAAGCAACTACGTTTTTATTGTGGGATACTACTGCTAGCCCTACACAACGTGCAGAGTGTACACATAGCTCTTATCTACAGTGCAACTTTTAAGCTTTGATCAGGTGCATTTCATACACGCACAGTCACAAGTTCATTCGCCTGAATCACACGTAACAATCGGTACAATTCAGCATATACAGGACGCAGCCAACGTGCATTCAGTGTATCAACACAATAGTCGGCATGCGACTTGGCCAACGGTCATATTGAGATTCATGGAAATTCGTTGGAAGACACTGGTGTTATCAATACGGAAACTGAATAGGTGAAAAAAACTAAATTCCACGAATGATTAAGTCATAAACTTTTGATGAATAATTGTCGAACTGATCATATAGCCTACCGGCAATTGATTCTATGCGTACCACAGTTTCCTGGAGGTCCCCTTGGATCTTGAGGCCCTAGGCCTATATAGCCTATAGGTAAATCCGGCCCTGATGTCATCCTTGTTCTTACATTCAGAAAAGAGTGAGTTAAAATAACCAACAAATGTAGTTTTCAGAAACTCTCCGTCCGTAACAGGCCTATTGGTTTTAACAATATTCCAGGTGGATTTGAGTGAGGCTTCTGTCACGTTGTCGTTGCTTTTAACCGTACTGCGGTAAAAGATTGCTGGGTTTGAAACCCATCGAACAATGTTTAGAGAGTTTATTTCTCGGAAGATTGCTTTCAGGGGGATAAACTACTTTAACGTCTGAATGAAGCTTTTCATGGCGGTGTTGCAGATAGGGCCTCTGAGAGTGGGGTACAAAATGTGCATTGTACCGGGGCCAGGCAGGTATTGGAGTCAGGGAGGATAAAAGTACGAAAAATAAGCTTTTATGCAATCAAGACCATAATTGATAGTCGCTTTCTCCAGCTGCAGCGCATGTAGCTATACCCAGAGTTGCCCCTAATATCTTGACAAATACGAAATTGCATCACTGCTGCTTTAGACAAATTTCTTTTTGTTATCATCTGCTTTTATGTTCCAATATGTTGAGACTACTACGTAATACAAACCAAATAACATTGAAACTCCGATGCAGCAGAGTTTATGCATAGTGTATCGTCTATAGGTTACACGCTGTAAAACTGTCGTAAGACCATGCATCTGCAATTGTTTCGTGGAATTGTGTTAACGAAAATATTTTTTTATAAAATAAATACAAACCAGGTTTGGACTTAACATCTACATCTGTGACTCGCCAACCGCTCTTTCAAAAAGTATTTATAAGCTGATAATCTGGGCATTGCGCACAATGATAGAAATTAAATTTCATTGAAGGTTTTTGTCCAAAACATTGTGAATGTAGCAGTATACCTCCAGACCTTAAAATTGCAAGCTCAGCACAACCAAAACAGTGTCAGCGGTTTTCCACCTCCGCCGTAAGGAAGTCAGACGTGAACAGAGGTACGCTTCGATGGTAAACCCCTGCTATTTTGCTCTGAGCCTAACAACTTGGAGAAATGCCGGACAGGAAGCTTGCAAACCGCCGACACCTCGAGTCACTTCGCAAATATAGCATCCACGTCGCACATCCGGCTTGGTACAACTGGATGGGGCGCTGGAGCAGAAACGCTGTGCACATCAGCCGCATGATAGTCCAATCAACGGCAGAGCACTGTGTTCCCGTTTGGTCTCGCAGTGTGCCCAACCAACTCATTGATTCAAAAATCGACGATGCACTGCGAATTGTGGCTGGATGCCTCCGTCCTACAACATCGAACAATCTTCTGGTCGAGGAAATCATCCAATTTTCCGCCGAACTTCACGGCGGTGAAAAATGTAAACAATTCCAATGTTGACGTCAGCTATGCAATCGAGACTTCAACCTACTGACCGAGACTTGATTAAACTTAATTCGAAGCTGCGACATTTGTAAAGAGGACGAGACCGAGAAAGAAATCTTCAGGACCGAGACTGAATATCTGAAAACTTGTCTGCTGGTGACTGAAACCCGACTGTAAATTCATTGCAAGTGTTTCTGTGAGAAAAAAAGATAATCCACATTTCCAAACTTCAATATTGTCCAATTTCTCTTCATCCAAATTTTTGTATTTTTTCCTTTGTCATAGATCAGACCAAAGTTGAACAACCTGAATTGCAGGAAATTTACAAAATCTTGCTTTCGAAGGGTTCCAAACATCGAGACAAACCGGATAGAGATTGGACCTGTTTGTTTCGAAACCGAGACAAGCCATTTGATGTTTAGCACCGCGACTCACAAAATCGGGTCTTGAGGCTTCTACAGATGTTACCGTCCAACAATTGCAGCAATATGGGTAACGTATTGAAAACATATTTACATTGTACGAAAAATTGGAAGCTAGTGAAAACTCGCCAAAAACAGATTTTTTCATCCATTATTATGACGACTACTATTGCTCAATAAAAGATTACTATAGTTTGTGTTTCACTACTGTAATCAACAGAGACCGCTGGCAAATTCGCTACGCCCTGCGGTCTTCTGAACTCTGCCTCTCTATTATATATATGAAATGAAATGAAACCTTGCGTTACTTTCAAAATTTCGTACTTAAAGTAAAACCGAGATTTATCAGCTGATAGTTTGCAGCCGTAACCTCATCGAAAAGACTTACATGCAGCAGTTCCAAGTTCCAACGAAGGAGAACGAGTGAAAAGAATCGTACTTTACTCAAACTAGTGGAGAGAAAATTTATGATGCATACAAAAATATGGCGGATGGAGACCTGTGTGTTTAAACAGAAATGTATTGAACCACACATGAAGATGAACTAGATGGAGCAAGCAAATATGATGAACAAGTTTCTCACGTGAAATTTTCAGTTCAGTTTTTAAGTCGCAGTTCAAGTATGAGCCAAAGAGCAACCATTTGTTGAGCAGCGTTAACAATGTACACTACAAGTATGCCTGACTGGAAAGTTGGAGTCAAAAAAGCAAAAATAAAAACCTTCCCTCATGCTATGTTTCTAGATACTGTGTCGAAGTTGAGATCTCGACTACATCTCTGTTGCCTACTATGTCCAGTGCTCAAAAGCCTTTTTTCCTATGTATCATGTCATTAAATGTACGGAATTAATGTGACTTTCATTGATCCAGTCCCTTTAAGTCCCGTACTGGCCACTATAGTGGCCCAAACGTTTCTGGCCATAACTCGCCAGCCGCTAGAGGTAGAGAGCTGTCCAAGCACTCTACAGATTAGGGAGGTCTTCTAGATTCCATTGAAAATTTTTTTTTGTCACTTTTGGGTTTGGGGTTCTCTGTGGGTGGCGTCACACGTGGGTTTTCGCATTTTTGGGTTTTCGCATTTTTGGCCGAGTTTACCTGGCCCTGGGCGCCAACCCAACGGGCCATTTTTTGGCCCATACCTTTTTGGAAACTTGGCCAAAATCCGCGTCTTCAGAGCCCCTGATTGGTTGCTGGCATATCTGGAGTCAAAATTATATCTATAAACCTAATTTTCGACAAAAATGGAAACGTTACACAAAGGTATGATTTGCCCTCTCAGACCAAATTTTGGCCAGCAATAATTCGGCAGCAGATTGAGCTAGAGAGCTGTTCAAACCCTCTAAAGACTCGTTGTAATTTAGAATTAAAAAAAAAATTTTTAGTTTTGGATTTGGGATTTTTGGTCAATGATGTCATGACTGGGGTAAGTTTTACGGTTCTTTTGATGGCGTCATCGGCCGATCCAATGAGCCGATTTTGTGGCTCAAAATGTTTTTGGATTCTAGGGTATAGTACGAATTTTAGAGCCCTTGATCGTCTTTCAAGCGTTTCTGGTTCAAAAGTTGCGCCAAAAAATTCCAAATATTTCAGGAATTCCCTAAGGAATTTGCGGTGATTTCCATAATTAATTTTCGGAAGTTTGGCCATAATTTTGGAACCAGAAACGCCAGAAAATCATTCAAACCCTCTAAAGATTCGTATTATAGCCTAGAATCCAACAAAACCTTGAGTCACGATATCAGCTCGTTTGGTCGGCTCCCAGAGGATGATGACATCCAAATGTAAACAAATTTGCATAAACATCCTCTAATTATGCAAAGATCAACAAAAAACCGGACATCCAAAAGTAAATATTTTTTAATTCTACACTAAAAGGCTTTCTGAGTCTTTGGGGGTTTGAACAGCTCTCTAGCTCAATCTGCTGGTGAGTTTTGGCCATGGGTATAGTATACCCAAGGTCAGCGTTTGTGGGAATATAATTTTCCCCAATTTTTGGTTTTCAGCCATAATATTGGCTCCAGATATGCTAGCAAGTCAATCAAGGGCTCTAAAGACTCGGATGATAGCCTAGAATCCAAAACATTCTTGAGCCAAAAAAATGGTCATTTGGGTAGGGGCCCAGGGCCAGGTAACCCCAGCTATAAATCAGCCATAAAATCGCGAAAACATGCCCCCGTTGTGACGTCATCCACAGAGACCCTAAAACGAAAATAAGTTTTTTAAAAAGTAAAATAGAAGACTTGCTGAATCCGTAGAGGGTTTGAACACCTCTCTAGCTCAATCGGCTGGCGAGTTATGGAGTTGCAAAAAGTGGCCCGTGCGAGGCTTAAAGGGTGGAGGTACGATTTTGTTGATTTAATGCATTTCTACTAATTCCGTAATATTTGGGTTTAGTCAGTAAAGTGGAGTTGTTTGATGAATCAAACCATTTTCTTAAATCCAAAATTGTCACACATAAAATATTGATTCCGTCGAAACTCCTTCGAAACGTTTTGTAAAGGCGTCTGATGACCAGACAAGATGAATGTTTAAAAATCCAAATTGTTTTTCGAAGAGCAGATTGCTTTTTGCTTTTAACAAGAAAGTCATGAAATCTTAAGTGTACTCTCTGCTTACAAAGTTTGCTTTTAAGAATGTTGATACTGATGTAGGGTTACAATAAGCAGGAACTTTTTCACCTCTCAATGTACAGATAAGTACTACTTCGGCAACCTTCATAGTTGTCTCGAAAAACACCATTATACATACAGCCGTTGATAACATCTGAGAGTGAAGATGCCAAGAAAAACATCAATATTGTAGTGCAAGCGTATGGATACCGTGGTGTCCAGCTGATATTTTGGTGCTTGCTTTATTGATAAGTGTATTCCATCTAGAGATTGAAAGAATTAAAAAATAAGATTATAAGTTTAACTACAAAAGGTGAATAACGTGTTTTTGTATTGCGCTTCGGGTTTTCAATGAATGAACAGAAGATTTGTAAAACGTCAAACGCATCAATGGAACTTTAATTTAGAGCATTTACAATTGACTTTGTGGTAAAAGGAAGCGTATCGACTGCTGCCCAACATCTGTGGGAGCGGGAAAGTACAGTATTATGCTTTCCCAGAAAGTTGTCAATTAAGGCCCAAATTTGGGGACAATTGCTGTTCTTCTCAGCAACCTGGTCTTGGTAGTACACGCATTTTGATTGTACTTTAACAAGAGTATGACCACATTTAATTTTTTTGTGAACATCAAAATCCGTTGGTGTTTTTATTTTTTGTTTTCGCTTCAAGATACTTCGAAATGAAGATCATCACTTATAACATATTTTAGATTAGTTTTGATGTGTCCTTCTATCTTTCCAGTTTGATTTTGAGAATTTTTTGTTCAAGCCCCAGAAAACATCAAACATGTACATAAAGTACGCAACATTTTAGTTGCAGTACAGTTTTAATGATGGCGTTAGAGTCGTAGACATACTGTTAACGAAAATTGCATATCCATTTTAATTGGTTTACTGGTTCTGCAATTGCATGTCTACACCTAAACTAGCATGAAAAGATCATCAAATCCCATCTGCACAAAATGAACATCAACTTCATGCTTAAAGGAATGCAATGGTGAAGTTATCCATCTAACAATTTTCTTGGTTTTGTTTTTGTATTAGTCTATCGAGTGAAGCGCAATGAAAAGATAAGATTTCAGTGCTGATTTCAGTGCGAAAAGATTTCAGTGCTGCATATATTATAGAGCTTTGTGTTCAGGAGTAAAATTACCACAAATCCACACTTACTGTCTTCTTCAAATAGGTTTAGGCTTCTTTTTGTTGCTGACAAACTCATTTCTTTTCTCGTAAAAGACGAACCTGATGATTAGTGGGCAAGGATTTTTGTTGTATATTTCCATTTTCGGTCAAGGCCTTGTACAGTGCTCTTTATACATCGTGTGACTCAAGATAATAGGGACCGCCGTGTAGAGAGCTGATGTTGGATATATTTCAAGAGTCCTCTGCAAGCTGAGGTGTCAGACTGGTTGTTGCAGAAGTACGGGTCAGTGTCCAAACTAGCGAGTGTGACCTGACGGCTTGAGATCGCCAAACTAAAGCAAGGAGTGCAGGGTCTTGCAACTGTGACCGTTAATTGCTCTCCAAAGGCATTCCGACTTCGATTGCTTATCTTTATTATATGTAGAAATATAACAAACAGGACTGTACACGCGAGCACGAGGCCAGAGTAGCAGTAGAGCAAAACGGTTCAGCATAGACTAATGTGAAACAATAGCATTGAATGTTCACAGGAGCGGCCGGAAACAGCGACCAATCGCCGTGATGTAGGTTAGCATGCTATCGTGTCAACTGTTAAGGTGTTCACAANCAAATACGTTGCATCAAATAACTGACAGAAAATACCTGAAATCACGTGTTAGGAATGCACAAAACACTTAAAGCACACATGCATCTCCNACATCAGAATGCATCCTTCGAGAAAGAAACCTTTGGATAGGTTCACGAAACCTAATAGACAGTATTTGTTGTTTTATTGGAAGTTCAAAGATATTACAAGCACAGACGTGAATACTCATAATCAAATACAAGAAGTTAACGTTCGATTCTGCCATGCAACCATCGCAAAGTTCTCTTTGCGTTGTGGCAGCGAAAACACATCTCTGCTCTGTGCCTGTGAAAGCTGCGGAAGGTATGTGCAGCAAAAAAATTTTCGCATCTCCGTGACAACGACTATAAACAATGAGATCCATTCTTGGCAAACCATATGCCCTCGGGCAGCGACAAGTCGAAAACGTAGCACTTTAGCATTGATATCACCAATTATACGACAAGCGAGTTTACAGTGACTGCAGAGTCAGAGCCAAAGAAAATACGCAGCACGAAAAAAGCAAACCGGCCTAAGTTTACGAAACGATTATGACTGCATTTAANCATTGTTTGACCTAAACATAAAATACTCAGACAGGATGATTGAAACTATCATTAACAAAGCTCTGCAATGGCCCAGAAATAGGTCAGAAAGGCAAAGAATGTTCAAGAGAAAATCGAGGAACGAGTCTGTCACTGACATAAGGAGCCGTAGAAAGCTGTTGGTAACGAACGTCTGGAACTGCTTAGTGACGGTTTCGAAGTTCGATGACGTTGAGAAGTTATTGAAGGTAGGTTTTCTTTCATAAACTGTCTGAACTTCTGTTGCAAGTGGAAAGTTTCCATTGCTTGTTTGGGGGCGGTAAACGTTCACTGGCATTGAGATCTTCTATGAGCAAAAGCTGCGTTACAGCGACGTAGTCAAATCCGTGACTGGACACGTTGGTCATTGGTAATGCCAGCGAACGTTGCAGTGTATGCTCAAAACTGACTGCGTTGCAGCAAAACTTTTGCCGACATGAAAAGTCTACTTGAATGTAGAAACGTTGAAACCGATGCAGTGCCGTGGCGTGGTATTGTCAGACCCCTCGAATTGTTGGTTAGGACCCCATTGATGATGGCATTATATTGCTTGTTCGTCATTAGGTTGTGGTAAATTTAGTCGATTATGCTTATCTATAGGATCGGGAATGCAGCTGCTTTTATTAATAAATAAAGAGCTATAGTTTCACTTCACTAAAACCGTATACACGTTTCAGCGCAAGGTGGCTTTTTCTAAAACTTGAAAAAGTTACTCCACGTGCGACAGAATAAGAGTCATTTCACTAAAGCTTCATTGGCAATANTCACCGCGAGTAANCAAATCCATTTGGTTTGCCAAAGCACTGAATCCGAAAAGCTTGCTTGACAACACACGAACATTTACGTTTAAAATTTTGAAAGGATATTACCTGTTACAGTCTCAAAGTGCACGCATTGAGGTAATACATAAATTGTTCAACGCTGTGAATTTCATAAAGGTAAATTATGGGCTATTATGTTGATCGATAGTGGTTGCATTTAGCTATTCATATAATACTATATATCGTCGAATATTGTAGCTTGCAAATGTTTCAATGCTGCTTGTAATGCTTGTATTGCCATCAGATATACCAGGGTCACTCAATTATTATTAGGGAAAGACTGGTTAGAAAAGAAGAATATTGGGTGAAGTCCGGTGAACTATGTTTTCTTGTAACAATGAAAATGAAACTACCACTATAAAGCTGGGCACTGAATTGCACCAACGTAATTTTTTTTAGGTAAAATTTTCAAAGACTTGGATTTTCCTCTGAAAAAATGAAATTACAAATAACATTTGTTGCAGAAAATTGGGATAGACTTAACAGTTTCATCAACACTAAAAAAGCCTTCAAAAAACTATACATGTTTCCAGGCCCGCAACCAGAGGGGGGCAATCGGGCAATTGCCCTCCCCGAAATTTTCATAAACGTATGTATTTGTTAGGTACATCAACAAGTTACATCATTTTGCCCCCCCAAAAATATCAGTTGCTTGCGACCCTGCATGTTTTATTTTGAGACGTTTCGGATTATTCGTAATCCATCTTCAGTCAAAAAATAAAGCAACACTTGGCAATGCTACCAATTCAAAACCAAAAGACTCTATGACGGAAGAAACAACAGTGTGACGCAAAAGACGTCAAAAGCAAGACCAAGACCCCAACCCTGTCAAATTCGCTAAAGGTAAAAGAAGGACCAACAGCTATGGAGAAAGTGCTAAAACAAAACCTATGTAAGGTCGTAATCTACGAAAACAAGCCAAGACCAGCAGCAAGAGGCCGTTCACAGAAAAGAACTACATGTGTAGCCATCAGGGTTGCCAACCTGTCTTCACCAAAAAAACCCAGACTTTGTCCCAAAAAATCCATATAGAAGTTTAAGACATATACACATAAAACATGCATAACCAAACACAAAACAGACATTAAAACCCGTCAGAAACATCGATATAATACAATTCCACTCTTTGGAAGCATTTTCTTTCCCCGAAAATACACTGTCGTACATTTGTTTCTTATCAATAACATTGATCATTTTTAGGGCAACAGTAAAATTTTTTCAATATTCTGTGTACCCTGCATGGTTATAGACTCTTTTCAGAAGAGATTTGTAATGAATATCCAGCTCAGACAATGTTTTTCCAGAGCCAAGCCTTTCCGACTGAAAAAAAGCCAGATTTTGCTTGGATTTTTTTATTTCCAAAAAAGCTAAATGTGTTCAAAAAGCCAGAATTTCAAAATCTGGTTTCAAAAAAGCCAAATTGGCAACTCTGGTAGCCATCAACTGAGACATATTTACCAACCTCGATAAGTGCTAAATAGATCAACAACAATCTGAACAAAACCAGCAAACACGTGCATCTTGGAAAACACTCGTTACCAAATAAATAACAGTAAGTTTGGTAACGTAACGGTTCTCACTGCTACCTTTTGTTTGTTCTTTAGTTGGTTTATGATGGGTAAATCGGGCCCCAACGCAGTTGTTCTGATGAACTTACTTTCACTTTCACGTTACCTCAGAAACTCCGGATCCTAACAAAATCTTGTAATCGAAAACCTTCAAATTTTGGAATTTCGTGAAAATCTGCAACCAATTACTTAAAAAAGTGAAAAAGGTCTCTCAGACAGAATCCAGGCTGGTCAGATCTAGGGTTGCCAGATCACTTGAAATTTTTTCAAGGACGTTTTGTTTTTAAAGAGATACGGTGGGTCACTTTCGTGAGCGTTTGCAGGGGGGAGCGAAACGGGCATTTGCCAGTGGCGAAACTGAGGGGGGGAGGGGGGGCGGCCGCCCCCCCTGGCCGGTCATTTC